>Ga0255773_10000003_pt1 | contig 325348 bp, 311 predicted proteins | sample 011ome_17_FD_179971 | JGI IMG/M metagenome (GOLD analysis project Ga0255773, IMG submission 179971) | Coastal salt marsh microbial communities from the Groves Creek Marsh, Skidaway Island, Georgia - 011502XT metaG (version 2) | ecosystem: Environmental > Aquatic > Marine > Intertidal zone >... | reverse complement strand
ACGGGGTTTACGTAATATCATATATAACCCTATGTTCTAATAATAAAGTCGCTTATAACTAAATATATGGCCTCTCAGGGGGTATCTCCTATTCTCCGTCATAGTGCTTGCAGCTAATCATCAAGCTTGATTTCAATTCCCTTTTCCTTGGTATCGTCCCCAAATGACCACTTGGCGTAAATTGAACCAAAGCGTCCTTCCTCGCCAAAAGTATTTCTAAATGCGTCTCTTAGGGCAATCACTGCAAATTCCATTGTGGGTTGGGTTCTGGGAACAATGATTTCATCGTGTATTGGTATAACGGGTAAGCCCACATTGTTGTGATAGTCCAGCACGGTCAGCATCATTCTCCCGTCGGCTGCTTGTAGTCTAACCCCCATTCCTGAGCATATTGCAGGTGACATGAGAGGGTGATGGCGTTTAAAGCTGTACAAATAAGCCCGTGCAGATTGCATGGAGGCTTTGCCCAGTACGGGATCGCCTTTACGTTTTTGATTTCCCTTGTACGTTTTGCATTCCCATTTTCCTGTCTCTTCACTCTTCCAGTAATGGGTGCTCATTAAAGCTTGGCATCCTGAATCCGGAGTCTTTGCGTTAAATAGGAGGTTAATAAGCTTCTTATGAATGCTCCTATCTAATTCCGGGTAGTCAGTCATGGTATAAATATCATCTCCCCTCGCTTTGGCGAACAGTCCAAGATCTTCGGTATCTCGTTTGTGTAAGAATCTAAGCAGTAGCTGAGGGTGAAGCTGACTGATATCCAATGAACAGACAGGCCTCCCGTCCATGGTCATTCTAAGTCGGTCTTGCTTGGGGTAGTTCTCAATCTGTGCGTAAAGGCGACCACCAGTTGCCATGGAGCCTTTAAATTTACGAACATAGAAGAGGTGATGCAAAGGAATCGGAGTGCCCGATGCAGATAGGATGTTCGTGTCCTGAATTCTCTGATAATGCTTTTCTAGAACATTGACAGTCCAGCTGTAATCTTCAGAGTAGGTATAGCTCTCGGGGAGCGATTGGAGAATGCCGTTTTCGTCTTTCAGTTCAATCCTGGGGGCATCGGGATCAGGCAGTACGTCTTCATGCTTGAGGTGAGTTAAGAGGTTATAGAATCTCTTCGTGGTCTTGTAGACGCTATTAAAACCTTTCCCGGTTTTTGAGACACCAGGCGGTATGCCCTTCCTGTGCAGTACCACCCAGCCAATACCGACAGCAGTGTTGAATAGATCAAGTGATCTTCTTGTCATCCAGACTTGTTTTCGTTGACCTTGCTTCCCTGATTCAAAGTAAGCCTTCTTAGTTGTAAACCTGAACAATTCCTGTTCATGCAGCCAGAGTGATGCTACTAGCTTCCTTGCGTCTCTGGTATACGCCTTGAAATTACGTTTTTGTTTCTTTCCTTTATAAAACTCACTGACCAGAACATCTGCGGCTGCGTTTACTTCAGGATGTTCTGAATAGCTTTGAATCCTTAGGTTTTCTACCCAGGTGAGGTTTTGTGCATAGTCCATTTCACTCGCGCCCCCTTTACCCATATAGATAATGATATTCCTGCTTCTTTGTATCCCTGTACTTCTGTACTTCTGTTCTTCTGTTCTTCTGTTCTTCTGTTCTTCTGTTCTTCAGTTCCTGTATCTCTGTATCTCTGTATCTCTGTATCTCTGTATCCCTGTATCCCTGTATCCCTGTATCCCTGTATCCCTGTACTGATTATGTTCTGTATTGTATTGATGCTATGCAAAGATTAATGAAGGTAATTCAGGCAGTAAGAAGCAATAGTCCTGGGATTAAAAGCCTCAATTACAGCAAATTAACAGGAGATAGCAATAAATAGAGTCAATATCCATGGAGATGCCTGCTAGATACATACACTTAACCTAAGCAGGAATTCATGCATTCGTGTTTGCCATGCTGATATCAATTACATTGCTGGTATTGTGTCTGTCTAATTCCGGTGAAAGTAAATGACGGTGGATTCTCAAGCTTGTTTGCTGGATAACCGCTACTCGCTCTGCATATTCAATTCCTTCTGCGCCATAACGAAGCATATGCTCAGATACGCTGATGCTGCCCCCACTCCAGCCTCCAATTGATGCTGCTTCAGAGTATGGGACATGGTTTAAGTCAGTATTAAACCTGAGCGTATGCCTTAAGCAGTGAGCTGTGAAACTCGGTTTCCCTGTTGCTCTTTGGAGGAATTTCTTAAGCATGCTTGAAACTGCGCTCTCTGTGACACTGTTCAGGTAGCTGTGGGCTTCCCAGAAGTTCGCTTTGATAAAATCTACACCAAGAACAATAGGAACCAATCTCTTTCTCTGATTCGTCTTGGTATCACCAGCGATCAAAAGATAGGGAATCTCTTTTTCTAACTGCACATGATCTGGCGTCATTCTTTGAATTTCAGACTGCATCAGTCCGCCCTGAAGCTCAATTAAGGCGATGCAGGCAGCGATCTTGTCTTTTTGTGTTTCTACGTTGTTACAGCAATATGCGATGAATTGCATCTGCTCTGCCTTGTTGAGAGGATGTCTTGACTTCGCCTTATGGGCAGGAAGTGAAGGCTTATTGATATGCCAATTGAAGCCATACTCTTCTCTGCACCACTTGATAAACCCCATCAGATCATTCATTTCTCTCTTAATTGAGCTGACGGTGACTTCGGTTAGCCTTTCATCGCGATATTGCCTTAGTGCTGCATGAAGCAGGTCGCCTGTACTGTCATTGATAATGCTATCCCCTAAGAGAGCTACAAGGCGGCTCACCCTTTTTTTCACCCTGGACGAGTTGCGGTCATCGCCCTCTAATGCTTTTGCTTTAATGTAACTGTTGTAGACTGATCCTATTGTCTTTGGCTTTTTTGAGGCGTGCTGGAGCAACTTTTCCGCTGCACGTCTTTTAATCTCGTCATCTAAAGGAAGCTCCCCGTAGTACTCTTCTTGAGTTCCCAGATGGTAGATATCTTCATCGTTCCCAAATATGTCAGCACTCGCCTGGTCAATAGCCTCGCTCCTATTCTTCAACCATGCATACTGCCCTGGGTTTTTCCTTATTGTTCTAAGCAACTCAGCCGCAGCCAAATCTAACTCAGTATCTTCCAGGGCAGACCGATCAGAGTTGCCAAGCATCTTACAGTGCAGGTCATAGCTCTCGTGAGCCTTGCCCAGTGCGTTGTGTATCTGTGTTTCTGAAGCGGATAGAGTTAGCCCAAGGGCTTTTTGGTAGATAGGATTACAGCCGGTTGCCTCATGCAACCTCTTTGGCACCTTGCGTTGATACTGAAGATTTTTTCCGTTCTTGAGAGTGACGTATTTGGGTAGTTTGATGCTCATAAGGTTAACAGGGTAATCTATAAAGTAATCTAATGCTACACAATAAGGGAGATAAATTAAACTATATATTATTGTTTTGATTGGTTTTATTGTCTGTTTAGCCGTGCCTGTTCAAGTCCGGCCTCGGGCACCATATTAAAGACCAGTAACACCTATTATTGCCCTGTATAAGCTGGTCTTTTTTGCCTGTATAAGGGGCCGTAAAGATTGTTTTTTTGATCAGTTTTCTTGTTGTGTTACAAAAAAGAGATCGGTGACAACTCGTAATTTATACGGCTCTTTTTTGTCGCTGGCCCCTTTAATTTATAGAACACAACACTTAGTAGCTTTCATAGCACTAGCACCATAGCGATAGCGGAGGGTCAGCGATCGCACATTTCAAGATATCTGTCCTGGAAACAATTCCTACCAAACGTCCATTTTTCTCGGCGACAGGGACTGCATCTAAATTTTTCTCTACCAGCAAGGTTGCAATGCGCCGAACATCGGTCACTGGATCGGCACAGTAAACAATGCTATTGGGTGTGACAAAGCACTCCGCTACAGAGCTAGACGGGTTGCTGAGCCGGGCATCTTCGCTGAGTAAAAATTCGTAAAAATCCCTTCTTGAGAGAAGCCCTACTAATTGCTGGTGGTCGTCAAGGATAGGAAAAACATGAAAGACGTAAGAACGAAATTGCTCGGCAACCTGCGATAGAACCCAGTGAGATGCAATACATTGGGCGGGCTGAGTCATTATTTGATAAGCATGATGGACAACCTCTCGGCTTCCTTGTTTTGCAAGCATATCACTATACTGCTTAGCGTTATTGCTTAAAGCCGAATAATCTGAAGTCTTTCTAGGTGTCTGGGTGTCACCTACTGGGGCCACAGCATCTTCGTCGTCAGCTACCTTTCGTACAGAATTGATTGCGGAGGTTTTTTCGACGCGACGAAGTGCCTCTAATGTTCCTTCAAATGTTCTTCCTGAGCTGCCGAATACGTAGAACATTGCCTCTCCATACTAATGCGTTTAGATTAAACTGACTGCTGCAATGACATTTTTGATATGCAGGCTAAGCTAAAGCTAGCTTGCTACGGTAAGCAACAGATACAGGCGTTATTTTTCTGTTGAGTTATCTAATGTTTCTATTTGAAGTCTGATTTGTTCTGCCTCAGTAGCAAGTATAGAATAAGTTTCTATGTCGCCATTACGCTGTGCATGCATAGCTTTTTCAAGCTTATCTAAATAAAGTTTATTTAATTTTTTAGTTGGGTTTTGCTTGAATATTGAGAACATATTAAATTCTATTCAGTTTTGTATAAGGTCCTATACGTATATAAATAGGTTTTGGTTTTCTTTATTTGTTCTTAAAATTTAATTATTTGTTCTTAAAAAGTATGATAAGTCTATTCAATAAGTCTGTGCGTAGGTGCCAAATTGTATAGCGAGTCTCACCCCTGTAACGTCGTCTGCCTCTGAGAAGGCTGTAGGGCTTAGTTGTTTGTTTAACTTTACTAAATAATCATCCGTTTCCTGTCTTTATACGTATTAATTTTTATGACTGTATAAGTCTGTACTACTTTTTTTGATTGCGCGCCAATATATTTGGCTAACTCCCTTAACTCTATACCCAAGTGGCATACTTTATAAATGAAAAACAAAACTGGTGTTCTATTAATAAACTTAGGTACTCCGGACAGCCCATCTACGGCAGACGTTCGGTCCTATCTTTTCCAGTTCCTGAATGACCCACGGGTCATTGATTTACCTTGGTTGCTACGAAAAATATTGGTGAACCTGATTATCGTGCCGTTCCGAGCACCAAAATCAGCCAAAATTTACCAGAAGCTGTGGACTGAAAATGGCTCGCCGCTGCTCCATTACAGCAACAAGGTCAGTAAGTTGCTGGATGATGCGTTGGGTGAGGATTACACCGTACATTTGGCTATGCGGTACAAAAATCCGGGTATTCCAGATGCGCTCGCCCAAATGAAGAAACTCAATTATTCCCGCATTGTGGTACTGCCGATGTTTCCGCAGTACGCCTCGGCTTCAACCGGCTCAGCGCTGGAAATGGTGATGGAAGAAATTGGGAAGTGGTGGGCGATCCCGGAATTAAAGATGATCAGCCAGTATTACGACCACCCCGATTTTCTTGATGCGATTGTTGACCGAGCCAGTAAGTATGACCTGAACGATTATGATCATGTATTGTTTTCTTACCACGGCCTGCCTACTCGTCATGTCGACAAGATTTACGAAGAAGGCCAGTGTGCAGATCGAGACTGTGAGCATGAGATCACCACAGAGAATCAGTATTGCTATAAAGCCAGCTGCTTTTCTACAACTCGACTTCTAGCAGAAAAGCTGGGGCTAAATGAATCCGATTACACCGTGTGCTTTCAGTCGCGCCTCGATAAGAACTGGTTGGAGCCCTTTTCAGACAAAATTGTGGAGGCTCGTGCCAAGCAAGGCGACAAAAAGCTACTGGTGTTTTCGCCGGCGTTTACAGCCGATTGCCTCGAAACGGTGATTGAAGTAGGAGATGAATACCAGCAAATTTTTACCGAGAATGGTGGTGAGAAAATCCAGCTGGTGGAAAGCTTAAACGACCATCCGTTGTGGATTAACTGCCTCAAAAAACTAGTCTTGGATAGCTGATGAGTAGGCTCGCCCTATGGTGATTTTTGTAGTCTACTTGCGGGTATGGAGTTATAAGCATGACTGAACTAACCATTTTTTACGATGGCGGCTGCCCCCTCTGTGTCTCGGAGATGCGGCACCTATGTCGACTTGATAGCGAGCAAAAAATCGCGCTGCAAGATATCCATGCCGAAGGTTTTGCTCAGCACTTTCCGCATATTGATCCTGTTCGCGCCGATCAGATGCTTCATGGTCAGCTGGCCAATGGTGAAATGATCTATGCACTAGATGTAACCTATACAGCGTGGGTGCTAGTGGGCAAGCGTCATTGGGTTTCGGTGCTGCGCTGGCCTGCGGTCAAGCAGATGTCACATTGGATTTATCTTTTTTTTGCCAAGCACCGTTCGCGAATTTCAATGTTATTAACAGGCAGTGATCGCTGTGAGGTCTGTGAAATCAAGCGGGAAGAGCGATGACCGACGCTACTGCATTAGTGCTTGGCGCTAGTAGTGATATTGCCCAAGCAATGATTACAGAATTAATGTCCGGCCCCGAAATAGATCGGGTCGTTGCGGTGAGTCGTAGGCCAGTGCCTGCACATTTTACCGGCGCTGCGAATCCAACCAATAAGCTGCTGTGGATTGAAAGTGAATATTCAGAGACGGCTATGGCCAAAGTGGTTGAGCAGTTGCAGCCATTTTCTGGTTGCATCACCCGAGTGGTTATCTGTAATGGGTTGTTGCACAGCGATACGGTTTGGCCAGAAAAACGCCTTGAAGATATTAATGCCGATGCGCTACAAGCTGTGTTTCAGGCTAACACTGTGGTGCCAACCCTGTGGTTGAAGCTTTTGTATTCTGTATTAAAAGGGAAGAAGCGCTGTGTAGTCACTGCCATCAGCGCTAGAGTCGGCAGTATTGGCGACAACTATCTTGGTGGCTGGTATGCCTATCGTAGTTCTAAGGCGGCGCTTAATATGTTGTTGAAGACCCTCGCCGTTGAATATGCGCGACGGCTGAAAAATGTCAAGCTGATCGCCTTCCATCCGGGGACTACAGATACTGTGCTGTCGAAACCGTTTCAGGCATCAGTTCCGGCTAAAAAATTGTTTACTCCAGAGTTTGTTGCTACACGACTGTGTCGAATTATGAATGAGGCAGAGATTGACGGTCAGCTTTCCTACCTAGATTGGGATAATAAATCGATTCGCTGGTAAGCACGCGAGATGTCCTTGGTATGGGCGGTCAGTTAAAACAGCTTATAAAGTTTGGTTTATCCATACACCACTGGTTATCTGACAATCTATAGTATCTAGTGCCATATGGACAATTAAGCCAATACCAATAAGCCTTACTTTGGGTACAAAGCAGAGCGCCATGTAAGCAACAATAAACCACAGCTGATGGAGTGGATGGAAACCAATGCTACAGCGACTAGGATCATATATGGGATTAGCGAGCAGATGATCGACATCCACGAGTAGTGTAGCGATCATTATTAGGCATGCCTCTTTCCAGTTTTTTCTGAAAAATAGGCCTGCTAAAAATACTGGCACTAAAAAATGCAGGCCTATATGTAGCATGTATTATTTCTCTAGATCTCAAGCGTGTGGTTAAGCGAATGGTTAGTTGTTGGTTTGGAGATTTTGGTTAATGGCAGTATTCATTGATTCGTTGCTTTATTTTTATTTCCTGCTAGCAATGGCTCTAAACTTGGCCACACATTCCACATGATCTGTGGCTGTGCTTCTGCTGTCGGATGAATACCATCTTGCTGCATCAACGCGGGCTTATCTGCTACCTGGTTTAGTATTTTGGGCGCCAGTGGTATGTCAAAATGATGAGCAAGATTTTGATACAGGGTAGTGAATTTTTGTGTATAAATTGGGCCATAATTAGGGGGCAGGCGAACACCAACAAGTAGCACTTTGGCATTGCTTTGCTGACAGCGTTCGATGATGTTGGCTAAGCTGTTTTTGATTTCAGAAAAGGCGAGGCCGCGTAATCCATCATTGCCGCCAAGTGCAATGATAACGATCTCAGGTTTATGGCTAAGAAGCGCTGTTTTAATTCGACTTAGACCCGTACGTGTGGTGTCACCACTGACACTTGCGTTAATCACCCGATATTCATAACCGTTTTGGGTTAGTTGATGTTGTAGCAGCGTTACCCAGCCTTGATCGCTATCTATGCCATAGGCACTGCTTAAGCTATCACCCAAAACCAGAATACTGGCAGGTTTTATATTTGTCGCGAATACAGCAGTGGAACTGAATAATGAAGTACAGCAAAAAATAGCAAAAAAGAATTGGAGGGTTTTTCTTATCATGTTAACCGGTACACCACGTGTGTTTTTAGAAACCCGTCATCTGGGTAAACAAGTGTTAACCCGCGAAGGGACTTTGACATTGCTCAATGATATCAATTTTACCATCGATGCGGGTACCTCAGTGGCTATTCTCGGTGCTTCAGGTTCGGGTAAAACCACTCTTTTAGGTTTGCTTGCCGGGTTGGATACACCCACCCAGGGTGAAGTTATTATCGATGAGCACAACCTGAATGATTTTGATGAAGACGGTAGAGCATTGCTACGTGCTGAAATGGTTGGATTCGTATTTCAGAATTTTCAGTTGCTCTTGGGGCTCACCGCGCTCGAGAATGTCATGCTACCCCTAGAACTTGCCCAGGCACCGCATCCACGCAATATAGCAGAAGAACTGCTGAACAGAGTCGGTCTTGGCGGGCGTGTTCATCATTATCCAAATCAGCTTTCAGGTGGTGAGCAGCAGCGCTGTGCGATCGCCCGGGCTTATTCCACACAGCCCCGTTGCCTGTTTGCTGATGAGCCCACTGGCAATCTTGATAGTGAAACTGGAAAATGTATCATCGATCTATTGTTTGAACTCAATGCGGAACAGGGCACAACATTGATTGTGGCAACACATGATGCAAAGCTTTCTCAGTTATGTGAGCAGCGCTTGCGTCTCGATACGGGGCATCTGGTAACCAACGATCTTACTTTGGGTGTTGCGGATACAGCCTATGAGTAAAGTCAGGCCTGACAAAGGTTTTCTTTTTCTCTGGAAAAATTCTTGGCGCATGCTGAGGCGTGACTGGAGTGGCGGTGAGCTTAATATACTCGCCATCGGGCTGGTGATTGCTGTTACCAGCACTACTACTGTTGGGTTTTTCACTGACAGGATAGAACGCGGCCTCAAATTGCAATCCGCAGAGCTGATTGGTGCAGACTTAGTTATTACTTCAGCCAACCCCACAGTAAATAACTACATCGATGATGTGCGTGCAAATGATCTTCAGGTCGCGACAACGCAACAATTCCGCAGCGTGGCAATTGGCAATAACCAACCACAGCTGGTCGAAGTTAAAGCAGTTTCAGAAGCCTACCCATTGCGTGGTGTTCTGCGCGTGAGTGATACGCCTTTCGGTGCTGATGAAGCAACGATCGATACGCCTTCGCCCGGTGATGTCTGGGTCGAGCCGCGTTTTCTGCAATTACTCAAACTTGAAGTGGGTGACACCATCACGCTTGGTGCTTCGACGTTTACACTTCGTAAAGTACTACGGTTTGAACCCGACCGTGGTGGAGATTTGTTTAGTATTGCACCACGTGTGTTGATGAACTTCGCGGATGTCGAAGCAACTGGCTTGATCGGTGTCGGTGCACTGGTGAGGTATCGTTTATTGATGTCAGGTCTACCGGGGGATGTCGAAAATTATCGGCAAACTATCAGTAACAATCTTCGCGTGGGAGAACAAATACTTACATTGGAGGAGGGTCGCCCGGAGTTGAATACGGCGCTTGATCGTGCACGACAGTTTCTTGGTCTGGCTGCATTGATCAGCGTGTTACTTGCAGGTGTTGCTGTGGCAACGGTTGCTTACCGGTTTGCGAGCCGACATCTGGATACCAGCGCGATGTTGCGTTGTCTCGGTACCTCACAAAAGATCATTATCCGCTTGTTCGGCATGGAAATGTTATGGCTCGCGTTGTTGTCCAGCACAGTAGGTTGTCTGCTCGGTGTGATTACACAGCTTGTTATTACCGAATTGCTTGATCAACTGCTTATCGCCAAATTGCCGACCCCCTCATTTAAAGCCGTGTTTCTTGGGTATGCGACAGGCATCGTGATGTTGATAGGTTTTGCGTTGCCACCGCTATTATCTTTGCGCGGCGTTTCACCCTTGCGCGTTTTGCGAAAAGATATTGGCGTCCCCGCGGTGAGTAGTTGGTTTGTTTATCTGGCCCTGGCTGTCTGTATGTCACTGTTGCTCTACTGGCAGATCGGTGATTTAAAACTTGTTGGCATAGTACTTGGTGGGATTTTAGTAACGTTGATGTTACTGGCACTTGCCGCTTATCTTTTAATTCTTTTGCTGAATCGACTGCGAGGACGAGTCGGCGTTGCTTGGCGATTTGGGCTTGCAAATATTTCGAGACGGCCTGCGAGTAGCACCGTACAGATTGTGGCATTTGGTTTGGGAATTATGGTGTTGTTGTTACTGTCTGCAGTTCGCTCCGATCTTCTGGATAATTGGCAACGCAGTTTGCCGCCAGATGCTCCCAACCATTTTGTGATCAACGTGCAACCTGACCAGGTCGAGGGTGTAAGCGCTTTTTTCAAAAAGCGGGGAGTGGCCAACACCCAGTTGTATCCTATGGTGCGAGCCCGGCTGGCGAAAGTGAATGGTAACTTAGTGCGAACAGCTGATTATGACAATGCACGTGCGAAACGAATGATCACTCGTGAGTTTAATCTCTCTTGGGTCGAAAATATGCAGGCCGATAATAAACTTGCTTCCGGACGTTGGTGGAGCAGGCAAGAGTTCGGTAAACCGCTGTTGTCGCTAGAATCACAATTGTCAGCAACACTCGGGCTCAAGTTAAATGACGTCGTCTCTTTTGACGTTAACGGGACGGTTATCGACTTTACTTTAATTAATCTGCGTAATATTGAATGGGATACGTTCAATATTAACTTTTTCACCGTTGTGGCTCCAGGTGTTCTGGAGCAATACCCAGCAAACTGGGTTACCAGTGTTTATCTTAATCCAGAGCAGCGTCAAGAACTTGGGCAACTGGTCGCCGAATTCCCGAACGTTACGCTGATTGATGTCGACGTTATTATGCAACGCGTACGCGATATTATGGATCGCGTTTCTTTAGCGGTTGAATTTATATTTTTGTTTACATTAATGGCAGGGCTGGCCGTGTTGTATGCGGCGATTCAATCCAATCAGGATGAAAGGCGATTTGAAAATGCCGTGTTACGCACATTGGGTGCGAGTAGAAAAACGCTGATGATGGGTTTATTTGCTGAATTTACCTTGCTGGGTGCATTATCAGGTTTGCTTGCCGGGCTTTCCGCCACCTCACTCGCTTGGTTGCTGGCTAAAACTGTTTTTAAATTTGAGTATAGTTTTGATCTTGGCGTGGTATTCATCGGTGTTGTATCAGGTGCGGTTATCGTTGTTATCGCAGGGTTACTGGGTACACGCAGTGTTTTAGCACTGCCTCCAATACAGGCACTGCGTAATGGTCAGAGCTGAAATTGATACGAACCAAGATGGTGAAACTTCCACAAAATGATATTTGGGGGAGGGAGGTTATTTAACACAGCCTACATTAACAGCGCCTGACGTTTGACGGTATTATGGGCAGTATCAATATTATTTGAATTATGCTTATACAATTAAATCAAATAGTTAAATTAATTATTCGATTCCGGCTCCGCCATTATTCAATCTCTAGTTTTCCAGTGATGTCCTCTGATGCCATAAAAATTAAGGGATCTGAGCTGATATGTCTACAGTAAGTCATAAATATCTCTATCCTTGGCATCAATAATGGCTTTCATTTCATCGAATATGAATCGGGGTTACCATCTTCCCTTAAGCTTTTCTATACTGTGGCATTGTTATGTCGATGATATTTCGGTGCAACTGAACACGATAATAACGAGAGGGTGATATCCATGAAAAAAATCAAAGCTGTGATCTATGGTGTAGGGACAATGAATTCTATCATTACCCGTATGTTACTCGACAAGGGGGTCGAGATTATCGGGGCTATTTCCCGCAGCCCGGCAAAAGTTGGCAAGGATCTGGGAGAGCTCACCGGCCTCGGACGCCAGCTGGGAGTCACCGTGAGCAATGATGCAACGGAGGTGCTGAGTCGTGGGGCCGATATCGCGGTTATCGCTGTCAACAGCTATATGTCCGATGCACAGGAGCAGCTCCGCCTGTGTGCCGAGCACGGTGTGAATGCGGTGACACTATCTGAAGAAGCACTGTACCCGTGGGAAACCTCGCCCGAAATTACTGCGGAGCTGGACGGGATCGCCAAACGCACCGGCGTGACTTTGACTGGTTCCGGTCATCAGGACAGTTACTGGCTCAATATGGTCAGTATGCTGATGGGTACGACCCACCGGATAGACAACGTGCTGGGGCAGGCCAGCTGGAATGTCGATGATTACGGTCCCGAACTGGCTCGTGAGCAACAGGTTGGCACCACCACGGAGCAGTTCAACACGTGGCTGGAGTCCGCTTCGCGCCCGCCCACCTTTGGTCGTAATGTGTTGGATGCTCTGGTGGCGGATACCGGGTTGACGCCCACGTCGATTACCACAACATCGCGGCCGGTACTGGCGACAGAACCTCTGCCGGTCGCCTCGCTGGGAATCACAGTTGCCGTTGGGAATGTTCTGGGTTTTACCGATATCGATGAAATTAAAACCAGTGAAGGGCCGAGCTTTGTGTTCGAAATGACCGGTTGCGTGTATCGCCCTGGTCAGGCTGACATCAACCACTGGAAAATAGTGGGGGAGCCGGATGTTGAGCTGTCCAATGGGGCTGTCCCCACCGCCATGACCACCTGTTCCCAACTGGTCAATAGAATTCCCGATGTGATTAACGCCCAGCCCGGCTTTATCACTGCCGATAAATTACCCCGGCTGCGCTATCGGGCATTCAGCCTGGAAACCTACTTATCCTGACAGCGTTGGCTTTAGGTGGGAAGGCTTGAGATCGGAAGGCATGAGGACAACCGGGGACGATACCTGAATCATTGATCTTTTCAGGCGCTTTTCTTGCGGACATCCTTGATCACATCATAGGCGTGGCTGATTTCTTGAGTCCGTTCTTCCGCCATCTCCCGCATGGTCTCAGGTAGGCCCTTGCCGGCCAGTTTGTCGGGATGGTTCTCACTCATCAGTTTACGGTACGCTTTTTTGATATCAGCGTCGCTGGTAGAGGGCGAGACACCCAGCACTGTAAAGGCATCATCAATCTGCTGTGTGGTCGAGCTCTGACCTGGGCCGGCATGTCCGGCATGAGCACCACGTAACATGGCTTCCAGCTGATCAACCTGGCTTTCAGGTAGCCCCAGTCCTCGGGCAATACGAACCAACATGTCATGTTCTGCCGGATGGATAATGCCATCGGCCGAGACGGCAGACACTTGCACCTGGAGGAACATCTGCAGGAAAGCCGGTTGCCGACCACCCATCTGCATGAACTGGTTGAGCTCCGCGTCCAGGTCAAAGTCCAGTTCTTTCCCGCGGTTGAAGGCGGCCTTGGCTTTTGCTTTCTGGTCTTTATTCAGATGGAAGCGCGCGAACATGGTTTCCGCCATTTGTATCTCGTCTCCGGACACCACTCCGTCGGCCTTACACAGGGCTCCCATGACAGCGAAGACAGATTCAAGAAAGCCAAACTGTATGTTCTGGAGTTTGCCGATAAGGTGGCTTTTCATGTAGTTAAGAAGAAAAGCAGCGATTGCAGCACCAATGAGAAAGCCGGGTAATTTGCCAAAAGAGTAGCCGATCAGACCGCCAAGAATGATTGCAAAGAGCATCAACATGTCCTTAATGAGGGATGAAATAATTTTAGGAATATATATGTTTTTTAGGTGCTGACAAGTTAACTTGAAGGTCTGTGCTGGGACTACACAACTAACCCTAAAACGCCAGAAATCTGTTAGTGATCCAGCGCTTTTGTAGCACGTTATCAGTATAACAAGGAGTAAATTACCCGCAGGAATTAGTGTGAAGAAGGATTGTTTCGGAAGCACTATCATTCAGCGCTACAGGCGAGTATTGAGAACAGGTATTGAGAGTAGGAATTGAGAATAGGAAACGAGAGTTTAGCACTGCGGAGGAAAGGTGAAATCGTTGGGTGAAAAAAACAGGAGAGCTGGCTGCTCTCCTGTCGGAATGCTAATTCCTCAGAGTGACTCTTCCTGTGCAAAGAAATCATTTTCCAGAAGCGCATCTCGGTTCTCGCGGGCAGTTTACTCGTCTACCGGCGCCTGGGCTATTTTGGATGCATTGCCACGCACATCCAGTTTGCCCATCAGATGTTCAAGGGCATGCCGCGCCTTTTCTGCGGCGCCATTGACGGCCAACTCAAGCGATTCGTCATGATTGGTGACCGAGAGAGGCTGGTGGCCCCGGGGGCGCATCTCGATCTGGCAGCGCTTGTCACGAGGACCGGACTTTTGAGCATTCTCGTCACTCACATGAACTTCAACCCGGGTTAGGAACTCGTCGAAGTGCTCCAGTTCGCAGACTACGGCTGTAGTGATCCATTCCTGAAACGAGACGCTGTCGGGTTCAATTTGATGACTGTTGATTAGTACTTGCATCATAGTTTGGTTCCATTTTCCGCTGTGAAATTTTTTGCCTATTGTCATCACCGTAGAGCAGCCGACACGGATAAGCAACTGCTCTCTCTGCCTTGTTGACGTGCGTCAATATCCATCAAATGCCAGAAAACAAAAAAGGGGAAAGACCAAACCCCTTTAATTTCATTGAGAGACTAATTAATTGTCAGGCCGTATCAATCAGCTATAGACAGCTTCAGCCTGATCTAGCTGTTCAACCGCATCCATCCATTCTAACTCGTGTACTTCCATCGCTTCTTTTAACTCGCCCTGTTGTTTTAATAGGGTTTTCAGTTCGTCTTTATTGCTTTGCTCGTAAATACTTGGGTCGGCTAGGCGTTGCTCTATAACCACTAACTTTGGCTCTATTTTAGCCATGGACTTTTCGGCCTGAGTGACTGATTTTTTAAGCGGTGCTAAGAGGTTACGCAATTCGGCGGCTTGCTGACGCTTGGCTTTTTTATCGTCTGTTTTGGTGCTTGAGGTTGGTTCGTCATTCGTACCTATTTGACTGAGGTGCTGTTGGTAGTCTGCGAGATCGCCCTCGTAATTGAGTACCTGCCCATTGGCGACCAACCAAAAGTTATCCACGGTGTGCCGTAATAAATAGCGATCATGGGATACCAACAATACTGCGCCTTCAAACTGCTGCATGGCGAGCAACAAGGCATCGCGCACTTCCATATCTAAATGGTTGGTTGGCTCGTCAAGTATTAGTAGGTTCGGTTTTTGCCAGGCAATTAAAGCCAGGGCCAAACGTGCTTTTTCACCACCAGAAAAGTGGTGAATGGAGTCGGCTACCGCTTCTTCTTGAAAATTAAATGAGCCTAAAAAGGTGCGAATGGATTGCTCTGTCGCCGTTGGTGTTAGTCGTTTCAGCTGTGTTAATGGACTGGCATTTAAATCGAGTGCCTCCATTTGATGTTGCGCAAAATAGCCAATTTTTAAGTGTTCACCCTCATTGCGCTCCCCCGCCAACATGGGGATTTCGGCCGCCAATGTTTTTAGTAGGGTGGATTTACCCGCGCCATTCACACCCAACACTCCAATTCGATCGCCATTGCGTAGGGTTAAATCAAGGTTTTTGATGATGGCGGTATCGCCGTAACCTATTGCTGTGTCATGCACGACCAGTAGCGGGTCAGACATTTTTTCTGTACTGGGCAAACTAAAGGTAAAGGGGGTATCTAAACGCACCGCCTGTACTTGTTGCATTCGCTCCAAGGCTTTAACGCGGCTTTGTGCCTGTTTGGCTTTGCTGGCCTTGGCCTTAAAACGGCGTACAAAATCTTGCATGTGGGCAATTTGTGCCTGCTGTTTTTCGTGTTCAGCTTGTTGTTGGGCAAGTTGCTCGGTTTTCTGGCGTAGTGCACTTTCGTAATTGCCGTTAAATAAGCGCAAGTCTTTTCGTTCAAACCACAGGGTTTTAGTGGTCGCTGCATCGAGAAAATCCCTGTCGTGGGACACTAGCAACAACGTTCCTCGATAGGCTTGCAACCAGTTTTCTAACCAGGCGATGGCATCGATATCCAAGTGGTTTGTCGGTTCATCTAATAATAATAAATCTGATGGCATCATCAGGGCGCGGGCCAGGTTTAAACGCACTCGCCAACCGCCTGAAAAATTGGTGACATTGTTTGCGTGGGTTGATACCTCAAAGCCCAAGCCACTGAGCAGCTTGGTGGCCCGGGTTGGCGCAGTCCATGCGTTGTTATTGTCTAACTCAGCATGTATGGCCGCGATGCGCTTTTCATCGTGCTTGGCCTCGGCATCCGCTAAATCAATTAACAGCTGACCGCGCAATGCATCACCCGCTAATACATAATCTAAGGCGCTGACATCAGTGCTTAGTAGCTCTTGAGCCATCAGTGCAATACGCCAGTTTTTTGGCCAAATAATTTCGCCGCTATCAGTACTTAGCTCACCAGTAAAAACCTTAAATAAGCTTGATTTTCCGCAACCATTACGTCCGACCACACCGACGCGGTCACCGTTATGGATACGGAGGTTGGCATTATCGAATAAGATTTTTGCGCCGCGACGTAACTGGGCATTTTCAAAATTGAGCATGGTGAATTAAGGGGTATCCAGCAGAGTATTATCGGTACTAAATTTCGGTATTATGTTTCGGCATTATATTAAAGGGTAAGCTTGTTATCTTTCACCAAGGCAACCATTTGTTTTTCTTTTTTGGTTGTTCTTCTAACTGAACATCTTCTCCTTTTAGAGGGATACAAGGTCGGCCACTGGATTTTTTCACAGGGCAGGCTTTTTGTGGTGGTTTCTTTTCTTCGATAAGTGATTCCACCGCTTTTTGTGGGTTGCTTTGGGGGTTGTTCTGGCAGTATTCATCTAACCATGTAGCGATAACGGTAGAGTCTGAAGTTTTGAATACACCCTCGGGATGTCTACCGCGGTATTCATACTCGTTGTAGGCGGCGACAAAGCCCTGAAGCCAGTACATAGTTGTTTGTTCCGCTTTTTCGTGGCGGACGTCTTTCCACTGTTGGCAGTTTTCAGCGATGGTTGGTAGTGGTGACGCTAGCGGCGCTGAGTTTATGTTACTAAAGGGCAGGGTGGAAATAAGCACAATCATCAGGCCAGAGTGAATTTTCATGGATGTTCCTTAGTCTACAGGCAGGTCTTTATCTTAGCGGATGAATGCTATGTTCCAGGTTAAGGTTTTGCAACCTTCATTTTGGGGCGTGGTGAGTGATGTTTGGGAAATCTAGCGCTTCTCCTGAAAAAACTGTGGTATATCTGGAGGTTTAGAATCTGTTCTTTTGGGATATCAACACTTTCTGCGTGTTTTTGCCAATTTTCTACGCCATAAGTAGCCTCTTCAACCATTATTGTTAATAAGACAAATATGACGTTCTGCCGTTGTTTTTGATGATTATGAGTCGAATAAGACGTGTTGTTAAATAAATATTAACTAGTGTTTAGAAGCCAAGGGTGGATAGGGCTGTTACAGAAATGATGAAATATGGAGGTAAAAAAGCCGGCAGAGTGCCGGCTTTTTTTGTTAGTGAACTTTATTCATTACGTAGTTACATTTTTTCTTAAAGCTCATCGTACAGTGATTCATGAGGAATTGAGTTCATCATGGCTTTGAAATATGCGATGGGGATATTAATTTGGTTGGTTCTGCTGCCGGAAAGTGTTACATCCAACCCCATCGTGGCTCCATCAAAAAAGTATAGAAAGCTCAGTGGAATGGCCAACCTTTCTTCATAACGGCAAGATGTGTTTTCACACACATTTTCATTTTTTGATAGGGTGACTAGCGGTAGTTTATTGCCTTGTTTATTGGCAGCATTTTCATAGGAGCGCCAGTCACTATCATTATATTGAGCTGTGATATAGAGGGCATAATGATCAGCTCCTTTATGATCGATCAGACGAGTTAGATAAATTTCTGAAAAGTGGTCTGATAGGTCCGTGTTTGAATAGGCAAAGTTGGGGCCGTAGGTGACTTCGCCATGCTCTTTTTCTAGTCTAAATTCAATATGTTTGCCGATGTCTTTTTCTGATGCCCAGTTAATGCTCTGCTCTGATTCAGAGGATGAGTCAGGGTTGGCCTGGGCTTGTAGTGTAAAAGCAAGGCCTAAAAAGATAATGGTTTGGAAGGCATGTTTCATGGGTTGCTCCATTTATTTAGTCACTTTTTTATTAGTGCAATTTGTTGGTGTAAGCCTATTTGTGGCCTGACTGTTTACAAACATTCTAGAACCGCAAGTTCAGATAACGTAAATGATAATAGGTTCCCTCTTATATATGAACGGGTATATATAAATGGATACCTGAACAGGCATACAAATTTGGTGCAAAATTGGATCTTTTTCTAAATATCCAATTTTTAAGTGTACTTATTGGGGTAAGTTTGTGCGGTAAAAGGTTTATTTTTTGGCTGTGGGTGTGGTCTGTAGGTAGGAGTAGAGGTGTTGTTTTTCTGGTTCGCTCCAGAGTTATCTCAGTAGTTGATGTGTTAATATAGGCGGCTTATTAATCTGTTCTTCTATGTGTTATGGCTGGAACACTTTTATGATTGGAAAACTATTTATGACTGGAACACTATGTCAGATCCTATTTTAGAAACGAATCAATATATTGTTCGCACCTTTCCTGTGGGACCATTGCAGTGTAACTGCACCATTATTGGTGACGCAGTGAGTAAAAAAGCACTTGTTGTTGATCCCGGTGGTGATGCTCAGGTGATTCTTGGGTTGCTATCTGAGTTGGATTTGCAAGTTATAGCCATTATTCATACCCATGCACATTTTGACCACATACTTGCTGCCGGCGAGGTAAAAAAAGCCACTGGTGTACCCATTTATCTACATGAAAGCGACATGTTTCTGTGGAGTGGCCTTGAAGAACAATGTGCCATGTTTGGATTTAGAATGCCTGATACGTTATTACCTGACCCAGACCAATACTTTAGCGATGATCATGATCTCGGTTGCTGTGGTGGGGTGGCGATTCATACCCCCGGGCATACCCCAGGCTCAACCAGTTTTTGGTTTGAAGAAAGCAAAACATTGATAGCAGGGGATACGTTGTTTAAGGGTGGTATTGGGCGTACAGATTTCCCTGGTGGAGATCCTGAACAAATTGTCGATTCTATCCGTGAACGTATTTATACACTGGATGATGACGCAACTGTGATTACAGGGCATGGACCAGCTACAACCATTGGTGTTGAGAAACAAAGTAATATGTTTGTTAGGGCTTAATGGCAGATTTAGCCGGTATGTAGAAAAGCTATAAAGCTTAAGTTGGAGATAATAATGAAACAACAAATTCTCACCATGCTGGAACTACAGGATGCGATGAATAGTAAGGTCAACGAAAACTGGGTTGATCAGGATTTTGCTTGGTACCGAGCTATATGGGTGGAATGTGCTGAGTTGCTTGATCACTACGGTTGGAAATGGTGGAAGAAGCAAACGCCAGATGCTGACCAGGTCAAACTTGAGCTGGTGGATATTTGGCATTTTGGTTTGAGTATTTTGTTGCTTGAGTCTTCCGATGAAGCTGCAATAGCGGCGGCTGTAGAGCAAGAACTGTCTAAAGCAAACCCTTCGGGTGATTTTCGTGAAGATCTGGAAGTATTCACTCTGGCAACGTTGCAAAGCAAAGGTTTTGATGTGGCGAGTTTTGCTACTTTGATGACAGGTATCGACTTGCCGTTTGATGAGTTGTATACCCGCTATGTGGGGAAAAATGTTTTAAATTTCTTTAGGCAAGATAATGGTTACCAGGATGGTAGTTACCATAAGCAATGGGGTGGCAAGGAAGACAATGAACACTTGGTTGAAGCAGTCGCTGAACTGGATCATAGCAGCCCATTATTCAAAGATGACCTGTATCAGGCGCTCGAGCAGCGTTATCGTGTGTAATTTACCAGAGTGTAAGTGAGTTCTTGTTTGTGAATGATTTAAGTCCCCAGCTCAGTCAGAAGCCTAGTTCTATTCAAGAACCTAGCTTCGGTCAAAATGAAAGCAAAAGCATGAAAGAAAAGGATAGACAGGTGCTTGATATTGAGTCTGCAACGAGTGTTCAGCCTGTGACTAATGTCCAGAGTTCACGTAAAGGCAAGGTTGAAGCAAACAAGCTGCAAAAACGCTTGCGTCGTAATGTGGGCAATGCCATCGCTGATTACAATATGATTGAAGATGGCGATAAGATTATGGTCTGCCTTTCTGGCGGAAAAGACTCCTATTGCATGCTAGATATATTACTTAATTTGCAGAAAACAGCGCCAATCTCATTTGAAATTATTGCAGTAAACCTTGATCAAAAACAGCCAGGTTTTCCTCCTGAAGTGCTGCCTGATTACTTGAGCAAAATTGGGGTGCCTTTTCATATCCTAGAAAAAGACACCTACAGTGTAGTAACTGAAAAAATCCCCGAAGGTAAAACCTATTGCAGCCTTTGTTCGCGTTTGAGGCGAGGCACACTTTATGGGTTTGCTCAAAAGATCGGAGCAACCAAAGTGGCGCTGGGTCATCATCGCGACGATATTATTGAGACACTGTTTTTGAATATGTTCTATGGCGGCAAGTTAAAAGCCATGCCGCCAAAGCTATTAAGCGATGATAAGCAAAATGTGGTTATTCGTCCTCTGGCTTACTGTAAAGAAGCAGACCTTGAGGCATATGCCGAATTGAAAGAATTTCCAATCATCCCCTGTAATTTGTGTGGTTCACAAGATGGATTGCAGCGGCAGGTGATCAAAGATATGTTGCAGCAGTGGGAGAAACAGAACCAAGGTCGATTGGAGACTATTTTTTCCGCCACCAAAAATGTTGCACCTTCACAGTTGGCGGATACAGACTTGTTTGACTTTGCTAGCCTAAAAATTGAGCGGCCCGTTGAACAAAATGTAGAGAAACAATCTGAGCAGAAAGAAGTGAAACAAAAAGCACAGCGTATTGATATGGTAAATCTTTGGGGTGCACCAAATACCAATAATCAGGATGTCACTTTATGAGCTACCAAGTCCTTGCACGTAAATGGCGCCCTCGTATTTTTAATGAGATGGTGGGGCAGGAGCATGTACTTAGAGCGCTCGCTAATGCGCTGGATAATGAACGCCTGCACCATGCTTATTTGTTTACTGGAACGCGGGGTGTGGGAAAAACCACGATAGCAAGGATTTTGGCTAAATGCCTGAATTGTGAGCAAGGCATCAGTTCTACTCCTTGTGGCGAATGTAGTGCTTGTACATCCATTGCTGAAGGGCGCTTTGTCGATTTAATTGAGGTTGATGCGGCATCTCGCACTAAGGTAGAAGATACTAGGGAGTTGATGGAAAACGTCCAATACGCACCGACGGTTGGACGTTTTAAAGTGTATCTGATCGATGAAGTGCACATGCTTTCTACCCATAGTTTTAACGCTTTATTAAAAACGTTAGAAGAGCCTCCACCCCACGTGAAATTTCTTTTGGCGACGACTGACCCGCAAAAATTACCTGCCACTATTTTATCCCGTTGCCTCCAGTTCAATTTAAAGAACCTAAGCCCTGAAAGGATTGTTGAGCATTTACAGCATGTGCTTAAAGAGGAGCAGGTGCCGTGTGAAGAGGCTGGGTTGTGGGCATTAGCGCGTGCAGCCGATGGCAGTATGCGTGATGCCTTAAGTCTGACGGATCAAGCAATTGCCCATGGTGATGGAAAGCTTACGGAAGCAGAAGTAAGCACCATGTTAGGGACTATCGACCTTACGGCGATTGCCGATATTGCTCGAGCATTGGTGAATAATGATGGCACCGAAGTTTTGGCTGTGGTCCAAAAAATGTCGGAACATGCCCCAGATTACAACGCAGCTTTGGCTGATTTATTGTCTGTATGGCATAGGGTTGCTATTGCTCAGACCGTTCCTGATGCATTGGATAACCGGCATGGTGATTACCAATTGATCCAGGAGTTGTCGAAAGCATTGAGCAAGGAAGATGTTCAGCTGTTTTATCAAACAGTATTACTTGGACGACGAGATTTACCACTTGCTCCGGATCCAAAAACTGGGTTTGAAATGGTTATGTTGCGAATGTTGGCTTTTCAGCCTGCTCGTGAAAATCGTATTGACCCTCCCGTTGCTCCCCCTGAGGCTAAGATAGCTTCAGGTGATGTACCTATCCCTGCTGTAGAAGAGGGGGTATTTGATCCTTTAAAAAAGCCTGAACCCGCCATGCCCGAAGTGGCTGCCATGGTGGGAGCTGATATTCAGGAAAGCACTACAAAAGATGATGTTCAATACGGTACGCAAGGTAGTACTCAAGATAGCACTCAGGAGAAGGGTCTTACAGTAAGCACAGTTGATACTTCAGAGTATGAACCATCTGAGTATGAAGAATTTGCTGCATTAACTGAAACTAGAAGAGATAAGCTAAATATCTCTGTGCCAGAGGATGTATCCGTAGGCCCAGGCATACAGCTTCCTGTACAAGAGCCCGCTGTAGATGTATTGCATCAAAGTGATGAACCCTTGACGGCTCAAGATATTCAGGTGCTTTCGCAAGAGATTCATCAGCATGAAGTCCATCAGTCAGAAATTCCTCAACAAGAAACCCTTCAACAAGAAACTCCCCAAGAAGATGGTTTGGCCCCAACATGTTCATTTAATGAACTTATACCGGAGAAATGGATTGAGATTTATCAGGGGTTATCCGTTGGCGGCGTATTGCAAAATGTGGCAGCTAATTTAGCGTTGGTTGAAGTTCGGGGTAATATACTTCGTTTTGACTTGGATATTGCAAACAGCTCGTTGTATGAAGAGGGACATCAACAACGTTTAGCTGATACTTTATCTGAATACTTTGGTCAGCCTGTTGGTGTTGATATTGAGGTGGGTGCTGTAGCGATGGAAACCCCCCAGGCAAACCGTTTAAGAAAAAGAGAAGAGCGGCAAGCAGCGGCATTGGATAGCCTTAAACATGATCCCAACGTGCGTCGGGTTATGGATGTATTTGGTGGTGTACTGTTAGAGAAAACAGTGAAACCTATAGATTAATTAAAGCTTGAACAGCCAGAATAAAGTTAATGTAATTTATTAAATATATGTGGTAATAATATGAATATAAATGATTTAATGAAGCAGGCTCAGGGCATGCAGGAACAGATGCAGCAGATGCAGGAAGATGCTGCAAAAACTGAAGTAACTGGTGAGTCAGGGGCTGGTATGGTGCAAGTGGTGATGAATGGTCGCCATGATGTACGCAAGGTAACCGTAGATCCAAGTTTACTGTCCGAAGAAAAAGAGTTTCTTGAAGACTTACTTGCTGCAGCCGTTAATGATGCGGTACGTAAGGTCGAAGAAGCACAGAAAAAACAAATGGAAAAATTAACCGGTGGGCTGCAGATGCCACCAGGGTTTCAGATGCCATTTTAAGTTTTCTGTTGAAACATCTGTGGCTTGCTGTTTGTGGCTCACTAAATAATTTAAAAGGTTGAGTAGTGTTCGGTCCCATTATTGATGAATTGATAGACAGCCTTCGCTGCTTGCCAGGCGTTGGCCCTAAGTCCGCACAGCGTATGGCGCTGCATTTACTAGAGCGCAATCGTGACGGGGCTATTCGGTTGTCTGTCGCGGTGGCAGAAGCTGCAGAGCATGTGGGTCGTTGTCAGCAGTGCCGTACCTTGACTGAATCTGAGGTTTGTGAAGTTTGCAGTAATCCTCGCCGTGAGGCGCACCAGCTTTGTGTGGTGGAGACACCTGCAGACTTATTGGCTATTGAACAAAGCGGAACATATAAAGGACGCTATTTTGTGTTGCTTGGCCACCTTTCTCCCATTGATGGTATTGGACCAGAGGAAATTGGTGTGGAGCAACTGATGAATCGGCTAGTGGATGAAAATATCAATGAATTGATTCTGGCAACTAACTTGACTGTGGAAGGTGAGGCGACAGCCCATTACATCAGCGAAAGAGCAAAAGTATTAAGTGTAACTGTAAGCCGTATTGCCCATGGCGTGCCTATGGGTGGTGAGTTGGAATATGTTGATGGTGGTACACTTTCCCATGCATTTAGCAGTCGCAAGCAGATCTGAAGTAGTGCTGTATCACGATTAAAACTGGCCCCAATAAAGAAGCCCACTAAACGAGCCCTATCTATCAGATGTTAAACAGTTCAGCAGATTCTCTGCCAACCCCAATCCTTGTTACTACTCCAGAGCAACTCAATCAGTGCATTGAGGAGCTTAAATGTTGTGATGCTGTTGCATTGGATACAGAGTTCATGCGGACGGATACCTTTTTTCCAATACTGGGGTTAATTCAGGTTTATAACGGCCATTCTTGTTGGCTAATCGATCCCGTAGCTATTTCTGATCTTTCTGCTTTTGTGGAGATATTAGTCGCACCAAATATCGTTAAAGTATGTCATTCTTGTTCTGAAGACTTGGAAGTTTTAAAGCATGTATTGGATTGTATTCCCCAGCCTTTATTTGATACCCAAATCGCCGCGGCATTGAGCGGCTATGGTTTTTCTAAAGGCTATGCTGGCCTAGTGGCTGCCATGTTAGGCGTTCATGTGGAGAAGGGCGAAACCCGTTCAGATTGGTTGCAGCGACCTTTGCGCGAGGCTCAGTTAGGCTATGCAGCATCTGATGTATTGCACCTGTTACCCGTATATCGGCAGTTATGTGAAAACCTAAATCAGTTGGGACGAACTGAATGGATGGCTCAGGAAATGTCTTTGTTAGTAGCGAAGGCATCTGTCAGAAGTGATTTCAGTGAGTACTTTTTAAAGGTTAAAGGTGCCTGGCAGCTTAATCCTCAAGAATTAACCTCATTGAAGCTATTGTGTGAATGGCGAGAGCTTGAGGCCCGAGAACGAAATAGGCCTAGAAATCGAGTGATTGCCGATAAAATTCTATTGGAAATTGTGCTTAAAAAGCCAGAATCAAATCATGCTCTATCCGATATAGAAGGTATGCATCCAGGTTTGATCAGACGTTATGCCGATACGTTGTTTGAATTGTTACAACGGGGTCTGAATACGGTGCTTCAAGATTGTCCGAAGACATTGCCCGAACCTTTACCTCGGCAAGCGGGAGATTTAATCAAACAGCTTAAAAAAGTGATACTGGCCCAGTCTGAGACTCTTGATCTCCCCCCAGAAATATTGGCACCGAAAAGAGATATTGAAGTCGTTGTTAGATATTTGATGGAACAGAAAAAGGTTTTACTGCCTAAAAATATTGCTGAAGGTTGGCGATATGAAGTGGTAGGCCAACCGCTTGAACAAGAAGCCCGAAAGATACTTAGTTAAAAATATCTAATTAAGGATGCTTGGTTAAGGTTATTAGTAAATAAATGATCTGGATAAAAGTACTATGAAAAAGCTCTGCAGTATTTATCGAAGCCCCAAGGAAGAGGGGATGTATTTATATGTGGATAAAAAAAATGACCTGGAGCCTGTGCCTGCGGAATTGTTGAGGCGATTTGGCCAGCCAGAGTTAGCCATGACATTGTTACTAACACCGGATAAAAAGTTAGCTCGAGCGGACACGGGAAAAGTACTGGATGCTATTGCAGAGCAAGGTTTTTATTTACAAATGCCTCCTCGTCCCGATGAGATCATGCAGGAGTTACGGAATAAAAACAGTAAGCTGTAAATGGTTTTAAGGTAAGCACGATTTTAAGATGAACTTTTGGCAGACAAAATCATTAAGTGAGATGTCTACGGCAGAGTGGGAATCACTTTGTGATGGCTGCGCCAAATGTTGTTTGCACAAACTAGAAGACGAAGACAGTGGTGAGGTGTTTCATACCGATGTAGCTTGTCGGTTACTTGATTTGGATAGTTGCCAGTGCCGAGATTATGAGGATCGATTTACTCAAGTCCCGGACTGCTTTAAGTTGACGCCAGATAATTTGCATCTTCAAACTTGGTTGCCGGCCAGTTGTGCTTATCGACTATTGCTTGAAGGCAAAACACTTCCTGAGTGGCATTCTTTGGTTTCAGGCGATAGTCAGTCTATTCATACTTCGGATAGATCTGTCAGGGGTAGAGTAGTGTCAGAGCAATCGGTGCAGCCTGATGATATGGAAGACCGCATTGTTCATTGGGTGGATTAAACCGGGTAGATTAAAGAGTGCAAATTAAAGGGCATAGATTAAAGGGCGTAAGTAAAAAATAGCTTGTTGATTGAAAATGTATAGATGGATTGAAGGGAGAGGTTGATGTACTCAGCAGAAAATTATCATTGGGGCTTAGTAGGGTATTACCTCGGAAGCGTGCTGTTGATTATGTACGCTTATCGTTTTCGTAAAATTCTCCCCGGTCGGCATTTTCGCAACCTTCTAGTATTGTTGATTGCTGTTGTGATTTTGGTGCCAATCAAAGCTTATATTGATAGTGATTTTTTAGCCCCAGCATGGTTTATCAGTATATTTGAGGGCCTGACAGAGGAACCTGAGCAAGCCTATTTACGTGGTCTTCAGCCCATTATGGTTTGCTATCTGGTGGCTGTGGCAATCTATATTCTCTGGGCTATTTTTGGTCCTCGTAGAGCAAAAGAGGTAAGTCAGGAGACTGCTCAAGATAAGGAGCAAAAAGTTTAGAGCCTGTTTTGTTCATCACCTCGTTTTCATATCCTAAAGCCATCACTTAATACCATGCATGTGCTTTCTTAAATAGGGGCTAAGGCCCAGTAAGAATGCTCCTGCGCCACAACCTACCCAAAATAGCGTTGTAAATAACTCCGTATAACTGGCTAGGGTTGTGACAGTATCAATGAGTTGCTCGCTATTTGTGGAAGTGCTTGAAGACGGAGCTTCTATCGCCGCAAGTTTGGCAATTTGTGCTGCCATGAATTCTGAATACGCAGTGGCAAGAAACCAGGTTCCCATCATTAAACCCACGATACGTGGCACTGATAGTTTTGTGACTGCCGAAAGACCAACTGGGGAGAGGCAGAGTTCTCCGGTCGTGTGAAGCAAATAGGCAAGTAATAGCCAGATAGCTGCGACTTTACCTCCTTCATTGGGGAAGTAGGCACCAATTACCAGAGCACCAAAGCCTAGACCAGCTTGAATAATACCCAGTGAAAATTTGGTGGGTGTTGAGGGTTCAAAATTGCGTTTTGCTAATCCTGTCCAAAGTAGGGCAAACAGAGGGGCAAGTAACATGATAAACATGGGGTTAAGGGCCCCAAATTGGGAGGCTTTAACCTCAATTCCTAAAACTTCTCTATCGACTACACGATCAGCGTAAAGGGTCATGGATGCTGCGGTTTGTTCAAAAAGTGCCCAGAACACAACAGTAGAAAAAGTCAGAACCATTAGCACGGACATACGTCCGCGCTCTATGGAATTACAACGTGTCAGGATAAACCACAAGATGCCTAGGGCGACAATAATAGACAATCCATTTAATGACCATTCCACCAGGTGCGTAGCCTGTACCAGTTGCCATATGCCAATGACGGATAGCAAGCCGCCAAGGTAAATGAGGTTTTCTCTGCTAAGCCCAGGAAGCACTTTATGCCCAAGTAACAGGGATTCCTTTAGTCTTGTCGGGTCATGGGGTTCTGCATGGCCTTGTAGGTAGCGTTGTCCATACAGAAATATGGCTAAACCAATGAGCATGCCTATCCCAGCAGCACCAAACCCGTAACGCCAGCCCAGTGTTTCCCCCAAATAACCACAAAGCAGGGTGGCGAGAAAAGCACCGATATTGATACCCATATAAAAGATGGTAAAGCCGCTGTCTCTACGTGAGTCATTTTCACCGTAGAGTTTGCCTACAATGGTTGAAATGTTCGGCTTTAAAAAGCCAACACCTACAATAATGAGTGCAATGGAAAAATAAAAAACCTGTAAGGCACGGTTGTCTCGAATAATTTCACCATTGAGATATTCAGCAGGGTGACCCTCCACAGCCATACCTAAATGGCCTAATACCAATAGGCAGCCTCCAAATATAACGGCCTTGCGCATACCGAGATAACGATCTGCTAACAATCCGCCAATCACCGGTGTGGAATAGACCAATGCAGCATAACTGCCTAATACATCGAGCCCCATGGCATCAGTGAATAAGTGATATTTTGTGAGATACAGGAGCAGCAGGTATTTCATGCCATAGAATGAAAAGCGCTCCCACATTTCTGTAGCAAAACAGATATAAAGGCCCTTTGGGTGGCCCAGAAATTGATTTGTTATAGCTTGATCTGTTGAAAGTTGATCAGAGTGCATAGTCATTTTTTAGCCATGCCTGGGATATTTTATTTTTATGATGAGAGAGATAGTAACTTTTTTTATGAAGACTAACTATTTTTGAGTTGTGCATTTTTTATATTTGTTTCGCTCCACTGATATTAGTTGCATAGCAACGGCGCACTCCGCTAGCATGACCGTGTGAAGGTTTTTGACGAGATGACGGAGAAATCTAAGGTGTCTGAGCAATCTGTTAACGAAGCGGTAAGAAAGGCCAAAAAGGACTATGGTGTATCCGAAACCCTGGCCCCATCAGATTTAAATTCGCTGTTAGATATTTTGAGTCAGTCCGTTCGTGATTATTCACAACAGCCTGCTGTGACATCACTGGGCAATACCCTCAGTTACAAAGAGCTAGATCGATTATCAACGGCTTTTGCTGCTTACCTGCAACAACACACGAACTTAAAACAAGGAGATAAGCTGGCTATTCAGATGCCCAGTTTGTCCCAGTATCTGGTTGTTGCATATGGCGTCTTTAAAGCGGGTTTGGTTGCTGTAAATATTAACCCTCTCTACACAGAGGATGAATTGGATTATCAGTTTAACCATGCCGATGTTAAAGCGGTGGTGGTGTTCGATAAATTTTTGCCTGTTGTTAAAGCGGTGCGAGAAAAAACACCTATCGAATATGTGTTTGTTACATCCCCATTTGATTTACATCCACCAATTAAGCGGACTTTAATGTCTGTAGTGCTTAAGCTGTTAGGTAAAGCCGTAACCTGTGGTAAGGCTATTCCATTGCGTACGGCACTGGATGTAGAGACTCATAATTTTACCCCGGCTAATTTGTCCTCAGATGATATGGCCTTGTTGCAATACACTGGAGGCACTACTGGTGTTTCCAAGCCAGCGATTATCAGCCATGGGAATATGGTCAGTGTGACGCGTCAAGGTAGTGAAATGTTACAACTTGCTTCGGCAGAGTTGGGAAAAGAGCGTATTGTTTCGCCATTGCCGTTGTACCATATTTACGCATTCGCATTGTCTATCACTACTGGTGTTCATTTAGGTGCACATACACTGTTGATCCCAAATCCTCGGGATATTAATGGTTTTGTGAAATTGATGAGGAAGTGGCCTGGTTCCATTTTTTCTGGGTTAAACACCTTGTTTGTTGCTTTGATTGAACATAAAGATTTTTCCAAAGTAGATTTTTCGTCATTAAAAATTACGCTCTCTGGTGGCTCGGCTCTGGCTGAGGCGACAGGGGGGTATTGGAAAGATATTACTGGTTGTGAAATTTGTAATGCCTATGGCCTCACGGAGGCATCGCCAGTGGTTTCATTTAGTCCTCCTGGTGCAAATAAACCAGGCTCGGTGGGTATTGCCGTAGCTAATACAGAATTACGAATTGCTGATGCAGAAGGACAACCACTTGCTGTAGATGAGCATGGAGAAATTTGGGTTAGAGGGCCTCAGGTAATGCAGGGATATCTTGATTTCCCTGAAGAGACAGCGAAAACAGTGACCGAAGATGGTTGGCTGAAAACGGGCGATGTTGGCTCCGTTGATAGTGATGGATTTTTGTTTATCCACGATCGCCAGAAAGACTTAATTATTGTTTCTGGATTTAATGTTTACCCCAATGAAATTGAAAGTGTGGTTTCACACCATCCGGATATTACTTACTGTGCTGTTATTGGTGTTCCCGATGACCATTCAGGCGAAGCAGTAAAATTGTTTCTTGTCAGTGCTAACCCGGATCTGTCAGAAGATGATGTACGTGCATTTTGTAGTGAAAAATTGGCACGTTATAAGTGGCCTACCTATATTGAATTTAGAGACGAATTACCGCTTTCCAATGTAGGTAAGGTATTGCGTAAAGAGCTGCGCGACAGTTAATTTATGAGTAACGAAATAAACCAGTGGCGAGAAAAGCTCGTCGAGTGCCGTAGTTCTGATCGTTACCGCCTTAACCAACAGCTCAACAAAATTGCTCATCGGGCCAAGTCTGGAAAACCCTTTGATCGTGATTTAAAGCAGTTTACCGATAAACTTGAACAATCATGTAAACAAGTTCGTCATCGCTGCTCCAGTATCCCGGTTATTCAATTTCCGGAAAATTTACCTATTGCTGAATGTCGCGAGGATATCAGTAATGCGATAGCCAAACATCAGGTTGTTGTTATTGCAGGTGAAACCGGTTCAGGTAAAACGACTCAATTACCTAAGATTTGCCTGGAATTAGGCCGCGGTGTTACGGGAATGATCGGTCATACCCAGCCCCGACGAATTGCTGCTAGAACCGTAGCAAGTCGTATCGCAGAAGAATTGGCTCAGCCATTGGGGCAGACGGTGGGTTATCAGGTTCGGTTTAATGAAACCAGCAGTGAAAATACGCTGGTTAAGTTAATGACAGATGGTATTTTATTGGCTGAAATCCAGCATGACCGATACTTAAATAAGTACGACACTATCATTATTGATGAGGCCCATGAGCGAAGCCTTAATATTGATTTTCTTCTTGGTTACCTGAAAAACATTCTGCCAAAACGCCCGGATTTAAAAGTCATTATTACGTCAGCAACCATTGATGTAGAGCGCTTTTCCCGACATTTTAATGATGCGCCTGTTATTGAGGTTTCAGGGCGAACTTATCCGGTGGAAGTTGAATACATTCCTGCACAGGAAGAGCGAGATTTGGCACAGTCAGTGTTGGATACCGTTGAGCATATTCTGACGTTACCAAAGCAGGGAGGGCAATCGAGTGACATTCTTGTTTTTCACAGCGGTGAAAGGGAAATACGAGAAACCGCCAATGTGTTAAGAAAGGCTCAGTTACGAGACTTAGAGGTTGTTCCTTTATATGCACGGTTAAGCCTTTCAGAACAAACCAAAGTATTTAAGCCACACAGGGGAATAAGAGTCGTATTGGCAACGAATGTGGCAGAAACTTCGCTTACCGTGCCAGGTATTCGCTATGTGATTGATCCTGGTACAGCAAGGGTGAGTCGTTATAGTTATCGCACTAAGGTCCAACGTTTACCCATTGAAGCCATATCCCAGGCTAGCGCAAACCAGCGTAAAGGGCGCTGTGGTCGTATCAGTGAAGGTGTGTGTTTTCGTCTTTACAGTGAAGAAGATTTCACTGCTAGGTCTGAATTTACTGACCCCGAAATTATTCGGACCAATTTAGCTTCCGTTATTCTGCAAATGCTGCGTTTACGCATAGGGGATATTAGAGACTTTCCTTTTGTCGATGCACCGGATCAGCGCCTGATTAATGATGGCTTTAATTTATTGCAGGAGTTGCAAGCCGTTAATAAAAAGGGCGAATTGACGTCTATTGGACAACAGCTTTGCCGGATTCAAGCAGACCCTAAAATGGGGCGGATGCTATTGGCCGCATCGAAGGAAGGGGCTCTAAGAGAAATATTGATCATAGTTGCTGCATTGAGTGTTCAGGACCCTCGTGATCGTCCTTCGGATAAGCAGCAAGCAGCGGATGAAAAACACCGTCAATGGAAGGATAAAGAATCTGATTTCGTCACGCTGGTCAATCTTTGGCAACATTTTGAGCAGCAACGGCAAGACCTGAGCCGAAATCAATTTGAAAAATATTGCCGACAGAATTTTGTATCACCATTACGTATGCGTGAATGGCGAGATTTTCACCACCAGCTTCATGGGGCTTGCCGTGAATTAAAACTCACAGAAAACAAACAGCCAGCAGGCTATGAAGCTGTTCATCGCTCACTGTTAAGCGGGCTACTTGGGAATATTGGCTTTCAACGTGCTGACGAAGAGGTTGAAGGTGACAGTCAAAATAAACCCAAGCGTCGTGGTCAAGCAGAATTTAGTGGTGCACGAAATCGTAAGTTTTATGTATTCCCCGGTTCTGGATTGAATAAGAAACCGCCGAGATGGTTGATGGCAGCAGAAATGATTGAGACCTCTCGATTGTTTAGCCATTACAACGCTAAAATCGATCCGGATTGGTTACCTTCATTGGCCTCGCATTTGGTGAAAAAGAATTATAGCGAGCCTCACTATAGTGTTCGTAATGGCCAGGTTATGGCCTACGAAAAACAGACATTGTATGGGCTGCCTATTGTTGAAAAACGTCGTTGTGGTTATGGGAAAATAGATCCAGTTTTATCCCGGGAAATATTTATCCGTTCCGCCTTGGTGGAAGGTGAGTATCGAGGTAAAGGCGACTTTTTTAACCATAACCAGAAACTTCAGGAGAGTTTGCAGGATATTGAATCCCGTACCCGCCGTAGGGATGTTTTGGTAGACGATCAGGTCATGTTTGATTTTTATAGTGAGCGAATTCCCTCAGATGTGGTTAATCTCGCAGGTTTTGAACATTGGCGAAAACAGCAGGAAAATCGAGAGTCAGAAGGAGGACTGAAAGATAGCTCCCGATTGCTGTATATGGATGAAGAGTTATTGAGTCAGGGGCATACGAGTGGTCTTGATGAATCTCAGTTTCCTGATCATATTTCGTGGCAGGGAACCCGCTATCCATTGAGTTATCACTTTGAACCTGGACATTCGGAAGATGGTGTTAGTGTTACCGTCCCCGTGAGTATTCTGCACCAAGTGCCGTTGTATCGTTTTGATTGGCTGGTTCCAGGAATGCTACGGGATAAATGTATTGCCTTGGTTAAGTCACTGCCTAAATCACTGCGTCGAAATTTTGTTCCTGTGCCCGATTACGTTGATAGGGCTCTTGCTTCTATGAAACCCGATGATGTTTCTCTGAAGGAAGCATTGGGCTGCCGACTAAAAACGTTGTCTGGGGTGACGATTTCAGAACAGGATTGGCAACAAGTTAGTTTGGAAAATATCTATTACCTGAATATCAAATTGATTGATGAGCAGGGAAAGCTATTGACCATGAGCCGAAATTTAGCTGAATTGAAAGCCAGTTACCGGGGTAGGGTAGCGGATTCTATTGCTCAAACGAGCCATGCGAGCATAGAGCAAGAAAATGTTGAGAGCTGGGACTTTGGTGAGTTGCCAGAAATTTATTCCATTGAACAGCAGGGGTTATCAATACGTACATATCCAGCATTGCTCTTGGAAAGGGGTAAGGAAAAAGATCAGATTAATCTAAGATTATTAGACAATCCAAATACAGCATTGAATAAGACAGTAGTTGGGTTAGGGGCGCTATATCAACAGGTATACCCTGAGTCAGCAAAGTACCTTCGTAAACAATTATTAAAGGGATTGGATCTACAGCTTAAATCTGCTGCGTTGCCTGGTAAGGGTGTTCTTATACCTTTGATTATTGATATGGCTTATAGGCAGGCACTTCTTGAAAGCAAGCCTATTCCTCGTTCATCCGGTGATTTTGATAAGAGCTACAAGGAGGGGAAAAGTCAGATTGTTTCAGTGGCCAATGAAATTGAATCTTTGATCGTCACTATGTTGCCTCTATTATCTGAGATACGAAAAACATTAAAAAAACAAAGTTTAACTGCTATGCATGCGGTAACAGATATTAACCAGCAGTTAACCTATTTGTTTTCGCCCGAATATTTAGTCAGTGTTCCCATAGAGTGGTTAAGGCATTACCCCCGGTATTTAAAGGCAATTCAGAATCGTTTGGAAAAATTTTCCCTAAACCCTAAGAAAGATAAAGAATCGTGGGTTGTTCTGGATAAGTTAGAGCAGCGATTGGCCGATTTCTCTTATGATTGGTCAGATTTGCCATTATCGACTCAATCAGAGGTATGGAAACACCGTTTTATGTTACAAGAATATCGAGTTTCTTTGTTCTCACAGCAGTTAAAAACAGTCTTTCCCATTTCGGATAAACGTATAGATGGGCATTGGAAGGGCTTGGCTAGCCTAATATCTAGTTATCATTCTGATGTTGGATCTAATGCTTGAGAGAATGTATAGAATATTTTACTAAATTAATAATTTCGCCTGAAACTTAATTTGGAACGCCCAGTCATAGTAGTCAGCTTCGCCCAGATGGGTGAACAAACAATTTAAAATAAATTTTATGGAGATTTAATCATGTCAAAACATAATCTGAAACCATTAGCTGTTGCTGTCGGTGCAGCATTTATGGCGTCTGTTGCATTAGCCCCTATGGCTTCTGCTGCTGAAAACCCTTTTCAGGCTAATGAGCTAAGTTCAGGTTATAACCTGGCTGATGGCCACGCTGAAGGCAAATGCGGTGAAGGTAAGTGTGGTGAAAGTAAGTCTGATGGCGAAGGCAAATGCGGCGAAGGCAAATGCGGTGAGAGCAAGTCTGACGGCGAAGGAAAATGTGGCGAAGGTAAGTGCGGCGAGAAAAAAGCTGCCGGTGAAGGTAAATGCGGTGAAGGCAAATGTGGCGATAAAAAATAATCGCTAATTTTTAGTTTGCTATAAGTTTGCCTATTCAGAGGTAAAGTATGAGTAACAACCGATTCCCAGTTCAAGGTGCGGGAGTAGGATTGAGGCGGGCCCTAATGGGCCCGTTATCCTTTTTAAACAGTGACTCTGTGTCTACTAATCAAGTAGATTTTATGGAAGTTGCCCCGGAAAACTGGATTAATGTTGGTGGCCGTTACGGCAAACAATTCAGGGAATATACCGAACGTTTTCCTTTTATTTGCCATGGGTTGTCGTTATCTATTGGTTCTCCATCTCCCCTTGATTGGGAGCTTATTGGGCAAATTAAAAATTTTATGAAAGAGCATCAGATTCGCTACTACACTGAACATCTGACTTACTGTAGTGATGATGCACACCTTTACGATTTAATGCCTATTCCTTTTACGGAGGAGGCGATTAATTACACCGTAGATCGCATTTGTCAGATTCAAGATTTTCTTGGTCAGCGCATAGCTATGGAAAATGCTTCTTACTATGCCGCTCCCCAGCAGGAAATGAGTGAAATCGATTTTATTAATACTGTGCTTGAGAAGGCAAATTGTGGTTTGCTTTTGGATGTTAATAATATCTATGTCAACAGCATAAACCACCGCTACGATGCAGAGGCGTTTCTCAAACAGTTACCGGGTGAACGTGTTGTATATGTTCATGTTGCTGGTCACTATGTTGAGGCAGAAGATCTTAGGGTAGATACCCATGGTGCGGATGTTATTGACCCAGTATGGCAATTGCTGGATAAGGCTTATGAGCACTTTGGTGTTATGCCAACATTACTTGAGCGTGACTTTAATATTCCGCCTGTCGATGAGCTTCTTTCTGAAGTGAATCAAATCAAACAAATGCAGAGTGATAGGATGCTTTCTGAGCCTGTTAGCAGTGGCGAAGCTGCAGGAGCAAACCTGCTATGACTTCTCCTATAGCCAGTTTTCAGAAAACTCAATACGATTTTGCAGCCCATCTACGCGACCCAGATTTAAACCCTGTTCCAACGGATATAGAAGATCGACGGATGAAAATTTACCGCGATCTGGTTTATAACAATATTGAAACATTTATTAGCAGTGGGTTTCCTATACTCAGAAGCGTAATAGCCGATGAACCTTGGCACGAAATGATCAGGGATTTTGTCAGTCATCATCAAAGCCACACACCTTATTTTTTGGAAATCAGCCAAGAATTTCTGCGTTATCTGCAAGAAGAAAGGGAAGAGCATGCTGATGATCCTGGTTTTATGCTGGAACTGGCTCATTATGAATGGGTGGAGCTAGCCCTTGATGTATCCCCAGAGGAAATTCCAGACAGGGATACGAAGGCAGATGAACTACTCTCATCAATACCTGAAGTTTCTCCGTTAGCTTGGCGATTATCCTACCAGTACCCTGTGCATAAGTTGGGCCCAGAATACCAGCCCCAAGAGCTTCCGGAACAAGCTACATTTCTTGTGGTTTATCGTAACAGAGAGAACGAGGTGAAATTTCTTGAGACAAATGCTGTGACAATCCACCTGCTACAGTTGTTTGAAGATCAGGGTATTTCAGCAAGAGATGCACTGATCAATATTTCAGAACAGCTAGGCCACGATAGCCCTGATGTTGTCCTAACGAACGGGAAAAGCCTTGTTGATCAATTGTACTCATTGGATATATTGCTTTAGCAGAATATCGATACATTTCTTTGGATATAAAAAAAGCGGCTGCCTATAAATAGGAGCCGCTTTTTTATGTTGTACTAATTTACATAGTACCACTTATGTCACGCCATGGTTTTTAGACCACTTTAGACAATTTGTAGCTGATCAAACTTACTTAAACTTGGTTTTGATATCCACTTGCAGGCGATCAAAGTCCAGTTCTTCAGAGCGAGTATGTTCACCGTACTCGTTATCAAAGTAAGTGATAGATAGAGAGGTATTTTTGCTAAAGGCATAAGCAGTGTTGAACTTGTGGCCTTTAACATCAGTACCGCCACCGCCGAAGTCGGAGTCAGTGAATGCAGCAAATACTGCATCAGCTTCAAGATCTTCGTAGGTATAACCGAACTGCCAGTCACCTTTGTTCTTCGCTTTACCCAGTTTAAAGCCCAGTGCAAAGCCAGTGTCTTCGTCAGCATCGCTGTTTTTCACGTAATCGGCAAAGAAAGTAGTTTTAACACCAGCAATCTTAGTGTTTAACTCAGCAAATAACTCAAGGGTTTCATAATCGAATTCATGCATCCCACCGACACTGGAGTTTCCAAAGAAGTCGCCATCAACAAAGGATGCGCTACCTTCAACAGGAATATAGAAATAGCTGGCACCAACTTTAACTTTCATGTTGTCGGCAATAGCACCTTTATAGCCTACTTGAGTGCCGTACATTTCTTCAGCATCTTGGTCTCCACCTTTGTTATCACTCTCTAGGAAGTGGTAACCAGCAATGGCCCAAAAAGTACCATTGTCGTAGGAAACATGTGCACCTTCAGGACGGTAGTCACCATCCCAAATCAAGCCATTTTTGCCCACTTTATAGAATGGGTTTTTAGTCTTGCCAGCAACCAAGTGAAGATTCTCGGCAAATGACCAATCGATAAATGCCATATCTAGATTGATGCCTTTAGTTGAACCACCACCACCGAGTGATTGGTTAGACGATACGGGATCATCACTACCACTTGCTAGGGCAACACCAGCTTTAACATCATCAGTTACCTGAGCAGTTACACCGATACGTGCACGAATACGATTGCGATTGCGATCTTCATCAGTACGATCGTTATCAATTGTTTCAAAACGGTAGCGGAAATCACCGTGCCATTTGATTCTTTCTGCCCAATCACCTTTAGATTTAGCAGTGGCGATACCACGAATTTCAGTGGTTTGTGTTTCCATGTTTTCTACACGGTGGGATAAAGCCAGGATGATTTTTTTCAGATCATCTACATTGGCATTTGCCAGTTGGTCAGCAGTGATTGCTGATACAGAAACAGGTGTATCTTGCATGCCACCTGCTGCAAAAGTTACTGGGCTTAAGGTTAATGCACTAACAGCTAAGCAAATTGCGGTACGTTTCATTGTAAACTCCAATCCTTATTTCATGGCGTTGTGAGTAAAGTTGTTAAGCCTATTGCTGGCTTTTAAATCGTTGTCTGAGGTTTGGCTGGAACAGTATTAGGTGCCAGCCCTTTAACTCGTGGCCGACATTTTGTGATATTAATATTTCAGTTTTATGACGAAATTAGCATTTCATCAGCTAGAGCTGCATAGAATCGGTGCTATGAATACATTTTTTGTGAATAAAACGCTTTTTTAAGGGGATTTCGGCTATTGATTCTGTATACCTAAAAAAGAGGAGGGTGTAGAATCACGTGGTTTTAAAGGTGTAGACATTGTAAAGCCGGTTAAGCTTTATCTATAAAAGCACACTGGTTGTGTGAATGTTTATAAAGTCAGATACCTATAAATATAAAAGAAGTGCCAAAACGAGGGGGAGAATTGCCCAATGAAATGGACAATGTTGTTGTTAACAGGTGTTTTGCTGTCAGGTCAGGTAGTAGCTGACTCTTCAGAAGAGACTCAGGATCCGTGGGAAGGTTTTAATCGTAAGGTGTTTGTGTTCAACGATACACTTGATACCTATGGACTAAAGCCGATCGCAAAGGGGTACAGAGCTATCACTCCAGACCCTGTTGAAGATGGTATTAGCAGAATGTTCTCAAACGTTGGCGAAATCGTTAATGTTGTGAATGACTTGCTACAAGGTAAATTCCGTCAAGCGGGTAACGATACTGGTCGTTTTCTGGTTAATACAACCGTTGGTCTCGTTGGCTTTTTTGATGTGGCTGATGATTTGGGTATGCCTAAAAATGAAGGCGAGGATTTTGGTCAAACGCTTGGTGTCTGGGGCGTTGAAGAAGGTCCTTATGTTGTACTGCCTTTCTTGGGGCCAAGCACTTTAAGAGATGGCCCAGCTAAAATTGTAGATTTTCTAGTAGATCCTATTTCTGAAATAGATCATGTTCCTACTCGGAATCAGATTCTTGGTGTAGATGTTGTCTCAGGTCGAGCAGATCTTCTTAAAGCAGAAGAGCTGATCAAAGGCGACAAATACAGCTTTATTCGTGATGTTTATCTACAACGTCGCGAGTATTTACTTAAAGATGGTAATGTAGAAGATGACTTTGGGGACTATGGCGAATAAACCCGCTAGAGTGAAACCTAAGATTTAAATAATCAGAAGCTGTGAACGTAATGGGGGTAGGGTGCCAGCTCTATCCCATAGTTCACAGCTCTGGATAACATATGGATAGTAACGACAAGCTTTTTATCGTCACTGATAGCTTGGAAGGTTGTCGGGCTCTAAAGCGGTATGTGGTTGATACTGACTGGAAAGTTTCGACGTTCGATGACTCTGATCAAGCAATTGATCGTATTAAACTTGAGCAACCTGCTGTTGTTGTTGTAGATCTTCCCTTAGACCTGATGCAGGAGAAGTTTGGCTTACTGCCAAGCTTGGATCTTGATACTGCCTATGTGGCAATTTTGCCTGAAGTAGACCCACGAGAAGTAGCCAAATTTTTTCATAATAATGCCTCTGATGTATTGATTAAGCCGTTTGCAGACAAACGCTTTCGTCAAGCTATTGAGAGAGCCTCTGATTTTAAATCTCTTGTTCGCCAAAACCTAGAATACCGGGAGCAGTTAGAAGCAACTAACCGGGAACTCCAAGATAGCCTACGCATTCTAGAATTGGATCAGATGGCTGGTCGGCAGGTTCAGAGCAGCTTGTTACCTTTGACCCCTTTTAAGAAGAATGATTATGAAATAGCCCATAAGATTGTTCCATCACTTTACCTCAGCGGAGATTTTGTGGGGTATAACGTGATTTTTGATCGCTATCTAGTGTTTTACGTCGCTGATGTTTCAGGCCATGGTGCATCCTCAGCTTTTTTGACGGTATTATTAAAATTTATTTTTAATCGTATACTTCGCAGGCACACGGCTCAAAATGACATTAATGTCATGTCCAAGGCACCCGAAGGTTTCATTGAACATATCAACAAGCAAATTATTGCACTTGGTTTAGATAAGCATCTGACTATCTTTGCCGCATGTATTGATATGGAGCGAAATATCTTACGTTATTCTGTTGCTGCCCATATGCCTATGCCTGTTTTTGTTTCAGATGGTGATGTAAGAATGCTTCCAGGTAAGGGTAAGCCAGTAGGTATTTTTAGTGATTGTAGTTGGGATGTTGAAGAAATAATCTTGCCGGAAAAATTTGCCATGGTAACGGTATCTGATGGAGTGCTTGAGTTTTTACCAGGTGATTCTTTGAAAGAGAAAGAGCAATATATTTGTGACACTATAGCTAAATCAGATGCTTCTATTGAGCAAATATGTGAGGGTTTGGGTGTTAATCAGGTAAAGGATGCACCTGATGATGTAACGGTTTTAACTCTACGTAGAGGGTATTGAGTGGAGCCAGGAAAAATTCTGGTATCAGAGCACGACGGCGCTTATGTTATAAAACTAACAGGTGATGTTCGAGTGACCCTGTGTACTTCCTTAAGCAATTATATAGAAGCTATTTTCCAGTCAGGTCATATATCGGAAGTGGTTGTTGACATGCTGGAAGCCGAAGGTGTTGATAGTACAACTCTGGGTTTATTGGCTAAATTAGCTATTCACTGTAACGATAAGTATCAAGTCAAGCCGGTAGTGTTTTGCCCTGATGAAAGCCTTTATAAGACTTTATCTGTTATGGGTTTGGATGATGTATTCGACATTGCCCAAACTGTTCCTTGTGAAGAAAATGACTGTAAAGAACTATCTATTATTTCTCCTAGTGTTGATGAGACCCGAGAACAGGTACTGGAAGCACACAGGTTATTGTCGTTATTTAATGATAGAAATAAGCAGGAGTTTATGGATTTAATTCGTGCCTTGGAAGAGAGTAGTTAGACGCTTTTTTAACTCTTTTTTAGCGATTGTTTTGCCCCATGTTTACTTCGAATAAAATCAGAATGAGACACGTGTATTAATTCAGCAATACGCCGAATTATAGCTTCTTCATGCTTGTCTAATTGGTCATCAGCAAAGGCTACCTGCCAAAGGTTTTTCATTAAGTGATTTTTACTGCTTCGATCAAAATGATCATTGACCAACCGGGTGAACTGGAACAAAGATGTTGCTTCATCTACTTCTTTTTGTGCCAACGAAATGAGTTGGCTTATTTCGTCTTCATTTAGCTCAAACTGCTGTTCGAGTAGCTGTTTAATCACATTGAGCTCAGCGCTATCTAGATGACGATCAATTATCATTACCTCCACCATAAGTGATGCTGCGGCCAGCTGGTGTTGGTGGGCAATATCACCATCAGGGTTGCTGATTTCCGAGGTGAAAAATTGTTTGATTCGATCTATCACCGTGCTTGCTCCTGAAACCCTGCTAGCTCAAGCCCTGATAATTCAAGCAACATGGCCTCAAGTTTTTCCTGATCCTTTACAAAATTTCGAATACCTTCTGCCAGTTTTTCAGTTGCCATACCATTATTATTTACATGGTAGCGAAATGAGGCTTCATTGAAGCCTTGTGACTCGATTATTTGGCCAGTGTTATCGGGGCTGAGTTGCCTTGGTAATTCATCGTAATCATTTTTGAGCTCTTCTAGTAATTGGGGGCTGATGGTTAAGCGGTCACATCCGGCCAGGGCCTCGATCTCTCCTGTGTTTCGAAAGCTCGCTCCCATGACAATGGTTTCATAACCACGTTGGCGGTAGAAGTTGTAGATGGTCTGAACGGAGAGTACGCCTGGATCTTCTAGTGGTAGATATTCATTTTTACCGCCATTGGCCTTATGCCAATCGAGGATTCTACCGACAAAAGGTGAGATTAAAAATGCGCCAGCATCTGCGGCAGCGGCAGCCTGTTCAAAACTAAATAGCAGAGTCAGGTTACACTGAATACCTTGTATTTCTAGCTGTTCGGCGGCTTTTATTCCTTCCCAGGTAGAAGCAATTTTTAGCAATATTCGATCGGTATCAATACCGGCATTTTGGTAGCGTTCTACTAAGTGCTTACCACGTTCTATTGTGGAGTTGGTGTCAAAAGATAATCTTGCATCAATTTCAGTGGAAACACGGCCTGGTACTACTTGTAGGATTTCACAGCCAATTTTTACTGCCAGCTCATCCATGCAATGAGATAAAAAATTGCCATCGTTACTTTTTTTAGCAGTGGCTATACTTTCTTGCAATAGTGGTTGGTATTGGGGCAGTTGAGCTGCTTTAAGCAATAGGGATGGGTTGGTTGTTGCATCTATGGGCCGATATTGGCGTATTGCATCGATATCGCCTGTATCAGCAACGACTGTTGTTATTTCTTTTAATTGATCAAGTTTACTTAATATCATTTCTTTATCTGCTTCTAGATGTTGGTTGCTTTATTACGCTCATAGTATTTATGCGCCTAAAAGGCTATGAGGTGGCCATGCTATTGAGTGCTTGGTAGAGCACATCAATGCCAGCATCACGACGATGAGCATTTTCGCTAATGTAACGCCTGAATTTTCGTGCCCCAGGAACACCTTGATACAAGCCCAATATGTGTCGGGTCATATGGCTCAATTTAATTCCTTTGGATAATTCTTTCTCGATAATTTTTGAAAATTTTTCGAGTACCTGAACGCGAGATGGAATAGGTTGTTTATCATGGTATATTTTTTGATCAACCTCGGCCAGTATATAGGGGTTCTGGTAGGCTTCTCTCCCCATCATTACCCCGTCTACAGAAACCAACAGCTCTTGAGTTTGCTCTAGCGTGCTTATGCCACCATTGATGATGATTTCAAGTTCGGGGAAGTCACGTTTCAATTGGAAAACGTGCTCATATTCCAGTGGAGGCACCTCTCTATTTTGCTTGGGACTTAAGCCTTGAAGCCATGCTTTTCTCGCATGAACAATAAAGGTTTTACATCCTGCATTGGCAACTGTACCGACAAAATCGCAAAGAGGTTGATAACCATCTTGATCATCAACGCCGATACGATGTTTTATCGTAACAGGTGTTTCCGTTACTGCTTGCATGGATTCAAAACATTGTGCCACGAGTTTTGGATCTTTCATCAATACGGCACCAAATTTACCGGATTGAACACGATCACTTGGGCAACCACAATTTAGATTGATTTCATCATATTGGTAAGTGTTTGCGATTGTTACACTTTGTGCTAGTTCTTTTGGGTCGCTACCGCCTAGCTGCAGAGCGATGGGATGCTCGATACCATGGTATTGAAGGTGTCGTTCCACATCGCCATAAATTAAGGCACCTGTTGTCACCATTTCTGTATAAAGTAGGGTGTTTCGGCTCAATAAACGGTGAAAATAGCGGCAATAGCGGTCAGTCCAATCCATCATTGGGGCAACGGAAAAGCGCCGATTTACAGGCGTCTGTGAGGGTTTGGTGCTGTTTGGCATGGATTATGGTGCCGCTTGTCTGGAAAAGCCGGCATTATATCTGGAAATTGTAGGGGAATACTGCACTAGATACATAATATCAGCCTGTTACTATTGTATATAAAGAAAATACATTAACTTATTGAATTACAAAGAATCCATGAATATACCGGCAAGTGAAGTGGAACAGGAAGTAGAACAAACGGACGAGTCTACATCGATCCCATCCAATGATCTTTTGGATTGCTTGCTATTAGTCGCACACCTTGAGGGTAAGACAACATCCAGGGCTTCGGTTTCATCGGGACTTCCATTGGAAGATGGCAAGCTCCCAGCAATGATGTTTAATCGAGCAGCAAACCGTGCGGGCTTAGCATCAACGATGTTATCCCGGGAGTTGGATGAAATCCCTGTTGAAGTTTTACCTGCTATTCTCATTCTTAAAAATGGCGATGCTGTAGTTCTGACTGATATCAATCATGAACAAAAAATAGCTATCGTTGTTAATCCTAGCACCCACTTACCAAGTCAGGTTGATTACGAGCAACTGACAGAAGAATGCGCTGGTCACGTATTTTATTTACGTCCAATGCAGCAATTTGATTCACGTACACCCAAAATTTATAAGGAAGGCCATGAACACTGGTTTTGGGGTGCTTTAAAAGGTTCATGGAAAATTTACCGTGATGTGCTGGTAGCTTCTTTTTTGATTAATTTATTTGTATTAGCACAACCTCTCTTTGTCATGAATGTTTACGATAGGGTTGTGCCTAACAACCCTGTGGAAACGTTATGGGCATTAGCTATTGGTGTAGTGATTGTCTATGTATTCGATTTGGCATTGAAAATGCTTCGAGCCTATATGGTTGAGCTAGCAGCAAAACGTACAGATGTAGTGCTATCCGCACAATTGTTTGAGAAAGTATTAAACCTGAAAATGATGGCTCGGCCAAACTCTACAGGTGCTTCTGCTTCGAGATTACATGATTTTGATATGCTTCGAAATTTTGTGACGTCGTCAACCATGCTTACTCTAATTGACCTGCCTTTTGTTGTTGTCTTTTTGGCCTTTATGGCTTATTTGGGTGGTTGGTTGGTTTTTGTACCCATTGTGATTTTTCCTATTGCTGTTTTTATTGGATTACATGCGCAGAAAAAATTGCGTCCAACCATTGAAAATGTGATGCGGGGTAGTGCGAAGAAAAGTGCAACTTTAGTGGAAAGCTTGGTAGGTGTTGAAGCAATTAAAACTATGTGTGCTGAAAGCCAAGTTCAACGTAGTTGGGAGCAGGCTGTAGGCTATGTCTCCCAATGGGGTTTGCAGTCTCGTCTTATATCTAACGCTGCTTTACAGGGGGTTCAATTTTTACAGCAAATTGCGATGGTGGCTGTCGTTGTTTGGGGTGTTTACTTAATTTCTGCGCAAAACTTGACGTTAGGTGGCTTGATTGCTTGTGTCATTCTTAATGGCCGAGCTTTAGCACCATTGAGCCAGGTTGCTAATTTATTAGTGAGTTACGACCACGCTGAAGCGACATTAAAATCTTTAGATGAAATCATGGCGTTGCCTGTGGAAAGAGAACAGGACAAACGTTACTTACATCGTCCTGTTTTTGATGGTGATTTGTCTTTAAAACAAGTGACTTTTCGTTATTTGGATCAGCCGGCTCCTGCCCTTGAAAATATTAGTTTAAATATTAAAGCAGGAGAAAAGGTAGCGATTATCGGGCGCATTGGTTCAGGAAAATCTACCTTGGCAAAAATGCTAATTCGGCTTTATGAGCCAGATAATGGTGCTGTGACCATTGATGGGTTCGATGCTCAGCAATTAGATCCGGCAGATTTGAGGACCAATATTGGTTATGTTGCACAAAATGAAACACTATTTTTCGGAACTATTAGAGACAATATTACCTATGGTTTAACAGGTGTCGCTGATGACGATGTTGTTGAAGCGGCCAAAAAATCTGGCATTTTAGATTTTGTGAATAGCCACCCTTTAGGTTTTGAAATGCCCGTTGGTGAGCGTGGTGAGACATTGTCTGGAGGTCAACGCAGTGCTGTTGCTATGGCTCGAGTTTTTTGAGAAATCCCCGGGTTTTAATTATGGATGAGCCCACATCTGCCATGGATCAGGGGACAGAAGAGTATATGCGTCAGCAACTCAGAAGCGAGTTTTTAAACAGTACACTGGTTTTAATTACCCACAAAATGAATATGTTGGATCTTGTCGATAGGCTCGTTGTTATGGACAGAGGAACGATTGTAGCTGATGGTCCAAAGGGTGAAGTTTTAGATGCGCTGAAGAAAGGAGCACTTAAGGGAAAGGATAAATCCTAATGTTAAAAGAGCAGCTGGAAAAACTGGGTAAACATTTCGATCAGACGCCATCTACCGATCTGAAGTACATGTCTTATTCTTCAGAGGCGATGCTTAAGCAGTCACCTATTGTTGCTCAGTTATTGCTATGGCTCATTGCTGCATTTATTTTAATCATGCTGGTGTGGGCTAGCTTTGCCAAGGTTGATGAATTTACCCGTGGGGAGGGGAGGATTGTTCCTTCCAGTGATTTGCAAATAGTACAAAACCTAGAAGGTGGGATACTTGCTGATCTAATGATTACTGAGGGGGATGTGGTAGAAAAAGGGCAGCCATTAATACAAATTGATGACACAATTTTTTCGTCCTCATTTTAAGAAAGAGCTTTGCAGGTAGAGCAGCTAACAGTTAAGGCTGCCAGGTTAAGAGCAGAAGCCAATGGAAGTGACTTTGAATCAGAGTTAGGTTTGTTAGATGGGCAGTATCCAGAAGATTTAATTTTGAGTGAACGAAAATTTTATAATTCTCGTCAACAGCAATATGTGGATCAAGTAGATGTTTTAAACCAAAAGGCTTCGCAGAAGAATCAAGAGCTTTCTTCAGTAAAGTCTAATAAACAGAGTTTAAAAGCGAGTTACAGATTATTAAGTGAGGAGCTCAATGTAACCCGGCCCCTAGTAGAGGAAGGGGCTGTTTCACAAGTTGAACTGTTGCGGCTTGAGCGTCAGGTGAATGATTTAAAAGGTGAGCTAGATCGCGCCAGAATTGTCATCCCGCAATTGGAATCAGCTTTAAGAGAAGCAAAGAAAAATGTTGAGGGTTATACACAAGAGTTTGCCAACAAATCCCGTGGTGAATTAAATGAAGTTATGGCTGAACTAGGTCGCATTCAGCAAGGAAACGAAGCGCTAGAAGATAGGGTGGATAGAACTGTTGTTCGTTCGCCAATGAAAGGTACGGTAAAACAATTAAAAGTTAAAACAATTGGCGGTGTGATACAACCCGGTATGGATTTGGTTGAAATCGTTCCTTTTGATGATTCTTTACTGGTGGACGCAAAAGTATTGCCAGCTGATATTGCTTTTATTCACCCACATCAATTAGCTATGGTGAAATTTACTGCCTACGATTTTTCTATTCACGGATGACTGGCAGCGAAAGTTGTTCGTATTAGTCCTGATACCATATTGGACGAAGAAGGTGTGAGTTATTATCAGGTCAGGTTGGAAACAGAGAGTACAAATTTAGGTAAGTTTGGAGACTCTTTACCGATCATTCCAGGAATGACTGTTCAGGTCGATATTATGACCGGGAAAAAATCTATTCTTGACTATTTATTGAAACCCATATTGAAAACCAAAGAGCTTGCTTTTCGAGAGCGATAAATTCATGTTTTGCTCATAGTTTCCCCTCTAACTACCTAAATTTACGTAATTTTTACAACAAACATCCTCAGTGGTAATTTGTCACGTCCAAACGGTAACCTAGTTCTATTTTTTTTGTGATACAAATCATAGTACAGAGCTGACTTTAATTTAGGTTCATGTTTTTTGTGGGATTTATCGTTTTTTTTGATGGGAAAAGTTCAAAATTAACGTTGAAAAATTGCCTAAATAATAGGGCTGTTAAAAATGCGAACAGCTACTTACATACAACAGATAAATATTTTTCAGAGGCTTTGTTCAGATTCGTCGCAAGCTGAACAGTTAAGAAGGGAAAGAATCATGCAGCAGCGTCATTGGTTAAACATCCTGGTGGGTAGTTTCGCCGTTTTTTCATTTTATACATATGCCGAGTCATTGGACTTACGTGATGCTATCACCCAAACCCTTCAAACAAATCCCGAAGTTTTAGCTGAACAAAGAGAGGTTGATGCCAGAGATAGACAGATTCGTGAAGCCTGGGGTGGTTACTTGCCAACTGTTGATGTCACTGCTGGTTATGGTTTTCAAGAACGAGATCCGGTTTCACAACAGTTTTCTGACCCTGATAGAACAAGAAATGAATTAGAGCGTTCAGAAGCTAGATTAAGTGCTCGTCAGTTAGTTTTTGATGGATTTAGCACATCAAACGAATATAAGAATCAAAAATCACGTCATGAGAGTTCTGTATTTAGAGCGAGATCTGTAGGAGAAGATATAGCTCTAGAAGTCACGCGTGCCTTTCTGAATATTTAAGTTTTTCGTGGGACAACACAAATACAACTATTACAGTTGATGTTGATGGTTCTGGTGCTGGTACGGAACAACAAACTATCGTTCTTCAGGGCGTCGATATCACAGCTAATAATACGCTCACAGGTACAGAAATTATTGATAACCTGACAGGTCAGGGAAATATAATTACAGACTAACAAGGTTTCTATTTAGTCAAAGTTTTTTAGGAATGATATATAAAAGAGTTATGTGAGGTTTGTTGTTTCAACAAATAAATGATGAGGCATTAATTAATGTTAATTGTATTCCTTATTCATTCTTCGCTGCATATCTTGCCATAACCTTAATTGTGTAGGCTTTCCCGCCTTCAACTCTTCATTACGTGAACGTGATATCCACAAGTCGTCTGCATTAAAGCTATAAACAGGCCTTAAATCATGCCTTTCTTTTGCAGGATGTATTCTTTGATTCAAATTATCTAAAATTAAAGGGTCTTCTGAAGGAGATGGGTAGTAGGCAAGCACCATATGAGCTTGATTTAATTTCAATGCTTTAACGTAGGTAATACGAAGTTTACTGGTATCCACCCCCATTAATTTAAGCGCGTAATATTTCGCGATAGAGAAATCTTCACAGTCCCCGGCATCACGGCCGATGAATTCTATTGGTGTTGCCCAATAATCTTTCTTGTTCCATATTTCAGAATCGTTGGCAAACCGTGCACCATTAAAGAAATCATTGACGAGATTAAGTTTGGTGGTTTCTGATTCGGAGAGATTGCTGTGGATTAACTCATCAAGTTTGACTGCGCGTGCTTTGGCTAGCATGCCATATTTCTTTTCAATTTTAGCAAGAACTTCAGTCGTTAATTCCGTGTGATGGGCAATAGCTGAGGTGAAGAAAGCAGCAACACAAAAGAGTAGGCAGGTAGGTTTTGACCTAATAGGTAGGCTATGGCGTTGGGAGGGGTTCAATTAAATTTCAGCTTTATTGTATTTAAACTACGGTTATGACAACACTACTTGTTTGCATTGAATGGACGTTATGAATGTTTTGGTTGTCATAAGTAATACTCCAGCTGCAAACAATTCAAAGTTAATTGGAATGTTAGGTATATTGCCTTAGACTCCGGGAAACGCAACAGTAATACAATAAATAATATCGGAATTTTTTAGTGACACTTTTTCGCCAGTTAATCATTGCGATCGTGACTCTCTTTGTCATCCTCTACAGCGTTGAGGTGGGTATTGTCTATCAGTCTCGTTTGCTAGTAGAGCAACAGATGAAGGTTCACGCTCAAGATACCGCGACATCATTGGCTTTATCTATGTCTCAGGCGGCGTCAGAAAATGACTTAGTAACCCTTGAAACGTTATTTAATGCCATTTCAGATAGTGGTTATTACCAGCGCATTTACTTTGCCAATCTTAAAAAAGATGTCCTTGTCGACAGGTCTTTTCCTGTTTTGGTTGAAGGTGTTCCTGATTGGTTCATCGAGTTGATTCAAATTGAACCCCACGAAGGCAAGGCGGAAGTTTCTTCTGGTTGGGCAATGTTGGGTGAATTGACAGTTGTTAGTCATCCAGGTCAGTTTTATTTGCGGTTGTGGGAAGAAAACAAGAAAAGATTGATTTGGTTTAGTTTGGTAACTCTGAGTGTTTGTATTCTCTCAGCCATTGCTTTAGGTATTATCCTAAGGCCGTTAGTACGTGTTGAACGGCAAGCCAATGCCATTTGTAATAAAGAGTTTATTATTCAAGATACGCTGCCTGGTAGTCGTGAGCTAAAAAGTGTTGTTTTGGCGATGAACCGAATGGCTAAGCAGCTCAAAGAAATTTTTGATAGCCAGTTAAACCTGATACAGCAATTGCAAAAAAAATCACTGCGAGATTCAGTGACAGGCTTATCCAATCGTGCTGATTTTGATGCTCGTTTTGATCATCTAACATCCTCTGATGCTGGCCCTGTTTCTGGGGCTGTTTATATACTAGCCATAGCTAAATTTGATGCGGTAAACGACAAAGCCGGCCGGGATGAGGGTAATGCTATTCTTCGGCGTGTAGGAGAGGTGCTGGAGCAGATAACAGGGGATAACCCTAATGTATTGTTGGCTCGTAGGCAGGGCCCGCAATTTAGTTTGTTTGTTCCCGATTTAATTAGGGAAGATGCATTGTTACTGGCTCGAAAAATCTATGACGTAGTCCTAACTGTTGAATGGAAGTTTCAAGAACAGGATCCACTGATTATTCATATGGGGATGTGTTTTTCCCCTGAAATTGAGAATGCTAGAGATATGCTAGTTGAAGCAGATTTGGCATTGAAAAAAGCTCAGAATAATGGTGATGTGAGTAGTTGGATGGAGCTTGGTGCTGCTCAGGGTGGAGACAGTATTCCATTACTTTCCCGGCCGATACCCGAATGGCGGACGTTGCTTGAAGCTGAGCTTGAGAGCCAGTCATTGCCCATTGTGTTTCAACCGATTTTTTCTTCCAGTAGACAGCTTATTGGGCAGGAAGTCTTTGCTCGGTTAGAGAGTGAAGGGCGTTTGATTACGGCAGGAATTTTTATGCCGTTGGTCGAGCGTTTTGGATTGTCAGTACAATTTGATCAGTTAGTACTTAACCGTGTAGCCGATTTGGCAAGTGCTATTCCTGATAACCAGTTTATTTGCATTAACCTTTGTACTTGCTCTATTCAAAACGATGAATTTGTATCTTGGTTAGATAAATGGTTACTTCATCACCCAAGTCTTGCTACACAGTTAATTATGGAAATTCCCGAACATGCTATGAGAGCCATAGAACCCGTTCGAAACCTTGTTCAAGTGCTACAAAAATATAAAGTTCGCTTGGGGATTGATCATTTTGGTTTGGATTCTACAGCGTTTGGTTATTTGGCCTCCTTGCCATTGCATCATGCAAAAGTTCACAGTAGCTTTATTCAAGAGATAGATAGTAAGCCGGATAATCGCTTTTATATCGAATCATTAGCTCAGATAATGCGTACTAGAGATATCTTGTTAATGGTAGAAGGGGTTGAAAGCCAGGAGGAGTGGGAGACAGTGGTGACTCTGGGAATTGACGCTGCCCAAGGTGTCGATGCGGCTCAGGGCTTTTGGCTGGGTGCCCCTTCAACAGTATTGCTTTAACTTCTGCTTACTTCATAAGTTACTCGCTCTTAGTAGCTATTTGTTTCTAGGTATAAGCCTCAGATAAAAAAGCTATTGCTACACAGAGAATCAGTGATTGCCTCAATAAAAAACGTATAATACCGCGCTTTAATCCAGTTATCGGCGGAATATCTGAATGCCCATTCGTACACGTATTGCACCTTCACCTACAGGCGACCCACATGTAGGTACAGCCTATATTGCTCTCTTTAACCTTTGTTATGCCCGTAGCCTAGGTGGTGAGTTTATTCTTCGAATTGAGGATACAGATCAAACCCGAAGTACTCTTGAATCAGAGCAAATGATTTTTGATTCATTGCGCTGGTTGGGGCTTGATTGGTCCGAAGGGCCTGATGTGGGAGGTGAATATGGCCCTTATCGTCAAAGTGAACGAATGGATATCTATCATAAGTATGTGATGGAACTAGTGGAAAAGGGGCATGCCTTTTATTGCTTTGCTACACCCAAAGAATTGGATGAGATGCGGAAGGAGCAAATGGCTCGTGGTGAAACGCCTAAGTACGATGGTCGTAGCTTGGCACTTTCTCAGGCTGACGTACAAGAACAACTTGCTGATGGTGTGCCTTACGTTATCCGGATGAAAGTACCTGAAGAGGGCAGCTGTAAATTTAATGACATGCTACGGGGCGAAATCGAAATACCCTGGCCACAAATTGATATGCAGGTGCTACTGAAAGCTGATGGTATGCCCACTTATCATTTAGCGAATGTGGTGGACGATCATTTAATGGCGATCACTCATGTTATTCGTGGCGAAGAATGGATTAACTCTGCCCCCAAACACCAATTGTTATACCAGTACTTTGGTTGGGATATGCCAGAGCTTTGCCATATGCCATTGTTAAGAAATACGGATAAGAGCAAGCTTAGTAAGCGTAAAAACCCTACCAGCATTAACTATTATCGTGAAATGGGTTATCTACCTGAAGCTGTGATCAATTATCTGGGGAGGATGGGATGGTCGATGCCCAACGAAGCAGAGAAGTTTACCCTTCAAGAAATGCTGGATAACTTTGATATTAATAATGTGCATTTGGGTGGTCCAGTTTTTGATACAGAAAAACTCGACTGGTTGAACGGTTGCTGGATTCGTGAAAACTTGGATGACAGTGAATTTGCAAATCGTGTTGCTGGTTGGGCGATTAATCGTGACAACCTGTCTCGAATGATCCCTCTGATCAAAGGGCGTGTTGAAAAGTTTTCCGATATTGCACCACTGCTTAGTTTTATGTTGTCAGGCATGCAATCATTGGATGAGACCAGTTTTGAACACAAGAAACTGGATAATGAAGTAGTGCGCAGAATACTCCAATACAGTGCGTGGCGACTCGATGGGTTACGTCATTGGACCCGGGATGGCCTTTATAAAGAGCTGGATCAGATTGCCTTATCAGTAGACCTTAAGCTTAAAGATTTTCTGTTCCCCCTTTTTGTTGCTGTGACAGGTGCTCCATCAGGTCCTCCACTATTTGATGCTATGGCAATCTTAGGGCCAGATATTGTGCGAGCACGTATTAGGCATGCTTTAGAGGCTGCTGGAGGCGTTTCTAAAAAGCAGTTAAAAAAATGGGAAAAAGACTACCAGCTGCTCAGTGTAAACCGTGAGAAACATCCCGAAGAGCAAGCTTGATTCTCACTCTTGACTCTGCCTATGGCTGTGCCTAAAATGCGCAGCCTCAGAAAGGCACGATAACAGAAAAAATGGGGCCTTAGCTCAGCTGGGAGAGCGCAACACTGGCAGTGTTGAGGTCAGCGGTTCGATCCCGCTAGGCTCCACCAATTTTTTATCTTGTATTTAAAAGGGCTTATTTTGTTAAGCCCTTTTTTATTTTTTATCTTATTTTATCCAAAATAATATTCACTTCATTTCCAAGCATCTTGTGTTGTAATTTTTAACACACTAATGGCCACTCATTTCGTTTAATGTTAAAGATTCAAGGCTGTATTACTATCCTGTTCCATGTGGTAGTGGCGAAATTCTCATTTGGCTTTGGTATTGAAAGACGTTAAGACAAAACGCCTCCTAAACCACTTATGCAATTCCATGACCACCAGTAAGGTTAATGCCAGAGCTAATAATTCCAGCCAGTGTTCGGCAGACACAGGCTGTACTGCCAGCACATCTTTTAGCCAAGGTGTATACATGGCACCGATATGAATGAGTTGGGCTGTTAGGGTGCCAAACAGGAGTATTGGATTGCGCATTAGGTTATGACGAAATGTGGAGCGGGTCTCGGAACGACAGTTAAAGACATGGACGTTTTCAAACAATACCATCAGTAAGAGTGTGCTGTTACGTGCCTCATTGATGCCCATTCCCATATCGATCAGTACCTGGAACAGGGCAAAGGCCGTCACACCCATTACTAGAGCAGCGACGATCACCCGTTCTATCATAATACGGTTAAAAATTGGTTCCTGAGGATCCCGAGGTCGATGTTTAAGCTCATCTCCTTCGCCGGGTTCAAATGCCAGGGCAACATGTTGGAAGCCGTTGGTAACCAAGTTGAGCCATAGCAATTGTACCGCCAGTAGAGGTAGGGGCAGGTTGGTGATCAGTGCCAGGGTGAAAAGAACGATCTCTGCTGCCCCGGTAGAGATCAGCAGGAAGATCACTTTGCGAACATTCGCGTAGGCAATGCGGCCCTCCTCAATACCGGCGACTATTGAAGCAAAGTTATCGTCGGTAATGACCAGCTCGGCAGTTTCGCGAGCCACATCAGTACCGGTCTTGCCCATAGCAACTCCGACATGGGCAGCGCGTAGGGCTGGTGCGTCGTTGGCGCCGTCGCCGCTGACTGCTACAAAGTGACCATTTCGCTGCAGGGATTCAACGATATCAAGTTTCTGTTGAGGTTCGACACGGGCGAATACCTGGGCATCGGCAGTGAGCTGGTCCAAAGCATCAGGGGTGCCTGCCTGTGCCAGCTTCGGACCGGTAATCACATGGTGCTCAGAGACGGGCAGGGTAGCTTCTTTGGCAATACTCAATGCGGTAAGTGGATGGTCGCCGGTGACCATGGCCACTTTCACCCCGGCCTCCTGACAGGTGGTGATAGCGGTTTTTGCCTCCGGGCGCAGAGGGTCAATAATGCCCACTAGGCCTATAAGTGTTAAACCGGCAAGCTGTTTTTCACTAAAATCTGTTTCATCGAGATCCTCTGCCATGCTCAGTTTATTGGTTGTGGGCTCAGACGTAATAGGCCCGCCGGCCAATGCGATCACACGGCAACCCTGATTGGCGAGTGCTATGGCCTGTGATTCGAGTTTGGCTTCATCGATGGGTATGTCCTGATCGGGAGTAGCCATGTGACTGCATAGGGGTAGTATCTTTTCTATCGCCCCTTTGACAGAGGCGTGTTGAACTCCATCAATCAGATTGAGGCTGGCGGAGAGTTGCCGTGAGGATTCAAAGGGAATAGTGGCCAGCTCTGGTGCAATGGTGAGTGATTCCGGACGGACAATACCGCGCTTATGAGCCATGACGAGGAGGGCAACATCGACGGCATCGCCGTGGTGCGTCCAGCTGTCATTTCGATGCCCAAAAAAAGCTTCGTTCACTAGAACACCCGCTAAGCATAGGCGTTGTATCAGAGCGTCATTTTGTTGTTCGATAATTGTGGGTGGTACTGGTGTAATTGATCCCTCGGGCATCAGGCTATCCCCGCTGACTTCCCACTCCGATCCATCGGGTAACAGGATGCGTCGCACAGTCAGTTGATTTTCAGTTAGGGTGCCGGTTTTATCGGTGGCGATGTAGGTGCAGGAACCCAGGGCCTCCACTGCCACCAGACGTCGCACGATGACATTGCGTTTGGTCATACGGTGCATGCTGATGGCCAAGGCTACAGTTAACGCTACCGGCAGCCCCTCGGGAATGGCTGATACGGCCAGTGCCACCGCCAGCATAAAGATTTCTCCTGGCGGCATACCGCCGGCCAGGGATACCGCAGCCATAATCAGTGCTGCACAGCCGACCACAATAGCTACTTTATGGGTAAATGCCTCCATTCTCACCATCAGAGGAGCTTTGGGGGACGGTTTGTTCAGAACGGCTGCAGCGATAAGCCCCAGCTGGGTATGGGTGGCAGTACCCACTACAATGCCGTTGCCCCGGCCGCGGTTTACCAAGGTGCCGGCGAAGGCCATATTGACTCGGTCCCCCAGCGCACAGTCTTGTTCTAGCATTTGTCCGGCATTTTTTGTCACTGCAACGGATTCCCCAGTCAACAGTGACTCGTCTACTTCCAGGTCATGGCAGGTGAACAGGCGAATATCCGCAGGCACACTGTCCCCTGATTCCAACAGGACAATATCTCCAGGCACCAGTTCTTGGGCATCTATTTCGTAGCTCTCGCCATCACGCAACACCCGGCAGTTGGTAGTAACCAATTGTGCAAGGGCAGCGGCGGCCCGTTGTGCAGAATGCTCCTGAATGGTTCCTATGATGGCATTGACTAACAGCACTGCACCGATAAAAAGGGCATCGGACCATTCCTGAATCATTATAGAAAAGGCAGCGGCTGCCACTAATATGTAGATCAAAGGGCTAATAAACTGGTGTATAAAAACGTGGATAATGCTTGGCGGCTTTGCCTTGGGCATAGCATTGGGGCCATAGTTTTTGAGCCGATCCGCTGCCTCGTCCTGGCTTAAACCATGAGTGGATCCAGACAGTGCTGCGAGCAGATCTTCGGGCAAAGCACAGTGGGGAGAAGCCATGATTGAGTCTTGGTCAATGCTATGAGCTTCGGAGTTAGACTCTCCCTGAACAGGTTTAATTAACTGAGGCATGATAGTTTGCTCTAATAAACTACGGTGCAATTCCAGTGGGTTTGACCACCAGCATGTCAGTACGAAGATGGTGCAGGACTTTTTCTGCCGTGTTTTTATTCAGTAGCCCCTTAACGCCCGTACGCCCCATACTACCGATAATCACTAGGTCTGCCTTGATTTCATCAGCTATGTGGGAAATGGTTTTATTAGGAACCCCCGCCAAGATATGTGGGGTCACATCTGTCATATTGAATTCTTTTAATAGCGCGCTCAGTTTTTTGTTGGCTTCGGGTTCGTGAGTACGTAGGTAGTCACGTTGCTCAACAATGTCTAGAGCTAATAGTGGGGCAGGGATTGGAATGCTATAAACAGCGTGTAATTGACAGTCAGAGATGCTCTGCCATTGTTGTGCCCAGTATAAGGCATGGGCGTTCAGCCCCCGTTGTTCAGGCTCATCGGTAGACAAATCTAGGGCAATGAGTATATTGGCAGAGCTTTTCCATTTTTGGTTTGAGCTAATCAGAATAGGGCAGTTCAGTTGGCGAATTAGTTCCCAGTCGGTAGGTGTGTGAAGCAAGCTTTCGCTGCGGTGCCCGGTTTTTACCACCAAGTTGTCATCACCGGCGTTACAATGAACAGCCACCCATGACGGAATACTATCTGTGGAAACAACCTCGCTGGTAACATGACCAAATTCGTTAAAAACAGTATGGACAAGCTTACCGATAGACTGAGTTGCTGACTGCTTGGTGGAATCGCTGCAGTCTTGAGGAAGAAAACGCACAACTTGCACGTCGGCCTTTAATGGGGCGGCGATACTTTTAGCTTTATTCAGTGCGAGGGATTCGCCTTTTTCCTCGTCGCTGATCACCAACACCAATTTGCCCATGATTGTTACCTCCTTAATCGGTCATAGAGGCATTACAGCTAATTATAAAATTATGGACTCAGTTTTGGTTTCTGGCAAATTATCTTGGTGTTTAAATGGACAATACTGTAGGTATCCTAGCAATCAGATTATGTGAAAAAATTCTAAAGTATCACGGTGTTAATACCATGCGCTTTTATGCTTAAAATTGGTATAAAGTGGTTTTTTACCTGTTTTTTCTGGTAATGGTCACCTTTTAAGCTGCCAGCGCATTTTCCACCGGTAGATGCAGTAGCCGAATATGGCGCACCCAATCGAGCTTAAAAAACCTACAGCATAAACAAGCCCTGTAAGGTTATAAACCGGGCCGTAGAGTTGAAACTCAATAGCCATATAACCACATATTCCTAATAGCATTCCCCATACATATTGGGGTAAATGTGTTGCGTACACGTATCCCGCCAGAAGTGATGGAACAGCTAATAGTACGATAACTGAAGTAATATTCTGAGCGAACATGGATGCCCAAAGGGCTGAGCCAAACATTAAAAAAGCACCGACGATATAGGCTTGTATCTTTTGCATGGGAATAGACCTAGGGCAATAATTAAGCTTAAGTGTCGCACTAGGTTCGATGTTCAGGTATTCGACATTGGTCTAGATTGATAGGAAGAGGTTAGAGAGTTTTAAGAACAAAAAAACCGCCTCTGTTACCAGGGCGGTTTTTTGTGATGCCTTTGCCTAATTAATTCTTGTGTTTAGCCAGGATAGTCACGCGTTGTGTAACCTGTATAGCGTTGACGTGGACGGCCAATACGATATGGATTACTGAGCATTTCGTGCCAGTGAGAAATCCAGCCAATGGTACGGCCTGTAGCAAAGATTACGGTAAACATTTCAGGTGAAATACCAATGGCTTTCATGATGATGCCAGAGTAGAAGTCTACATTAGGGTAGAGTTTCTTCTCGACAAAATATTCATCTTCAAGTGCAATTTGTTCAAGACGCTTGGCGATTTTCAGCAATGGGTCATTTTCCAGGCCCAGCTCTGCAAGAACTTCATCACAGCTTTCTTTCATTACTTTAGCGCGGGGATCGAAGTTTTTGTAAACCCGGTGTCCGAAGCCCATTAGGCGGAAGGAGTCTTCTTTATCTTTTGCACGAAGAATAAACTCGTCAATTTTGGATTCGTCGCCAATCTCTTCAAGCATTTCTAGTACAGCCTGGTTTGCCCCACCGTGAGCGGGACCCCATAGGGCAGCAATACCGGCAGCAATACAGGCAAATGGGTTGGCACCTGAAGAACCTGATAGTCGAACAGTGGATGTTGACGCATTTTGTTCGTGGTCAGCATGCAACAAGAAGATTCTGTCCATTGCCTTAATAAGAACAGGGCTAATTTCTGGCTCAACACCTGGAGTGCCAAACATCATATTAAGAAAGTTTTCTGAATAACTAAGGTTGATATCTGAAGCAACAAAAGGCAAACCTGAGAAGTGTCTATGACACATAGCTGCAAGGATAGGCATTTGGCCAACAAGTCTGTTAGTTGTTTCCACTCTATCTTCTGCATTAGCTACATCTGTAGCATCGTGATAAAGCGCGGATATGGCCCCTACAACGCCACATAGCATTGCCATGGGGTGGGAGCCTTGTTTGAAACCAGAAAAGAATGTTTCTACACAGCTATCTACATTGCTATGGGATTTAATGGTTTCTTCATAGGCAGCTTTTTCAGCTGGAGTAGGTAATTCACCGTTCAGTAATAGAAAGCAAGTCTCAAGAAAATCAGACTTTTCAGCAAGCTGTTCTATAGGGTAACCACGGTGTAGAAGTACACCTTTTCCTCCATCAATAAAAGTAATTGCAGATTCACAGGAAGCAGTAGCACCAAAACCTGGATCGAATGTGAAACAGCCTGTTTCTGGGACTTTGGCTATATCAATAACATCTTGACCAAGAGTACTACTAAGAACTGGTAACTCAATAGAAGTATCAGTGCCTTCTTGTGAGAGGTGGAATTTCTTATTGCTCATTGGAGTCTCCTACGAGTCCTAGACTTAACGTTCGTAAGTTACGAAACTTGCGAACTAAATATGCGAACTAAAAAACTGAGGCCGGAAACTATAGCTCGCTCGATATATTTGTCAATTTTACTGTGGGATTAGTTTACATAGATCAAGTGAATAGCCGCTATCAGTAAATTTGATGTGTTCTTGGTGTGTTCTTGGTGTGTTCTTGATTTGTGTCGCAATAGTCCATTGTAATCATCTGGCAATGTTCCTATAATTCGTGCCCAATCTTAGCCCGGTAGCTAGTGATGGTTGCCGATTTCCCTGCTTTTATCTCTGCTTAGCTGGCAGATATAAGGTGTTATATCGTGAATAAGAAAAGACCTGTAAATCTAGATATTGGAACGATCCAGCTTCCAATTACCTCCTATGTATCTATTCTCCACCGTGTTTCCGGTGTGGTGTTATTTGCTGCCATTGCCGTTTTCCTTTGGGTATTGGATGCAAGCCTGACTTCTGAAGAGAGTTTTAATGCTGTCAAAGAATGTATAGGTGGCACCCTGTGTCAAATTATTATTTGGGCGTCTCTTGCAGCCCTTGCCTATCACATGGTGGCTGGTGTCCGTCACCTGATTATGGATTTGGGCATTGGTGAAACCCTGGAAGGTGGCCAATTAGGTGCGAAGATCGCGTTGATCGTTGCAGCTGTACTTATTGTTCTAGCTGGAGTTTGGGTATGGGCATGATAACTAATGTTACAAGTTTTGGTCGCAGCGGATTATCCGATTGGCTGCTACAAAGAACCACGGCCATTATTATGGCTGTTTATGTTGTGTTCGTTACGTTTTACTTATTGACGAATCCCGACTTGCAATATGATCAGTGGTTGGCGCTCAATAGCAATATTGCTATGAAGGTGTTGAATGTGCTGACTGTACTTTCCATTGCGATACATGCATGGATTGGATTGTGGGCAGTACTGACTGATTACGTCACTGTTCGTTTACTTGGTCCAAAAGCGACACCTCTGCGTATCTTCTTCCAGCTGGGGATGATTCTGGTCACTTTGGTGTATGTTATTTGGGCTTTAGATATTGTTTGGGGAATTTGATCCATGAGTAGTAGTAGCATAAGAACCATTTCCTTTGATGGTGTAATTGTTGGCGGCGGTGGTGCTGGTATGCGTGCAGCACTCCAGTTGGCCCAGTCCGGTTATAAAACAGCGGTAATTACGAAAGTATTCCCGACTCGTTCCCACACAGTATCAGCCCAGGGCGGTATTACTTGTGCCATTGCCAGTGATGATCCCAATGATGATTGGCGTTGGCATATGTACGATACGGTGAAAGGCTCTGATTATATTGGTGATCAGGATGCCATTGAGTACATGTGCTCCGTGGGCCCTGAAGCTGTATTTGAACTTGACCACATGGGACTACCGTTTTCCCGTACTGAAGAAGGTCGTATTTATCAGCGCCCTTTCGGTGGTCAATCGAAAAACTTTGGTGAAGGCGGGCAGGCTGCTCGTACTTGTGCTGCCGCTGACCGTACTGGTCATGCGCTGTTACATACCCTTTATCAAAACAATGTAAAGAACGATACCGTCTTCTTTAATGAATGGTTTGCGGTTGATCTGGTAAAAAATGAAGACAATGCTGTTGTCGGTGTGATCGCCATTGATATTGAAACCGGCGAAACCGTGTTTGTTAAATCTAAAGCGACAGTATTGGCTACCGGTGGTGCCGGTCGTATTTATGCGTCTACCACTAACGCCCACATTAATACCGGTGACGGTATTGGTATGGCCCTTCGTGCTGGCTTCCCGGTACAAGATATTGAAATGTGGCAGTTCCACCCAACCGGTATTGCCGGTGCCGGTACTTTGGTAACAGAAGGTTGTCGTGGTGAAGGTGGTTATCTGATCAATAAAGATGGCGAGCGCTTTATGGAGCGTTATGCGCCCAATGCAAAAGACCTCGCAGGTCGAGATGTTGTTGCACGCTCTATGGTACTCGAAATTCTAGATGGCCGAGGCTGTGGTGAAAATGGCGACCATGTTTATCTGAAACTTGATCACCTTGGTGAGGAAGTATTGGAAAGTCGCTTGCCGGGTATTTGTGAGCTATCAAGAACCTTTGCACACGCAGATCCAGTAAAAGAACCGATTCCTGTGGTGCCAACTTGTCACTATATGATGGGTGGTATTCCAACCAATATTGATGGTCAGGCATTGTCTCTCGACGCTGAAGGTAACCCCGTCGTGATTGAAGGCTTGTTTGCCTGTGGTGAAGCAGCCTGTGTTTCGGTTCATGGGGCCAACCGCTTGGGTGGTAACTCACTGCTCGACCTCGTTGTGTTTGGACGTTCTTCTGGTTTGTTTATTGAAAAAGCGTTACGTGAAGGTATTTCTCTTCAAGAGCCTACCGAAGAAAATATTAAAGCGGCTATGTCTGGCCTAGACCGTCTCAACCAGAGTGCTGGTGACGGTGATACCGTTGCAGAACTTCGGGCAGAGCTTCAGGATATTATGCAGAAACACTTTGGTGTGTTCCGTCGTGGTGACTTTATGGAAGAGGGCATTAAGAAGCTTGCTGCATTGCGTCCACGTATTGAAAATGTACGTTTGGATGATAAGAGTAATGCTTATAACACTGCTCGCATCGAAGCACTGGAATTGCAAAACCTATTGGAAGTAGCGGAAGCTACGGCCATTACCGCTGAAGAAAGAAAAGAAAGCCGCGGAGCTCACGCCCGAGAAGATTATGCTGATCGCGATGATGAGAATTGGTTGTGTCATTCTATGTACTTCCCAGTCGACAAAAAAGTTGGCAAGCGTGATGTAAACTTTTCACCTAAGACCATGGAAGCTTTCGCACCGAAAGCCCGTGTCTATTGATAAGGGTCTGTTGAGCCATGTTGAAAGTAAGTGTTTATCGTTACAACCCTGAAACGGACGAAGCGCCGTATATGCAGGACTATGAAGTTGACACCGCTGGCAAAGACCTGATGGTGCTTGACGTTCTAGAACTATTAAAGGCACAGGATACCTCGTTGGCTTATCGTCGCTCTTGTCGAGAGGGCGTTTGTGGCTCTGATGGTATGAATATTAATGGCAAAAATGGACTAGCTTGTATCATGCCGTTGTCTGAATGTGTGAAGGGGGACAAGTTAATACTGCGCCCACTTCCTGGTTTGCCTGTTATTCGTGATCTGGTTATCGATATGAGCCAGTTTTACGCTCAATACGAGAAAATCCAGCCTTACTTGGTTAATAATGAGCCAGCGCCTGCTATCGAAAGATTGCAGTCTCCAGAAGATAGAGAGAAGTTGGATGGCCTTTATGAGTGTATTCTTTGTGCGTGTTGTTCGACAAGTTGCCCGTCATTCTGGTGGAATCCTGATAAGTTTATCGGTCCTGCTGGTTTGATTCAGGCTTATCGCTTCCTTGTGGATAGTCGTGATACTGACACTGAAAACCGTTTGGCGAATCTTGATGACCCGTTCAGTGTTTTCCGTTGTCACGGTATTCAAAACTGTGTTGCAGTTTGTCCTAAGGGGCTTAACCCCACGAAGGCAATCGGCCATATTCGTAACATGCTTTTGAAAAGTGCTACTTAAGAGGCATTGCATTACAATCTGTCGGGCTCTCTAATTAGAGAGCCTTGATAATTTTATCGCCTAAAACATAGGGAAAACATCGATGCCTGAAAGCATCATGCAGCAATTTTTGCGCAGCTCTCATCTGTCCGGTGGGAATGCAGCATATATAGAAGATTTATACGAAACCTACCTACACGATCCCAATGGTGTGCCCGAGCAGTGGCGCTCCTTCTTTGACTCTTTGCCACGCGTTAATGGTCATAGTGGTACTGATGTATCCCACGCTACAGTTCAGTCACATTTTGAACTTATGGGTCGTCGAAGAGCGAGACCTGTACCTGCACCGGGTTCCGGCGGTGTTAATGTCGATCATGAACGTAAACAGATTAAAGTTCTTCAGTTAATCAGTGCATATCGAAACCGAGGTCATCAAAAAGCTAAACTGGATCCCCTGAACCTTTGGGAAAGAGATAAAGCGCCTGATTTAAAGCTCTCATTTCATGGGCTTACCCCGGCTGATCTAGACACAACATTTCAGTGTGGAACACTTTACATAGGCAAGCAGGAGGCGACCTTAGGTGAAATTATTTCCTCACTTGAAGAGACTTATACTGGCCATGTAGGCGTTGAATTTGGTCAAGTCACCGACATCACTGAAAAGCGCTGGCTGCAGCAACGTTTTGAAAGTGTTCGTTCTAAGCCAAATTATGATGATGAAATGCGTAAACACGTGTTGCAGCGTTTATCAGCAGCTGAAGGCCTTGAAAAACACCTTGATTCTAAATACCCCGGCACCAAGCGTTTTGGTTTAGAGGGTGGTGAATCAATGATTCCCTTACTTGATGGAATGATTGAGCGTGCAGGTGAATACGGTGCTAAAGAAGTCGTTTTGACAATGGCACATCGTGGGCGGCTTAATTTATTAGTCAATGTGATGGGTAAAAATCCATCAGAGTTATTTGCTGAGTTTGAAGGAAAAAGGCATGTTGATACCTCTGGAGATGTTAAATACCACCAAGGGTTTTCTTCAAATGTGACGACTCCAGGTGGCCAGGTTCATTTAGCACTTCTTTTTAATCCATCACATCTAGAGATTGCAGCGCCTGTAGCCGAAGGGTCTGCAAGAGCGCGTCAAGATCGCCGAAGAGATACCGAGGGTAGTCAAGTTGTCCCTATTGTTGTACATGGCGATGCTGCTTTCGCAGGGCAGGGCGTTGTTATGGAAACCTTCCAGATGTCACAAATTCGGGGCTATAAAACGGGTGGTACCATCCATTTGGTCGTGAATAATCAGGTTGGTTTTACAACAAACCTTAGAGAAGATGCACGATCGACAGAATATTGTACTGATATTGCGAAAATGGTTCAGGCGCCTATTATTCACGTCAATGGTGATGATCCGGATGCTGTAATGTTCACTACTTTCCTGGCAATGGATTATCGCTATCAGTTTAAGAAAGACATCGTTGTTGATTTGGTTTGTTATCGTCGCCGTGGTCATAATGAGACAGATGAGCCTTCCTCTACTCAGCCATTGATGTATCAAATTATTAAAAAACATAAAACAACTCGGGCACTTTATGCAGAAAAACTGGTTAGTGAAGGAGTCATAAATCAACCAGATGCTGATGGTTTACTGGCTGAGTATCGAGATACCCTTGATCGTGGAGAAAACGTTGTTAACAAGCTGGTGTCCGAACCAGATGAGGCACCTTTTGTAGATTGGACTCCTTACCTCGATCACGATTGGACGACACCTGCAGATACGACTTATCCACTCAAAAAACTCCAGGGTCTTGCCGAAAAAATCACTCACGTTCCAGATGGAATTGTGATTCAGCGCCAGGTTGAAAAAATTTACGACGATCGTCGTAAAATGGCTGGTGGTGCATTGGCATTGAACTGGGGTATGGCTGAATTACTAGCCTATGGCACATTGCTTGAAGAAGGTTATCCCGTACGTATGACCGGACAGGATATTGGTCGTGGCACCTTTTCACATCGTCATGCTGTCGTTCATAACCAGCGTGATGGAGAAAGTTACATTCCTCTCAAGGCGTTAACAGAAGATCCTTTAGACTTTGAAATCTATGATTCGTTTTTGTCTGAAGAAGCTGTTTTGGGCTTTGAATATGGTTATGCATCAACTGCTCCTAAAGGTTTAGTGATATGGGAAGCTCAGTTTGGAGATTTTGCCAATGGTGCTCAAGTTGTTATTGACCAATTTATAACAAGTGGCGAGCACAAGTGGGGGCGTCTATGTGGCCTAACGATGTTGTTGCCCCATGGTTATGAAGGGCAAGGGCCTGAACATTCATCTGCACGACTAGAGCGTTACCTGCAACTTTGTGCGGAGCAAAATATCCAAGTTTGTATACCAACGACTCCGGCCCAGGTATATCACATGTTACGTCGGCAGGCGATTAGGCCTATGCGTCGCCCACTGGTGGTAATGAGCCCTAAATGGATTTTGCGTCATAAGTTGGCGACTTCTTCGTTGGAAGAATTGGCCAATGGCGAGTTCCAGAATTTAATTCAGGATACTGAAGTTGATAAGTCAAAAGCTCGTCGTTTGATTCTTTGTTCAGGCAAGGTTTACTACCACCTTTACGAGGCTCGTCAGGAAAAAGGTATTGATGATATAGCTCTAGTACGCATTGAGCAGTTGTATCCATTCCCAGACGATGATCTTCTTGCTGTATTTAATGAATATAGCAATCTTGATGACGTAGTCTGGTGTCAAGAATGCCCCATTAACCAGGGAGCCTGGTACAGCAGTCAGCATCATATGCGTCAAGTGTTGGCTAGATATAACGATAATCTGTTTTTACGTTATGTGGGACGAGAAGCATCTGCGGCTCCAGCAGGTGGCTATATGTCGGCTCATTTAGAAGAACAAGAAAAATTCATTAATGAAGCTTTGAGCTGAAATTAGCTTTAAGCAAAAAGTAGAGTTGAATTAAAAGTAGCGATATACCGCTATGTTTGATCAAAGGAAACACACAAAAAATGAGCATTGAGATTAAAGCGCCAACATTTCCTGAATCAGTACAGGAAGGGAATATTGCTACGTGGCACAAGCAGCCAGGCGAATCTGTTACTCGAGATGAACTTCTGGTAGACATCGAAACGGATAAAGTGGTTTTGGAGGTTGTTGCTCCAGCTGATGGTACTTTACAAGAGGTGCTAAAAGCTGAGGGTGATGTTGTTCTAAGTAATGAAGTCATTGCTAAGGTTGTTGCAGGAGAAGCTGGCGCAGCCGCACCTCAAGTAGCTGAAACCGTATCAACTCAATCTGCTGATAATTCTGAGGAAAAAATTGCCAGTCCAGCAGCACGAAAATTGGCTGAAGAGCGTGGTATTGATCTTCAGAAGGTTTCTGGAACAGGTAAAGATGGTCGTATTACGAAAGAAGATATAGTTGGCTGGGAAAGTGCAGAAACTGCAGTGACTGCACCAGTTGCTGCTCCTGCACCTATTACTCCATCACAGCCTGCTCCAGCAGCCATTGTCGAAGTTCCTACTGGGGAACGTGTTGAAAAACGTGTACCAATGACTCGGATGCGTGCGCGTATTGCAGACCGTTTACTACAGGTTACTCAGACAACTGCAATGTTGACGACGTTTAACGAAGTCGATATGCATAGAATTATGCGTTTACGCTCTGCCTTTAAAGATGAGTTTACCAAAGTTCATAATGGAACTCGCTTGGGCTTCATGGGCTTTTTTGTTCGTGCAGCAACTGAAGCGTTGAAGCGTTTTCCTGCTGTTAACGCATCAATAGATGGCGACGATATTGTTTATCATGGGTATCAGGATATTGGTGTTGCAGTTTCTACAGACAAAGGTCTAGTTGTGCCAGTGTTGCGTAATGCTGAAAATATGAGTGTTGCTGAAGTAGAGAATACTATTGCTGAATTTGGTGCAAAGGCTAAAGATGGCAAGCTAACTATTGAAGAAATGACGGGTGGTACTTTCACTATTACTAATGGCGGAGTGTTCGGATCTCTATTGTCCACACCTATCTTGAACCCACCTCAAGCAGCAATTCTTGGTATGCACTCTATCAAGGAGCGTCCTGTTGCTGAAAATGGTGAAGTGGTTATCCGCCCTATGATGAACTTGGCATTGTCCTATGATCATCGATTGATCGATGGTAAAGAAGCGGTGAGGTTCTTGGTCGCAATTAAGGAAATGATTGAAAATCCAGCTAAGATATTACTTGAGATTTAATAATTAACCTATTGATAAATTAGAGATTTATTATGTCTGGTCAGTACGATGTTATTGTAATAGGTTCCGGCCCTGCAGGTTATGTTGCGGCTATACGTGCAGCACAGCTAGGCTTAAAAACTGCCTGTATTGAGAAATGGAAAAATGATGAAGGAAAGGGCGTTAATGGTGGAACATGCTTAAATGTTGGCTGTATCCCATCAAAAGCGTTACTCGATAGCTCGCACAAATATCACGAAACAAAAGAAGACCTTGCGAGTCATGGCATTAATACGGGTGATGTAGCTATTGATGTAAAAGCTATGATTGGCCGCAAAGGGAAAATTGTTAAGCAACTTACTGATGGCATTGCCGGGTTATTTAAAAGTAATGGGGTTACTGCATTATTTGGTACTGGAAAAATCCTAGCCGGGCGCCAGGTTGAGTACACTGATAATGATGGTAAGACAAAAGTACTATCAACGGAAAATGTCATTATTGCTACGGGTTCCCAGCCCATTGATATTCCAGTGGCACCACTTAATGGCGATACTATTATTGACTCTACCGGCGCACTTGAAATTACCGAAATGCCCAAACGTCTCGGCGTGATTGGCGCGGGAGTTATTGGTTTAGAGTTGGGCAGTGTCTGGAATCGTGTGGGCAGTAAAGTAGTCTTGCTTGAGGCTATGGATGACTTTTTGTCCATGATGGATCAGCAAATTGCTAAAGAAGCAAAAAAAGTCTTTACCAAACAAGGTTTGGATATACGCCTCAGCTGTCGGGTAACGGCCAGTGAAGTAAAAGGTCGGGGCAAAAAGAAAGAAGTTGTGGTCACATACCAAGACAGTGATGGTAAAGAAGCCCAAGAAACTTTTGATAAGTTGATTGTCTGTGTAGGTCGCAGGCCTTATACCGAGGGTTTGTTAGCCCCTGATAGTGGTGTAAACCTCGATGAAAGAGGTTTCATTTTTGTTAACGATCAGTGCGCAACAAATGCCCCAGGTGTCTGGGCTGTAGGTGATGTAGTTCGTGGCCCTATGCTGGCCCACAAAGGCTCTGAAGAAGGGGTTATGGTGGCAGAACGCATTGCGGGTCAAAAGACCCAGATGAATTACGACATTATTCCTAATGTTATATACACCCACCCAGAAATTGCTGCAGTGGGTAAAACGGAAGAACAACTCAAGCAAGCTGGTGAATCTTATAATGTGGGTATATTCCCCTTTATTGCCAGTGGTAGAGCTTTGGCCGCTAATGAGACAGATGGCATGGTCAAAATGATTGCCGATGCTGAGACTGACAGAATTTTAGGCTGTCATATTATTGGTCCAAGCGCTGCTGATTTGGTTCAGCAGGTAGCTATTGCTATGGAGTTTGGCTCTAGTGCTGAGGATATTGGTATGACTGTATTTGGTCATCCAACACTATCTGAAGCAGTACACGAGGCTGCTTTAGCTGTAAATGGCCACGCGATTCATATACCGAACCGCAAAAAACGTAAATAAATTGTACTGATTAAGGCTCCACAGGTATCGCTGGCCTGTGGAGTTTTATTTTTTACCCATACTTTTGTTTTTCATATAACGAAAACAGCAAACGGAAATGACTATGAACCTACATGAATATCAGGCAAAACAGCTTTTTGCTGAATACGGCCTTCCGGTATCAGAAGGTGTGGCTGCTGAAACAGTCCCAGAAGCAATAGCTGCCGCCGATGTTATTGGTGGTGATCGCTGGGTTGTTAAGGCGCAGGTGCACGCTGGTGGTAGAGGTAAAGCTGGTGGAGTAAAGCTTGTTACTTCAAAAGCAGAAATTGAAGAATTTTCTCGTCAGTGGTTGGGTAATCGTTTGGTCACGTACCAGACGGATGCAGATGGACAGCCAGTTAGCAGAATTCTTGTTGAGCCTTGCACAAATATCGATCAGGAACTATACCTAGGCGCTGTAATTGACCGCTCTACTCGTCGGATAGTCTTTATGGCATCGACAGAAGGTGGTGTTGAAATTGAAAAAGTAGCGGAAGAAACCCCTGAAAAAATCCTGAAAGCAACGATAGATCCTCTTGCTGGAGCTCAGCCCTACCAAGCACGTGAGTTAGCATTTAAGTTGGGTCTAAATCCAACTCAAATTAAGCAGTTCACCAAGCTGTTCCTAGGTTTAGCAAAGTTGTTCCAAGATCTGGATTTGGCTCTACTTGAAATTAACCCTCTGGTTATTACTGCTGAAGGTGATTTGCACTGTCTTGATGGAAAAATAAACATTGATGGCAATGCCATGTACCGCCAGCCAAAACTACGTGAAATGCATGATCCAACTCAGGATGATGCCCGCGAAGCTCATGCTGCCCAGTGGGATCTTAACTACGTTGCACTTGATGGCAATATTGGTTGTATGGTTAATGGCGCAGGTTTGGCTATGGGTACCATGGATATTGTTAAGCTTCATGGTGGCGACCCTGCTAACTTCCTTGATGTAGGCGGCGGTGCAACAAAAGAACGTGTTGTTGAAGCATTTAAAATCATCCTTTCAGATGAGAAAGTTAAAGCTGTCTTTATTAACATTTTTGGCGGTATTGTCCGTTGTGACTTGATTGCTGAAGGTGTTATTGGTGCTGTTGAAGAAGTTGGTGTTCAAGTTCCCGTAGTCGTAAGACTTGAAGGAAATAATGCTGAACTAGGTACAAAGATTCTTGCAGAGAGTGGTTTGAATATCATTGCAGCAACAAGTTTGACCGATGGCGCTCAGCAAGTGGTTAAAGCAGCGGAGGGCAACCAGTAATGTCTATTTTAATCAATAAAGACACTAAAGTTATTTGTCAGGGCTTCACTGGAGGACAGGGTACTTTCCACTCAGAGCAAGCCATTGAATATGGCACAAAAATGGTGGGTGGTGTAACACCTGGTAAAGGTGGTTCCACTCATTTGGGCTTGCCAGTATTTAATACTGTTGCTGATGCTGTTGCTGAAACAGGTGCGGAAGCATCTGTTATTTATGTACCAGCACCATTCTGTAAGGATTCAATTCTTGAAGCTGCTAATGCGGGTATCAAATTGATTGTTTGTATTACAGAAGGTATTCCAACGTTGGATATGCTGGACTGTAAAGTGAAATGTGATGAATTGGGTGTACGCTTGATTGGACCTAATTGCCCAGGAGTGATTACTCCAGGAGAATGTAAAATCGGCATTATGCCAGGGCACATTCACTTGCCAGGTAAAGTCGGTATTGTTTCCCGTTCAGGTACATTGACCTATGAAGCAGTGAAACAAACCACTGATTATGGTTTTGGCCAATCAACTTGTGTTGGTATTGGTGGTGATCCTATTCCTGGTTCTAACTTCATCGACATCCTGGCTATGTTTGAAAAAGACCCGGCCACTGAAGCTATCGTGATGATTGGTGAAATTGGTGGTACAGCAGAGGAAGAAGCTGCAGCCTATATCAAGGCAAATGTTACTAAGCCTGTTGTTTCTTACATTGCTGGTGTAACAGCACCTGTAGGTAAGCGTATGGGGCATGCCGGCGCTATTATTGCTGGCGGTAAAGGTACAGCAGATGAAAAGTTTGCTGCGCTGGAAGACGCTGGTGTTAAAACAGTTAGAAGCCTTGCTGATATTGGCAATGGATTGAAGGAAATCACTGGTTGGTAATAGTCGGTTGGTAACAGTGATTTTTTTCTTTCATAAAAAGGCAGCCATGAGGCTGCCTTTTTTGTTTTTGAATAGTTAGATCCGTTATTTATGCCATAAAAGTGACGACAAATTTTTCGTATACGCTTGAATTCCCCTGTAGTGCCCCCATTTGTATTTTCAGACAAAAATGTCGCTATAAATTATTGTATGAAAAAAAGAACAGGAGATTGTCACTACCATGACTGTTGAGACTCACGGCTTTCAAACAGAAGCAAAGCAGCTTCTGCATTTAATGATTCACTCTCTTTACAGCAATAAAGAAATTTTCCTTAGAGAATTAATTTCAAATGCCTCGGATGCTGTAGATAAATTGCGTTTTGAAGCATTAGCTGACCCATCTCTTTATGAAGATGCGCCTGATCTCAAGGTGAGAATAGAGTCTGATGTGGAAGCTGGCACCATTACTATCCATGATAATGGTATTGGTATGTCCCGTGAGGAAGCAATCGAACACCTAGGGACTATCGCAAAGTCAGGTACCTCCCAGTTTTTAAATAATCTTAGTGGTGACCAGAAAAAAGATTCTCAATTAATTGGTCAGTTTGGTGTTGGTTTTTACTCTGCATTTATCGTTGCCGACAAAGTCGTTGTAGAAACACGTCGTGCTGGCTTATCAGCGGACCAAGCAGTCCGTTGGACCTGTGAAGGCGAAGCGGAATACACAATAGAAGATATCGAGAAAGCTGACAGAGGTACAACGATCACGTTGTATTTGAAGGAAGAAGAAGAGGAATTTGCAGCAGAGTTACGCATTAGAGGTACGATAAAAAAATATTCAGATCATATCGCTGTGCCCATTGAAGTTAAAAAACCGGGTTCTCCCAAGAAAGAGGGGGACGAAGAGGATAGCGAACAATCTGACGATGAGCCTGAATACCAAGTACTTAATTCTGCGACAGCACTTTGGACTAGACCTCGTAATGACATAAAAGAAGAGGAATACAAAGAGTTCTACAAGCATGTATCTCATGATTTTGAGGATCCTTTAACCTGGAGTCACAACCGTGTAGAAGGTAAATTGGATTACACCAGCTTGCTGTATCTACCTGCCCATGCACCATTTGATCTACACAATCGTGAAGTAGCCCGAGGTTTAAAATTGTACATCCAGCGTACATTTATTATGGATGACGCCTCTCAGTTTTTGCCCCTATATCTCCGTTTTGTTCGAGGTATTCTGGATTCCAATGACCTTCCTCTGAACGTTTCACGTGAAATCCTTCAAGGCAGTCCAGCTGTAGATAGCATTCGCAGTGCACTTGTAAAGCGCGTGTTGGATATGTTGGAGAAGATGTCTAAAGAGTCACCGGATGATTACACCAAGTTCTGGAAAGAATTTGGTGCTGTCCTGAAAGAAGGTCCTGCAGAAGATTTTACCAATCGTGAACGCATTGGTGGGCTGTTCCGCTACGCGACAACGGAAACGGAAGGTGATGAGCAAACAGCTTCCTTTGCTGACTACATTTCCAGGATGAAGGAAGGACAAGACAAAATTTACTTCCTTGTAGCCGATAATATTACAACGGCTAGAAACAGTACCTACCTTGAAGTATTTAAGAAGCAGGGCATTGAAGTATTATTGCTAACAGATCGTCTTGATGAGTGGACGCTTTCTCATTTGAATGAGTTTGATGGCAAGCCGCTGCAAGATGTCGCTAAAGGTGAGCTGGATGAGTCAGTTTTAGGTGAACAGGATAAATCAAAGGAAGATGATACGAACAACGAGTCTTCTGAGGTTGTAGACAAAATCTCTACCCACCTAAAAGGCCGTGTTGAAAGTGTTCGTGAAACGCGCCGTTTGACGGATTCACCCGCCTGTCTGGTCTATGCTGAGCATGCATTGAGTCCACAAATGCGTAAAATGATGGAGGCTGCAGGGCAACCTGTTCCTGAGGATAAACCTGTACTTGAGGTCAACCTTAAGCACCCATTAGTCACACGTCTTGGCGAGTCTGATGATGACGCAAAATCAAGCGAATTGGCTGAGTTACTCTATGACCAAGCAACACTCTCTGCGGGTGAACAGCTGGATAATCCTTCACTGTTTGTTAAACGCTTGAATCAACTATTGTTTGATCGCGCACCCTGATAGGTCGTAGTTGGTCGTATTGAATATAGTATTTATAGGCTGATTTAGTTGTCATTCCCCTATTTTAATGTAGTTACAGTTTAGTTGTCGTTACGACAGAGGAATCACTCTATAATCGGCCGATAATACATATAAATAATAAAATAGAGCACACATGACAACACAGAGCGACCTGCCTGCATCAGCTAAAATAACTGCACCCAATAAATCTGAAGCTACCAAAATAGCAGTATTGGGTGGTGGGAGCTTTGGAACTGCCATAGCCAATATGTTAGCGGCTAATGGCCATGATGTTGTTTTGTGGATGCGTGATCAGGAAAATGTAGAGTCTTGTAGAGAGAACCATGAAAACACTCGGTATCTGCCGGGTTATTCCTTGGAGCCTTCATTACAATTCTCTGCTGACCTTGATGTCGCACTCAAAGATCGAGATGTTGTATTCTTTTCTGTACCGAGTAAGGCATTTAGAGCCCTTGCTCAGGAATCAAATCCGCTTATAGCGCCAGGAACTAGAGTCATCAGTACAGCCAAAGGTATTGAAGCCGATACTTTTAAACTGATGAGTGAAATTTTGGAAGAGGAATTACCCCAAACCCAAGTAGGGGTGATTAGTGGGCCAAATCTTGCTAAAGAAATCGCTAAAAAGGCTATAACTGCAACGGTTGTCGCCAGTGCTAATGAGGATTTGTGTGAAGAAGTGCAATCATTATTAAGTTCTCGCTACTTTAGAGTTTATGCCAATTCAGACCGTTTTGGTGTTGAGTTAGCTGGCGCCCTAAAAAATATTTATGCTATCGCAGCAGGAATGTCTGCAGCCATGAATATGGGGCAAAATACAGTTAGTGTATTAATTACACGAAGCTTGGCGGAAATGAGCCGTTTTGCTGCAAATTTGGGAGCAAACCCCATGACATTTCTTGGTCTCAGTGGTGTGGGGGACCTGTTTGTAACTTGCACTTCTCCGTTAAGCCGAAATTTTCAAATAGGCTATGCTTTAGGCGAAGGACTTTCCGTTGAAGACGCAATAGAAAAAGTAGGTCAGGTAGCAGAAGGGATTAATACTACACGTATTATTAGGGAAGAGGCTGAGCAATTGGGCATTTATATGCCCTTGGTTAATGCGCTTTATGAAACCATGTTTAACCAAAGGCCAGTTAAAGAAGTACTAAGCAGCCTGATGCTGGCTGAACAAAATACGGATGTTGAGTTTTCTTTGGAGAAACAGTGATTTAATGGCGATCAATTTTGTATAAACGAAAGGGCTAATAATGGAACAGCAAACTAAAACACACTTGCTTGACCCTGAAACCTGGATTCGTCTGCTGTACATGATTGTGTTTGGGTTATTGTCCATACTGGCTCGAATGGTGGTATGGATTGTTGCAGTATTACAGTTTTTATTAGTTTTAATTACTGGTGCCGACAATAAAAATTTACGTGATTTGGGGCAGGGTGCTGCTAAGTGGACTTATCAGGCATTTTTGTTTTTAACATTTAATAGTAACGATAAGCCATTTCCTTTTTCTGATTGGCCAGAAATAGAAGAATCAGAGGACAATGAGGTAATTACAAGTTTGTCTTCAGCCGAAGAGGAAATCTCTGCAGAGTCTGCGGGGGTCGATGACGTACCTACTTTTGTCGATAATGACGAAGAAACTGTGGATGATGCAGAATCTAAACCTGCTTTAGATAAAGAAACCAACAAAGATTTATAATTTAGTTAAACAACATTGAGCGATAGAGTTCAGCATAATAGTTCAGCGTATTAATTTGAATTATTCTGAGTAGGGTTGTATGTATATTTACTTGCTTCGGCATGGTGATGCGCCATTTAATACAATCTGCGGGGAACGCTCTCTTTCTAATCAAGGGAAGGCCGAGACTCGAATTATTGTTGAGCAGCACCTTGAGTCATTATCTAAGCTGAACCTAATCATTTGCAGCCCTGTGCTTCGTGCACGGCAAACACTTCAAATATTGACAGAAACTCTCAACTATTCAGGTCGGTTGTTATTTGAAGATGTATTACGTTCTGAGGGCTCAGTTAGTAGCTTGGAGCAATATATTGATACTCTTCTTGCATCACAGCCAGTTGATCAAATTTTATTGCTAGGCCATCAGCCACTTATTGGCCAAATATTGGAATACTTAACAGATGAAACTGGATTGGCTTGGTCCATGGGAACCAGTGCCCTTGCTACATTAGAGGCACCAGTATTTGGTCGTGGTTGTGCAGAGCTAAAATCTTTAGCTCAACCACATTAGTACAATAGTATTTAGCAGTTTATAAGCGAAAGAAACTCGTTACGTGTTGCTTGATTCTCACGAAAAGAGCCCAGCATGGATGATGTTTTCATTACTGAGTTTTGCTTTTCTACGCCACGCATCATCATGCACATATGTTTAGCTTCAATAATAACTGCAACACCATGAGCCTCAGTAACTTCTTCAACAGTTTTGGCTATTTGGGTTACCAATGTTTCCTGAATCTGTAGCCGGCGTGCAAACATATCCACGATTCTAGCTACTTTGGATAAGCCCAAAACTTTTCCGTTTGGAATGTAGGCAACATGGCATTTGCCAATAAAAGGGAGCAGGTGATGTTCACACATGGAGTACAACTCAATATCCTTCACAATCACCATTTCACTGGACTCAGAAGGAAATAATGCATTGTTAATGACTTCATCAAGTGTTTGATGGTAACCCCTGGTGAGAAATTCAAAAGCTTTGGCCGCGCGGTCTGGTGTATCTAATAAGCCTGCTCTGGAAGTGTCTTCTCCAGTAGATTCGATAATTTGTTTAAAACAATCAGAAGTATTCAACGTTGCTCTCTATTTTTGTGTAAATTAATTACGTGTAAGTCATTTATGTGCTAATTGCTAAATCTATCTATGAGTGATTGGCACGAAATAGGTCAAGGCCCAATATTAGCATGAAACAAACCCAAAGCATTAGCATGACATAAACGTAAAGCCATTTATCTTGTAAAAAGTTACAATCATTAGATGATAAAAACACCTGAACCTGAAACCTTTTCGTCAATAACAAACGTAGGTGATGCCATCCAATGGGGGGCCGATCAGTTTGAAAATTCGGACCTTTATTTTGGTCATGGCTTTGATAATGCCTGGGATGAGGCTGCAAATTTAGTTTTATATGTCCTCTCGTTGGCGTGGGATTCTGATTCAGATGTTTTATATAGAGAGCTAACGGAAAAAGAAAAAGTAAAGATCAGTCATTTATATGATCGCCGAATTAAGGAACAAATACCTTCAGCTTATTTGGTTGGAGAGGCTTGGTTTGCAGGACTAAAGTTTTTGGTTGACTCTCGGGTGTTGGTACCGCGCTCGCCCATTGCAGAACTAATTGAAAATCAATTTACTCCATGGTTACCGCAAGCGCCGAAAACTATTTTAGATCTATGCACTGGGAGTGGTTGTATAGGTATCGCTTGTGCCCATTATTTTCCTGAAGCAAAAATCACTTTGAGCGATATTTCAACGGATGCTCTTGCTGTTGCTAAACAAAACATCAACTTGCACCAAGTATCTAACAGGGTGGAATCATTTGAATCTGACTTGTTTGCTGGGTTAGGTGGCAAGGTTTACGATCTGATTGTAAGCAACCCGCCGTATGTAGATGCTGAAGATTTGGCATTGATGCCAAAGGAATACCACCATGAACCTGAAATTGGTTTGGCTTCTGGGTTTGATGGTCTGGATTTCACCCGACGTTTATTAACAGAGGCGGTACAACATCTGTCTGAGACCGGTGTTTTGATTGTGGAAGTGGGTAATTCCTGGAGGGCCTTAGATGATGCCTTCCCAAATGTTCCCTTTCTATGGCTTGAGTTTGAACGGGGAGGGCATGGTGTGTTTATGCTAACGGCTGATCAACTGAGGGAATATCATCAAGAATTCCTATGATTCCCTTAATTATTCTATTGTTGGGCGTAACGACATCAGAATAATCATCGTATAATGTCGCCATTGTTTATATCTCAGTAGTATTTGTTTGGCGAGATATTATTAATAGTTTGAATTTGGAAGTTATTTATTATGTCCGGCAATACCATTGGCAAATTGTTTACAGTAACAACCTTTGGCGAAAGCCATGGCCCAGCATTGGGTTGCATTATTGATGGGTGTCCCCCCGGCTTAGAATTATCTGTAGAGGATATGCAGCGTGACTTGGACCGACGTAAACCCGGTCAGTCCCGTTATACCACTCAACGTAAAGAGGGTGATGAAGTCAAAATACTCTCTGGTGTTTTTGAAGGCAAAACAACAGGAACACCCATTGGATTGCTGATAGAGAATACCGATCAGCGTTCAAAAGATTATTCCAATATCAAAGACCAATTTCGCCCTGCACACGCAGATTACACTTACCAGAAAAAATACGGTATTAGAGATTACCGAGGTGGTGGACGTTCCTCAGCTCGGGAAACTGCAATGCGTGTCGCTGCAGGGGCTATTGCAAAAAAGTATTTGCAAAAAATTGCAGGGATAGAGATAAGAGGGTACTTGTCACAGCTAGGCCCTATCAAAGCTGAACAAGTATTACTGGATGAAGTGGAAAACAATCCATTCTTTTGCCCTGATCCAGACAAAGTACCAGAAATGGAACAGTACATGCAGGATTTACTGAAAGAAGGTAATTCTGTGGGTGCAAAAATTTCAGTGATGGCAACAAATGTTCCCGTTGGACTCGGTGAGCCTATCTTTGATCGTCTTGATGCTGAAATTGCTCATTCCCTAATGAGTATTAATGCTGTTAAAGGTGTCGAAATCGGGGCGGGGTTTGATTCTGTGGCACAAAAAGGTACAGAGCACCGGGACGAGATCACCCCTGAAGGCTTTGTTTCTAACAATGCTGGTGGGGTACTAGGAGGTATTTCCTCAGGTCAGGACATCATTGCCCATATTGCATTGAAGCCGACCAGCAGCTTAAGAATTCCAGGCTCTTCAGTAGATGTAGATGGAGACCCTATTGAAGTAGTCACGACGGGCCGTCATGACCCTTGTGTAGGCATCCGAGCTACGCCTATAGCTGAGGCTATGTTAGCAATCACATTGATAGATCACTTCCTAAGGCACCGAGGTCAGAATGCTGATGTAGGTGTAGAGTCATAACGATTTGATTGTTTTCACAGTAGAATAGACTGGTCATCGAATTAGCTACAGTTAAGCTTCAGGTATAGGTTAAGGTAATTGCACGTGGACAAATCACATCAATTACCTTCGCCCTCTTCAATTGAGCAACCCGTCCCTTATTGGCGTTTATCTGCTTTCTACTTTTGTTTCTTTGGTTTACTCGGTGCTCTCCATCCTTACTGGTCGTTATTTCTGCAATCCAAGGGTTTTTCTGCAGCAGATATCGGGTTGTTATTGGCTATCCCTATGGCAACCAAAATCATATCGCCTAATTTGTGGGGTTGGTTGGCAGATCACACGGGTAAACGATTACTGATTATCCGTCTTGGTGCCTTTCTTTCATGTCTTTGTTTTTTGGGCATATTCATTGATCAGAGTTTTTCAACTATCGCTTTGGTTATGGTGGGGTACAGCTTTTTTTGGAATGCGATTCTTCCTCAGCATGAAGTAATTACCATCAGCTATTTGGAAAAAAAGCCAGAAACCTACAGCCGTATTCGCTTGTGGGGTTCTATCGGTTTTATTCTTTTTGTCCTCAGTAATGGTGTTTGGTTTGATTCTGGTGATATAGGTACTTTACCTGTTATTGGCTTTGTTATTTTGTTGGGTATTTTGCTGAGCAGTTTATTCGTACCTAACCCCACGTTTAAACAGCATGCAAAGCCAGCCGAGAAGTTTGCTTCTGCCGTAAAACAGCCTGCGGTTATCGCTTTTCTATTAGCGGGTTTGTTAATGCAGATATCTCACGGTGTCTATTACGGATTTTTTAGTATTTATATGGAATCCTTTGGTTACAGCCGTACAGGTATCGGTGCTATTTGGTCTGTCGGCGTTTTTGCTGAAGTCGTTTTGTTTGTGCTCATGCATAGGTTGCTATTGAGGTTTGGTGTTCGGTTTATCATGTTAGGGTGCTTGGCTTTAGCAACGGTTCGATGGCTGTTAATTGGTTATTTTACAGACCAGCTTATTATCTTGATTACAGCTCAAACCTTCCATGCGTTTACTTTCGGAGCTTTTCACGCAGCAGCTATTGAGTGTGTGCGAAGATTGTTTGAACCTGGGCACCAGGGTAAGGCTCAGGCGCTGTATAGTGCCTGTTGCTTTGGCGCAGGTGGTGCTATTGGCTCATATTCAGGTGGATTGATATGGGAAGTATCACCACTTATGGCTTTTAACTATGCATCATTGATGAGTTTGATCGCCTTTGCTGTTGTCTGGTTATGGTTAAAAGATAAAAAATTACAGCATTAGCAATTAATTACAACATGGAATTGAAACTTGAGTCCTGAGTCGGAATTTTCCAGGGCTATATATTTTAGAACTTTTGATTTTAACTATAAGTTTCAGGCAATTTTATAAGAAGTATTAACGTTATAAGAAGTCATAAGGAATACATAAATGAAAATCTTGTTTCTTGTCGTCGGTCTAACGATAGCCTGCCTGCTCTATCCACGGTACGACCTGCATGTAAAAGAAAACTTTTTTGATGAAACCTTCACTGTCGAAGGTACGGGTTTTATCACCAGTGTCGGTTGCCATAAAGCCGCTAATAAAATGAAAGCAAGGTACTACCTCTGTGAACCTAAAGAGGTTTGGCGGAGCTTGTTTTTGGATGATGAAGTAGACCAGCGTGTCGATGATACAGGCCTATCAACAGAATAGTTTAAATACAGCATTCTGAGCTGTTTATAAGGATTAAATAATTAAAGTTTGATCCCATAGATTTATAAAAGGCTTTTTCCCTTACCCTTCCATTACTAGGGCCAGATCAATATGAATAAGGCAACAGTTTCCGGCCAAGATTTCAGTAAGAAAGGGAAAGTATCTGTTTGGGTATCTCAGCATCCTTATGAAGATGTTCCAGATGAATATTTTGAAGAAACCTTCAGCCATAACAAAACACGTGCAACAAATACTTGGTCAAGTAATTTCAATTTGACGTTTTTTAACCCTGATAATATGGAAACCAATGGAGCCCATAAAGGTACGGTTAGTATTAAAAAGGTGGCGGGTGAGTGCTCATTTTCCTCCTCTTATATTGAAGTGCTAATGAGTAAAGCACGCAAGAAAAAGCTGGAACAAGTAACTTGGATTATTATGTTATTTGAATATGAATACAGCCCTAAAATGTCAGGGGTTGATAAAGATGATTACATGGTTTTTTTGGGCGTTTTTGATTATGACGATAGCGCTGACAACCTTTTTGAGGTCGAATGATTGATATTATCTGAGTCTTAGAAAGGCGATCTAAAAATAAAAAGCTTAAATACAAGTGTTGCAAAGTAAAAGAGTATCTCTATTTTTACAATATTGCCTATCGTGACCATTGACACGATTTGAGTTTTCATCAGACAATCATTTATTCCCCTCAATGAAAATACGTGAAGCATTGAATGTCTAAAATCGACGACAGCATGGATAAAATTCGTGAGAAGAAGAAACGTTTTCTTGCTCGCGAAGAACGTATTATCGAAAAAGCCCTACAGTTACTGATTCGAGATGGTATTGATAAGGTTACCGTTTCAGCTATTGCCAAGGAAGCGGGTGTTGGTAAGGGCACAGTCTATAAACACTTCTTAACTAAAACAGAAATCTTGGTGCGTATTGTTCTCGATTATGAGCGAAGTATCACGAATAACCTGCGTATTGGTATAGAGAAAACCGAAGCAGGGGATCCAGGTGCAGCCGCCCGTTCTTATTTTCATGCGCGACTGACTAATCCTGCACTTGATAGATTGGTTCAGCAGCTGGAAAGTAGACTTGAAGGTGATAGGGAAGTAGCAGATCAGATGGAAGAACTCCACGGTCTGCGCCGATCTAATATTGATGCCTTGAATTCGATGATTGTTAAGCTTATTGATAAGGGGGTTCTAGAGGACGTACCCCCTGAATACCATTATTTATCCTGTTGGGCCTTAGCTCAGGGAGCTGTGGAAGCCTATTTCAATGTCAGTTATGGGGCAGATGTTGAGGATAAGGAGGGCTTTCTACGCTTTGTTGCTAATATCGGTATTACCATGGGCAATAAGGGGCAACTTCTCGATAATATCCCCTCACAATGTCTGATTAATGTTGCTGAGAGTCTAGAGACTACTGAAAGCTGATTTTTTAATACCAACTCCCTTCTTTTAAACATCCCGTATTACGCCTGTTTTTTTACAACTAAGTTGTATATATTACATATTCGGATAATTTGGGCCTCCAGTACCTTCCGGTGTTACCCAAGTAATATTTTGAGTCGGGTCTTTGATATCACAGGTTTTACAGTGAACACAGTTTTGGGCATTAATTTGGAACTGTTTGTCACCGTCTTCATTCTCCGTTATTTCGTAAACGCCCGCTGGGCAGTAACGCTGTGCTGGCTCATCAAATAGTGGCAAGTTGTGGGCAATGGGTACATCGGGGTTGGCCAAGGTGAGGTGGCAGGGCTGATCTTCCTCATGATTGGTGTTGGACAAAAACACGGAAGAAAGCTTATCAAAGCTAAGCTTGTTGTCAGGTTTTGGATAGTGAATAGGTTTGCAGTCACCGGCAGGCTTTAATTTACTGTAATCAGGTTTAGGGTCTTTTAACGTCCAGGGTAACTTGCCATTAAATAGGTTGATATCGATAAAGGCATAGGCCGAGCCAAGAATGTTGCCCCATTTGTGTTGTGCCGGGCCAAAATTACGTTGTAGGTGAAGCTCTTTATAAGCCCAGCTTGCACGATAAGCTTCAGTATACCCTGTTAACTCATCGTGTTGTCGATCTGCGTTAATGGCATTGGCAGCAGATTCTGCAGCAATCATGCCCGACTTCATGGCACAGTGTATGCCTTTGATTTTGGCAAAGTTCAGGGTGCCGGCATTGTCACCAATCAACAGCCCACCTGGAAATGTCATTCTAGGCTGTGACTGTAAACCACCTTTTACCAAAGCTCGTGCACCATAGGATATGCGTTCTCCACCATCAAGATACTGGCTAATGACAGGATGGTGTTTGTAACGTTGGAACTCATCAAAGGGACTGACGTGGGGATTGGAGTAGGAGAGGTCAGTAATGAGACCTACGGCAACTTGATTGTCTTCTAAATGGTAGAGAAAACCGCCACCAGAAGAATCACTTTCGTCCAAGGGCCAGCCGGCGCTGTGAACAACTAAACCGGGGTTATGTTTCTCCGGTGGGATGGTCCATAGTTCTTTAATACCCAGTCCGTAATGTTGGGGCTCTGAGGTTTTATCTAAAGTAAATTTTTCTATTAGTTGTTTACCCAAGCTACCTCTACAACCTTCTGAAAACAGGGTGTATTTGGCCCTTAACTCCATGCCTGGCATGTAAGCGTCTTTTTGTTTCCCATTACTGCCTATACCCATATCGCCAGTAACAATACCGGTAACACTGTGGCCATTTTCACTGTAGAGGACACTGCCCGCGGCAAAGCCGGGGAAAATTTCTACGCCCAGGTTTTCTGCCTGTTCGGCCAACCAGCGACAGAGGTTACCCAAGCTAATGACATAATTACCGGTGTTATGCATGGTTTTGGGTGCAAATAAGGAGGGTATTTTTATGCCTTTGGTTTCTTTAAAGACATAGATGTTGTCATCACTTACAGGTGTGTTTAACGGTGCCCCAAGTTCTTTCCAATTGGGAAACAGTTCATTCAGTGCTGTAGGTTCCAGTACTGCTCCAGATACTATGTGTGCACCGACTTCAGAACCTTTTTCAACGACAACAACAGAAAGCTCAGGATTGATTTGTTTTACTCGGCAGGCCGCAGCCAGACCAGAAGGACCCGCGCCAACAATAACAATATCGTAATCCATATATTCACGTTCCACGGGATGCTCCTATTTACAGTCATTACATGACTGCATTTTTATTATTTTTTGTTTGTTCGCTTGGCTTCAGTTTACGTTCATTGGCGACAAGCAGTTTCTAGGTGGGGATTTTATCTTTTCTATGACTGCGGTGCCATTGGGAATTACTGACCGTTCAGTCAGTACTTTTGGGTCAGTTTTAGCGAGAGATAAACCAGCTCATCCCTTGATTTGACTGACTTGGAACGGCATCATTAGCACCCTTCAGTGATGATATAAGGCCTAGTGTCTATTATGTGTCTCGTTTCATTACAATCTACTAAATTAAGCTTGTAAGTTAACTGAGCATGTTAACCACGTAAGTTCAAAGGATATTCCATGAAAGTACTTGTCGCCGTTAAACGCGTCGTGGACTACAACGTTAAAGTTCGCCCTAAAGCCGATGGTTCTGGGGTTGAACTTAATAATTTGAAAATGTCGATCAATCCATTTTGTGAAATTGCAGTGGAAGAGGCGGTACGACTAAAAGAAAATGGCGTTGCAACAGAAATTGTAGCGGTGTCCATTGGGCCTCAGCAGGCTCAGGAACAAATACGCACCTCCTTGGCATTAGGCGCTGACAGAGGCGTGTTGATCAAAACAGACCAGGATTTGGAGCCACTAGCGGTCGCTAAGTGTCTTAAGGCTATTTGTGATCAAGAATCGCCAGATATTGTTTTGATGGGAAAGCAATCCATTGATGGTGACAATAACCAGACTGGGCAAATGTTGGGTGCTCTAACAGGCTATCCACAAGGTACCTTTGCTTCTGAGCTGAAAGTTGATGGCGATACTGTTGATGGAGGTAAGGCGACGGTTACACGGGAAATTGATGGTGGTTTACAGACCGTCAGTTTGGATTTACCCGCTATTGTAACAACAGATTTAAGGCTTAATGAGCCACGTTACGCTTCATTACCGAATATTATGAAGGCAAAGAAAAAGCCTATGGATGAAACAACCCCCGAAGATTTAGGTGTTGATGTGTCCCCTAGAGTTGAATTATTAGGTGTTGAGCTGCCAGCAGAGCGATCTGCCGGTATTAAGGTGGCCAATGTAGATGAGTTGTTGGATAAGCTGAAAAATGAAGCGAAGGTGATCTGATGGGAATTTTAGTCGTAGCAGAACACGATAACAGTCATTTGAAAGCAGCAACATTGAATGCAGTCACTGCTGCACTTGCTATAGACAGTGAGATCACTTTACTGGTTGCAGGTAGTAATTGCTCCGAAGTGGCATCTGAAGCAGCAAATGTTACAGGTGTTGGTAAAGTTTTGTTGGCAGATGATCCAGCTTATGCCGATAGACTGGCTGAAAACCTTGCGCCATTAATTGCTGAAATTGCACCGGGATATTCTCACGTTTTAGCACCAGCCACGACAACCGGTAAAAATATATTACCTCGTGCTGCGGCATTACTGGATGTTCAGCCTATTTCTGACATTGTTTCTGTAGAAAGTGCTGATACTTTCAAGCGCCCAATCTATGCAGGAAATGTTATTGCAACGGTTAAAAGTGCTGACCCTATAAAAGTGCTAACGGTACGTACAACAGCTTTTGAAGCAGCAGCTACGACTGAAGGTGGTAGTGCTGGTATTGAATCCCTTGATAGTGTCCATAACGACGGTAATTCAGCCTTTGTTGGTGAAGAGCTCGCTGTTTCAGAGCGCCCTGAACTGACATCTGCCAATGTGGTGGTTTCTGGCGGTCGTGGTTTAGCCAGTAGTGAAAACTTTCAGATGTTGGGAAAGTTGGCCGATAAACTGGGCGGTGCTATTGGGGCTTCCCGTGCCGCTGTCGATGCTGGTTTCGTACCGAATGATATGCAGGTAGGGCAAACAGGAAAAATTGTCGCGCCTGATTTGTACATTGCTGTTGGTATTTCTGGGGCAATACAACATCTAGCTGGAATGAAAGACAGCAAGGTGATTGTTGCGATTAATAAGGATGAAGAGGCGCCTATATTCCAGGTGGCAGATTACGGGCTTGTGGCAGACTTGTTTGATGTGATACCTGAGTTGGAGCAAAAGCTTTAAGGAAACTCTGAAAACTACCTTACTCGATCTGGCGTTTTTAGAGCCTCCTTAATTTTTCACTTTTCCTTTATCTCGTATGATAAAAACCGGCCCTTATTTTTAGAGGGCCGGTTTTTTATTGCGTGATTAAGATGTTGATAGTGTGGCAACGCTAATCATTATGGGGCTTACGCCTTCTTTTATGTGCCCGCTCACGCTCTTCAGGGCTCATATTTCTCCATTTTTCTTTTAGTCTCTGCCGTTTTTCTGGAGGCATGTTATGGAACTGTTCTCTGGCACGATAAATTCTTGCTTTTTCTTCAGGAGGCAACGATTTAAAGGCTTCTCTACGCTTTTTAATGCGTTCTCTTTCGGCGGGGCTTAATTCATCAAAACGTTTACGGTCATGTTTACGATGGTTTTTATGATTATCAGCGAACTCCCAAGGATATGTTATTTCCGGGCGTTCTATAAATGGGGAATGAGTAGTGTTTGGTCGTATACTATGGTCTAAAAATTGATGATTGGATTGTTCGTTATGTTGGTAGTCATATAGGGGATCAAAATCTGGGTGGGCCTGTGCCGTGTTGGAAAAAAGCACTGAGCCAGAAAAAGGTATGGTTAACGTGAATAATAACCCCAGAATAGATTTTTTATGATCATTATTCATATGCTTACCCTAACCGTTTAAATGACTTTCTTCACTAGCCAGCCAATAGTAAAAATCCATATCTTCGTATAGGTCAATGCCTTCACTGAGCAAAATTTCGTCCTGTCCTGTCGGTACCGTTTGATTGTCCTGTAAATTAGGTGATAACACGAGAATTAATGCTATGACTGAAGCGAGAGCCATGCCAGTTACGGGCATGAAAAAACGAGGTGCACGACCTTTGGTTGATGCTGATTTCAAAGCTAGAGAGCGGGCGTTAGCCAATTGTTCTACGGTATCCGTATCCAATTCACGCTCTGAACTCCGGAGTAGGTCTCGCATTTGTTTTTCAGCATCACTGAGATCATGATGGTTCATGGTATGTTTATTCATGCCAATGTTCTCCTAGTGTTGCTCTCAGGCTATGTATTGCCCTTGAATAATGTGTTTTCACGCTGCCTTCGCTGCATTTCATTGTCGTTGCCGTTTCTGTAGTACTAAAGCCTTCCCAGCAACGGAGTACAAAGGCTTGTTGTTGTCGAGCAGGCAATGCGGCTAATGCTGATTGTAGAATTTCTATCTGTCTGCCAGTCTCGTGTTGAGAATGAGGGGAACAGTGGCCTGGACCTGGTACATTTTGAAATGGGTCTTCTTCTACTTCAGCGCCATCATCTTTGTCTCTAAATCTGTTTAACCAGCCTTTTACTTTATTTTGGACTTTATGTCGTCTGTGAAGGTCGTTGATCTTGCTTTGTAATATGCGATAAAAAAGTGGGCGCCATTCATCAGGGTTTTTGTTGCTATAGCGGGCAACAAGCTGAGTCATTGCTTCCTGCACAACATCTAATGCATCTTCTCGATTTCCCAAAGAGCTTCGAGCAATACTGAAGGCACGGCGTTCTACACTTGCCAGAAATTGTTCTAGGGATTGCAATTCCAGAGAGCTACTCCTTTCGGATATTTCCAGGTTTCCAGTCACGCTGTCACAGACATTTAGTTGCATGTGCCACCCATTTTTAGCGGTGTTGATGTGAATGATACAACAATTCATTGATTAAAATTGTGCCACCTAATATAGCAAAGTAATCATCGACATAATTGCTGTGGCCATGCCTATAGTGATGACGATGTTTGTAGTGGTGCCCATGTTTGTAATAGTGCCGGTCATAGCTATGCCTATAGTCGTGGCTATAGTTGTGATAGTGACGGTGATGGTGTGCAGCCTTATGCCGGTAATAGTGTTTTTTATGGTGTTTCTTGCCATAGCTTTGATGAATACGTTTATGTTTATAGTAGTGCTTATCGTAGCCATGTTTATCGTTATGGCTGTAGAACACCTTATGCTTATTATGGTGATCTTTCGCCAAAGCTGGTGTTGCTGTTGCTATTAGCGCAAATGCAAGTAAACCAGTCAGTATGTAACGTTGTGATGTTGAATTACTTTGTGACATTAATTTATACATAGTCATCACCTTTGTTTTTAGGCTGTCTATGTCTATAAACGTCTGAAGGGGTTATTGGTTGACGGTGCTATTACTTGTTGGAAGTGTTTTCAGTAGGGTTACTTATAATCGTCTATAGATAGCCATATAGGGCAATGATCCGAAGGGTTCTCCATGGCTCTAATACTATGATCAATACCTGCATCTTGGGATATTTGGAGCAGTGGTGCTGATGCCAGCATCAAATCTATGCGCAGCCCACGTTTTGGCTCTCGTTCAAAGCCGCGGCTGCGATAATCAAACCAACTGTACCGTTCTGTATTTGGTTGAGAGCTTTTGGATTGAGAACTTTGAGATAGAAAGTGTTGATAGCTGTCGACTAGCCCCCAGTTCTCGAGTTGTTCAAGCCATTCACGCTCTTCGGGAAGAAAACAGCATTTTCCCGTTCGTAACCAACGCTTTCTATTGTCATCGCCAATGCCAATATCAAGGTCTAGTGGGGCAACATTCATATCACCCATCACTAATACCAGTTCATCCGGTTGATGGTGTTGTTCCAAGTGGCTAAGTAAGTATTTATAGAAAGCTTGTTTGCAAGGGAATTTCTGCGGATGGTCTCGGCTTTCACCTTGGGGGAAATAACCGTTGAATATATTTAGTTTTTTATCGCCTAACTTAAATTGACCAAAAACCAGTCGCCTTTGATTCTCATCAGTGTCATGTGAAAACCCCTTTATACTGTTTAGCAATGGGAGCCGATAGAGTAGGGCTACGCCGTAGTGGCTTTTTTGCCCATGGTAAATAACATCGTAGCCAAGGGCGTTAATTGCTTCTAAAGGGAATTGGTCATCGGCTACTTTAGTTTCTTGTATACCAATAATATCCGGTGAATATTTTTCAATAATGGCTTCTAGCTGGTGTAACCGTGCACGTATACCATTAGCATTAAATGAAATAATGTTCATATAGGCGTAGCTTATATCAAAGTGGTTTATATCAAATGCGGATTATTTAAAGGCGGACTTTAAGCTAAGGTCCACCTTTATATTATGGACGTTGGGCCTGCCTTCTTAAAGGGAGATAGGTAAGGCTCATGTAGTCGGCCAGTATATTACCAACCTCGTATAAAATGGGGTCTTTTTCAGATAAAACCCGGGTGTCTTCTTCCGGCTGATCTGATTCTTCATCATCTAAGTTTTCATCGGGTGTTGTTTGTTTTCTCCACTCTTCAACGGAAGCATAGGCTGGAAGTTCTTTAGCTACACGCCTTTTGTTTTCTAGAGAAAGTAAGGTGTTATCGTACTCTTTGGTTTCTGCACGACGAGTTTCTTCGTTTAACGATAACTCTTTTATTTCCCGACGCTGTTTAATCAGTGCTAACTCGTCATTTAAATAAACTAGATCAGGGTCTTGTTGCAGCCGCTGTTGGTGTCTTGCATTTAAAGTGTCTAACGGTGCTTTATTTAAATTGTATTTACGGTGGGGTACCGCGGGAATTTTGTCCCAGGGTAGTGCATTTTCTTCACTACTTTCACCGACTTTTTCTACATCGTAGATTGATGGTAATGAGATATCCGGTACTACACCTTGGTGCTGTGTACTGGTTCCAGATACCCGATAAAACTTGGATTCCGTCAATTTGATTTGGCCTTCTTGTACAGGTAGTTGCACCTGAACAGTACCCTTACCAAAACTCTGCCCACCAACGACTAATCCTCGTCCGTAGTCCTGTATAGCACCGGCAAAAATTTCTGATGCCGAGGCACTTAATCGATTGATAAGTACCATTAATGGGCCCTTGTAGTAGGCATTAGCACGGGAACGGTAATTGCGCGAAACAAATTGGTCCGAATGCCTAACCTGAACGATAGGGCCGGGATCGATAAACAAGTCCGTCAGTGTTGTAGCTTCCTGTAAGAAGCCGCCACCATTGTTACGTAAGTCCAAAATAATACCGTCGACTTTTTCAGCTCTTAGCTCTTCCAAGAGCTTCATCACATCCTTAGTTGTGCTTTTAAAGTTTGGGTCACGATTATAGTAGGCCTCGACATCCAGATAGAATGTTGGGACAGCAATAACACCGAGTTTGTAATTTCCCGACTCATTGTTGACTTCAATGACTTCAGCTTTGGCAGCCTGCTCCTCAAGCTGAATTTTGTCTCGGACAATAGATATTTCACGGCTAATGCCTGCGGACTCACCTTTAGATGGAATGATTCCTAGGCGTACAACACTATCTTTTTCACCACGAATAAGATCAACCACGTCATCCAGTCGCCAGCCTATGACATCAACCATTTCCTCTTTGTCTTGTGCTACAGAAATAATTTTATCGCCAGCTTTTAGGATGCCATGTTTATCAGCGGGACCGCCAGGCACGACACGGACAATTTTGGTGTGTTCATCTTCTAGCTGAAGAACTGCTCCAATGCCTGTCAATGAGAGTGACATCGCTATTTGAAAATTTTCCATGGAGCGCGGGGAGAAGTAGGACGTGTGTGGGTCATAAAGGCTGGCCAGGGCATTCATATAGACCTGAAATATGTCTTCTCCATCACGCTGTGCAAGCTGTTTTTTCAAATTAGTATAGCGTTTTATTAGTAGTTCACGTGCAGCTTCAGGTTCTTTGTCGTTTAGTTTCAGGCGTAAATAAGCTTCTTTGATACGTTTACGCCAATAATCATCGGCATCTTCTGCTGTTGCTGGCCATTCATGGCTTTCTACATTAAAAGGAAGGTATTCATCCTTGGAGAGGTCAAACTCAAAATCACTCTTTAATAAACTGATATTGCTATCTAGCCTTTCTATAGCACGTTGGTAGTAACGATTGTAAATCTTGTAACCAGGGCTAAGCTCACCTTTTTTTAGCATATCATCCAGACTGGTACCCCACTGCTGGAATTCTTCAATATCGCTTTTAAGTAGGTAACTTTTTGAGGGATCGAGTAGGTCTATATACTGATCTAACAGGTTCTTTGAAAGCTCGTCATCAATGGGTTGTTGACGGTAATGTTTAGTTGTTAGCTTATCGACAATTTCAATGGCAGTTTTAGACTGATTTTCTGTAAATTCAATGTCAGCAACGACAATTGAATTCATTGAAATCAGTAACAGTGCCGGTATAAAAAATCTGTATAAAAAAAGCATATAGTTTTCAGTATGTTGTCAGTAAGTTAGTAGTGTTGGGTCGAATAAGTGTATCAAACTTCCTTGTTTATAGACCTTGTAAGGTACTAAATGTTTGCAGTTTTACCATAAAAACTTTGTTCTGATATGAATTCCCGCTATTTTCCCTTGTGACGTGGGTAAAATTCCAAATGCTCTTGTAAAAAGTTCCAAACAGAGTATATCTATTAGACATGATTTATTGGTGGTTGATCGATGAAAGAAACGATGGAATTATGGCTCATTCTCATGATCAGCCTTAGTTAGTAAAACCTAGTAGAGTAAACGTATGTCAGAAAATAATAATAACCCGGCAGCTCTAGTAACGGGCGGTGCTACGCGTTTAGGGCTAGCCTTTGCAATGTCTTTGGCTCAGCGTGGCTATGACATAGCGATTCATTACCATTCCTCTAAAGATTCTGCAGAAAGGGTAGCCAAAGATATCGAATCTCTAGGTGTATCCTGCCAAGTTTTTCAGGCAGATCTATCATGTGATCAGCCAGGTGATTTAGTAAAGCAGGTGACAGATCACTTTCCACGGCTCGAACTTCTGATTAACAGCGCTTCAGCTTATGAGGCGGCATCTATAGCTAATACGAGTTTGGGATTATTGCAGCAGCAGTTTTCAGTTAATTTTTTTGCTCCATTTATTCTAACGCAAGCTTTCGCACAAAAGTGCAAGAACGGGGCTGTTATTAATATCCTCGATAACAAAATTGAGTTTCAGCAGAATGATTATGCAGCATATTTACTCTCTAAAAAAACACTTGCAGAATTCACTCGCTTGGCGGCCATTGAATATGCACCAAATATTCGCATTAATGGCATTGCCCCAGGCGTTGTTCTGCCGGGAGAAGAGCGCACAGAGGATTATGTTTCTTGGAGAATAGAAAATATCCCGTTACAACAGCAGGGAAGTGTGGAGGACTTGTTAAGAGCAATGAATTTCTTAATTGATAGCGAATTTGTGACAGGACAAATTATTACTGTTGATGGTGGTGAAAATATCAATCATCAGGGAAACCATGCCGAAATGTTTAATAAGAGCCATTCATGACTAAAAAGGACGCTAAAAGCAATGGCTGAAAAAGAACTACATCAAGTCATTATTTCTGTAGGGTCAAATATTGATCCCCATGAGAATATCTCCAAGTCACAGGTTATCTTGTCGTCTGAAACAAATTATGTTGCTCGGTTTGTTGACTGTGCTGATGTAATTGAAACTGATCCAGTGGGTTATAAGGAACAACCTAACTTTCTTAACACGGCTTATCTGATTGAAACAACACTCGAATTCGATCGTTTTAATGGGTATCTAAAAACTGTTGAAGATAGAATGGGGCGGCTGCGAGGCCCAATTAAGGCTGGCCCAAGAACGATTGATCTGGACATTATCGTTTGGGATGGAGAACTCTTGGAGCCTGATTATCACCAATTTGAATATGTCTCTGTACCTGTAGATCAAATTCTTTCCTCAAACCAGCTAAATATCCGCTAATCGCTGCTTTTTCATAGCTAATTGGGTGTAAGTAGTGCCTACTATTTCAAGCTTTTCATGTGGCTAAATGCCTGCTTTTTCACTTTTTTAGGGGATTACTGTAAGTATTCATCATATGGATATAAATAATACTTTCGAATAAGTGAAATTTTGAACGATTTGCTTATAATGGCCGACCATTCTAGTCATCAACCTATCGTGGAGAAAAATCGTGAAAGCACCTGTTCGTGTAGCTGTCACCGGAGCCGCCGGCCAAATTAGTTATTCACTTCTATTTCGTATCGCTGCTGGCCAAATGCTGGGTGAAGATCAGCCAGTTATTTTACAAATGCTGGAAATCACACCTGCATTAGAAGCCCTGAAAGGGGTTGCTATGGAGCTGGATGATTGTGCCTTCCCATTATTGGCAGGTATGGTTTGTACCGATGATGCCAATGTGGCATTTAAAGATGCAGATTACGCATTGCTAGTAGGTGCACGCCCTCGTGGTCCAGGCATGGAGCGTAAAGACTTACTTGAAGCAAACGCTGCAATTTTCTCTGCACAGGGTAAAGCGATTAACGATAACGCTTCTAAAGACATTAAAATATTGGTTGTGGGTAACCCAGCAAATACTAATGCTTTGATTGCACAGCGTAATGCTCCAGACATTAACCCACGTCAATTCACTGCAATGATGCGTCTGGATCACAACCGCGCTATGACTCAAATTGCACAAAAAACCGGCAAAACAGTTAATGACGTAACTAATATGTTGGTATGGGGTAACCATTCTGCTACTCAATTCCCAGATCTTCACCACCCAAAAGTTGCAGGCGAAACTGCAATCGATTTGGTAGATCAGAGCTGGTATGAAGAAGACTTTATTCCTACTGTTCAACAACGTGGTGCAGCTATTATTAAAGCTCGTGGCGCGTCCTCAGCAGCTTCAGCGGCTAATGCAGCTATTGATCATATGCGTGACTGGGCTCTTGGTACACCTGAGAATGATTGGGTTAGCATGGGTGTATACAGTGATGGAAGCTATGGTATTACCGAAGGCCTGATTTATTCTTTCCCTTGCGTGTGTAAGAACGGTGATTGGGAAATTGTTCAAGGCTTGGAAATCAATGAATTCTCACGTGGAAAAATGACCGCTACTGAGCAGGAATTGACGGAAGAACGCGATGCAGTACAACACTTACTTCCATAATGCTGGGAATGTAGAGTGTAAGTAGCCTATCTAACTTGGCTACGCTGTTTAAAAAGGCGCCTTACTAAAGGCGTTTTTTTTTATGGCAGTATTTTATGTAGAAATAAGCTCTCTAGAATAACCAACCCTTTAATAGCAGTTTGTTGGCTACTAACTCTGTTTGTATCCTAAACTTAAGGTATGGAGTAATGAATATCGTCAGATGTTAACAGTGAAAAATAGCCATGGTTTCTCTACACAGGGGTAGAAACAAAGCAACGAAAGTTGTTTTAACGCCAAACCGTTCAATGGGGTGGCGGGGTAATGTCCGAGTCATTATGGGACTGTCTCTGGCGATAGCTATCAGTGTTACTCCAATTGTTGTAATGGGTGGCTGGGTAGTGGTTCCATTTGCATTACTACAAATCGTTGCTCTTACTATAGGTTTGTATATCACACTGAAAAAGCTGAGTTACCACGAAATTATTACTGTTCAGGGTGATTTTCTTTCCCTGAAAAGAGGTGTTGATACAAAGGAACTCTGTAGTTCCTTTCCAAAAGGTTCTGTAAATATCCTTGTTGAGGAGCATTCCAACGCTATGACAGCACCCGATATAGATATGATTGCTGAGGGGCATTGTTATGCCTTAGGTGATTTTCTCAACCGTGCAGATCGTTTTAAATTAGAAAGAATACTTAAAAATCAGTTAAATTTAAGAATATCTCACCTCAATTCTTTTCATCGCGTCAGTTTTTGATAAAGTGCTGCTTTCCCCATTAGTACTTATAAATCTTATTAAATAAGGAGAGCACGAATGGCTTTTCCAGATGTTGGGCAGTCTGCGCCAGATTTTAGCCTACAAAACCAGCGTGGAGAGACGGTTTCACTTGCTGACTTTAAGGGCAAGAAAAACGTAGTTTTGTATTTTTACCCTAAAGCAATGACTCCAGGCTGCACTACTCAGGCCTGCGGTATTCGTGATAGTAAAGCTGAATTCGCCGATTTAAATACGGTCGTTTTAGCTGTAAGCCCAGATCCCTATCCAAGGCTTGCCCGTTTCGAGGAGAAGCAAGACCTCAATTTCGATTTACTCTCAGATGAAGATCATGCTGTGACAGAATCCTATGGCTGCTGGGACTTGAAGAAGTTCATGGGGCGTGAGTTTATGGGTGTGTTAAGAACAACTTTTGTGATTGATAAATCCGGTAAAATTGCTTTAGTAATGAATAAAGTGAAAACCAAGACACACCATGAAGATGTGCAAAATTGGATCAAAGAAAACCTGTAATCACGTTAACTTGATCATAGAAAGCACTTTGATCATTAAATATTTTTTTCCTAAATACTGAGGTAATTGAATGTCTCTCGACCTATCCCAAGTTGTAATGGCGACGGCTGCACCTGCATCCCAAGAGCCAAATCCACTGTACACATTGTTAATGTTTGGTGGCCTTTTTGTATTTATGTACTTCCTGATTATTCGTCCACAACGGAAACGTCAGAAAGAGCATAAGGATCTGACTAGCTCTTTGAGCAAGGGTGACGAAATTGTGATGAACAGCGGCATGCTGGGAAAAATCACCAAGCTTGAAGATGACTATATTGTGGTAGAAGCTGCCAACAATGTGGAGTTAAAGTTCCAGAGGGCCGCAGTTCATGCTGTGTTGCCTAAAGGCACGATTAAACAGGTGTAAGATGATGATTAAAGGCCGCTTTTGCGGCCTTTACTTTATTGGGGGAACCTCTGAACAAGTCATGAATTATTTTTCGCTGGCCAAAATAACCTGCTATGTCGTTGAAGATTTTGCTAATAACTCGTTATTACCTTCAATCTTCGCCTTAAATCAGGCCATTTTATCTCACCGAAAATCTAACTCAGACTTATTCAAAGATTCCCTTGACCCAAACAATTTATGATTAGTTTTCCTAACAAGCTATGTTTGGCCCAAACACCAACGCCTCTTCAATCATTGAATAGGCTTTCTGAAGTTATAGGTGGTCCTCGTATTTGGGTTAAGCGTGATGACTTAACGGGTTGTACTGTTAGTGGCAACAAAGTGCGAAAATTGGAATTTGTACTTTCTCAAGCCATTGAAAAGGGTGCGGATACCATTATTACCTGTGGTGGTGTTCAGTCTAATCATTGCCGAGCAACGGCTATTTTAGGTGCTCAGCTTGGCTTAAAAGTGCATTTGATACTTCGAGGTGAGGAACCTGAAGGGCAAAGCTCAGGAAACTTGTTTCTGGATCAATTAGCTGGTGCAACAATCAGTCACTATCCAGTGGCTGAGTACAAAAAACTACCTGAATTGTTTCAACAATGGGAGCTGCACTATAGTGCCTTGGGAGATACCCCGTTTTCTATACCGACCGGTGCAAGTAATGGAACGGGGGCATGGGGTTATATCGCATGTGCCAAAGAGTTGGCTGATGATTTTCAAGAACACCAAATATCTCCCTCATTAATTACATGCGCGACAGGTTCTGGGGGTACGCAAGCGGGGTTAACTCTGGGAGCAGAACTTTTTAATTTATCCGCTCCAGTATTAGGCATCGCAGTTTGCGACGATGAAGCTTATTTTCAGCAAAAAGTGAGAGAGGATATGCAGGCATGGAAAGATGAATATCAACAGCAACTGGATATCACACAGCTAAATATCCATGTAAATGCTGAACATATTGGCTCTGGATATGCCAAGGCAACACCAGAAGTTTTCGATACCATAAAATCCCTAGCCAAAATGGAAGGGCTTATATTAGATCCTGTTTATAGTGGCAAAGCTTTCCACGGTTTAGTTCAGGAGATTAAAGCCGGTCACTATAGCAATGCTCAGGATATTGTTTTTATCCATACGGGTGGATTATTCGGTTTATTAGCTCAGCGGGATCAGCTATGACTCTACAGTCAGTGATTGGAAGTATTAATAGTGTGGTCTGGGGACCACTGATGTTGTGCCTGATTCTGGGTACAGGCATCTATCTCAGCGTAGGGCTCCGTGGCTTGCCTATTCGGAAAATTGGCTATGGTTTCAGATTACTGTTTAAAGGTCGAAAGGGTAGCGGTGAGGGCGATATCAGCCCCTTTAATGCACTTATGACCTCCTTATCTGCCACTGTAGGTACAGGAAATATTGTCGGGGTTGCAACAGCCATTGGTATCGGTGGGCCTGGAGCCTTGTTTTGGATGTGGTGTACAGCCCTAGTTGGCATGGCAACTAAATATGGTGAAGCTGTACTTGCTGTGGAATATCGGGAAACTGACGAACGTGGCAAAAAAGTGGGCGGTCCCATGTATTACATTCGCAATGGCCTTGGCCCTAAGTGGGCATGGCTAGCCTGTTTGTTTGCGGTATTTGGTGCCCTTGCAGGTTTTGGTATTGGTAATACAGTACAAGCTCATTCCGTTGCCAAAGCCCTTCATAGTAGCTTTTCTGTGCCTGAATATCTTAGTGGCTTAGTAATAATGCTACTGGTTGGAGCGGTATTGCTCGGAGGTATCAAGCGAATTGCTCATGTAGCAGGCACACTGGTTCCATTAATGGCGAGCTTATACCTGCTTGCCACCATTGCTATTTTATTAATGAATATCACAGCAGTTCCTGAGGCCATTGTATTAGTGGTTCAAAGTGCATTCTCACCTGTTGCTGCGGGTGGTGGTTTTGCTGGTGCAACTATAATGATGGCACTGAGAATGGGTGTTGCCAGGGGTGTTTTTTCTAATGAAGCCGGGCTGGGTAGTGCTCCTATTGCCCATGCAGCTGCAGAAACTGATAGCCCAGTGAAGCAGGGTACTATTGCCATGTTGGGCACGTTCATTGATACCCTGGTCATTTGTACTATGACGGGACTGGTGCTTATTATTAGCAGCGCATGGAGTAGTGGAGAAGAGGGTGCTGCCATAACAACATTGGCATTCACTACTGAGCTACCTTTTGGCGATAAAATTGTGTCTATCTGTTTGGCTCTTTTTGCATTTACCACGATTTTGGGCTGGAGTTACTATGGAGAACGCTGTGCCGAATACTTGTTTGGTGTCAGGGTGATTGTGCCATTTCGCCTGCTTTGGGTTGTGGCTGTGTATTTTGGTGCAACAGGACAAATAGGAACTGTCTGGGGTCTAGCTGATTTGTTGAATGGCCTAATGGCAATTCCAAACTTAATAGGTTTATTGCTCCTTAGCCCTGTTATTTTTAAATTAACCCATGATTATTTTGGTCAATCCGAATATAAGAAATACTAGTTGTTGGTTTTTAGTCTATTTTTGGATTAGATTGTTCTTTAGGTTAGATAGTTACTCTTGTAATAAGTCATGTGTTTCAGAAAAAGGGGGTTTAAAACGTGCCTGTAGGCTTTGGTGACAAACTAGTGATCGCGATTTCGTCCCGAGCATTATTTAATCTGGATGATAGCCACAAGATTTTTGAAGAACAGGGGTTAGATTCTTATTCTCAGTATCAGATGGATCATGAGGATGAAATATTAGCGCCAGGTGAAGCCTTTCCTTTAGTAAAAAAACTTCTTCGTATAAATGAAAAGCTGAGTGGCGAACCAAAGGTAGAGGTTATTCTGCTATCACGCAATTCCGCCGATACGGGTTTAAGGGTTTTTAATTCCATAGAACATCACCAGTTAAATATCACACGTGCTGCTTTTTGTGGTGGTGAAAGTCCTTACCGGTATGTGGCGGCCTTTGGCTGCCATTTATTTTTGTCTACCCATGCTGAGGATGTACGTAATGCATTGGAAAATGGCGTGGCTGCTGCAACATTAATGTCCTCAGGAGCTGAAGATAAGGGTGGTGATGAGCTGAAATTTGCTTTTGATGGTGATGCCGTTTTATTTTCTGATGAGTCAGAACGTATCTATAAGCAGGATGGACTGGATGCCTTTACTGAAAATGAAAAAACCGAAGCTAAAAAACCTATGAGTGGGGGGCCGTTTAAGCATTTTTTACAGGCTTTGCATGGGTTGCAGTCTGAATTTCCTGCTAAAAGCTGTCCAATTCGCACGGCATTAGTGACTGCTCGTTCAGCACCAGCCCATGAGCGGGTAGTAAGAACCTTAAGAGCCTGGGACATTCGTATTGACGAATCTTTATTTTTAGGTGGGTTAAGCAAAGGTGAGTTTTTGAAATCCTACGGTGCAGATGTTTTTTTCGATGATCAGCACCGGCATTGTGAATCTGCTGTGCCTCATGTGGCTACAGGTCATGTGCCACACGGTGTAGCGAATGAGTCTGAACCCTCTTGATAAGCAGCTTCCTAATCAAACCTGTTAGAAAATAGTAACTGCTCTAAAACATAGTGAACTTCAAACCTATCCCTAGCAGTAAAAAGGCTAGGATGGGTTGTAAAACTTGGCTTGGTATTTTTGCAGCAAGCTTGGTGCCTACATGGATTGCTGGTAGTGATCCGATCAGTAAGCTTACAAGTAGGACTAAATCTACATTACCCAATAAAAATAGATGGCTCAATCCTGCAATTAAGGTGAGAGGTACTGCATGGGCAATGTCTGTCCCAACGATATGTAACGCGGGTAACCTCGGGTATAACGTCATCAGCAATGCAGCACAGAATGCTCCTGCACCAACGGACGAGAGGGTAACAAATACACCCAAAAAGATACCGGCAATAAAGGTAACTTTTGTGGCATTAACTTGGAAAAATGAACCGATAGGGCCATGTGGACGGTCAGAGCTATCCCTTAGAAATCGTTTAAACAGGATAACGACGGCTGTGAAAATCAACATGATACCAAGGCTGGTAGTAAGGATTTCCTTGTACTCATCAGCATTGGTAAATACTTGATCGAGCAAAATGACCGTAATAATTGAGGCGGGGATACTTCCCGCTGCTAAATAGCCGACAAGCCGCCATTGCACACTGTTCTGGCGGCCATGAGCAAGAACACCGCTCGATTTAGTCACTGCGGCATAGAGTAAATCAGTTCCAATAGCAACGTTATAGGGAATACCAAAAAGTATCAGTAAAGGTGTCATTAATGAACCTCCACCCACTCCTGTGAGTCCAACAACGAGACCAACAAAAGCTCCGGAAAGAATATATAGCAGAAAATCTAGCAAAATGGATAATCCAACAATTGAAAGCCCAGCAACGTCTTGTTATTCCGGATTGATATTAAAGGCTGGCAACTCTAGCAATTTATATCTATTCTTCAAAGTAATAGTTTTTTATATTTTTAGATCATTGGCTTCTAGATGATGCATAAAGAAATAAACGAAATAGTAGATAGATAGGTTAAGTAATGAAATTACAGCAATTACGTTATATTTGGGAAGTTGCTCACCATGAGCTGAATGTTTCGGCGACAGCCCAAAGCCTGTACACATCACAGCCCGGTATTAGTAAGCAAATACGATTACTTGAGGATGAATTAGGTGTAGAAATCTTCTCTCGCAGCGGCAAGCACTTAACAAGAATTACACCTGCAGGTGAAGAGATACTTCAGGTAGCCGGCGATATTTTGAGGCAAGTGGATAGTATTAAGCAACTTGCTCAAGAGCACAATAACCCAAGTAAGGGCAGCTTAACGATTGCTACAACTCACACACAAGCACGTTATGCATTACCTGGAGTGATTGAATCCTTTATCAATAAATACCCGGATGTGTCTCTACATATGCACCAGGGTACACCCATTCAGATATCTGAGCAGGCAGCTGATGGCGCAGTGGATTTTGCAATAGCTACAGAAGCATTAGAGCTTTTCAATGATTTATTAATGATGCCTTGCTACCGTTGGAATCGCTGTATTTTAGTACCAAGAAATCATCCTTTGGCACAAAGTTCAGAGCTGACTCTTGAAGAAGTGGCTAATTTTCCTTTGGTTACCTACGTCTTCGGTTTTACTGGACGTTCTAAACTCGATGAAGCATTTAATGATCGGGGCTTGATACCGAAGGTTGTTTTTACAGCAACAGATGCTGATGTCATTAAAACCTATGTGAGACTAGGGCTCGGAATCGGTATTGTGGCTCATATGGCCTATGATCCTGAAAAAGACAGTGACTTGGTGGCTTTAGAAGCAAAACACCTGTTTAAACCCAGTGTAACGAGCATTGGCTTCCGAAGAGGTACTTATTTGCGTACTTATATGTATGACTTTATTGAGTTGTTTGCGCCACACTTGACACGTGACCGGGTAGATGAGGCTTGTTCCATACACGCAAGGGACGATTTAGAGCGATTTTTCAGTGCTATAGAGCTGCCAGAGCTTTAAAAGAGAAACTAGAAAAGGACTAACGTCGAAGAGTTTTAGGGCAAGCAGCTGTTGGTTCTAATTGACTAACAGCTGAATGTTCTGCGATTAAAGGTTATAAAAAGTCCAAATCAGGGTTATCGTTCAGGATTTCTTTCAATTCATCTGCTTCTTGGGTTTTCTGATTAAGGACTTCTTTTACGAACTTGAAGTAAACCGTATAAATGACGGGAGCCTCGCTATCTTTTTCCACAAGAAAGAAAGGGGCCTGCTCTACATTGTAGAGCGAAGCCAATTCCATACCAGAAGATGAGGGGTCTCGCTCATCAGCAATGAGCACTTCGTCGATCATTTCAGTCTGGCCGGCATCATCCATTTTCTGTTGTACTTCGTTGCACTTCTTACAGAAACTGCCATCCAGCTTAATCTTTTTAACGAAAGTGATTCTCATATCGGTATTTCCTATCGGTACTTTCTATTAGTACTAGCTATTGGTACGTCCTACAGATATTTCCTAACTTGTATGCCTTAACGTGAAATAAGCTTAAGAATAACGCTGCTATTTCTTAATATTTACATCATGTAAGCCACATTCTTTTAATGTCGCTTCTTCCCACCACCAGCGGCCTTCACGTTCATGTTGACCGGGTCCTGTTGGGCGTGTACAGGGTTCACAGCCGATGCTGATAAAGCCTTGATCATGCAATTCATTGTAGGGCACATCATTACTACGGATGTAATCCCAAACCTCTTGAGAGCTCAGGTTCGCTAAAGGGTTAAATTTAGTCAAGCTATCGCCTGGGCGTGCAAAAGCTTTATCATCCTGTATTACAGGGATAGCGGCACGTGTGCCTGGGCTTTGATCTCGGCGTTGACCTGTAATCCATGCATCAACGGTCAGTAGTTTACGGCGCAATGGGCCAATCTTTCTGATACTGCAGCATTCTTTGTGGTCATCTTGATAAAAGCTGAAAAGGCCTTTTTCACGAACCAGCTTATTAACAGCCTCTGACTCAGGGTAAACAACATCAATATCAATATTGTAGTGGTTACGCACTTTTTCAATATAGCGGTAGGTTTCCGCATGAAGGCGACCGGTATCCAGGGAAAATACCTGTACTTTCTCAGGAGCAATTTTATAAGCCATATCAACCAACACGACATCTTCTGCACCACTGAATGAAATAGCGATATTATCAAATTCATTCAGGGCGTAGGCTAGAACTTCCTGAGGTGTTTGAGCGGAAAGTTTTTGGTCTAAATCGACCGTAGATACAAGGTTATTAGCCATTGGACTCTTTAATATCCTCTAATGTGTTATCGACCGTGTTTATCAGGTCGCGCATGATAGCAGAGCCGTAACTAAAGAAAAAATAATCAGAAAATATATCGTGCATACATACAGCTATTAGTGGGTGCCTTTTACCTATTTTTTATACAAGGTGCATTGCTCTTCTAAGGTGTTATTGCACTGTGCTTTGTAACTCGTTAGAGTGGCGCGGTTTTGATTAATCATCATATAGATAGAGAGGATTGCATAGTGGAAATCGCATGTTTGGACCTGGAAGGCGTATTGATTCCAGAAATTTGGATTGCTTTTGCTGAAAAAACTGGCATTGAAGCACTAAAAAGAACAACACGCGATGAGCCTGATTACGATGTGCTGATGCGATATCGTTTAGACATTCTTGAAGAAAATGGCCTTGGATTAAATGAAATCCAGGAGGTGATTGCGACATTATCTCCCCTTGATGGTGCCAAGGACTTTGTAGATTGGCTACGTGAACGCTTTCAGGTCGTCATCCTTTCGGATACATTTTATGAGTTTGCCCAACCGTTAATACGTCAATTGGGTTTCCCTACGCTTTTATGCCATAAGCTTGAAGTAGACAAGACGGGAAAGGTTACAGACTATAAACTGCGCCAGGCCAACCCGAAACGTCAAGCGGTCGTCGGTTTTAAGAGTATGTATTACCGTACCATTGCTGCGGGTGATTCCTATAACGATACAACTATGCTGGCAGAAGCAGATGCTGGTATTTTGTTCCATGCACCACAAAATGTGATTGATGAATTCCCTCAATTCCCTGCTGTACAGGATTTTGAGTCACTGAAGAAAGAGTTTCTAAAAGCGAGTAATCGTGATTTAACGTTGTAAATTCAGCTTGCCTCCTGATTGATGAGATCAGGAGGTGAATAGGGTGATCAACTCAGGTGTTTTCATTACATTTTTTAAGGTTTTTTCTTAAGATTCTTTTTTTAAAATTCTAATTTTTAAACTTTAAACTTTAGACCTTATAAGTACCTTAATCTTATCCAGGCTTTCCTGATATTCATTTTCAGCATCTGAATCAGCAACAATACCTCCACCACCCCAACAGTGTAGCTTTGTGCCATCAGAAATCAGCGTGCGGATAGCAATGTTTGTATCCATACGTCCAGTAGTACTGATATAACCAATGCTTCCGCAGTATACAGAGCGCTGACAAGGCTCTAATTCCTCAATAATTTCCATAGCACGCTTCTTTGGTGCACCGGTAATTGAACCGCCAGGAAAACACCCTTTTAATAAGGATACGGGGGTTTCCCCTTGTTTTAATGTGCCCGTGACGGTACTGACAAGATGATGGACATTGGGATAGCTTTCCAGCGCAAATAGCTTTGGAACACGTATTGATCCAGGTTTGCAGGTTTTACCCAAATCATTGCGTAATAAATCCACAATCATCAGGTTTTCGGCACGATTTTTCTGACTATTCATTAATGAGATGGCATTTTGCTGATCCTCTTCTACCGTTGTTCCCCGCTTCATCGTCCCCTTGATTGGTTTAGTCTCCACTTGTCCCATAGACAGCTTTAGGAAGCGCTCTGGCGATAGGCTAAGGATAGATTCACCTTTATCGCCCCATTGGTAAAAACAACTAAAAGGTGATGGTAAAACTCGTCGAAAATAACGATAAAGCTCCCAGTTATCGCCATTAAATGGTGTAGAAAAATGCTGAGCAAAATTAACTTGGTAGCAATCACCAGCCTGGATATAGTCATTGATGGATCTGATCGCATCAAAGTAATCATTTTTCGGTAGAGACGAAGAAAATGCCTCAAAATGGTTTGAGGTCTTTTCGGTGTGTTTTTTAGGCGTTAGTTTAGTGGTTAGTTCTGAAAGTTCAGGGGCATTTTCCAGGCAGTATTTAACTTCATCGCGTAATGATTTAGAGCAGCTGTCGCGAAAGAAAAGCCAGGCTTTTTGGGAAGAATGATTCAGTACTAATGCCCAACTATAGTTGCCAATACGCATATCTGGCAGGGTGTCGAGTTTTTCTGGTTCGTTTTCAGATTTGCTAATAGAATCACTAACAGGGTTACTTGTAGGACGACCAGTAAAAGTACGGTTTTCTGTCTGAAACCGACGGCCCAAATCATATCCAAAATATCCAGCTAACCCACCTACAAATGGATAATTATTTAAACGGCTATCTTGTATTTTCTGTGATAAATATAGTTGCTCGCAGAGGGAAAAGGGATCTTCTTTTGAAAGGGTAGTGCTGTTTCTATCGATAATCTGGGTTGTGTCTCCCACCGTATTTAATATTTGCTCTGGGTCAGCTGTGATAATGTCAAAACGACCATACAAGCTTCGTGGCTTGCCGCTATCTAACCAAATAGCATCCGGCATATGGCGGATCGCAGCAAAAAGCGGCTCAGCATCTGAGCGATAGGGGAAGTCAATAATCTCTACCTTGGGCATGGTGCGCTAGTCTACGTCAGTCTTTATTAAATACAATAATGACGAGAAGCAAATATCCATGACAAAATACAAATAACACCACATAATTCTCGATTCATATTTTATCTATTTGTAGGGAACCATTGCCCTAAAGAATATATAGTGGCAACCTCTTTTATTGTGAATTTTATACTTGCTGCACTATGAGTTTTTATCGTCTTGAAAGCACTAGCAATCTAACAGAAGGGTATTCCAGACAATTTATTGTCAATGGTGAAGATATGCTTCTAGTTCATAGTGGTGGTTTATCCCGTTTAATTTCTACTGCGTGCCCACATGATGGCTACCCGCTTAAGAAGGCAAAGTTGGTCAATGGCTGTATTCAATGCCCAAAACATCGTATTTGTTTTAGTCTGGATAATGGCCGTGCATTAGGTGGTGAAGCTGTAGCAGATGTTGAGGCACTTAGTCTATATGACCTTGCAGAAGAGGATGGCGAAGTTGGCATCTACATTTGACTCAATTCATTAGGTGGTGCTCAAATTCGATAGAGTTTAATAAGTAGTAGTAACAATTCTAGCAACAATAAATTAAAAAAATAAGGAGCATTCATGACTTATTCTACCCCCGATTTATGTGACGACAACCCTGAATTAGTTCGAGTGTTAGAGCCAATGATGTCTAACTTTGGCGGGCGTGAGTCTTTTGGTGGAGAGATTGTGACTATCAAGTGTCATGAAGATAATTCTTTAGTGAAAGAGAATGCTGGTAAGCCGGGGCATGGAAAAGTCATGGTAGTCGATGGCGGAGGTTCACTGCGCCGGGCATTATTGGGCGATATGATTGCTGAGAATGCGGTTAAAAATGGTTGGGAAGGTCTTATTATTTATGGCTGTGTACGGGATGTGGATGCTTTAATTACCCTGGATCTGGGTGTGCAAGCACTGGCAAGTATTCCCCTAAAAACGGATAAAAGAGGGATAGGGGATTTTAATGTTGACTTAACATTTGGTGGTGTAACATTCATACCAGGCGAATATGTGTATGCAGATAATAATGGGGTTGTTGTTTCATCAGAGTCTCTGTCAGCAGTTTAGAGAAAAGCCAAACCAGAGGTTTATATAAGCTATTCAGGCGATTAAGTGATGAGTTGGAAAAATACAGAAAAAAACTATGGTCTTCTGTCTATAACCTTTCATTGGCTTATGTTTTTTCTGATCGTATCTGTTTATGCATGTATAGAGTTAAGAGAGTTGTACCCAAAAGGTAGTGATCCCAGAAATGCCTTAAAAATGTGGCATTTCATGTTAGGTTTATCGGTGTTCGTACTGGTTTGGCTCCGCTTGGTCGCACGGTCATTACAGTTGAAGCCTGAATCTCTAGCAAACATGAAAGATTGGCAAAACCTGCTTGCAAAGGTTATGCATTACCTTCTGTATATCTTTATGGTTAGTATGCCGTTAATGGGTTGGTTAATTCTCAGTGCTGAAGGAAAAACTATTCCATTTTATGGTTTAACACTTCCAGCGTTGGTTGCAGAGAATCATGAATTGGCCGAATGGGTAGAGGAAATTCATGAGTTAGTCGGTACAGTTGGCTATGTATTGATTGCTATTCATACTGTGGCTGCGCTGTTCCATCATTACATATTAAAAGATAGCGCTTTAAGGAGAATGCTCCCAGGTAATAAGGTATCTCGCTGACAGTAAAATATATTTTCAATGAGTACATGATTTATATACTATTCTGTTTTAGTTTACTTTGGCACAATAAGCCTGTTTGTAAATTTTGTTCCTGGTTTAAATGTTGTTCTAAGGAGAACACAGATGCGATCTGTACGTTTTATGTTAGCTATTGGAATTGCTGTAACGCTACTTGGTTGTAGCGAAGAGCAAAAAGCCCCCGTATCCGCTTCTGTGGTGGCTGGCGAAAAATTATTTCAAGAGAATTGCTCAGGGTGCCACCCTCGTAGTGGTCGCGGTGATTACCTTAAACGTATTCCTGCAACACTTTTAACTCGAAAATCCCAACATGAACTGATGGAATGGATTAAAGGGGCGGGACAGCACCGGGAAATGCCTTCATTCGAAAATCTTTCAGATGAGCAAAGAGCATCATTGGCGGACTACCTTCATAGTCAAATTATGAAGTAAGCAGTAGGCAGCGATTTTTCTTTAGGTCTTTCGCTCTTAGTTAGTATTTCACCCTTATTCTAAATGGGGTGAGATGCTCAGATATATCGCATAACTATTTTTTTAATTAGGTGTTTTTCTTCATATAGAACATGAAGTTTTAGGCAAAAAAAAAGGAGCTGCATAAGCAACTCCTAAAAAATCCTAAAAAAAGGATTATGTGAATATCGTTTTTAATCAGTCACTATTTTCAGGCATGAAACATCAATATCAGCATCAAAATATGCCATGCCTAATTTACTTAGGTATTCCATACGGTCTGCTTTCATCAAATCTATTTCAGGTGTGCCTAGATTATTCGCTTGATAAATCCCCGCCAGATAAGCCATAAAGTTTTCACCCTCTTTAACTAGCAGTAAGCTTGCTGCACCTACATCCGGTTTTACTTGGCGATTCAATTCTTCTGGAAGTTTTACAGCAAACACTACAGGGTGCTCATCACCCTCAACCCGCACACTACGGTCCCTCACTGTTTGTTTAGCCCAATAAAAAGCTAGTTCTCTGCTTTGTGTCAAAAATACTGGCTCAGTCTGCTCTGTATAAGCATTTCCGATAGTCGCCATGGTTTTTTTGGCAGCGTCCTTAAGCTCTCTATCGCCTGAACGCTTCAAGCCCTGCGTTTTGATAGAGTCAACAAGCGCCGATGAGGTACCGTGATACCAGATATCGTTCGAAGCAAAACCTTGATCAGTTAACAAATCTTTTGCATCTTGAAGAAAAACAGGCGTATCAGTCATATTTGAAATCACTTCATCATTTTACAGTAGAAAGGAGATTTGAATTCTAACGTAAAACAGACATTTAATTATTTTTCAGATAATTAGAACCATCTTGTTCATAAAACTAGTCATAAAAAAGGCAGCACCTTGTAGAAAGGGCCGCCTCTTTTTCCAAGGATAGTTATATCCAAGGGGGCTGTACCCTAGTTATGCAAAAGCATCACCGGGGTACATCACTTCAAACTAATTCAGCTTAAGCGAACTGGTTAGATGTGTTTTTCGCGCCACCAGCTTTCAGAGCATTCTCGCCAGCATAGTATTCTTTGTGATCATCACCCAGGTCAGAACCAGACATGTTTTGGTGTTTAACACAAGCAATTCCTTGGCGGATCTCTTTACGCTGTACGCCTTCAACATAACCTAGCATACCTTGGTCACCAAAGTACTCTTTGGCCAAGTTATCAACAGATAATGCAGTTGTGTGATAAGTAGGCAGAGTGATCAAGTGATGGAATACATTTGCTTCACGTGAACAGTCAGCTTGGAAAGTACGAACACGTGCATCTGCTTCAGCAGAAAGCTCAGAATCATCATACTTAGCATTCATCAGGTCATTACGATCATAGTCAGAAACATCTTTGCCCGCTTCAGTCCAAGCATCATAGGCTTGTTGACGGAAGTTCAGCGTCCAGTTGAAAGAAGGTGAGTTGTTGTAAACCAGCTTCGCGTCTGGGTGTGCTTTACGAACTTCGTCCATCATGTCTTTAATTTCATGAACAGTCGGAACAGCAGTTTCGATCCACAATAGATCGGCACCAGCGTTAATCGCTTCGATACAATCGAATACACAACGCTCATGACCAGTTCCTTGACGGAATTGGTACAGACCTGAAGGCAGACGCTTAGGACGAACCAGCTTGCCATCACGGTTGAAACATACGTCGCCTTCAGCCATGTCAGCAACGTCGATTTCTTCAACATCCAGGAAGGAGTTGTAAACATCACCCTGGTCGCCAGGCTCTTTAACAACAGCGATTTCTTTGGTCAGGCCAGCACCTTCAGAGTCAGTACGAGCAACGATAAGACCATTGTCAACGCCTAGCTCAAGAAATGCATAACGCAGAGCACGCAGTTTAGAGTGGAAGTCAGCGTGAGGTACGGTTACTTTACCGTCCTGGTGACCACATTGCTTTTCATCAGCAACTTGGTTTTCGATCTGCAGGCAACATGCGCCAGCTTCGATCATTTGCTTAGCCATCAGGTAAGTCGCTTCAGCGTTACCAAAACCAGCATCGATATCAGCGATAATGGGCACTACGTGAGTCACGTGGTTGTCAATTTGGTTTTGAATATCTTTCGCTTTTACTTCATCGCCTGCTTCACGCGCAGCGTCCAAAGCACGGAACAAGCCACCTAATTCACGTGCATCAGCTTGACGCAGGAAGGTGTAAAGCTCTTCTACTAAACCAGCAACAGCAGTTTTCTCGTGCATAGATTGGTCAGGGAGAGGACCGAAGTCAGAACGCAACGCTGCAACCATCCAACCAGAAAGGTACAAATAGCGACGATCAGTTTGGCCATTGAAGTGTTTCTTAATAGAAATCATCTTCTGTTGACCAACAAAACCATGCCAGCAACCCAGAGACTGAGTGTACTTAGTCTTGTCAGCATCAAATGCGGCCATGTCAGCTCGCATGATGTCAGCTGTATATTTCGCGATATCCAAGCCAGTCTTGAATTTGTTTTGAGCACGCATGCGAGCAACAGATTCAGGGTTGATAGCATTCCATGCATCGCCGTTGGTGTCGCACAGAGCAGCAACTGCTGCAATGTCGTTTGTATAGTTTGACATGTTCAGTCCTTCCAGATTGAAAACAGTAAATTGGTATATTACGGAAACGAATTCTAGCCACAGACCCAAAATTTAGCTAATCTATAGTTCTTATTTCCGGTATTTTTAATGTGAATACAGTCAGTGGTGTCCCAATGGCTGTTTACGACAAGTAGTTGTATGTGAGTAATTGAATATGAATATCCGTAGCGTTGATCTAAATCTGCTCGTTTATCTTGATATCCTTTTAAAGGAACGCAATGTTACTCGTGCTGCTGAGGCGCTAGGTATCAGCCAGCCTGCCATGAGCAATGGTTTGAGGCGATTACGTGAGTTATTCAACGATCCTTTACTTGTGCGTACCAGTGATGGGATGACACCCACCGAACGAGCGGAACAATTACAGCCCGTTGTTAGAGAGGTATTGGCATCAATAGAAAAGGCCGTTGAACCACGCAGTGAGTTTAATGCAGCTGAAGCTGATCGAGTATTTCGTATTTCGGTAAGTGACTATACAGAATCAACATTGTTACCTCATTTAATGCGTAGACTGCGTTCTGAGGCACCCAATATTACGCTAGACGTACTTACCCCTAGTGATATTAGTTATCAGGATGTAGAGCAGGGCACTGTCGACTTAGTTATCAATCGGTTTGATGTATTGCCACAGTCTTTCCATCAGATGACTATATGGCGAGATACATTTTCATGTCTAATCAGTGACCATAATCCAATTCGTGATGATTTTTCCCTTGATAATTATCTGGACTCTGGGCATGTATGGGTCAGTAAAACAGGTATGGGCGTGGGTGTAGGTATGGAACCTGGTGCTGTACAACGCCTAGGGTGGGTTGATGAAGCATTAGCTAAACTTGGAAAGCAGCGCCGCATAAGAGTTTTCACACGTCACTATCAAGCGGCCATGAGGCTGGCTGAATTACGTGACCTGGTGATTACCTTGCCCTCTAAGGCCGCGGAATTACTTAAAGACAATCCCAACGTGGTAATTTTAAAACCACCTTTTGATATTCCAGAAATTGAACTAAAAATGGCCTGGAGCCCCTTGCTTCAGCACAATCCTGCTCACCAATGGATGCGTCGCCTTATTGCAGACGTTGCTAGCACACTGGATTAAAAAAAGCGTAATAGACCTGTAGAAAAAAGCACCTCTTTATTCGTTAAAGGAATAGCGGGAATATATCCTATAAAATTGCTAAATGCCTGGGGTATTCCCTACAATCAAGGCCTTTTTTATACTATCGAATTTATACAATTCAAACCCTTACATTAGCTAAAAGCAAAGGCACTTTCATGAGTAATTCTTCTATAGGTAACCCCTCGACTAACTCCGTTGATGAACGCGTAGAAGTGAGCGGACTACAAGTTGCTCGCTCAATTTATAATTTGGTAAAGCAGGATATTATTCCTGGTACAGATGTGGATGTAGACGCATTCTGGCAATCATTTGCGTCTATTATCACTAAGTTTGGCAAGCAAAATCGTGAGTTACTATCTAAGCGGGATGCCCTACAAGCACAAATTGACGATTGGCATCAGAAGCGTTCTGGTCAAGTGCTAGATCAAGCGGAATACAAAGCGTTTCTGCAAGAAATTGGTTATTTGGTTGCACAAGGTGATGATTTCAATATTACGACAACTAATGTAGACCCTGAAATTGCAGATCAAGCAGGTCCTCAGCTTGTTGTTCCTGTTATGAATGCACGTTTTGCACTTAATGCGGCCAATGCTCGTTGGGGCAGCCTATATGATTCTCTCTATGGAACAGATGTTCTCCCAGAGACCGATGGTGCAGAAAAAACTGCTGGGTATAACCCCGTTCGTGGCGCTAAAGCAATTGAATACGGCAGAACATTACTGGATCAAGCTGCACCATTGTCCAAAGGGTCACACCATGATGCTATTGAATATACCATTGCGGATGGTCAATTGCTGGTTCGTTTAAACGATGAATCTGAGATTGGCTTAGCCAATCCAGCACAACTTGCAGGTTATCAAGGATCTGCAGAAAACCCAGAATGTATTTTAATTAAAAACAATAGGTTGCATATTGAAATTCAAGTAGATCATAACAGCCAAATTGGTGCTGACGACCCGGCTGGCATTAAAGATATTCTGATGGAAGCCGCACTGACCACCATTATGGATTGTGAAGATTCTGTTGCTGCTGTCGATGCTGAAGATAAAGCATTAATTTACAGCAACTGGTTAGGCCTAATGAAAGGGACTTTGGAAGAGACTTTAGAAAAAGGTGGGAAAACCATTGTTCGTAAAATGAACCCTGACCGTCAATACAATACACCAAGCGGTACTACCCTTGTTTTGCCTGGTCGTAGCCTGCTATTTGTTCGTAATGTAGGTCATCTGATGACAAACCCTGCCATTCTAGATGCTGAAGGTAATGAAGTACCTGAAGGTATTATGGACGCTATGATGACTAGCCTGATTTCGATTCACGATATCAAAGGAAACGGCAAATACCGTAATAGTAAAACGGGCAGCATCTATATAGTTAAACCAAAAATGCATGGTCCAGAAGAAGTCGAGTTCACTAATGCATTGTTTGATGCTGTTGAAGATGCCCTGGGCTTAGATCGTAATACCATGAAAGTGGGCATTATGGATGAAGAGCGCCGAACCTCGGTCAATCTGAAAGAATGTATTCGTGCTGCCAGTGAGCGTGTGGTATTTATCAATACCGGTTTCCTAGATCGTACCGGTGATGAAATTCATACCAGTATGGAAGCTGGACCTTTTGCACCAAAAGCTGTGCTTAAAACCATGAAATGGATTACTGCTTACGAAGATCAAAACGTCGATGTTGGTTTGGTTTGCGGGTTAAAAGGCAAGGCTCAAATTGGTAAGGGTATGTGGCCCATTCCTGAAAATATGGCCGATATGATGGAGGCCAAAATTGGTCATCCCATGGCTGGTGCTAATACTGCGTGGGTTCCATCGCCTACAGCGGCTACTCTCCATGCATTGCATTACCATCAAGTAGATGTCTTTGCTCGTCAGCAAGAGTTGACTACACGCTCACCAGCTAGTGTGGATGATATTCTGACAATACCCCTACTTGAGGGTGAACTCAGTGCAGATGAGATTCAAAAAGAACTGGATAACAACGCACAAGGCATTCTTGGTTACGTTGTTCGTTGGGTAGAGCAGGGGGTTGGCTGTTCTAAAGTGCCAGACATTAATAACGTTGGCTTGATGGAAGACCGGGCAACCTTACGTATCTCCAGCCAGCACATTGCAAACTGGTTACGCCACGGTATTTGTTCTGAAGACCAAGTAATGGAAACTATGAAGCGTATGGCTGCTGTGGTAGATGGTCAAAATGCAGGTGATCCGCTTTATCGCAATATGGCACCTAACTTTGATCAAAGCGTTGCTTTTGCCGCGGCTTGTGATTTGGTATTTAAAGGTGCTGAACAGCCAAGTGGTTACACTGAGCCATTGCTACATGCCTACCGACAAAAAGCAAAACTTCAGTAATAGCTTTAAATAGAATAGGCGTTATAGGTAAAGTCTTTGATGCCTAGCACATAAAATACCGGAGCTTTACCAGCTCCGGTATTTTTATATGTGTAAATGGATCATATGTATAAACGCCTTAATTCAGGGTCAACTTTCCCTTCGCTCCATAAGGCCTCAAAATCCTCGACAAGAGCTGCAGCCTCCATGGGTGTGTGAAGGGAGGCATAACCTACATACCGCTCTGGTTCCTGTTTGTAGAGAAGGCCTGCTTTATCGGTAACCATAAACTCTGAATGCAGGCAGTCTTCCTTGCTATCAAGTTTTTTGATTTGTATTCGGCTGGGTAAGCGGCGGCATAACTCATGAAATTGATTAGGGTGGTTAATGACGTGAAATAAGTCTTTCACGATGACTTTTACCTGAGCTGAAGGGTGATTGGTGGCAAAGTTATAAATTGCATCACAAAATTGGTCATTGCTATAAAGGGCTGCATCTAGGCGTTGGCTGAATATACGTATTTCTCTTTGTGCACGTTGAATGAGCTTTTCAGCATAGTCTCGAAAGGTCTCAACATCATCAATGCTGTTTCTTAATCGATCTTCATCACTTATTTCTGGCAACACAGACTGCGGTAAATGATCAATATAATTATGTAAGTCCAATCGCATGATTTTGTGAGGAATTCCAGCATCCATAAACGGTTCGCCTTCAGTGGCAAATCCAAAATTCTCATAAAAGGGGATAGCTTTGATTTGTGCATTAAGCAGCAACTGATCGATTCCCTCGGTGATGGCATACCGGATCATATGCCTCATTAATGAGGAACCCACGCCCTGATTTCGAAATTCTTTAAGTACAGCCATTCTGCCAACATGGCCATTACTTAACATTCGGGAAGTTGCCATGGCTATATCATCGGGCCCGTATGCCAGCCAATGAATAGCATTTACATCCTCATCATCGATCTCTTCACTTTTAGGGACTTGCTGTTCATCAACAAATACTTGATACCGAATCGCTGTTAAGAGCTCACTTGAGGTTTGCCAGCTGGTTCGTTCGATCTCAATGGGAAAATAATCAACAGTTTCCATAATGTTTCTCTTTGCTTTAGCATTTCTCTTAACTATTTCAGAGTTACCACAAGTTCACACATACAGTCATACTTGATGTTGCCGCAATATGAACTCATATTGTGTAACTACATATTTTACAAACCGCTGTCACGGAGTTTAGGCATTTGAAGCAAGTTATTCCGTATCTTTATATTTTAGCCTTTTTTTGGCCCAATTTTTTATTGGCTGATTCAATTAATGACCATCCAATAACCAAAAATGATATTGCCAATCAAACACCCATCATTATTGATCGGCAGGCTCGGTTTCACCCCATTAACTCTAGTAAAGGCATAGTGGTTTCCCAAGAAGCTGTCGCTAGCCGTGTTGGTGCCAAAATTCTTTCCGATGGTGGTAATGCAATTGATGCTGCTGTTGCCACAGGTTTTGCTCTAGCTGTCACACTACCTCAAGCGGGAAATCTGGGCGGTGGTGGTTTTATGTTGTTGTATCTTGCTGACTCCAACCAGACACTAGCTATTGATTACAGGGAAATGGCTCCTCTGGCCGTGGATAAAACATTGTTTTTAGATGGGCAAGGCAATGTTGATAACCAGCTTGCACGTTTTAGCACATTGGCTACAGGTGTACCTGGCACTGTCGCAGGCCTTATTCAGGTGTTAGAAAAGTACGGAACTATGGAGCTTAAGCAGGTCATTGCTCCCGCGATTGAATTAGCTAAAAAAGGGATTGAAGTAAGTGCTCCACTAGCATTTTCACTTAACAGAGCCAGAAACCGTCTCAAAAGTAATCGCGCATCGGCACGGTATTTTTTTAACTCTGATGGCAAAGCTCTTCAGGCCGGTGACCTTTGGCAACAAAAGGACTTAGCAAACACATTGCAAACAATTTCTGATGAGGGAAAAGAAGGATTTTATAAGGGCCATATTGCAGACATGATCATCGCTGAAATCAAGCGTGGCAATGGTGTTATGACACACGAAGATTTAGCCAATTATCATGTCGTTGAAAGAGAACCTATTATTGGGACTTATAGAGGTTATACCATTGCCTCAATGCCTCCACCTTCATCTGGTGGCATTCACTTAATACAGATGTTGAACATTCTCGAAGGTTGGGATTTAAAAAAACTGGGGCATAACAGTAGTGCTTATTTACACCGTCTGATAGAAACTATGCGGCGAGCATACGCCGATCGGAGCCAACATTTGGGTGATCCAGATTTCTTTCCTGTACCTGTATCGATGCTGACAGATAAAATTTATGCAGCAAAACTTCGAGGTGAAATTGATACCAAAAAATCATCTGCTTCTTCTCAAATAAGACCTGAAATCATACTTCCCAAAGAAAGCCCTCAAACGACCCATTTTTCCGTATGGGATTCAGCCGGTAATGTGGTTAGTAATACCTGTACGCTCAATTTTTCCTATGGCAATGGTATTTCAGTTGATGGTGCAGGTTTTTTACTCAACAATGAAATGGATGATTTTTCTGCAAAGCCCGGTGTCCCAAATGCGTATGGCTTAATTGGTGACGAAGCTAATGCCATAGAACCCCGTAAACGTCCTTTGTCTTCAATGACACCAACGATTGTTTTCAAAATTAAAACGGAAGGTAATGGTTTAAATGAAAAGCGACCTGTGATGGCAACTGGAAGCCCTGGAGGTAGCACAATTATCACTGTTGTCCTTCAAAATATTCTTAATCATCTTGAGTTTGGGATGAACATTGCTGAGGCTACAGCTGCACCGCGCATACATCATCAGTGGCTACCTGATGAAGTTTATGTCGAGCCTGGAATTAATAAGGACACCATACAAATGTTAAAAACTATTGGGCATAAGATACAAAATAAAAGGAGGGTGTTAGGACGTATACAGGCTATAAGCTCTGAAACAAGTAGCGCGGGGTTAAATAACAGTCAATTATCAGGTGCTTCCGATACACGGTGGCCTGGAGGAGAAGCCACGCCCAGCAATTAGTTTATCAAGTCACCGTTTAAATAGGTTTTGCCTGCAATGGATGCCATTCTTTTTTCATCTGTTGCTTCAAGCAGTTCTGGATATTTTGGTGCAGTCATATAGCGGGCAAACCATTCTGCTAGTAACTTTTCATCATCAAGTAATTCACCCAATAGAGACTTTATTTGTTGAATAAAGAGAGGGTGAATAGTTTTATTTGCCATTGCTGATGTTAGCTTAGGATCCCGGAAATAAGCCGGGTGGTCTTGAGTCATTAATTCCGTAGCAAGATCTCCCAACATGTCGGATAGTGAGGGAGAACGAAAACCAATTGAGTAGGTTAGACAATCGTTTTCAGCAATACCCCAGTGGGCCAATTGAGGGGGCAAATAAAGTATATCTCCAGGATTTAGTACCCATTCTTGTAGGCTGCTGAAATTACTTAATATTCTTAGTGGTGTATCAGGTAGTCGGGGTGAATTATGATCGCTGCTTTGGCCAACTTTCCAACGTCGCTGCCCCAAACCCTGTAGTAAAAATACGTCATAGTAATCAAAGTGGGGGCCGACACTGCCACCTATTGGTGCATAGCTAACCATTATGTCATCAAGGCGCCAAGGGGGGAGGAAGTCAAATTTTTGTAACAGGGCTTTTACTTCAGGAATCCATAAGTCTACTGCTTGTACTAATAGACTCCAGTGGCTATCTGGCAGATCAGTAAATGTTGACTCTTCAAAGGGCCCTGTTTGTAATTCCCACAATCCGGACTTACCTTGTTCGATAACAATACGAGATTCAATATCTTCTTCAAGAGAAAGCCCTGCAAGTTCATCAGGGCTTAAGGGGGACTCAAAATTGGGAAATGCATTAGGAATTAATAATGGCTGATTTTGCCAATATTCACTGAGAAATTCATCTACTGAAAGATTTATATTTGAAAAAATATCAGTAGATGAATTCATTTTTTACATACTTTTTTAATTTGAGCCTTGGGCTTAAATAGCTTTAGCTTGGTCGGAAGCATTACCGATATAACTGGCCGGGGTGAGATTTCTTAGTTCTTCTTTGGCTTCTTCAGGCATATCCAATGTTTCAACAAATGCCAAAATCGCTTCTTTTGTTATTCCTTGACCACGAGTCAGTGCTTTTAGTTTTTCGTAAGGCTCTGGAATGTTATAGCGGCGCATCACTGTTTGTACTGGCTCAGCTAAAACCTCCCAAGTATTATCAAGGTCCTCAGCAAGACGCTGCTGATTCAGCTCAAGTTTCCCAATACCTTTTAGGGTTGATTGGTAGGCAATGAGGCTATAGCCAAACCCAACACCCATATTGCGTAAAACTGTTGAATCCGTCAGATCACGTTGCCACCTGGAAATAGGCAACTTTTGACCCAAATGGCCAAACACCGCATTGGCAAGGCCAAGGTTGCCTTCTGAGTTTTCAAAATCGATTGGGTTCACTTTATGGGGCATGGTCGACGAGCCTACTTCGCCGGCAATGGTTTTTTGCTTGAAATAACCCAAAGAAATATAGCCCCAGATATCCCTATTAAAATCGATCAATATCGTGTTAAAGCGGGCAATCGCATCAAATAACTCTGCAATATAATCGTGAGGTTCAATTTGTGTTGTATAGGGGTTCATTTCCAAGCCAAGGCTTCCTATAAATACTTTGGCATTATCTGCCCAGTCTATATTGGGGTATGCAGATAAGTGAGCATTGTAGTTCCCTACGGCACCGTTAATTTTACCTAACAAAGGTATTTGACGAATTTGATCAATTTGACGGTTCAAACGATAGGCAACATTTGCCATTTCCTTACCTACAGTCGTAGGGGAGGCGGTCTGACCATGGGTACGTGATAACATTGATACATCGGCATATGCGATGGCCATTTCAGATATCTTGGATACTATTTCCTCCACTTGGGGGAGTAATACAGTATCCCGTCCTTCTTTTAACATTAAAGCATGGGATAAATTATTTATGTCTTCTGAGGTACAGGCAAAGTGAACAAATTCTAGAATCTCAGCCAGCTCTGGCTTGTTCGAGATTTGTTCTTTAATAAAGTATTCGACGGCTTTTACATCGTGATTAGTTGTTCGTTCAATTTCTTTTATTTTGGCTGCATCGCCCTCATCAAAGTTGTCTACTAACTCATTCAGAATGGTGATTGTCTCTTTTGAAAACGGCCCGATTTCTTTAATATCAGCATGCTCGGCCAGACGTTGTAACCAACGAATTTCAACAGTGACACGGTATTTAATGAGTCCAAATTCACTAAACGCTGAGCGTAATTCAGCAGTCTTACTGCCATAGCGACCATCAATAGGTGACACTGCTGTTAAGCTGGAAAGATTCATTCTTTGTTCCAAGTAAATTTATTCAAAATATATGTGTTACAAGCATATGTAATAACAGTGCTTGCTACGTACAGCTCGTCAAAAGCTATGGGTTAAATACAACTCGCTTTAAGGGCGCAAATTTTACCGTATTTAACAGCAGGTTTCAGAAAAAATACTGTGTGGATTATCTTGCAAAGACTTGAAGACTTACAGTTTTCTCACTTGATTCAATATATCTTTACGATTTAACACTAAATGTCTGCGCCTTCCTCCTAGCTGGTGCCAAAGTATGGCAGAACGAATGCCTGAAAATAGTAGGCACCGGATCCGTTGAGCTATATTTTCCTGCTGTAGATAATTGGCATAACCATTAACTTGGATGCGATAACGAAAAGTACTGAGACTGTCCTGATAAATTTGAGCAAGATTGGCAATAACATTAGCGTGTGAGGCTGAAAAATGTTCAGACTGTCTTGATGCCTGATCCAAACGATCACTGATTAAGTTCAGCATTTTTTTATTTTGGCGTAGCTTTTTAGACAAATAAACGACACCTACAATATAGCGGAGAGTATCTGATTGTTTTGCACGTGAACTGAGAGTTATCAGTTCTTGCATGGTTTCAACACCCAGCTGCAAATTACTGATCGATCCATAAACAGCTTCGGTATTTTCTGGGTTTTTTTGAAACAAACTTTCAATGCACACATTAAATTGATCAGCAGGCACCGAACCATTCTTTGATAGGGTTTCTACCAGTTGGCACGATTGAAACATTCCGGCCAAAGCAATGACTTGATCACGTGTGGGCTTACTGAACATACAGAGTACTCATTTTTTGTCGTTGTTATTCTTCTTCTAGCTATTGTGCTTAACTATTCATTCCAGGAGGATTCGATAACTCCACCACCCAGACATACTTCATTTTGGTAGAGGACTAAATATTGTCCTGGTGTAACAGCCCGCTGAGGTTCATCGAACCTAACCTGATAGCCACTTTGGATTTTCTCAACATAACATTGCTGATCGGCCTGACGATAGCGTGTCTTTGCTGTACAGCTAAATTTATTATTGTTACGTAAATCATTAGGTTCACCATTGATCCAATGCAGTGCTGAAACCTGAAGCACATTGGTAAAGAGGAGAGGGTGGTCTTTACCTTGAACCGCAATTAATACATTTCGGGGTAAATCTTTCCCAGCTACATACCAAGGTTCTTCGCTGGCGTCTTTAAGCCCCCCTATACCTAAGCCCTGCCGTTGGCCTAAAGTGTGGTACATCAAGCCATGGTGAGTACCGATAATTTTTCCTTCAGGGGTTTCGATGTTGCCAAGTTGTGCTGGTAAATATTGCTCTAGAAAATCTTTAAACCGGCGTTCACCAATAAAACAAATACCTGTTGAGTCTTTCTTTTTAGCAGTAGCTAATCCGTGTTGCTCTGCTATTTGGCGGACTTCTGGTTTTTCCATTTCGCCAATGGGAAACAGTGTTTTACTGAAGGCATATTCATCTACGGCATGGAGAAAGTAACTTTGGTCTTTGTTGGTATCAAGGCCTTTTAGTAGATAGGTATGGGCAGTGCCGTCAGAGGAGTTGTCGAGTTTCCTTCTTACATAATGACCAGTAGCAATCAGGTCCGCACCCAAAATCTGGGCATAATCGAGAAAGACTTTAAATTTTATTTCTCTATTACAAAGAATATCAGGATTAGGGGTTCGACCAGCCTGATATTCTTTTAAAAAATATTCGAATACATTGTCCCAGTATTCAGCAGCAAAATTAGCTGTATGAAGGTGAATGCCTAATTTGTCAGCAACGGCTTGTGCATCTGTCAAATCTTCACGAGCAGTGCAGTAATCCGTACCGTCATCTTCATCCCAATTCTTCATAAACAGGCCTTCGACTTCATAACCTTGTTGCTGAAGAAGTAGGGCTGTTACCGATGAATCAACACCACCAGACATGCCGACGATTACTTTTTCGTGCTTGCTCATACCTTCTTGATTGATAATTGTACCGTTCTCTCTTAACTGTTCGATTTTAACTGTTCGATGCTAGGCTATTATGGGGTATAAAGGCGCGGATTCTACCGATGGACTTGTAGCAAATCCAATGAATAGCATTGACCAGATCGATAATCGTTTATGGCTTGAAGAACCATGGGACTCCTAAGGTTAGACTCAAGGTTCGAAATTTCCTGATAACTCAGCCATAACGCCTCCTCAATATCACTGTCTATTTCTGCTTTCTGATCAAACTTGAGGGTATTAGCAGCAAAAGCCAAGCGGTAGTAAGTCACCCCATTTGAGGGTGCTTTAAACGTCGAGAAACTGATAATGCTTGTTAGCTCAATATGCCAACCTGTTTCTTCCAGAGTTTCACGTATTGCCGCTTCTTCTGGTGTTTCCCCCGGTTCAACATGGCCAGCAGGTTGGTTGTATTTTATTTCTCCGTCACGTAACTCTTTGACCATCAAAAAGCGATGGTTACGCTCAATAACCATGGCAACGGTTAAATGTATGGTATCTGGCAAGCTAGGAATTCCTTATGTTTCTAAGTTTGGTTTTCTTTCTATTCACAGTTTTTGTTTTATGCTGATGGGGTAAGTGGATTTGCTCTAATCGGTGTTCTCCAGCTTTGAGATCACCTAGTTGCCAGGGGCCAATAGCAATACGAATAAGTCTAAGGGTGGGGAAGCCAACAGCAGCCGTCATTCGTCTAACTTGCCTGTTACGTCCTTCTGTAATGATTAATTCAATCCAGCTAGTAGGAATGTTTTCTCGGCTTCTTATAGGCGGTACTCGAGGTCTTATTGCCGGTGGATTTACCTTCCTTGCCTTAGCAGGCCTTGTCATACCATCATTCAACTCAATACCTGCACATAAGCTATTAACAGCATCTACGGTGACATCACCTTCAACTTGGGCAAGATAAGTTTTTTCCATTTTATGCTTTGGATCGGCAATTCTGGCTTGTAACTTGCCGTCATCAGACAGTAGAAGCAAACCCTCAGAGTCACGATCTAGCCTTCCCATGGGATAAACACCCGGATGATTCAGGTATTTTTTCAGACCTGCATGGCCATCATTGTCAGAAAATTGGCTTAACACACCATAGGGCTTGTGAAACAAAACGATGTTTGCCATGAATAAATCCGTGATACTTGGAAGAAACCGATTGTACTGGATTATAGGGAATAAACGAGATAGCGCTTAAATGGGTTTGGGGTTATGTAGCGGTTATGCTTAATACAGGCGGGGCATTTATAGGTTTAGGAAGTAGAAGAGACTGACCTAAGATTATGTGCAAGGAATAAAAAAACTTCAGAAAGAATCACTCTCTAAAGTCTTAAACGGCTTTTATCTTTACTGGAAAACGTTGTATTCATGACCGTTCAGTCACGAATATTACTCGTTTTCAACCTCTGGAGTATCTTGTTGTGATTCATTTTCTGTCTCTGGAGTGTGACCTACAGGTGCTATATTGGTCGCATGTAGGCCTTTTTCCCCCTCAACAAGCTCATAACTTACTTCCTGGCCAGCCTTTAATGTTTTATAGCCGTCCATCGTTATTGCTGAATAATGGGCAAAAATATCACTAACACCATCAGATGAAAGGATAAAACCGTATCCTTTCGCATTATTGAACCACTTAACTGTACCTGTCGGCATATTACAAACCCCTTGCTGGACAGTTTGGTTATAAAAACAAGTAACCTATAGTGCTAGACCTCATTAAATATGATGATCTAACAACCATATTGGACAACTTTTATCCAACTTCAGTTTCTATAGGTTATTTACTATTAAGTCAATAGTCAGAAAACATCGAAAAAATGAACACAAGACGATTATTCCTATTAAAATAGGGGATAAGAAAAGTCGATTTTTAGTAGTAGAACGTATGGATATTAAATTAAACATTATTTCTAGCAATAAAGATGATGAGCAAGAATGGCACCATGATGCAGGTGCTGTTGTCGAAGAAACTAGGCCAGAGCTCAAAAAGCCACCTATGTACAAAGTCATTATCTTTAATGATGACTACACACCAATGGAATTTGTGGTCGAATTGCTTGAGTTCTTTTTTAGTTTGAATAGAGATGCTGCAACAAGGGTCATGCTAAAAGTACACACGGAAGGTAAGGCAGTGTGCGGTGTGTATGTACACGATATTGCTGAAACTAAGGCAACCCAGGTTAATCAGTATGCCAGAGACAATGAACACCCATTGCTCTGCGAAATAGAGCCCGCGGAAGATGATGAGTAGTAATCAAAGGGGTAGGAAGGTGTTTTATGCTAAGTAGAGAACTTGAATTAACATTAAATACAGCCTTCAAAGGTGCTAGTGACAAGCGCCATGAGTTTATGACGGTGGAGCATTTATTGTTGGCGTTGCTTGATAATGCATCTGCAGCGAATGTGCTTAAATCCTGTGGTGCAGATATGGATGCATTGAGGCAAGATCTCAATGAATTTATTGAATCCACCACACCGCTTATTCCATCGGAATTAGATGAAAAAGATACGCAACCCACATTGGGCTTTCAGCGTGTCCTTCAGCGAGCAGTTTTCCACGTTCAATCATCGGGCAAAAAAGAAGTACAGGGTGACAATGTACTAGTCGCCATATTTAGTGAACAGGAAAGCCAAGCAGTTTACTTTCTGAGACTACAGAATGTAGCCCGAATTGATGTTGTTAATTACATATCCCATGGTATATCCAAGTACGTTGATCAGTCAGAAGCTCATGATAGCGAGCCGCACAAGAATGAAACGGCTGCTGAACCTGAGCCGTCTGGAAGCAAAAGCCTGTTGGACCAGTTCACAACGAACTTAAATGTCCAAGCAGAGAAAGGGTACATTGATCCACTTGTTGGCCGAAGCCATGAGGTTGAACGTGTATCCCAGGTATTGGCTCGTCGTCGTAAAAATAATCCATTACTAGTAGGTGAGGCTGGGGTTGGTAAAACAGCTATCGCTGAAGGCTTGGCCAAAATGATTATTGAAGGTGATGTTCCTGAAGTCCTGAATGGGTCTGTTGTTTATTCACTGGATTTGGGTGATTTACTTGCGGGAACAAAATACCGTGGTGATTTTGAGAAACGTTTTAAAGGTGTCTTGGCTGAGCTAGACGAGCAAGAGCATGCAATTTTGTTCATTGATGAAATTCATACCATTATTGGTGCTGGCGCTGCTTCTGGCGGTGTCATGGATGCATCTAACTTGCTCAAGCCCTTATTAACATCTGGACGTATACGCTGCATTGGTTCCACCACCTATCAAGAATATCGGGGTATCTTCGAGAAAGATCGTGCTCTATCACGTCGTTTCCAAAAAATCGATGTACCTGAGCCTACTGTTGAGGAAACTATCGAAATCTTGAAAGGTTTGAAATCTCGCTTCGAAGATCACCATAAGCTCCGATTCTCCCAAGCGGCGCTTAAAACAGCAGCAAAACTTTCTGCACGTCATATTACTGACCGTTTCCTTCCAGACAAGGCGATTGATGTCATAGATGAGGCTGGCGCCTATCAGCAATTGTTGCCGCCGTCTAAACGTAAAAAGGTAATAGGGGTACCTGAGGTGGAGGCGATTGTCGCGAAGATAGCACGAATTCCGCCAAAGAGTGTATCGGCCTCGGATAAAGAGCAACTTAAAGGGCTCTCTGATAAGCTCAAAATGGTTGTTTTTGGACAAGACGAAGCTATATCTGTCCTTTCAACTTCGATTAAATTAGCACGTGCAGGACTTCGTGAGGGAGACAAGCCTATTGGTTCTTTCCTCTTTGCAGGCCCTACAGGTGTTGGTAAAACAGAGGTGTCAAAACAACTCTCTGAAATCATGGGTATTGAGTTGCTTCGCTTTGATATGTCTGAGTATATGGAGCGTCATACTGTTTCACGGCTAATCGGTGCTCCTCCCGGGTATGTTGGTTTTGACCAGGGTGGTTTGTTAACTGATGCTGTAACCAAAAACCCACATGCAGTTGTCCTGCTTGATGAGATTGAGAAAGCGCACCCTGAAGTGTTCAATTTATTATTACAGGTTATGGATCATGGTACCCTGACCGATAACAACGGCAGAAAGACAGACTTTAGAAACGTCATTCTCATTATGACAACTAATGCTGGTTCTGAAGAAATGAGCAGAGCTTCTATTGGCTTTACCGCTCAGGATCACAAGTCAGATGGTATGGAAGCATTGAAGAAAGTCTTTACACCTGAATTCCGTAATAGACTTGATGGTGTTATTCAATTCCGTCCGTTAGAAATGGATGTTATTCATACCGTTGTTGATAAGTTCTTGTGTCAGCTTCAGCACCAGCTGGATGAAAAACATGTCGCATTAGATGTGGATGATGAAGCAAGGGACTGGTTAGCAGTAAATGGTTACGATGAAAAAATGGGTGCACGCCCCATGCAACGCTTGATACAGGAAAAAGTTAAAAAGCCTCTTGCAGAAGAAGTCCTATTTGGAGAACTTTCAAATGGTGGCGTAGTTCATGTCTCTGTGACAGATGATGATATCAGTATAAAAACTGAAGCAAAGGCAGCGTTAGAGGCTAAAGAGCAACCTGAAGAAACAACACCAGAGTCTTAAAAACTGCGAGGTAATTGGTGGTGCTTCAAGCTAGGAGTACTACTAGTTAGCAGTTATAGGATTGAATGGAGCTTAATTAACGAGCTCGGTAGGTAATGCGCCCTTTGGTTAAGTCATAGGGCGTTAGCTCTACTTTAACCTTGTCACCAGTAAGAATCCTGATGTAATTTTTACGCATTTTTCCTGAGATATGGGCAAGAACAACATGTCCATTTTCTAGTTTGACACGGAAGGTAGTATTGGGAAGAGTATCAATCACTTCGCCTTCCATCTCAATATGATCTTCTTTTGCCATGATTTGTAATCTCTCTACTTCTTGTCTTTATTTATCTCTACACAGTACAGTTTGTTGTCTCTATACAGTAGTGTGATTCTCAAGAACGACGCGCATTCTGCCTGAAACCACGGCAAAGTCAATCAGCCAGAACCCATTCGCTATCCTTGAGTACTTCTAAAGGTTGAAAGTTTGATTTATAGGCCATCTTGGGGCTGTTTTTAATCCAATAACCCAAGTAAACGTAGGGTAATTGCATTTGCTTGGCTAACCTGATTTGGGCCAATATTGTATAGGTTCCCAAGCTTCTTTTGGGTTCATCACACGAAAAGTAGGTATAAATAGCAGAAAGGCCAGTATCTAAAATATCAACGACTCCGGCAGCAATTAACTTTCCTTCATCGCGTATTTCTATCATTTTACTGTTACGCCATAAATTACTGATAAAGTCTTTGAATTGAGTTCTGCTAGGTGGGTACATGTCACCATCTGAATGGCGCTCATTAATGTATCGCTCATACAGTGGATAGTGTTCAGTTTCATCAATATTTGTCGTTACCCAAACATTCAAGTCACGGTTTTTACTCGAACATCGGCGTTGTTGTCTTGTAGGCTTGAAGTCTTTGACTACTAGGCGTGCGGGGATGCAGGCATTGCAGTCCTCACAGCGAGGTACGTAGACATAGCTACCACTGCGCCGAAAACCCATATCAGATAATTGGGAATATAAATGTGGATCAATTTCTATACCGGGTTCAACAAATGCTGTTGTTGCCTCTTTGTCATCAAGGTAACTACAGGGATGAGGCTCTGTTAAAAAGAGCCTGATCATTTGAACATCTGGTGTTATATCTCTTGACATATCAACACATCAACCATTTTTATGCTTAACATTTAGACAGTTTTTCATGGGATTTTACACAACCATTCCTCTGGCCAAAATGGGCGCATGTCTCGAAGTTGTATTAATTTTGCAATAAAGTCAGCACGAGGTATCTCTATTGCACCCATGGAAGTTAAGTGATCATTTGATACCTGACAATCAATAAAACCTATTTGAGTATATTGTTTTAGTATCAAAGATAGCTGTATCAATGCAATTTTTGACGCATCCCCTTGTAAGCTGAACATTGATTCACCACAAAAAACACCGCCAATTAATACACCGTATAAACCACCGGCCAATTCATTATCAAGCCATACCTCTAAAGAATGTGCGTGCCCTGAATGGTGCAATCCCAAATAAGCTTTCTTCATCTCTTGGGTAATCCATGTACCTGGCTGACCCTCACGAGGCGAAGCACAATGTGTCGTGACCTGTTCGAACACAGTATTTGTTCGGATCTCCCAAGGTTTAGCTCTCAAAGTTTTTTTTAATGACCGGGAGACATGGATACTTTCAGGGAAAATAACTGTCCTTGGGTTGGGTGACCACCACAATAAGGGCTGCCCATCTTCATACCATGGAAAAATACCCTGTTGGTATGCATCAAGAAGAGTACTTTGCGATAGGTTTCCCCCAACAGCTAATAAGCCATTGGGGTCCTCCAAAGCCATTTCAGGATTAGGAAATACAGGGTAGTCATTGTCCAGTAAAGGTAAGGCTGACACTTAATTTAAAATAATCAATATCTGGGCTCTTAATAACTAAGCTTAGGACTCTAGGTATCCAGAGCTAAGTCATCAAGGTATTTTTCTGCATCAAGTGCAGCCATACAACCTGAACCTGCTGAAGTGACTGCCTGACGGTAAACATGGTCGGCTACATCACCCGCAGCAAATACACCCGGCACAGTTACTGCCGTTGCATTGCCGTCATTCCCACCTTTGATAACCAGATAGCCATTTTTCATCTCGAGTTGACCTTCGAAAAGATCTGTATTGGGTTTGTGGCCAATAGCAATGAACACTCCACTAACATCTATTTCCTTATCGGCTTCTCCCTGGGTACTTTTTAATGCGAGCCCGGTAACACCCGAATAATCACCTTTCACTTCTTCTAAAGTGTGATTCCACATGATATTGATATTGCCATTTTCAGCACGATCCATAAGTTTATCTTGAAGAATTTTCTCGGAACGCAAAGAGTCGCGACGATGTACCAAGGTGACTTCACTACAAATATTGGAAAGATAAAGTGCTTCTTCAACAGCGGTATTGCCACCGCCAATGACGGCTACTTTTTTTCCTCTATAGAAAAATCCATCACAGGTTGCGCAGGCACTAACACCTTGCCCCATATAAGCTTCCTCGGAGGGTAATCCTAGGTATTGGGCTGAGGCACCGGTACAAATGATCAATGCATCACAACTATAATTATTACTGCCTTTTAATTGAAAAGGGCGTTGTTGCAAATCTACGCTATCAATATGATCAAAAATAATTTCTGTATCAAAGCGTTCAGCGTGTGCTTGCATACGCATCATCAGCTCAGGCCCTTGAACACCTTCTGCATCACCAGGCCAATTATCAACATCCGTTGTTGTTGTTAGCTGTCCACCTTGCTGTATGCCGGTAATAACCACTGGGTTGAGGTTTGCTCGGGCAGCATAAACTGCAGCAGTGTAACCCGCAGGACCAGAGCCAAGAATAATGAGCTTGTGGTGTTGTACATCAGACATAAATGTAGCTTCCAAGATTAAGGGGTTTTTAGGGGATTTATTAAATCAGCCATTTATAGCTGGGTATGATAATGAATGAGACCGTATACAGAAAGTAACATTTGGCTATCAACCGTATTTAGTGAACTTATACCAGCCACAAGTTAGGCTTAGTCGCTGGTATTTCAACCTACTGCCATTACAATAGCGTGCAGTTATAACGAATTTGGATAACCGTTTGAGCACAAACTTGACTAGAAAAAGCGCACCTAAAAAAACCACGAGTAAGGATGCTGAATTATTGCCGCCCTCGAGAAACAACTCAAGAGCTAAGATGATACTCAGGGAAGGCGCTCTAATAGGCTGGTTACTGGTTTGTGTCTATCTCCTACTTGCGCTTATTAGCCACTCTCCCGATGACCCGGGTTGGTCTCACACAGGCAATGTGGATCAAGTAAGTAACTCCGCTGGCGCACTTGGCGCATGGCTTTCTGATGTTCTGTATTCTTTGCTGGGCTATATGGCTTTCCTGTTCCCCGTGTTGCTGGCATTGCGAGCCTGGAATGTTTTCCGTTCTCATCAAAGTAAAGACAACAGTTCTGATAAAAGCAATCCTAATGAAGGTGGTTTTGACGGGATCGTTTTTGCGCTCCGTATTTTGGGGCTGATTTTAGTCATGGTTTGTGCCACTTCTCTGGCATCACTCCATTACGGTCATATTGAAACCTCATTACCCTTTGGTGTGGGTGGCATCCTTGGTTCATCAATCTCGGTGGCCGCAGCGACGGCATTTAATCATGTAGGTAGCACACTAATATTACTTGCTGTTTTCCTTTTCGGCCTGACGGTATTTACTGATTTATCCTGGCTCGGGTTGATAGAAGGCTTTGGCCGGATAACATTAAAATTTATTGAGTACGTACAACATCTATTAGCTGCAAGAAAAGCTCGTAAGGAAGAAGAAAAGCAAGTCGAACAAGCTCAGCAGCATCGTAAAGAAATAAAGGCTAAGCAAGCAAAGAAAGAAGCATTCAGAAAGCCACCCAGTATTCAAACACCCGTCAAAAAAGCTGCACCTAGCCAAAGGGTTGAGAAAGAAAAACAAACATCGCTTTTTGCTGAGCCAGCAGAGGGTGGGTTGCCGACACTTGGTTTATTAGATCAGGCAGAAGGTAATACTGGAAAAGGCTATTCAAAAGAGTCTTTGGAGGCCATGTCCAAACAACTTGAACTTAAACTTCAAGATTTTGGTATCAGTGCAGAGGTCGTAGAAGTCCTTCCTGGCCCCGTAGTAACCTGTTTTGAAATACAGCCTGCCGCTGGCGTTAAAGTCAGCCGCATTACTAATTTGGCAAAAGATTTAGCCCGCTCTCTGGCTGTGGTCAGTGTCCGTGTCGTTGAAGTCATTCCCGGTAAATCTGTGGTTGGCATTGAAATTCCCAATGAACATCGGGAAATGGTTCGTTTGAGTGAAGTGCTATCCTCCGAGGTTTATGAGCAAGCTAAGTCTCCAATTACTCTGGCACTAGGTAATGACATTTCAGGTGCGCCAGTATGTGCTGATTTGGCTAAGATGCCTCACTTGTTGGTAGCGGGGACAACAGGTTCAGGGAAATCTGTCGGCATTAATGTGATGCTGTTGAGCTTGCTGTATAAATCCAGCCCTGAAGATGTTCGCCTTATTTTGGTTGACCCCAAAATGCTTGAGCTGTCCGTTTATGATGATATCCCACACCTGCTCACACCAGTTGTAACGGACATGAAAGATGCTGCTAGCGCATTACGCTGGTGTGTGGGTGAAATGGAACGTCGATACAAGCTGATGGCTGCTTTAGGTGTGCGTAATCTTTCTGGTTATAACCGAAAAGTCATGGATGCCATAGCTGCGGGTAATCCCATTACTGATCCGCTCTGGCGTCCCGATGAAAATGCCAGCCTTTTTTCCGAGGAGGGTGATGTTCCGGTAGCACCAACATTAGAAAAACTTCCTTGTATTGTCGTCGTCATTGATGAATTTGCCGACATGATGATGATTGTTGGAAAAAAAGTAGAACAGTTAATTGCTCGTATTGCACAGAAAGCGAGGGCAGCAGGGATTCATTTAATACTGGCAACCCAACGACCTTCTGTTGATGTAATAACAGGCTTAATTAAGGCTAATGTACCCAGCCGCATTGCCTTTCAAGTATCTTCAAAAATTGATTCACGAACTATTTTGGATCAAGGTGGCGCAGAACAATTACTTGGGCATGGTGACATGCTTTATTTGCCCCCGGGAACCAGTGTGCCTATAAGGGTTCATGGGGCCTTTGTGGATGACCATGAAGTTCATAAAGTTGTCGCTGACTGGAAGAGTAGGGGTGAACCTGAGTACCTTGAAGAGATTACCGATGAAGGGGCAACCAGTGGCATCCCTGTTCCCGGTTATTCTACAGAAGGTGGCGATGATTCAAATGATGCTGAATCTGACCCACTTTATGATGAAGCCGTCGCTTTTGTGTTGCAGACAAGAAAGGCTTCTATTTCTTCGGTACAGAGGAAATTGCGAGTTGGTTATAACCGTGCAGCTCGATTAATTGAGCAAATGGAAGCTTCTGGTGTCGTAAGTGAAATGGGCACTAATGGAAACAGAGAAGTGCTAGCCCCAGCACCGCCACGAGATTAGTAATAAAAACTCAAATATGAAACTCCGTCACCTTTGCTACGCAATAATACTGTTTACCTCGCTTGTATGTGTTGGTTTTGTTCAAGCTGGAGGCCAATCTGTTGAACCTGAAGAGACAAAACATTCTAAAGAATCAGCAACTACTTTAAAAAATTTACTCAATGAGCTAAATACGTTGGATACCAACTTCCAACAAGTTGTGTATTCAGTAGAAGGGGATGAGATTCAACAAACATCTGGGCAATTGCAGGCAATGCGGCCAGGGAAAGTTCGTTGGTCTACTCTGCCTCCGATGGAACAATTAGTAGTTTCAGATAGTGAAACCCTATGGATCTACGATCCTGATCTTGAGCAAGTTACCATTCGATCTTTCAATCAGGATCTATCAAAAACTCCTGCAGCCCTTTTTATCGGTAATCTCGATGCCCTTGAGCAAACCTATAAAATATATCAGGAAGAGATTACGGGAGAGAGCACGTCAACAGAACAAAGTGTCATCCCCTCTCAATTTATTCTGATACCCAGAAATAAAGAAAGCCTTTATACACAAATTGCACTGGGTTTTGCTGGGAAGAAACCTGTATCTATGAGCTTGTGGGATACCTTGGAGCAGAAGACACATATTGCCTTTGAGGAGCTGCAATTGAACCAGCCAATTGCACCAGAGGCTTTCCAATTTATACCGCCAGAAGGCACAGACATTATTCGTGATGAGTAAGGTCGCGATGAATAAGGATCTGTTCAGTCAGGATGTATACCAACCTCTCGCTTCTAGAATGAGGCCTATGAATATGGAAAGTTTTGCTGGCCAAGCTCATTTAGTCGGAGAAGGTAAATCACTTCGAGAGGCCATTTTAGCAGGGCAGCTTCATTCTATGGTTTTCTGGGGACCTCCTGGAGTCGGTAAAACCACCCTAGCAAAAATCATAGCTGAATCAGTGGATGCTCACCTAGAGGCTATATCCGCTGTTTTATCTGGTGTAAAAGAAATTCGTGCAGCTGTTGCTAAAGCAGAAGAAGAACGGGATGTTCGAGGACGGAAAACTATTTTATTTGTGGATGAAGTCCATCGTTTTAATAAATCCCAACAAGATGCGTTTCTCCCCTATGTAGAAGATGGCACCGTGGTATTAATCGGTGCGACCACAGAAAATCCATCCTTTGAATTAAATAACGCATTACTCTCCCGTTGTCGCGTCTATGTATTACGCAGCCTTGAAACAGAAGATATTTGTCACATTATTAATAGAGCGCTAACAGACAAAGATATTGGTCTCGGTGAGCGCACACTCAATATCACAGAAGACGCACTTCAATTGCTTGCCAATGCAGCTGATGGCGATGCCAGGAAAGCCCTTAATCTGCTCGAAATCGCCAGTGATTTGGCAATAGAAAATACTATTAATCGAACAATTTTAGAAGAAGTCTTGGTTACCGATACCCGTCGATTTGATAAAGGTGGTGAGTACTTTTATGACCAGATTTCAGCGCTACATAAAGCCGTTAGAGGGTCATCTCCTGATGCTGCATTGTACTGGTTTGTCAGAATGATTGATGGCGGCTGTGATCCCCTTTATATAGCCCGTCGTGTTGTACGCATGGCTAGCGAAGATATAGGCAATGCTGACCCGAGGGCATTATCTCTTGCGCTGAATGCCTGGGATACACAGGAACGATTAGGTAGCCCTGAGGGTGAATTAAGTATTGCCCAGGCAATTATGTACCTGGCATCGGCACCTAAAAGTAATGCCGTTTATAGCGCATTTAATGATGCTCGTGCAGATGTAAGAAAAATGCCCAGCTATGATGTTCCCTTACACCTTAGAAATGCACCGAAAAAACTCATGAAAGAGTTAGATTATGGTGCTGAATACCGTTATGCCCATAGCGAACCAGGAGGTTTTGCGCCGGGTGAAAATTATTTTCCACCAGAGTTGCAGGATAAACGTTATTATTTCCCCACAGATCGTGGGTTAGAGCAGAAAATCGCCGAAAAACTTGTATATTTAAAACAACTTAATGAGTCGAGCCAGCAGCAACGTTATGCTGACCAACCTGATCAGACAAACTCTGATCAGGAAAACCAAGATGAGGAATCATAATGCAATGGTTAGCAGTAGCATTAGGTGGTGCATTGGGTGCAATGGGCCGCTTTGCTGTTAATGCAGCTATATTTCCCTTTTTTTCAGGACGTTTTCCTTTAGGTACGCTTATTGTAAACGTGGTCGGCTCTATTCTTATGGGCTTGTGCTACGTACTTATTATTGAACGTGGGGTTCTGCCTGCTGAAATGCGTAATTTACTCATGGTAGGTTTTCTTGGTGCATTTACAACATTTTCTACTTTCTCGCTTGATACCCTGGCTTTGTGGCAAAATGGCCACCTTGCGCTAGCGGCTACTTATGTCGCCCTAAATATTGTGTTGTGTCTGGCGGGAACGCTTGGTGCAATTGTTGTGACCCGTTTGCTTTAGGAATTTCCCAAACCTCATGTTGGATCCAAAACTTGTTCGTTCCGAACCCGAATCTATTGCTCAAAAACTTGCTGTAAAGGGTTTTACCCTTGAAGTAGAAAAACTGAAAGAGTTGGAAGCTATTCGCCGCCAACTTCAAGATAAAGCCCAATCTCTACAAGCTGAACGAAATGCCTATGCCAAATCCATGGGTAAGGCCATTGGTGAAGCTAAAGTGAAGGGAGAGGATATCACTCCATTAAAGGCAAAAGGCGAAGAGCTAAAAAAAGCCTGTGTTGTTGCAGAAGAAGAGTTGGGCGAACTACAAAATCAACTGGAAAACTACCTCAGTGGTATTCCTAATATCCCTGATGCTGAAGTACCAGCAGGTAATGATGAAGATGATAACATCGAGATTCGCCAATGGGGTGAGCCAAGACAATTTGATTTTGAAGTTAAAGACCATGTAGACCTAGGGGCAGATTCCGGTCTGCTTGATTTTGAAACCGCAGCAAAAATTACCGGCTCTCGTTTTGCCGTTATGCGTGGCGGTATAGCCAGGCTACATCGTGCGTTAGTTCAATTTATGCTCGATACCCATCAGTTGGAACATGGCTACGAAGAAATTAATGTTCCTTATGTGGTCAATCGTGACTCTTTGTATGGCACCGGGCAGCTGCCAAAATTTGAAGAAGATTTATTTAAGCTTGAAGACGATCGTGGTTTTTATCTAATCCCAACGGCGGAAGTCCCTGTCACCAATATCTACCGCGATGAGATTATCGAAGCTGACCAATTACCGGTTAAATACACCTGTCATACTCCTTGTTTTAGGAGTGAAGCGGGCAGTTATGGGAAAGATACCCGGGGTATGATTCGCCAGCATCAGTTTGAGAAAGTTGAATTGGTACAGTTTGTTAAGCCTCAGGATTCTACAGAAGTACTAGAACAGCTGGTTGGACATGCCGAGGCTATTTTACAAAAATTAGAACTGCCCTATAAAACAGTGATTCTTTGTGGTGGGGACCTCGGATTTTCATCTGCCCGCACCTACGATATCGAAGTTTGGTTACCATCACAGCAACGTTACCGGGAAATTTCATCCTGCAGTAACTTCCGTGATTTCCAGGCCCGCCGCTTGAAAGCCCGCTGGCGCAACCCTGAAACTGGTAAGCCAGAGCTGCTGCATACCCTTAATGGCTCTGGTTTAGCGATAGGCCGTACCCTATTGGCTGTGATGGAGAATTATCAAGAAGCCGATGGCTCCATCAAAATACCTACCGTTCTTCAACCCTATATGGGTGGGCAAACTCAAATTGACTAAACGCTCTAATAACAAATATAAACTGACTAATAACTGACACAAAACTTACTTTATGGATTTACTTCCGCTGTTTCACAACCTGAATGGCCGCCGTTGTGTGATGGTGGGAGGTGGATCAGTGGCTTTGAGAAAAATTAGGCCTCTTATCGAAGTAGGTGCAAAGGTTGAAATTATTGCACCAGAAATTAACACTGCAATAACAGACTTAGCTGAAAAGCATTCTCTATGCCTATACCAACGAAAATTCAATAATGCCGACCTTGAGGGTGCGGCTTTAGTTATCGCTGCAACTGACGACAAACAGCTCAATAAACAAGTTTCAGAACAAGCTCAAAAATTAAATATCCCTGTCAATGTTGTGGACCAGCCAGAGCTATGCAGTGTGGTATTTCCGTCTATTGTGGACCGCTCTCCTGTCCAGATTGCCATCAGTAGTGGTGGTACAGCGCCAGTATTAGCAAGAATGTTAAGAACTCGGCTGGAATCACTTATTCCCTCTGGGTATGGGTTTCTTGCCCAATTAGCGGGTAAATTTCGCCAGCAAGTTAAAGAAAAAATAACTGAACCTAATAGCCGTAAAGCATTTTGGGAAGATGTTTTTTCAGGTGATATTTCAGAATTAGTATTTAGTAATAAGCACGATATTGCTGAAAGTAAACTTCAGGAAAAACTCGATAAACAGCTCTCATCATCGGCTAACTCATTGGGTGAAGTTTACCTGGTAGGTGGCGGCCCAGGAGACCCGGATCTTTTAACCTTTCGCGCATTACGGCTTATGCAAAAAGCGGATATTGTTCTCTATGACCGCTTGGTTTCAAAAGAAGTGCTGTCTTTAGTTCGCAGAGACGCTGAATTAGTTTACGTGGGAAAAACAGCGGGCGACCACCCAGTTACCCAGGACAATATCAACGAAAAATTGGTGGAGTTTGCTAAAGAAGGCAACCGGGTACTTCGCCTCAAAGGTGGCGATCCATTCATCTTTGGCCGGGGAGGAGAGGAGATTGCTCACCTTGCAGACAATGGCATTCCTTTTCAGGTCGTTCCTGGTATTACCGCAGCATCAGGCTGTGCCAGCTATGCAGGAATTCCACTGACCCATAGAGATCACGCTCAATCTGTTCGTTTTATCACCGGCCACCAAAAAGAACATAAATATGATCTCAATTGGTCGGAACTGGTTGCTCCTAATCAGACACTGGTTTTCTATATGGGGCTCAATGGTCTTGAAACCATTTGCCAGCAATTGATGTCATACGGTATGGATTCAACAACACCAGCTGCTTTGATTGAAAAAGGCACAACAACCCGGCAGCGTGTATTTATTGGTGATATCAGCACATTACCGCAAAAAGTTCGTGACGGTGGAGCCAAAGCCCCCACGTTAATTATTGTTGGATCTGTTGTATCTCTCCATGACCAGTTGTCATGGTTCAATACTTGATAGTTCAAAGGCTAATAGTTCAAAAATAATATTTTAAAGCTAAGGTTTTCCTAAAAGCTTTTATTCGCGAATACGAGGAAGGAGTTTCCATGTCCTACGATTATGACCTGTTTGTAATTGGCGCCGGTTCCGGTGGAGTGAGAACAGCAAGAATGTGTTCCCAGCAAGGATTACGTGTTGGTATTGCTGAATCCCAATACCTCGGTGGCACCTGTGTCAATGTAGGCTGTGTCCCGAAAAAATTGTTTGTTTATGCCTCAGCTTTCTCAGAGGAGTTTGAAACCGCAAAAGGATTTGGCTGGGAATTGGGTCCAGCAAACTTCGATTGGCACAAACTTCGCGATAATAAGAATCAAGAAATTAAGAGGTTAAATGGCATCTACGGCAATCTATTGGATGGAGCTGGTGTTGATCTTCATGAGGGTAGGGCAACCATTGTCGACCCACATCGTATTGAAGTAAACGGCCAGCAATTTAATTGTAAGAATATTTTGATTGCTACCGGTGGCACACCTTTTGTTCCAGAGTTTCCTGGAAGTGACTTGGTTATTACTTCTAATGAAGCCTTTTTCCTTGAAGAGCTACCTAAGCGAATCGTGATTGTCGGCGGTGGTTATATCGCAGTTGAGTTTGCAGGTATCTTTAATGGCCTGGGTGTAGAAACTCACCTTGTTTATCGCGGCCCATTATTTTTAAGGGGTTTTGACCAAGAACTACGAGAAGTGATAAAAGAAGAACTTATAAATCAGGGAATTAACCTTCATTTCTCAACTGAAATCGAGAATATAGAAACACTGTCTAATGGTGCCTATAACGTACAATTTAGCCATGATAAAAATTCAAGCGGTGAAAGCTCAGATGGTAAAAAACTGGAAGTAGATCTGGTTATGTATGCCACCGGTCGTAAGCCTAATGTAACCGGTTTAGGTCTAGAAAATACCAAAGTAGAAACAAAATCAAATGGCGTTGTCATTGTAGATGACTACTTTCAAACTGCTGAACCCTCTATCTATGCTCTAGGCGATGTAATAGGGCGTGTAGAGCTGACGCCAGTGGCTATTACAGAAGGTATGGCCTTAACCAAAACATTAGCTGAAGGAACCCCAACGGCGATTGATTACAGCAATATACCGACCGCTGTATTTTGTCAGCCAAACTCTTCCTCTGTTGGGCTTACAGAAGAACAAGCTCGTGAACAATATGGTCATGACCTGAAAGTATTCCGGAGCCGTTTTCGTCCTATGAAAGAAACATTGGGCGGTGGTGCTGGCAAAGTCTTTATGAAAATGATAGTGGTAGAAAGCACTGATGTAGTCGTTGGCTGTCATATGGTCGGCGAACACGCCGGTGAAATCATTCAAGGTATAGCCGTCGCCATGAAAGCTGGCGCTAAAAAAGCTGATTTTGATGCGACTATAGGGATTCATCCAACTGCCGCAGAAGAATTTGTCACTATGAGGTAAGAGTTTCAAATGCATACCGCGGGGAGGGAGCATAAATTACATCCCTCCCCAGAGCATTTACTCTCTAAGAATAGGGTACATGTCAGTGAAAACCATATCCTTATCTGCATTTGCCTGATGGCATCCTGCGCAGCTTGCCTTTGGTGCCGCCGGTGCTGTTTTTTCATAAGGAGGAGCATGGTGCCCAAAATTAAAAAACCCCCACCCATTAGTATCTTCAAAGCGGCTTGAGTCTTTTACCATCACATCCATACCATTGAGCTCTCCTGCAAAATAACCCCGACCAGATATTCCATTTTTTGAACCATCAGGGTGATCACCTTTTTGCAATAACACTAATTCTTTTGCTATCACCGTCCCTTCAGGGAATATTCCTGTTCTCTCATAAACAGCAAAAGCATCGGGGTTAATATAGAAATGGTGAAACTCTGGGAAGGCTGCTTGCCCATTATTTAAACCGTTTGGAGTTAAAGGAGCACCGATAAATACCCAACTCTGAAAGTCTTTTGGCACCACCAATTCACCCTTAGCATTGAACACCGCGGCCCCTATAGAGGTATCTTTATTTTCAGCATTTGCAACTAAAGTGGTCACTCCGCTAATAACTGCAATGAGAAACACGACTAATAACGAGAATTTCATAACTTGTCTCCTTGATTTATTCGAATCAAAACCGTTATGCCAAATAATTCACTTACTAGGATCAAATAAACATTGAGCAATAACGGCATAAAGAGATCATTGCATTACTTTTGATAATTTTGAGCACATAAAGTACATTTATTTATACTTTAAGTATCAATATGTGTGGATATCAAAAAGAGAAATCAGACAATGACAGACAGGCTAGTGCAGCTTCTGGAATGCTTTGAATTGAAAGCTAATGTTTTTCAAACAGGTCCACTTTGTCATTCAGGAGATTTTGGGACAGAAAAAGACGTGGGATACATACATATCCTTCAACAGGGGAGCTTGTTAGTAGAATCAAATAAGCATAAACCACTGACTCTCAGTGAACCCTCATTGATTCTCTACATGGACACTACACAGCATCGACTCATTCCAATAAAAAAGGCCACTCATACGCTATGTGCGTCTTTTGAATTTGGGGCAGGGTTGGTTAATCCAATTTTTTCAGGTTTTCCAGAAGTCATTTGCTTACAGCTTGAAGACTTAACAGATCTAAAAAATGCTCTTCACTTACTGTTCAAGGAAGCAAGTGATAATCACTGCGGCAGGCAAGCTGTACTTAATCGTTTGATTGAGGTGGTCTTTATCCAAATACTTCGTGATTTAATGGATGAGCAGAGAATACATATTGGGTTGCTAGCAGGCTTGGCAGAACCTCGTTTGGAAAAAGCACTAAATGCCTTACATAAGGAACCCGCTAAGGCTTGGTCACTTGAGGAACTAGCCTCAACAGCAGGTATGTCCCGTGCGCGGTTTGCTGCCAAGTTTCGCGATATTGTCGGTATGACGCCGGGTTATTATCTATCAGAATGGCGTATATGCATTGCCCAGGCCTTAATAAACAAAGGCAAACCTATCCAACTTATCGCGGATACTGTGGGTTACGCTAGCGCTAGTGCTTTATCGCGAGCATTCAAAGCTCATAGGGGAGTAACACCTACAGAATGGGCTAAGCAAAATAAGAATATTTGAGAACAATAAAAAAGCTAAGAAACTGCACGGACAGCCCCAGGTCCTACACCGACAATACGTTTAAATACCTTTGAGAAAGAGGACTCATTGTCATAACCACACTTCAAAGCCGCATCAAGCGTTGTTACTTTATCATCAGCCAATAGGTAGGCAAGTGTGACTCTCCAATACAGCAGATATTCCATAGGCGTTTGCCCAACTATTTCTTTAAACAGCTTGGAAAAACTTGCTCGTGACATACTGCAAAGGGAGGAGAGTTCCTCTAATGTCCATTTTTTGTCAGGGTATTCATGCATAGCTCGAATAGACAAACTTAATTTTGGGTGAATCATCGCAGCAAGAATCCCTTCTTCAACGGGCAATTCATCTCTAAAAACAAGAGCAAGCAAACATTCAGCTAATTTATTTAGAACAACACCCGATTGATTTTCAAAATTATTAATTTGTCCAGAATCCAGTGACTCTTGAACCATTAATGACTGAACACCACTAATAACCGATTGATTTTCATCAGAATAACGAATAACAATATAGCAGGGCAGTGATCGGGTAATGTTTTTAATTAACGGATTTTGATGTTCAAAATAACCACAGACTAGCCCTGTGCCATCTTTTTTTAGGACCTTAAAGTCCCTTGAATCTTCTTTGTTAATAGCTAATTCAGCCGAAGGAGTACTGGTAATACAGTGGCGGCTATCCTGGGGAAACAGCACCATATCTCCTGTATTAAGCAGCACAGGCTCTAAGTCATCCATTTTAAGGTGACATTGACCATGGGTCACAATATGAAAACTAATATGATTTTGGCCTGAGGTATCTAATGCCCAGTCACCACAATATTGGCCATTATGGAAAATATTAGCTTTTACTTTTAGGGCTGTAAGTAATTGATTTAATGGATCCATTTCTTATGAAAGTCTATTTAAGAGAATCTATTGGTAACATAAATAGCAGATCAGACATAAAGCCGAGATGGTAGGACATATAGCTTATTTGCCTAGCTGATTATTATTTCACTCGTACATTAACACTAACACTCAATAACAAACGAGGATTTAATAATGAAAATTCAGCCTGCTCTAAAATCATTTTTTGGCTTAAAAAAATTGGTTGCTACCTTGTTCATCGCAGTCCCATTTGCAGCTTTAGCTGGTGTAGACACAGAAACAGATGAAAATGGTGTTATTTTGGCAGGGCATGATGTGGTAGCGTATTTTACTGAATCTAAGCCTGTTCTAGGCAAAGCTAAATACACAGCAGTACATAACAATGCAATTTACCGTTTCAGCTCAGCTTCAAACCGTGACACATTTACTAAAGCACCTAGTAAGTACGCACCTCAGTACGGCGGTTTCTGTGCATACGGTGCAAGCTTAGGTAAAAAGTTTTCCGTAGACGGCAAAGCATTTGAAGTTGTTGACGGCAAACTCTACGTCAATAAAAACTTAAATGTTTATGAAATCTGGAAAAAGGATAAAGCAGGTTACATTAAAACAGCAAATTCAAAGTGGAGTGCTATAGAAGCAACTGCTGCATACAAACTATAAACATCTAATATCTCCCATCAGTCGATAGACACCTCATACCAGGCAACTGTGATGGGGTATCTATTTCACATATTCTTTCTTCCACAATCCCAAATACAGATGCGCATAATGTATATTATGTTAAATGTAGTAATGAAAAGAAATGGGAAAGGAGCTGCATCACTCTTCTTTCCCAATAAGTTTACTTAGTTAAGTCTTGTATATTATTGTTAATAAATAGACTCTACCTGTGTCTGTGCAGCCTACAGCTCTAATTTGACCCTATATTTTTTCCCTTCTGTACAAAGCGCCTTGCTAGACCAGTCTTTATATATTTTTCTAGTCCAACCGCCATCACTTTCTTTCTTTCTATATTTAACCCGTATTTGCGTATCAACGGTTTTAGGGCTGATATTCATTGCTTGGGCAATTTCACGATTGCTCATACCACCAACAACCATAGACAATGTTTGTCTCTCTCTAGCGGTCAATGCAGTAATAGCACTTTTTTTATCAAGCAAGGCTTGGAATCTTGGGGCTATATAGGGCGTACCTTCCAAAATCATAGGCAGTTTGTCCAAGAGATCTTCAACGGGGTCAGCTTTAGAGAAAAGGCCTTGTGCTCCGTCTTCAATAAGTCCCCAAAGCAACCCTGTAGCTTCCATCCCCGTAAAAACAACGGTGCAAGTGTCAGGGCTCCAGCGTTGAATATCTTTGATAATTTCGGCCCCAGAAGCCAGAGGCATGGCTATATCCAACAACAAAAGGTTAGGCTTGTGACGTTTAACTGCAGCCAAGACAGCAAAACCATCCTCGGCCTGCTCAACAACTTGCAAGCCCTCTTTATTTATGCGGCCAGGTTCAGAGAGCACATCAACCAAAGATTGGCGAACAATGGCGTGGTCGTCAGCAACAACGACAGTTTTCCGCCCACCCTCTTCTTTGTCGCCTCTACCATTCCAACCTACGTTATTATTCAAAGCTTGTTTTACCTAAATATTCAAACCGTTTGGCAGGCTTGCCAAAGCCAACTTGTCAAAAACAAAAAGTAGCACTGTATGATGAAATTTCTGTTGAAAAATAGCCTAATGCTATATATTTTTTATCCGTTGTTACTTAGGGCGGATTCGACTATAACTTATTCCCAGCTTGAGCTGCAAAGCAGTGTCATTTCTTCTGCATTTTACTCTGGCTCTATTGTGTTGCTGGCAGTATTTGCGTTGTTTAATGCCTCATCCCATAACAATATTGGGCTTTGGTACACGCTACTATTTGCTGTTGGGCTTTTATTTGTCGCCTGCCTCGACGGCACGGGAGCTAGCTTCTTATGGGCGAATTACCCAATAGTAGATCGTTGGTTGCCACTAACCGTTCTGCTCACCTTAAATGCCTGTGGACTACTTCTCGCGGCTTACACACTGGACACCAGCTCTTCGCCACTCTATTCAAAGTTAAAATTTTCAATGCAGATGGCTGGATATATCAATCTGGGATTGATTACTTTAATACCCTTTGTGCCTTTGGTTTATCTGGCTTTATGGGCAAATCTATCTTTTATATTGATGATCATTGCTCAAGTTATGACAACCATGAGCTGGCGTACACCAAAGATAAACCCCAGTGAGGAAGCCCTTCGCTTTTCTAGTATCTTTTCAAGTGTCACTAGCTTGGTTTTTTTAGCTGCAACAATCATAGTAGGGCTAATTATCTGGCATCAATCGCAACAAGAAAGTTATTCCCACGCAGACTTCATTTATGTCAGTTCACGAACCATTTATTTGATTTTATCCCTTAGCCTTATAACAACTTTTATGGCACATATTGTTGGCATACAACGAGATCACGACAACGCATTGCGGCTGGAGCTACAATCAGCTCGCCGTGCAGCAAAAGCTAGTGAAGACAAATTAAATGCAGAGCGTGACTTTGCCCGTATGAGTGAAGTCGCAAAACAGCGGCGACGGCAGTTATCAGCAGCATCTCACGATATTCGACAGCCACTGGATCGCTACAGCTCATCCTCGATAAAGCACCGCTGAAGAAACACCCGAGTACCAGCAAGCATTTAAATACATAGGCCAGCTCGCAGAGTCCTACGAATATGCCGACAGTGAACTTGAGAATAATGAAGAAGAATCTCTAGATAAATCTATCGCAACAAATGCCACAGAAGTACTACCAATAAACCTGCTCTTTCAAACCATACAACAAATGTTTGGGCCTGAGGCTGATACAAAGAATGTGGAACTTCGAATGGTCTCTACATCTATGTCTGCACTCGTTGATCCCAGCAGTGTTATGAGAATCATATCCAACCTTGTTTCTAATGCTCTGGTACATACAGTATCAACAAAAATACTGTTGGGTTGTCGTAGACAAGGAGATGCCATTCGCATAGAGGTATATGACCAAGGGGAAGGTCTTAGCCAAGAAGAATTCCAACAAATGCAGCAATTTCACAGTAAAGGGGCATTATCAGACGGTGAAGGTATTGGGTTAGCAAAATGCGTCAATATTGCAGCAAAAGCCGGTTATGAGCTGTCCCTGGCCTCGAAAAAACATCAGGGAAGCTGTTTTGCATTATTACTACCCAGGTATTCAGCTACCTAAGACGCAATCATCGGCCACAACTGGGGTATTCCTGTCGCTTTTCATATCATGCTTTCAATGGATTCTAACGGCCTATTCTGGCAAAATTCACCCTTTCCGCTATCCGGCTGAAATCTAATCAGTATGCACCCTGAATCCGCCACATTTTTTTGTGAGTATGCGAGGGGTTTTTGAATATACATATAAGGTTTTAGCTGCAATTTTTTTCTTTCTAAGGAGTTTGTATGTCTTTTAATAGCTTTCCTGACAAGCAGCTAATTGCTGAGTTAAGTGCCAAAATGTTGCTTGAAATTGGAGCTATCAATTTCCGCCCCAACGACCCTTACATACTGACTTCTGGTAAAGCCAGCCCGGTCTATATTGATTGCCGTAAAATCATCTCCTTCCCACGTGTTCGTTCTACTCTGATGGATTTTGGTGCATCTACCATCATGCGTGATATCGGCTTTGAATCCATCGATGCGGTAGCGGGCGGAGAAACTGCAGGTATCCCTTTTGCAGCATGGTTAGCGGAGCGTTTATCACTGCCAATGCAGTATGTTCGCAAGAAGCCTAAAGGGTTTGGTCGTGATGCTCAGATCGAGGGTTACCTTGAGGAAGGCTCAAAAGTACTTTTGGTTGAAGACCTAACCACTGATGGCGGAAGCAAGATCACCTTCTGTGATGCCTTGCGTAAAGCTGGCGCAGAAGTTACCGATACCTTTGTGATTTTCTTCTATGACATCTTCCCAGACACAAGGCAAAAACTTGGTGAAGCAGGGATTAACCTTCACTCACTGACAACCTGGTGGGATGTTCTCAAAGTCTGTAAAGAAGGCAATACTATGGATAGCCAATCTATTGCTGAAATAGAATCCTTCCTCAACTCACCTGAGGAATGGTCCTTGTCCCATGGTGGCGCTGAAAGTTAAATTTCTGACAGTTAAACCTATGTAGCTTTGGAAATTTACTACAAGAAAAAAGAGGACTTTTTAGCCTCTTTTTTATTTATATATCATAAGATTAAGTAATTTATTAAAAGTATTTTATTAGGTTTTTATGGGGCATTTAAGCTCCAGTCATAGTTATAATCTATCTTGCCTTGGTAGCCCAGCAGGTACAGCGCTAACCGGTCATCTGCATAGTAAGAAAACACCTTCATCAACTTTGCTTGATTCTTGGCAAAATCCTTCTGATACCAATCAAACAAACTGGATGCCTTCATCTTTCCATTTTTAAGACTGACACCTCTGGGATGATTGATATATTCCCTACCAGCCTGCTTAAGCAACGGTCGTACATTTCTACTAGTAAATGCTCTAGATTGGATATTAGGGCAACTGATACTGCCACAGCTTAGACCGAAATGTATTTTATGGTCTTGCCATATAGGCCTAAGAATACGGTGTTCAATATCGTTTAAAGTTAAACGCTGCCCCGCCACCTTGAGCAGTTTTTTATTCCAAGGGCCACGTTTGATCATCTTATTGCCGATGTCTTTCATGCTCTTTATTGGATAGTTATCCAATACTAATTTGACTGTCACGGCATTATATAAATTGAGCCAATAGGCCTTTTGCTCACGTCGGTTATATCTTCTGGGGTCAATTTTTTCTAAGGTTTTTATATAACGATGAAGGTTCTTTTTGTTTTTTGAGGAAACTGCTGAATATTTAAAACGATTGACCCCAGAGGGGTGGTTATCAATAACATAAGTCTGAAGGATGCTGCTCCAACGGCTGTGGTCTATGCTTTCGTGGCTATTTTCGTTGCTTTTATCCCAATAGGCCCAATAATCTTTATTAGGTGCGGCCATTGCCGAGCAACTGATAAAGTAGCTAATAAGGCATGAAACAAATATTCCTTTATAGATTTTAAGCATCTTTCATAAACCCCATATAGCCATATCCTCCATACGCCCGGAATTTACCCCGCGTATTAATCACCTACTTTATAACTTCTTTGGTACCATTATCCAAGCGGCCCTACATTCCAACTTCTAAACCTGTGAATTCTATCCCGATGGAACATCTGACTACATCGCAAATCGCCGAAATAGACCAACAACATATCTGGCACCCCTACTCTTCTTTAACGAACCCGATTCCGACCTATCATGTTGAGAGTGCAAGTGGCGTACGTTTAAAGCTAGCCGATGGCCGTGAGCTTATTGACGGTATGTCCTCATGGTGGTCTGCTATCCATGGCTATAACCATCCCACCTTAAATCTGGCATTAAAAGACCAGGTAGATGTCATGTCTCACGTGATGTTTGGTGGCATTATCCATGAGCCTGCAGCCCAACTTTGTAAAACTCTGGTCAATATTACGCCTGAGGGCTTAGACAAGGTTTTTCTTAGTGATTCGGGCTCTGTCAGTGTAGAAGTCGCTTTAAAGATGGCGATTCAGTACTGGTACTCTAAAGGGGTAAAGAATAAGGGAAAACAAAGAAAGTCGCGTATTCTGAGCCTGCGCAAGGGTTATCACGGTGATACTTTCGGGGCGATGTCTGTTTGCGACCCTGTCACGGGTATGCATCATTTGTTCAATGACACCCTACCGAAGCAGTTATTCTCTGAATCACCTCGCTGTGGTTTTCACGATCAATGGGATGAAAGCTATATTGCCGACCTAAAAGGCCTATTAGAGAAACATAGCCACGAACTGGCAGCAGTTATTCTTGAGCCTATCTTGCAAGGTACTGGGGGCATACATTTTTATTCGCCTAGCTATTTGAAGCGAGTGCGCGAACTCTGTGATGAATACGATGTATTACTTATAGCCGATGAAATTGCGACGGGATTTGGCCGTACGGGTAAATTGTTTGCCTGCGAATGGGCAGATATAACCCCTGATATCTTATGCTTAGGCAAAGCTATGACCGGTGGTTACATGACACTGGCCGCTACGCTTTGTACCACAAAAATAAGCGATGGCATTTGCAATGGTGAGGCCGGTGTTTTTATGCATGGCCCCACCTTTATGGGTAATCCCCTGGCCTGCTCTGTGGCTAATGCGAATATTGATCTGTTACTTAGCAGCAATTGGCAGGCACGTATGTTAGAAATAGAGCAACAGCTAAAATCAGGGCTGGCACCTGCAATAGAGTTCGATAATGTAGCTGATGTGCGCTGTTTGGGCGCCGTAGGTGTTATTGAGACGAAGCAACCCGTGGATGTCGCCAGGATTCAAAAACAGTTTGTAGCGGAAGGTCTTTGGGTAAGGCCCTTTGGTAGTAGAGTCTATATTATGCCGCCCTATATTATCTCCAAAGATGATTTGGATACGTTAATGACGGGAATGCTTAGAGTTGTTAGGAATTACTCTGATTAGGTCTAAAAAAATGACTCAGGATCTATTGATCGTTGCGGTAAAAATATTTATTTATTAAATATCAAGACGTAATGCATGTGAGAGCAACACTTTTGAGAGATTAATATTTTTTTAAAAAATGTAAGCCCGACCATCAAAGAAATTAGCGTGGCTATATTTAGTAGAAATTCAGAATATTCAACTAAAGACATAAAGTATCTCTTCAAGTCAAGCTGGAGCAATTTTAATGAATGCATACTCACATAACAAGTTGCAGGACTTAGCCTAGAAGCCGAGTCATTGATACCCGCCCTTTTGTCGTAGGTTGGGCATTTTTTTCATCAACACCTGGCCTGTTTACTTTAAGCTAAAGAATACAGCCCAACAGCCTTATTCAGCTTTTCCATAAATGGAACACTATAATCACGAGCCTTTTCTGCACCCTGGCGTAGCACTTGTTCAATATGCTCAGGGTTTTCCATTAGTTCGTTATAGCGTTCTCTGGGTTCACGAAGCTCTTCGTTGATCAATTCAAACAATTGCTTTTTCGCTTCACCCCAGGCGATACCATTTTCAAACTCTTTGCGCATATAGGCTGTTTGTTCTTCCGTAGCAAAGGCACGCCATACCTGGAATACTGTGGAATCATCCGGGTCTTTAGGCTCACCCGGTTCCAGCAAGTTGGTTTTAATCTTATTAATATGTTTTTTAAGCTTTTTCTCAGGCAGAAATAGCGGAATGGTATTACCGTAGCTTTTACTCATTTTGCGGCCATCAAGACCCTGTAATACAGCGACATGATCATCTACCACGGCTTCTGGTAACGCAAAGTGTTGGCCGTAGATATGATTAAAACGCTGGGCAATATCTCGAGCCATTTCAATGTGCTGGATTTGATCCCTGCCTACGGGTACTTTGGTACCGTTAAACATCAAAATATCGGCTGCCATCAGCACCGGGTAAGAAAACAGCCCCATGGTGATACCAAAGTCATTATCTTCGCCGGCTTCCTGATTTTTTTGTACAGAATCTTTGTAAGCATGGGCTCTGTTCATTAAGCCCTTGGCTGCGACACAGTTAAGAAACCAAGTCAGTTGTGGTATTTCTGGAACATCCGATTGACGGTAAAAAACCACATTATCGGTATTCAATCCCAACGCTAGCCAAGTGGCGGCGATTTCCCTTGTGGACTCATGAACTTTTGCTGGATCCTGACATTTGATCAAGGCATGGAAATCTGCGAGAAAATAGTAAGCATTAACGCTTGATTCATGAACCAGAGAACCTTGCTGGCTAGCTGTAATGGCAGGCCGGATTGCCCCCACGTAGTTTCCCAAATGAGGGGTCCCTGTTGTGGTGATTCCAGTTAATACTGTGTCTTTTTTATTTTCCGATTTATTTTGATCTTGCTGGGCAGTTTCCATCTCAATATCCATCAAACGCTTTTGTAATAGACTTACTAGTTAAACCAAATAGGCTAAGCCAAATAAAGCTATTCATAAAATTATGGCGCACATCATACGGGTTTAATCGCAGTAATAAAGCGTAAAGAAAATAAAGAAACAGTGTTGACCCTATGAATGTTAAGCAACGACCAAACTGTTTTTGGTGTTGTAAAAACCCTTAAGCACTTTGAATAAACTGTGGGCATCATCAACACCAGCCAGCTCACGAATAGAATGCATAGCAAAGGTAGGCACGCCCACATCAAGCGTCTGCACACCGATATTCGCTGCGGTAATTGGCCCAATAGTGCTGCCACAACCCATATCCGCTCTATTCACAAAGGATTGTACCGGTACACCCTCTTCCTCACAGAGGTGACGAAACAGTGAGGATGTCACACTGTTAGTGGCATAGCTCTGATTAGCATTAATCTTAATTACAGGGCCATCATTAATAATGGGACCGTGATTACTGTCATGCTTATCGCTGTAATTAGGGTGGATGCCGTGGGCATTGTCCGTGGAAACTAATAGGGATTGGCTGAGAATACGAGACCGCTCTTCACTGTCGGGGTATAAACGCTCTAAAAATGACTTCAGCATAGGGCCATTGGCGCCCGATGCAGAGGTGCTACCGACTTCTTCGTGGTCATTACAGACTAACAAGCTGGTGACATCACCATCACTTTCCACTAGTGCTTGCATACCGGTATAGCAACTCAGTAAATTATCCAAACGGGCACTGGCAATAAAGTCTTCATTTAACCCGGTAATTACAGGCGGTTGGCAATCGTAGAAAAAGAGGTCGTAGTCCATGACAGTCATGTCTGGGGAATCAGGCTTCTCACCATAGAGTTCCTTTTTCAGTTCTCGAGCCAGCAGAGCCCTAAAGTCTTCTTTATGGCCTACATTTTTATCGTCTGCATTTCCCTTAAATAATATCGGAGGAATATCCGTTTGAGGGTTAATGGTCCGTTTACTATTAGCTTCTCTATCCAGGTGAATCGCTAAACTAGGAATGACCGCCACTGGCCGTTTCATATTGATCAGCGCTTGTTGGGGTGTGCTGCCGCCTTTACTTGTTTTAGTAGCTTTAAAGACAACTCGACCAGCAATGGAGAGATCACGATCAAACCAGGGGTTGAGCAACACACCACCATACACCTCGACACCGAGTTGAAAATAGTTTTTCTTGTTCAGCTCAGGGTTAGGTTTTATTTTTAAGCAAGGGCTATCGGTATGAGCACCCACCAAGCGTATGCCTGTGTCCACAGCAGGTTGTTTACCCATCACAAAGGCAATAATGGATGAACTGTTACGGATAACGTAATAGCGACCACCAGCCGTTAGGTTCCAGCTTTGTTCTTCAGGTAGTTCTTTAAAGCCTGCACTATCAAATGCTTTTTTCATGTTTTCTACAGCATGAAAAGGCGTCGGTGATTGCTGAATAAAATCCAGTAACTGTTGATTATATTGATCGCGTTTCATCTATTTTTCCTAAACAGTCTTGCTATCGACAGCTTTAAGTCTGGCCAGCAAACTAGAGGTATCCCAACGATTCCCTCCCATGGCCTGAACATCAGCATAAAAATGATCTACCTGTTTTGTTATAGGTAACTGTACACCCTTTTCACTGGCTTCTTTCAGGGCAATGGCCAAATCTTTCCTCATCCAATCTACGGCAAAACCATGATTGTATTCATCAGCCAACATGGTTTTATAACGGTTTTCCATTTGCCATGACTGTGCAGCCCCTTTTGATATCACATTGATCACTTGTTCGGTGTCCAGGCCAGCAGCTTGGGCAAAATGCAGGCCTTCTGCTAGCCCTTGAATAACACCCGCAGCACAAATCTGATTAACCATTTTACACAATTGACCATTACCAACTGGACCCATTAATGTCACTTGGCGTGCATAATTTTCTATAACTGGCACTGCTTTGTTGAAATCAGCCTGGCTTCCACCCACCATAACTGTCAGATGGCCATTCTCAGCCCCCTGCTGCCCTCCTGAGACAGGAGCATCCAGATAGCCTAACTGACCTTGAGCAGCAATATCAGCCAACTCACGACTCACTTCTGCTGACACCGTCGTATGGTCAACAAATAAAGCACCGGGTTTCATCCCGCTAAATGCACCCTGCTCACCTAATGTTACTTGTTTTAAATCATCATCGTTGCCAACACAGGAAAAAACAATGTCTGCGCCTTTAGCGGCTTCCGCAGGCGTTTGGAAAATTTTTCCCTGATACTGTTCAACCCACTGCTTTGCTTTTTCTGGAGAGCGGTTATAAACCTGCATATCATACCCCGCCCTACTAAGATGCCCAGCCATAGGAAATCCCATCACACCTAGACCAATAAATGCTATTTTTTTCATTAGAGGGTTACCAAAAAAGTTACCTGGGGTAATAAGCTAAGAGGGTTATCAAAAAAACGTTGCTGTTATTAAGTATTCAACAAAATAGCTATCAATACACCACCAAGAATTAATCGATAAATAACAAAGGGAAGCATGCCAATACGATTGATCCAGGCAAGGAATAAATAAATACATAGGTAAGCAGTAATAGCTGATAGTACTGTCCCTATGGCTATCTCTGCCCAGGGGACCTGATTAAGCTGAGCTAACTGCACTGCTTTGTAGCTACCGCTTAAAACAATAATTGGAATAGATAATAAAAAAGAAAATCTTGCAGCTGAGGTACGGTCAAATCCTAAAGCCAATGCCGCAGTAATAGTGATCCCTGACCGTGATGTCCCAGGAATAAGGGCCAGGGCTTGGGCACACCCCACAAATAATGCGGATTTCCAGGTAAATTGATGCAGATTTTTTACCCGGTTACTAAACCAATCGGATAAACCAAGCAAGATACCAAATATTATCGTTGTTGCTGCAATAACTGCAATTGAACGTAAATGCTGTTCAATAACATCCCCTAAAAACAGCCCAACTAAACCTGCAGGTATTGTCGCTAAAATAATCTGCCAGCCCAATCGACTCTCGGGTGTTTGTACGCCACCAACTAAGCTTTGGCTCCAGCAGGTAACTAGTTCTCTAATATCCTGTCGAAAATACAGAAGCACTGCTATCAATGAACCTACATGTACGGCCACATCAAAGGCAAGCCCCTGATCATCCCAGCCTAATATTGCAGCAGGTAAAATCAGATGTGCAGAACTGGAAATAGGAAGGAATTCCGTGAGCCCCTGAATAATGGCTAGAAAGATAACCTGTACTATGTCCACTTACTTGTATTCTCCATTATTCGTATCGTTTTTTATCGTTCTTGTTTTAGCCCGTCACTTCATAACAATTAGACTAACTATCATCGCTGTTCACGAAGTCGCTCACGTTTTTTCCAGGTGATTTTATCTCGTAGATATATTGGGCTTGCCTCATCAATAGAAATGACCTTTTCGGTTCCTATCAAAGGCTCAGCAATGGATAGGATGTCCTGTGCTTCAGGAAGTAATATAGCGTCCGTATTTGTTGCTGTGAAAGAAAGCCTATCGCTGTAATTCCATCCATCACCAACAGCTACTATCACAGAAGAGTTATTTGTTGTTGAAGCCTTGCTTTTTACTAAAGTTTTGTCATCTGGCAAAGTATTAATAGTAGGCAAAACCTGTTCAGGTGCAGATAAGTGATCTGCACAAACACGCTCTAATAGAATCTGCTCTTGATTCCCCAACACTTCAGGCACTTTATTAGGTATCTGAAATTGTGCCCAATAAATTTCGTCCATTCGCGCATCGAGCATTGGAATAATCTGAACTGGAGTATTCGAACCTAAACACAGTTTACGTGTCGCGGTATAAGCAAGTGTCTCAAGGCTAGAGACTGGTAATACCGGTAAATCTGCGCCAAAAGCTAGACCCTGAACAACGCCAAAGCCTATACGAATGCCCGTGAATGAACCTGGGCCTGCCGTAAAAGCAATGACATCAATTTGAGAAAGCCCAATACCAGCCTCGGAGAGTAATTCGTCCACCATCGGCAAAATTAGCTTCGTATGCTCACGACTGGCCAGCTTGTGCCTAGTTAGTGTTTCACCGCTCCAACGTAGTGCAACTGAACATGCTGGAGTAGAGGTATCAATCGCTAAAATATTTGTCACGTCAAAAAAAATCCCCCGAACTTGCGGGGGATTGTAACCTTTCTAATATGAACATTAGAGTAAATCTTATAACGAAAGCAGTGACTTCCATGAAAAAAGGACTAACTTTCTCATAAAGTCACCAACCATTAACTTGTAGGTGTACCTATTTTTTCTGGTACAGCTACTGCTGCTACTTTGACGACAGGTTTAGCCGCTGGTTTTTTAGCGGTGACTGTCTTTTTAGGACGACCAGGGCTACGCTTTGCCGTAGTCGCTTTTTTTACTGCAGGCTTAGCTGCTGCTTTCTTTGGACGACCTGGACTACGCTTAGCTTTAGTGGGTTTAGCCTTAGGTTTCGCTGTTGCCGCTTTAGCTGTTGTGACCTTTTTAGGGCGGCCGGGTTTAGCGCGAGAAGGGCTACGCTTTGCTGCAGTCACTTTTTTCGCTGCGGGCTTAGCTGCTGCTTTCTTGGGACGGCCAGGGCCTCGTTTAGCGGGTGCTTTTGCCGTACTTATTTTAGACTCAGCTTTTTTAACTAATATTGCCGCTTGTTTAGCTAACCTTTTCTCTGCCGTTTTAACACGCAGTGTTGCTGTCTTTTCTACAGCTTTAACCTGAGCCGAAATTTCTCTGGCTCGTTGGTTCATCCATGATTTTTCAAAACGCTTAAGGGCCTTTTCTAAATCAGCAGATGCTTTGGCTTCCAGCTTTTGCTCAGTCTTAAGAATTTGAGCTGCAGCTTTTTCCTCTAGTGCTTTTGCTTGTTGCAGCAATTTTTGTGCACGCAACTGAGCTTTGCTAACAGTGCTTTTAGCCACAAGCTTGTCTAGCTTGGCTATATTGGTTTTTACTTCTTGAGAAGCCTTCTTTAATGCCGCTTGCGATGCTTTTGTTGCATTTTTAGTTACACGCTGGCGTGTAGCCGCAACCTTTTTTCTAGCTGCTGACACTTTTTTGGTTTGTGCATTAACTTCTTTTTCGATGGCGCTAACAACTGCAACTGCCTTGTCTAGAGCTGATACCAACTTTGCTTTTCTGGTTTTAGCGGGAGATTTTTTTACTGCGGTTTTTTTAGTTGGTGCTTTTTTTACTGTAGCTTTTTTCTTTGCTGGTGCTTTTTTGGCAATAGTCTTACGTGCTGGTTTTTTCGCTGCTGGCTTCTTTGCAACTCGCGCCATCATATTTCTCCTTACTATTTATGAATGCTTGTTAGAAATACTTTGTTTAGGAATACTTAATTAAAAATTAGGACTACTTAATTTAAGGCGTTGTGTATAAATTAAACCTGTCTAGAGTTTATGCAATAAAAAAAATATTTCCACAAAAACAATTGTTTTTTATCAAATAAAGACAATTAAATTAAAAAAGTGTCCGTATGAGCTTATTTAAGATGAGGTTTTACAAGATCAAATAGAGATTCTATGAACAAAGCTGAATCATTAAGACAAGGTATATAGTTATATTTTTTTCCTCCTTTCTCCATAAAAAATTCTCTATAACCAATATCCAATTCTTCTAATGTTTCGAGACAATCGGCAGTAAAAGCAGGACTAATAATATCAACAGAGCTGATACCACTATCCACCCAATTTTTTAGCTGGTTATCGATATAGGGTTGTAACCATTTTTTTGGGCCAAACCTGGATTGAAATCCCATAGCCCAATCATCGTCCTTCAAATCGAGTTCAACTGCTAAAGCTTTGGCAGTAGCAGTACATTGATAGTGATAAGGGTCTCCTTTATCAACATATTCTTGTGGAATGCCATGGAATGACATTAACAATTTTTCAGATCTTTGATTCTGTTGCCATTGAGCCTTTACTGTTTCTGCCAATGCAGATATGTATTTTGGATGATCGTAAAATTCTTTTACTGTAATCACTTCAGGAACGTTACGTACTCCCTTAGCAAGTTCGGCTAATTGGTCAAAGATTGCACCTGTCGTCGACCCTGAATATTGAGGGTACATAGGGATCACAACAAATTTTCCATAGCCTCCATCATCTAATTTTTTTATTGTTTCTTTTATGGATGGGTGACCGTAAGTTACGGCCATTTCAACCTTTGGAGCATGCTCTTTGAGGATATCCTTATATTCATTATCTATTTTTTGCTGTAAAGCCAAGACTTGTTGCTGGCTAATAACTCTTATGGGCGAGCTTTTATCCCACCATATTTTTTGGTAAGCACTAGCTACCTTTTTAGCTCTTAGCGGAATAATTATGCACCGAAGAACAAACCACCAAATCAGTTTTGGGGCTTCCACTACACGAGTGTCAGAAAGAAAGTTTTTAAGAAAAGCTGATACGCCTTCTTTCGTGGGTGTTTCAGGCGTTCCCAGGTTAACCAAAATAATGGCAGTTTTTTTCATTGCGAACAGTCTACTTTTGGGCAAAAAAAAATGGGCTCTATAAGAGCCCATTTTGCATCAGTTAGATATATCAGGCCAGTGCTGACTCTAACCTTGCTTGTACTTCGTCCAGTGGACCAACACCATCAACTCGTGCATAAGCTGGTGCGTTATCTGGTTGTGAAGTCTCTAACCCTTGATAAAAAGCGACCAGTGGTTGTGTTTGATCATGGTATACATCAAGACGATTACGAACAGTGTCTTCTTTATCATCTTCACGCTGAATAAGCGGTTCGCCAGTCACATCATCAACACCCTCTTCTTTGGGTGGATTGTGGCTAACATGGTAAACACGACCAGAACCTTCGTGCACACGACGTCCGCTCAGGCGAGCAATAATTTCTTCGTCTGCTACGTGGATTTCAATCACTTTATCAATCGCAACACCTTCAGCTAAAAGTGCTTCAGCTTGAGGGATTGTTCTAGGAAAACCGTCAAACAAGAATCCGTTAACACAATCTGGCTCTTGAATACGCTCTTTAACCAATGCAATGATCAGGTCATCAGACACTAGTCCACCAGATGCCATAATGCCTTTAGCTTTAAGGCCTAGTTCGGTTCCTGCTTTTACTGCGGCACGTAACATGTCGCCAGTAGAAATTTGTGGGATGCCATACTTTTCAGTAATGTAGGCGGCCTGAGTGCCCTTGCCGGCACCGGGAGGGCCTAACAGAATTATTCTCATTTTCGATCTCCGGTTTTCAGGGGTATTAATTTAATAGCAAGCTATTATTGAAATGATTGCGCTGTTTATTCAAAGGCTATAGTTGTATAAAAACTATTATCGTTTAATTAAACAGTATCGTTCCAACAATAAGGGTGGCAAACCTTACACATAAACGTAGTGAATCACAAGATATGAGGAGGCTTTATCCAGCTATACTCAAGGCTGAGCCTGCTTTTCCTTTGCTTCCTTCCATAGATTATCCAAACCCTCCAAGTCTATTTCGGTCAGTTTTTGTCCTTTTACTTGAACAGATTCTTCTACATGATGGAATCGTCTTTCAAATTTTCTAGAAGCTTTTCGCAAGGATGTTTCAGCATCGATATTTAAATGTCGGCACAAGTTTACTAGCGTAAACATCATATCACCGACCTCTTCTTCTATATGGTCCTGATTGCCAAGCGTAAGCGCTTCTTTTAGCTCATTATTTTCTTCATCAAGCTTATCCATAACACCATCGATTGAGGGCCAATCAAAGCCATGATTAGAGGCTCTTTTTTGCAGCTTTTGAGCACGAGTCAATGCCGGCAAACTAGTGGGAATATCCGCTAAAATGGAATGAAAACCTTTCTCCTGGCGTTCTGATTTTTTTATCGCCTCCCAGGTTTCTTCAATTGCCGGTTCACTTGAGATGGCATCAATATCACGTTCACTTTCGAGGGTCTTTCCTGGGAAGACATGGGGATGACGAAGAACCAGTTTTTCAACCAGTGATGAGACAATATCCTCAAATCTAAAAAGGGATTGTTCCTCTGCAAGCTGACTATAAAAAATAACTTGAAACAGTAAATCGCCTAGTTCTTCTTTAAGGTGAGGGTAATCTTCCCGCTCAATGGTATCTACTACCTCATACACCTCTTCTAGTGTATATGGAACAATACTGGAAAATGTTTGCTTCAGATCCCAAGGGCAACCTGTTTCAGGGTTCCTTAAACGCTGCATTAGATATCTCAGATCATCTATATCAGTTTTATCCATCTATATTTCTCTGAAATGATATTTTTCAAGAATCATCAACACGCTGAACTTTTGCCATATTGGGAATTTCCCTTAAACGAGCCATCACATTACTCAGCTGCTCAATACTAGAAACTTCTAAGGTGACAGCCATCTGCACAGCAACACCCATGACACTATCATCACTTTTAGAATTCATAGAAAGCACATTTAAATCGGCTTTATCCAATACTGTCGTAATATCTTTCAATAGGCTCGAGCGGTCGTAGGCATCGATCATTATTTTAACGGGGTAAACCTGCTTCGGCTCACCACCCCAATGCACTTCTAAAATACGTTCAGGTTCATTACTTTGTAACCGCAAAAAGTTACCACAATCTTTTCTGTGTACAGAAACACCACGTCCCTCGGTCACATAACCACTAATTTGATCACCAGGTACAGGGTTACAACAGCCAGCAATACGGGTCATCAGGTTACCAACACCATAGATATAAACTTCTGACCCTGCATACCGGCTAGCTTTAGCAGGCAAACCATAAGGGGTTCTAACCTGGCCCTTAGTTCCACCTAGCGGGGCCATCACAGCATGCACTAACTGCTCCAGGCTAATATCTCCAGCACCTATCGCTGCATACAAACCATCAGCCCCCTGCTTGTTAAATTTTTGAGCAAGTTTATCTAGGTCGATTTGTTTGATATTAAGCTGTCGAATTTCACGATCAAACAAGGCTTTTCCTGCCTGAGCGTTTTTCTCATGGTTTTGTTTGCGGAACCATTGCTGAACTTTTGAGCGTGCTCTAGTGCTGTGCAGGTAATGTAGTGCTGGGGATAGCCAATCTCGACTGGGCGATTCATTTTTGCCCGTCAATATAATCACTTGATCTGATGTTTTTAAGGCCGTGTTTAAAGGGACAATCTTTCCATTTACTTTAGCCCCCCGACACCTATGACCAATGGATGTGTGTATACGATAAGCAAAATCAAGTGGAGTAGAGCCAACAGCCAGATCTACCACATGGCCTTCGGGGGTAAAAACATAGACTCGATCTGTCGAGTTATCACGGCTTAAGAGTTGAGAGACATGCTCATCTTCTAATTCTTCATGCCACTCCAATACTTGTCTTAACCATGAGATCTTATCCTCGTAACTGTTAGCTGCCGCTTTAGTGTCAGTCCCTTTATACCGCCAATGGGAGCAAATGCCATATTCAGCATCTTCATGCATTTCATAGGTACGGATTTGAATTTCCAATACCTTTCTATGGGGTCCAATGACAGCTGTATGCAATGAGCGATAGCCATTTTCTTTTGGCGACGCGATATAGTCATCGAATTCATTTGGAATATTGCGCCAATGGCTATGGACAATACCCAAGACGGTGTAACAATCCGCTACCGTAGGAACCAGTACTCTCACTGCTCGAATATCATAGATTTGTGAAAAACCGACATCTTTCCGATGCATTTTTTTCCAAATACTGTAAATATGCTTGGCCCTACCCGCTATATCACCCTTTATACCTGCATCATGAATTTCTTGTTCCAGGGTGTCTATCAGCTCTTCGATATAACGCTGGCGGTCCATCCTGCGTTCATCCAACAACTTGGCAATACGTAGATATTCATCATTTTCCAGGTACCTGAAAGCAAGATCTTCCAATTCCCATTTTAATTGTCCAATACCTAATCGATGGGCAAGAGGAGCGTAAACATCAAAGATTTCACGGGCAACACGTTTACGCTTTTCATCTGTGGCTGTCTTTAACGCACGAATTGCACAAGTACGCTCAGCAATTTTGATGAGTGCAACCCTCACATCATCAATAATAGAAACCAGCATTTCCCTTACTTTAGATGCCTGTTGGTGAGCAGCATGACCAAAAACATCCTCTTCACTGTCTGACCGTAAGGTACTAATGACAGCCATTCGAAGAACGCTTTCAATTAGCTTAGAGACACCCTTCCCATATTTTTTTTGGACGCGAAGAATAGTCAAACGCCCTTCCCTGACGGCACGATATAAAATAGCAGCAACTAAACTATCTTGATCAAATAAATGTAGTTCTATCAGAATGGTGGCCATCTCTAGGCCGGCGTGAAAACTACTGACTGTAGCTGCCCAGGTTTGATGGTTTTGATCATCAGTATTTGCTTCTGATGCTCGGGCTAGTTCACAGGCACTGATCAATACCTCTTTATCAAGGGTATTATTGGTTGCCGCGCGGTCAATCAAGCCTGACACCCAGTGCTCTATATCAATGACCCCATTGTCCTGTAACGGATGGTGGTCTCTAACCTGAACCATTTTTAACCTATTACATCATTATTTATTAATAATTCTGGCTAACTCGACAACAAACCTTATTAAAAAGAACGAGCAAAAGGTTTACCAGAAAACAAGGTCATCAACTATAGACACCTGAGGAAAGATAGCGGTCACCTCTGTCACAGATAATGGCAACAATCACTGAATTTTCAACCTCATTAGATAACCTTAAAGCACCAGCAACGGCACCACCAGAAGAAACACCGCAAAATATACCCTCCTTGGACGCCAATGCTTGCATACATTTTTCAGCTTCCTCTTGTCCCATATCCATTAATCTATCGACACGGGATGAATCAAAAATACTGGGAAGGTACTCTTCTGGCCAACGCCTGATTCCAGGGATACTGGCACCACCTTCTGGCTGTAATCCAATAATTTTAACGTCGGGATTTTTCTCTTTTAAATATTTGGATACCCCCATAATAGTACCTGTGGTTCCCATAGAGCTTACAAAATGAGTCACATTACCCTGACTTTGTCGCCATATTTCTGGGCCTGTATGTTCGTAATGAGCCAAAGGGTTATCTGCATTTGCAAATTGATCCAATACTATGCCCTTACCTTCAGCTTCCATAGCTTTAGCAAGGTCCCTTGCTCCCTCCATGCTGGCTTCTTTGCTCACCAGAATTAATTCAGCACCGTAAGCTCTCATGGCTGCCTTTCGTTCATCCGTGCTGTTCTCAGGCATGATAAGGATCATGTTGTAACCCTTTATCGCTGCTGCCATAGCCAAAGCAATACCCGTATTACCGGAAGTTGCCTCGATCAGGGTATCACCTGGCTTAATATCTCCTCGTGATTCAGCATGCTGAATCATACTCATAGCGGGCCGATCTTTTACGGAACCGGCCGGGTTAGTACCTTCCAGCTTGACCAAAATAGTATTGCTAGTGTTGCCAGGTAAGCGCTGAAGCCTAACCAGAGGGGTTTCACCAATGTAAGATTCTATTGTTGGATATGACATTAAATTTGTTATCGCTCTCTTGTTTATTCTCTAACTCATTAACGTTCTAATTCATAAACAAAGCAGCCCAGAAAATAGAGAACTGCGATCAAAGCCAACCATTCTATCCCGATGGCTTTAGGCTTGTCTTAAATACAACAAAAATCACAAGAAAAATTGATAATAATGACCTAAGTATTGGTTATTTACTGGCTTACAAGAATGCTGATTTAAAAAAATGTTGTTTTTAAATCATGCCAAGGTTATGACAGTACAACAAAGGCCACCGCATAATCTTGCTCATCTGACAAACTTATGGACACCTGAGAAGCCCCTATCGAGGCCATTTGTACTTGGGCAGAACCGGTAAAAGTCAACATAGGTGCGCCCTTGGCATCGTTGCTCACCTCCATGTCCTGCCAGGAAATCACCCCGATACCAGTACCAAGTGCCTTACTTGCTGCCTCTTTTGCCGCAAAACGTTTGGCCAGATAAGGGATTGACTGGTTTTTATCATTAAATAGGCCGAGCTCGTTAGAACATAGTATCCGTTGAGCAAAACGCTCACCTTGACGCTCAAAAGCATCTTTTATTCGGCTAATTTGTACGATATCTGTACCTATACCAACAACCATAATATTTGATCCAAGTCTTATAATTTGAAGCTACTTAATTTGAGACTTCTTAATCTGGAGATACCTGCAGATACGCTACTTAACTTTCTCAGTTTTACTTCTTAAAAAGCGCGCGGCTTTTTAATGGTGCATTACCAATATGTGGTTGAAATGCTATGCGCATAAGCCTTTTCGCGGCACTGGCTACCCCAGGCTTATCAAAGTTACCCTCATTTATAGCTAGTAACTCATTACCTAAAAACCAGTTTGCCCCTTTAGATAGCAAGGTATTAGGGGCAGGCGTCAGAGTATTAGTAATTTCTTTTAGGCTAAACCCTACTAATGGGTCAAACCAGTAACACCCCTCCGGAACAACAGCATCGCCAGTTTCAGCATCGGTATCAAGTACGAGCCCATATCCAATATCATCCAATAGGTTAAACTCAAACGTACGCAAGCTGGGTTCCATAGGTATTTCATTATTGGCGAGCTTGGACAGCACATGTAAATATTGATCGAATAAGTTTGTATGAGCATCATGGTCTGCCAGTAACCGCAATAGCAACTCATTGAGATAAAAACCACAATAAAGTCGATCACCTTGTAACAATATCGGTAATCCAGAAGACTCCACATGCCTAAGGGTTTTAAGCTCAGATTTGCCGGCCCAAGTTATCAACAGTGGTGTATAAGGAGACAGTATTAGACTATTTTTTTTACCGCCACGTACACCTTTAGCAACCGCTCTAAAACGACCATGGTGCCGTGAAAAAAAATCTATTAGAGCACTTGTTTCTCGATAAGGGCGAGAATGAAGAACAAAAGCCGGTTCCGGTTTTAGTTCAGTAGACATAAGAACAAAATATGCAACTCATGATATGAGCCCTCAACATGACCTAGCATAGGCGCTAGCCTTCATAGTACTAGTCTTCGTAACCCAAACTGCGCAGGGCTCGATCATCATCAGACCATCCTCGACGGACTTTAACCCAAAGTTTCAACATCACCTTACAGTCAAGTAAACGCTCCATATCCAAGCGGGCCTGCTGCCCAATATTTTTCAAACGACTGCCTTTATCGCCGATAATGATTTTTTTCTGGCCTTCTCGTTCAACTAAAATAAGTGCGTCGATATGGCAGATATTACCCTCATATTTAAAGGCTTCAATTTCTACAGCAACCTCATAAGGCACTTCTGCTCCGAGCTGCCGAGTAATTTTTTCACGTACAAGCTCAGCCGTTAAAAAACGTTGGTTTTTATCGGTAATCTGTTCTTCTGGAAAATAATGCATACCTTCCGGAATATGCAGTTTAATCGCTGATTCAAGCTCATCTAACTGCTGACCTTGCAATGCAGATACTGGAATCAACTGCGCATCTGGAAACTTCTTCGATAGCATTTCAATGTGAGGTAATAGTTCTACTTTGCTGTCTAATCTATCAAGCTTATTAATAGCAATAATGACAGGCGCTTTGGCACTAAATACCTCTTCTGCAACTTTTTCATCAGCCTCACTCCATACATTACGATCCACTACAAAAATAACAACATCTACATCTCGAATTGCACTTTCTGCTGCTCGATTCATATAGCGATTAATGGCTTTTGGCTGGTTACTATGAATACCCGGTGTATCAACAAAGATTAATTGGGTATTGGATTCAGTTTTGATCCCAAGCATATTGTGACGAGTGGTTTGGGGCTTTCTAGATGTAATGCTAATTTTTTGACCCAACAAGTGATTAAGCAATGTCGATTTGCCTACATTTGGCCTGCCAACGATTGCTACGTACCCACAATACTGTTTTTCTAAGCTGTCGTGTTTTTCTGAACTACTATCAGTCATGGGATAAACCTTTTAGGGCTTTTTGGGCCGCTTCTTTTTCTGCATTTCGGCGACTACTTCCCTCACCAACAGTGGGCTTTTTTAAATTTTGAATTCTACATTCAACGGTAAATAATTGACTGTGCTCTTCACCAGAGACTTCTACCACTCTGTATTCTGGTAAGTCGTAACCACGCGCTTGCATCACTTCTTGTAGTTCAGTTTTAGGATCTTTTAATGCCGTTTGCCCTAAATTATCCAATCTAGAATCAAATAACTTAAGTACAAAGCATTCACAATCTTCCATACCGCCATCAAGGTAGATAGCACCAATAATAGCTTCTACAGTATCGGCAAGAATTGAAGCACGGCGGTTCCCACCACTTTTCAATTCCCCCCCACCTAAATGCAAGTGCTCTCCAAGCATGAGCTCGTTGGCAATTTCGGTAAGGGTAACACCCTTTACCAAATTTGCTCGATAGCGGCTGAGTTCGCCTTCCTTACTATCAGGTAAACGCTGATAAATGGCATGGCCAACAATAAAATTGAGGGCTGCATCACCAAGAAATTCAAGACGCTCATTATTTTTAGCACCACAGCTTCTATGAGTTAAAGCTAATTCAAGAAGCTCCGGATCACTAAATGAGTAACCTATGCGGTCCAAAAAACGTTGCTTGGATATATTCACGAAATAGTCTACGTACCTAAGTTAATCTATATTAGATGGCATTATTTAATAGTACAGCCCATTAACAGAGGCGACTTAATCAAACATTAAATCAAAAAGACTCTAATTACTTTCCGCTGGAGCTGCTGTCGTAGGAGTTGTTGAACATTACCACAACATCAACATTGCCCATAAAATTTACTCTTTTTTCATAATCGAGTGTTACAAGTGTTCTCGTCTTTTCACGAGTCACCTTAATCAGCTTTCGATCAATATCACGAACGTTGTTCATATCAAATTGCGCACCAAGTTTTCGCCTGATGTCTTTGTCCGTCATACCGTGCACATCCTCTTTTTGAAGGGAGGCTACGGCAGCTTTTACAAATGAATTATCCAAATATAACGGGCCTACTTTAAATATTGCTGTTAGAAAAAAACCGACCACCGCCAATAAAACCAACCCACCGAGCATTGAGATGCCTTGCTGCTTTCTATAAGTCATAACGGTTCTTCCTCTAAATTTTGCTTTGAGTTTTAATATACTTATTGGATTTTGCCAATTCGATCGAAACTCGGCAAGCTTGGCAATGATTCCCAATGCATCCAAACAGCAACTGCTTTGCCAACAATATTCTGTTCTGGGACAGGCCCCCACACTCTGCTATCGCTACTATTATCGCGGTTATCCCCCACCATAAAGTAATGACCATTAGGTACTTTTATTGAAAAATTACGCCCCAGTCGCCCTGAAATAATGCTTTTTTGTATACTATGGTTAACACCACTCAGGTTTTCAGAAGCCACAACAAATCTTGGATCTTTTTCCACACTCATCGGTTTTGTTTGTTCTGCTTCTTCACCATTAACATATACTATGTTATCAATAATCTTTATTTCATCTCCGGGCAAACCAAGTACACGTTTTATAAAATAACGATCATCATTGGGTGGAAAAAACACCATCACATCACCACGTTCTGGTTGCCCAATAGAAACCACTTTAGTCCTAGTTACAGGTAGTCTTAGGCCATAACTATATTTATTCACCAAGATGAAATCACCTACTTCGAGCGTAGGAATCATAGAACCTGAAGGGATTTGAAACGGTTCATAGAGAAAGGAGCGCAGAATAAAAACAATCAACAACACTGGAAAAAAAGAACCACTGTATTCAACCCACCCAGGGGTTGGCTCATCTTCGCCCCGTTTTTTTGATAAAAACAACCTATCCAAAAACCAAACAATGCCACTGATGATGACTAATATCAGCAATATCAAAGGAAAATTAATATCCATTCAACTATTCCAGTTATCTACTTAGAAAGTGTTTCTTATTAGTTGTCAGTTTTTAAAACAGCGAGGAATGCTTCCTGAGGAATTTCAACATTACCCACTTGTTTCATACGCTTCTTACCTTCTTTCTGCTTCTGTAGAAGCTTTTTCTTACGGGATACATCACCACCATAGCATTTTGCAGTAACATTTTTTCGCAGTGCCTTCACTGTTGTTCGTGCAATCACATGCCCACCAATTGCTGCCTGAATGGCAACATCAAACATTTGCCGCGGTATCAACTCTTTCATTTTTTCAGTCAGTAGGCGACCTTTTGACTGTGAGTGATCTCGGTGAATGATTAAAGCGAGAGCATCTACTTTATCACCATTAATCAAGACATCCAGCCGTACCAATGGGGCAGCCTGAAACCGTATAAAACTATAATCAAGGGAAGCAAAGCCACGGCTTACAGACTTTAAACGGTCAAAAAAGTCCATCACCACTTCACTCATGGGAAGTTCATAGGTTAACGATACTTGCCCACCAACAAATTGCATGTCCTTCTGAACACCTCGCTTTTCAACGCAAAGTGTAATCACATTACCTACATAATTTTTAGGTACGAGAATATTAGCCTCACACAAAGGCTCGCGCATCTCGTCGACATAGGATGGGTCGGGTAAATCTGATGGGTTGGAAATATGAATAACATCGCCATCAGATTTTAGAATTTCATAAATAACTGTAGGTGCTGTGGTGATGAGGTCTAAATCGTATTCACGCTCTAACCGCTCCTGGATAATCTCCATATGCAGCATGCCCAGAAAGCCACAACGGAAACCAAAACCCAGCGCATCAGAGCTTTCTGGCTCATAGAAAAGAGAAGCATCGTTTAGGGTTAATTTCGCCAACGCTTCACGGAAATCTTCAAAATCATCTGAGCTTACAGGGAACATACCGGCATACACCTGGGGCTTAACTTTTTGGAAGCCCGGTAATGCCTCTACGTCCTGAGTACTGGCATGGGTAAAAGTATCACCTACAGGCGCACCATGAATATCTTTAATACCGGCAACGACAAAACCCACTTCACCGGCTTTTAATACACCAGTATCTTTCCTTTTGGGGGTAAAAACACCGACATTATCAACGACGTGCCCCTTACCTATGGACTTCGCGAGAATTTTATCTTTGGCCTTCAATGTTCCCTGAGCAACTCGTACCAGCGACACAACACCTAAATAATTATCAAACCAAGAATCAATAATGAGCGCTTGCAGCGGTCCATCGACATCACCTTCGGGTGGAGGAATGGCTGAGACTAACTGCTCGAGAATATCGTCGATCCCTATCCCTGTTTTCGCACTACAACGCACAGCACCCTGTGCATCAATGCCAATAATATCTTCTATTTCCTCTATGACACGATCCGGCTCTGCTTGGGGCAAGTCCATCTTATTCAAGACAGGTATCACCTCAAGGCCTTGTGCGATAGCGGTATAACAATTAGCTACAGATTGTGCTTCCACGCCTTGCCCTGCATCCACAATCAACAAAGCACCTTCACAAGCAGCTAATGATCGAGAAACCTCATAGGAGAAATCAACATGGCCAGGCGTATCAATAAAGTTAAGCTGGTAAGTACGGCCATCTTTCGCCGTGTAATCCAAGGTAACACTTTGGGCTTTGATAGTAATGCCACGCTCACGCTCGATATCCATAGAATCGAGCACTTGTGCGGCCATTTCTCGTTCAGAAAGTCCGCCACAAACCTGAATAAAACGGTCAGCGATGGTGGATTTTCCGTGGTCAATGTGGGCGATAATTGAAAAATTTCGGATATGGCTTAAATCAGACACAGGCTTCAAATTTGATTGTCATAAAATGGTTGTCGGAGCTCAATTATCAACTACGACAAGTGGGTTAGCATTAGGGCGTGCAGTCTAGCCTATTTGCCCCACAGACGCCATGAAACCAGTAGCAGAACTAGCTGGGTAACTAATAGAGACACCATCACCAGTGCTCTCTGCTTTGAAGGCAGCTTAACTCTATGTTAAAAAGATGTTAACTATATGACCTCTCTATAATTTTTTTTATAAGAACCCCATTCTACCCAAGATACTTTAGGGGCATTTAGACCAAGTAACTCAACACAATCATTCGACTTCTATGCTTTTAAAAATAGAACGCCCTTGCCTAATCAATCTTATCGCCACAGGTTCACCTTTAGGTAATCTTTTAATCGCTTCAAAATAATCGCTTGAGCTATCAATGCTGTGGTAACCCAATTGCATGATGACATCACCTTTAACCAAACCAGCTTTACTTGCAACTGAACCTGGAGCGACTTCGACAACTAAAACACCTGTACGCCAGGAACCCATGCCATCATCTTCTATTTCAGCAATAATAAGACCCAATACGTCTGGCTTGATCAATGATTTAGCTTTAGGTTCTAGGGTTGGCAAAGCGCCGACAACGATATTAAGGATCTTTTTCTTTCCTTTATGGATTAATACAGCCTTTATCTTATCGCCAGGCGCCAACAACCCCACCACATGGGGCAAATCACCTGAATCAATAATCTTTTCACCATTTAGGCTTAACACAATGTCTCCAGGCTCAAGTCCCGCTTTGTATGCTGGGCTATTAGGTTCAACTTGGGCTACCAATGCTCCTGTTGGTTTATCCAGCCCAAAAGATTCCGCTAACTTTTTATCGACATCTTGAATATAAACACCCAACCAACCTCTATCGACATAGCCTTTCGATTTCAATTGTTTGACAACCTTCGCTGCAACATTAGCAGGCACAGCAAACGACAGCCCTATAGAGCCACCGGACCGGCTAAAAATAAGAGAATTAATCCCAATAACGTCACCCTCAAGATTGAGCAACGGGCCGCCAGAATTGCCCGGATTCAAAGCTACATCACTTTGAATAAAAGGTACGTAGTTATCTCCCATATCCGTAGGGATACTGCGGCCAATAGCACTGACGATACCAACACTTGCTGAGTAATCCAGCCCAAAGGGAGAGCCAATAGCTAACACCCACTCCCCTACTTTTAATTCGTCCACATTGGCGAATTTCAGGGCATTCAAGTTTTTTGCTTCAATTTTCAACAAAGCCAAATCTGAACGTCGGTCGACACCAATGATTTTTGCATCAAATTCTCGGCGATCGCTGAGCCGAACAACTATGTCATTTGCCCCCTCAACCACATGATTGTTTGTTAATACATAACCATCTTTCGAAATGATAAAACCTGACCCAGCAGCCAGAGCAACATTAGATTCTTCTTGCTGTTTGAACTGTTCGCCAAAAATACCTGGGATATTACGAGGTGGGGTTTGGGACGCATTTCTATCACTATTGCTTTCAGTCGTATCAATTTGGACAACAGCTGAAGATGTGGATTCTATCAATGAAGTAAATCCAGGCATGCCATGACTAAACACAGGAGAAGTAATAAACAGGCTTACCAATAAGAAAACATACCTAAAGTGCTTCAACATAACTTCCCTCAGCTCAACTCAAATAATCTATCTCAAACAAATGCCTAATTATCCCACGCCCTGTCTCTGACAATAGAAAGATAGAAAGGTTAGACACAAGAGCAAATATCGTATTTGTAACTAGGGTAACGTTTATGCATAAATGTTTATTTTTACGAGAGGTATATTTTGAAAAAGGTTTTGTTTAAAAAAGAAAGGCAGAGCCCATATTGAGATAGGAGAGTTATATTGAGTTAAAAAACTATATTGAGATAAAAATTATAGAGAAATCGCATTTACATGGTGAGGTGCCGGACATGACCACTCAAGAACCATGGGCTGTACATCAGTATTAGTATGATTGAGATATGAATGTAATCTAACCAAAAGACCACCACAAGCAAGACCTACTATTGCACCAATAGCTACGAAAAAATCACTAGCAGATAATTCAGATGCCACTAAAACACCAATGACCATAAGTATCAGCGGTAACAAATAGGTCAGTAAGGTGCCCGTAACCACTACATTTTCAGGTATTCCAATAACAACCTGATCATCGACTTTTAAGCTTTTCAAATGATGATAATCAGCTAGCGCCCGAATTGCTGTTGTCTTGCCCGTTGCTTTTGCGATAAGGCTCTGTCCGCAACCTTTTTGTGCTGAACACGACTGGCATGCCGATTGTTGGATTGTTTCAACCCAAACACCATCGGTGTCGATAGAAATAACTTTGCCAGTTTCTTTAATCACTTAAATGCCTTGTTAAAAAATTCTTTACTAAAGAGTCCCTTAAAAAATAATGCAGTACGTAAAAATATCTGTGTAATATAACTTATATTGTTGATAAGTAAGAATAACATTTAGTTATCTTATTATATCAATGGACAAACCTTGGCTGCTTAATTAGATATTAATTAAGGGAGCTATGTTGGGTTGGGTTGGGTTAAATCGACATTTACGAGGGAAGCTTGATTTAAAAGCCACGTTATTTAATCGGTGTCAGCGATTGAGCTACTTTCTTTGCCGTTTCTATAGGTATCTCTCCAACAACACAAATCACGTGCTCTTCGTTACCATTGCGAATACGACTTAAAAAAGCAACAGTGGCTCCCCGCTCCGCCTGCATGTCCGGTACTTTAATGACTTCATCCGGGTCGACAAATACTGAAAATACAGTAAGGCCATCAGTAAAAACTAAAGTTTCTCGTTTTGTTTCAGGGGAAATATGATAACCGGATAGAGCAAACCCTGGTGGCAGCCAGGTGACTTTCCAATGTCGTTCTGAATTAACAGGCAAGGCGCCCTCTTCATTCAAACAAGGCGCTGCATCAAGTGAGGCTAGATGATGGTCTTGATTGCTTGGCTCCAAGGCCATATCATCGACCAATGTTCCAATTGTTACATCAACAAACTGAAAACGTTCCAACACACGCTTCTTACTACCAATCAACATTGACTGCAGTAATAACCCCGTCTCTTTATCAATGCCTAAAACATAGCCATAACGGAATTCATCCTTAGGTACCACATGCACGACTGTAATAATCCGTCCAGCAACCCTATCCTCTCCTTTCACGTAAAGGCTGTAGTGGGATTCTAAATATCCGCGAGAGAGCTCAGATAATCCAGATGGCGCACCTCTTAACGATTGCCCCCGTAACATGGCATCACCAAGACGTTGGCAATTTAAGTTATTACCTCGTCGTACCACTTCTCTTTCTGGACCATTGAGATGAATTATTCGTTCAAACTCCTGGCCATCACGTACAGAATGAAAAACCTTTACCGTTTTAAGAGTGCCGCCATGTTCGTAGGAAAAAATGCCTTGGTAGCTTAACTGGCGATTAGCCTCAGCCATTTGTTTGAGAAGGTTGGTGACTGAAGATAAATCATCAAGTGCGAAGGAGGACGAAAATGGAACGGCTGTCATCAGAATTAATAACAGCACTCTAAGGTGTTTATATAACAGCCTTAAACTAAAAGGCAGCCTTATACTAAAAGACTGCCTTAATATGGAAAGTAACTGCAAAAACTTTTCTTCCCCATGTCCTGATAAATTAATCCTGATCAGTTGGCATACGCGCAAATGGTAACATGCCCTGATTGGTGTTTGATGCAGCATTTTCAGTATGCTGCAACATAAGCTCATTCAGATAGGCTTGAACCTGTTCGCGGGTTACTTTATCAGGCGTTACTTCTGTTACCTGTATAACTGAACGAGGTGCAGAATAACCTTGTTGAGAACCATTGGTAGCACTGACAGTACGAGCAGTAACTGGCGGTATACCAAACTCAGCAGAAGTACGAATCTGGGGTGCACTGAAATCAAGCTGAACATTATCAACAGAAGCAATAGTAGCAGGGGTATTTCCTGGAGTACCGGCAGGTTTGTTGTATTGTTGTACACCGACTAACGCGATAACAGCGACAGATGCAGCAACAGCAAAACGCCCTAATGGTTTAGCGACTCGGCTAAATGCCGATGGCCCACCAAGCGCTTCTTCATTTTCCAAAGCAGCATGGATAGCACTAGAGTAATCCACAACCTGCTCTGGAAGTTCGCGACGCATGGCGGCCGCAGCTAATTGATGTCGTCTCCAAGTATCTCGAAGTTCGTCATTTTCAGACACTTCTTTCAGTACACGGCGAACTTCCAGTTCATCAGCTTGGCCATCCATAAGCGCTGACAGAGATTCTTTTATTTGAGTGTTATTACTCATGTCTGCGGTCACCTTCAGTTTTACTGTTTTGGTTAATATCCAACATCTATTTGTTCAAAAACTAGCAGTGAGACAGGGTGCATACAAAAAGGTTCAACGAACAAAAAAAATTAATGTTCTAAAACCTTAACTTTCTCATCAATTGCTTCCCTGGCCCTAAAAATTCGTGATCTAACGGTGCCAACTGGGCAATCCATCACTTCAGCAATTTCCTCATAACTGAGACCTTCAAATTCACGTAAAGTTACCGCAGTACGAAGATCTTCAGGCAAATCTCTAATAGCATGATCCACAACCGCTTCAAGCTCATCACGATAAAGTAGGTTTTCGGGAGAATCAATGTCCTTCAGTCGATCACTACCTTCATAACAATCAGCATCAGCTGCATCCACATCATTTGCAGGGGGACGACGGTTACGGGCAACCAAATAGTTTTTTGCTGTGTTCACAGCAATACGATACAACCAGGTATAAAATTGGCTGTCACCACGAAACTTTTCCAGTGCACGATAAGCTTTGATAAAAGCTTCTTGAACAACATCATTCACTTCATCAAAGTCTTTGATGTAACGGCTGACAATCGCATGGACTTTGTACTGGTATTTCAATACCAGCATATCAAATGCTCTTTTATCACCTTTTTGAACGCGAGCTACTAACTGCTTATCGGTATCTTTTGCCTGCTCGGCTTCCATAATTTCTCCAAAGGCTACTTCAAAAACTACTTCAAATCCCCAACCATTACATTATGGCAGTTTGCTAGACCACTCTAACCGCAAATAGTTCGTATTCTCATAGGATGAAATTACCAAGCACTTAGAATCAGTGTTTATTTTTGCTTCCCTATACTATCATGCTCCTCACTGATTTTAAGGTACCGATTTAAGGTAAAACAGTACGTTAATGAACAAACCCCGCACCCATCCCCAGACCCACGATGTATTGATCATAGGTAGCGGTGCTGCAGGAATGACTGCTGCACTCCAACTAGCCGACAATCACAACATCGCTCTGCTGAGTAAAAGCTCTATCAAATCAGGTTCTACCTGGTATGCCCAAGGTGGCATTGCAGCAGTTTTTGACCAGCAAGACTCTATAGAATCACATGTTCAAGACACTCTTATTGCTGGTGCTGGGTTATGTCATGAAGACACCGTTAAATACACAGTAGAACATGGCCCTAAAGCAATTCGTTGGCTGATAGAGCAGGGGGTTGCCTTTACCAAATGTGATGATAATTCTGACTACCACTTGACCCAAGAAGGAGGACACAGCCACCGCCGTATTCTTCATACTGCTGATGCAACGGGTAAAGAGGTCTCATCATCCCTTGCCGACAAAGTCATTCAACACAAAAATATCGAGTTATTTGAAAATCACGTCATCGTCGACTTGATCACACAGGCAGATAAAAGCTCCAGTCGAATTCGTTGTACTGGTGCCTACGTTTTAAACACCAAAGAGGATAGCGTTTGCGCCTTTCAAGCCAAAGTTGTCATTCTAGCCACAGGTGGAGCAAGCAAAGCTTATTTATATACCAGCAACCCTGATGGGGCATCAGGTGATGGTATTGCAGTTGCCTGGCGACGGGGCTGTCGCGTTGCCAATATGGAATTCAACCAATTTCACCCAACATGCTTATATCATCCCAATGCAAAAGCCCTATTGATGACAGAGGCACTCCGTGGTGAAGGTGCCTACCTAAGATTAGAAAATGGCGAACGTTTCATGTCTCGCTTTCATCCCAAAGAGGAATTAGCACCTAGGGATATTGTCGCTCGTGCCATTGACCACGAAATGAAGCGATTGGGTAGTGATTGCGTCTACTTGGACATTACTCATAAATCAGCAGAATTTATTGAATCACATTTCCCTACAGTAAAAGCTCAATGCTTATCCTATGGCATTGATATCACAAAGGAACCCATACCTGTGGTTCCGGCAGCTCACTACACTTGTGGCGGCATCATGGTGAATCAGTTGGGTCAAACAGACCTTTGGAACCTTTACGCCATCGGTGAAACTGCATTTACAGGTCTTCATGGTGCAAATCGTATGGCCAGTAATTCCCTAGTAGAGTGCGTTGTTTTTGGACAAGCTGCCGCCACTGCTATCAATGAAACTATCGATCATATTCCTGCTCCTGAACCCGCCAGGCCCTGGGATGAAAGCCGTGTCAATCACTCTGATGAAGACGTGATCATTTCCCACAACTGGGACGAATTAAGGCGCTTTATGTGGGACTATGTAGGCATTGTTCGAACCCAAAAAAGATTGGAACGGGCAAAGCACCGCGTAGAACTGTTACAGGAAGAAATTCTGGAATACTACAAAAACTACAAAATTAGCCGCGATTTATTAGAGCTGCGTAACCTGGTATTAGTCGCTGAGCTTATTATTCGCTGTGCCAAACAACGAAAAGAAAGTCGTGGACTTCACTACACCCTGGACTACCCAGAAACATCACCCATCGCAAAAGATACGATTATGGTGCCGATTAATTTTGCCGCTCAAAATATTATTGTGAACAAAGAATAGATAGATAATAGGATGAGAAATTTAGAAGGGTCAAATAGTATTAATTATTGGCCATTAATAATACATGGCTGATATCTCGTAAGTTGCCCTTATCATAAGAACCAGACCTACAAGTGTCGGGTAATAACGGAATAATGATCCTCTTTCGCTGTTTATCTAGCTGACGAAACCCAAGAATCCAGCTATCTCCAAATCGATAGTAGTAGTCAAGCTGAACTAAGACCGGTTTATCACCTACTGTGCTGGTAGTAGAGAATAAAGACCACTGATGACCATCGAACGAAATTTTGCTCCACCTTAGTACCTGAATTTTACGAGAGCAATGCAGATAACCCAAACAAACGACAAGCAACAAAACTGTCGTTACAAGTAAGTTGAGTCCGAAAGAAAAGCTTAGCAGCAGAATAGCTACTGCTGACAGAACATGAACAATGATCACCCAGTACAATAATGCTCGAGATACCTTGAGCGATAAATTAACGTGCTTCAGATCTGGTATCACGGATAATTTGGACAATTTTAAGTAAATCAGGGTCTTCAGGATTTTCACGTCTTAAAAACCAACCAAACATATCCTGATCTTCAGAATCCAGTAGGCGCCAGTAACGCTCTTTATCTTCTTGCGCTAACGTAGGATAGATTTTTTCCAAAAACGGCAGTAATACAAGATCTAACTCAAGCATACCGCGTCGACTTGCCCAGAAAAGTCGGTTCCTATCCATCTAAAATCACCTGTTACCCATATGAAAGGGTGGGCATTATAGTGGAACTACTATATTTTACACACTAAGATGCCCTGCTTTGTATTAAGGCATATTTTGTTTTAGCAAAAGCCATAATCCCATTTGACCATAAATGTTGGTCTATTTAACTAAGCAAACCTGATCCTAGGTAAACGACCCGAAGCAAACTATGAACCACTGGCACCATTTTTTAGAACAACAAGGCGCAACTGTGGAGACCGCAAATAATGCTCTATCGTTTGCAGAAACACCTGCTGATTACCCTTCTCTATCACAACAACCTACGCTAACGCCCTTAATACATTTAGGTATTATTTCATTACAAGGGGCAGACGCTAAAAAGTTTCTACAGGGCCAAGTCACCTGTGATGTAGACCAACTCAGTTTCAATCATCACCTCATCGGCGCTAGGTGCAACCCCAAAGGGAGAGCCCTGACCAGCTTCTATCTGATCCAAGTAAATGATGAGCACTTATTGATGGTAATGGACCTGTCATTAGTACCATCCAGCATCGATGAGCTTTCTAAGTATGCCGCCTTCTTTAAAGTGGAATTAAATGATAGCAGTGAGGTATATCACTGCATTGGTTTAAGTAGTAAGCAGTCCTCTAACGAAATAGCTTTGCTAAAGCAGGCAACATTTATAGCAAATGTAAGCCTTAGCAATGATCGCCAATTAGTTATTGTTTCAAAGGAACACGCTGAATCTACTTGGGAGTGTTTGCAACAGCAATATAAACCTGTTGGAACAGAGCTTTGGAAATTACAGGATATCCAAGCAGGTATCGCAATGATACAGCTAGAAACAACGGCTCTGTTTGTGCCTCAAATGTTCAACCTGCAAGCTATTGATGGTATTAGCTTTAAAAAAGGCTGCTATACCGGACAAGAAGTTGTGGCCCGGATGAAATATTTGGGCAAACTCAAACGAAGAATGTATCGGCTATCTTTACCAATAGAAGTCGTATCTAAACAAAAATTACCTACTCCCGGTTCCAGCTGCCAACTTCCAGAGCAAGAACAAAGCATAGGGAATTTAGTTACTGCCGCCCATGCAGATGAAAACACAGATGAAATTTTAGCAGTTCTTACTGAAGAGGCAGCTAAATCGACAACATTACTCATTGATGAAAGGAAGTATACAAACATCAGTTATTTACCATTACCGTATGAAATATAAATAATATATTTCAAAAGGTTAAAATAATTATTTAAAGTTATTTATGCATAAAATAATCCTATGATTGATTGGTTATCGACAAATCAAACGCTTTTAACCTGGCTGAGTATCATTTCACTCATCACATTTGTGGGCAGCCTTTTAGCACTGCCCTGGTTAGTCGGAATTATTCCTGAAGACTATTTCTCACATCAACATAGAAAACCTGTGGACTTAAAACAGCGTCACCCTGTGACCCGAATCATACTGCTATTGGGGAAGAACTTACTTGGTCTTGCTCTTCTTTGTGGTGGCATACTGATGCTGTTTTTACCAGGGCAAGGTCTACTAACCATGGCTGTAGGCCTGTTACTAATGGACTATCCAGGAAAATATGCCCTTGAGAGAAAAATTGTCAGCCGCCCCGCCATTCTAAAAGGAATAAACTGGTTGAGAGCAAAGGGGGGCCACTCTCCTATTCGTACACCCATAAAGGCCGAACAGCCTTAAATAGACGATGGTAACTGCCAGTCTATAGGTGCTAAACCCTGCTCATTAAGGTACTGATTCGTCATTGAAAAGTGCTTACAACCAAAGAAGCCCCGATAGGCTGATAACGGAGATGGATGTGGTGCTTTCAACACCCGGTGTTTAGTGGTATCTATTAATGCACCTTTTTTCTGTGCGTAACTACCCCACAGAAGAAAAATTAATCCTTCTCGCTGTTCATTTAATACTTGCACTGCTCGGTCTGTAAATTGCTCCCACCCCTGCCCTTGGTGAGCACCTGCATTCCCTTGCTCCACAGTAAGGGTCGCATTTAACAACAACACACCCTGCTCTGCCCATTGGGTAAGGCATCCATGATTGGGGGGAGAAATACCTAAATCACTGTGTAGCTCTTGGTACATATTTCTTAAAGAGGGAGGAATGGCGACACCTGGCAATACAGAAAAACATAGCCCATGAGCTTGATTAGGTCCGTGATAAGGATCTTGCCCCAGAATAACAACTTTGACCTGATCAAACGGTGTGCTGTTGAATGCAGAAAACCAGTTAGAACCTGCGGGGTAAATAGTCTTACCTGCTGACTTTTGGCTAACCAAAAATTCTTTAAGTTGGGTCATATACGGCTGATCGAACTCTTCACCTAAAACTTCTAGCCATGTAGGTTCAAGTTTTACATTCTGTTTATCCATACTTTTTATATCCAACGGGCTTTTACAACTATTATTCTTAAAGGGTCCAATAAACCGGAATTAATGTACCAAATCAACTCATAAACCTCCATTCAAGCACTATGATAAAGCTAAGACAGGTAATTGGGTGAGGTTAACTGTAAAAGTATCTATAAGGTAGAGAAAGAAATCATATAGAAAAGGCAGCAACTGCATATTGGAGAAGGTAGTAGCATGATCGAAAATGTAGGCCTAGCTTTAGGCGGCGGAGGGGCCAAGGGAATTAGCCACGTCATAGTCCTTGAAGCACTGGAAGAACTCGGCCTTAAACCATCATTTGTCTCGGGCACAAGCATCGGTGCCTTGATAGGCGCTATGTATTGTGCGGGTATGCCTACTAACGAAATGAAAGAAATCTTTCTGGAATTCAGCCTAAAAGAAAATGAATCTTTAAAGCACATCGTTACACGTAAACACATTTTCAAATGGTTAGACTTCATCGCTCCGCAAATTAGAGGGCGTGGTTTAGTGCGGGTAGAAAACTTACTGACTTACCTTTTCGAATCTGTGCATGCCACCAATTTTTCAGAATTGGAAACGCCCCTACAAGTAGTCGCATCTGATTTTTGGAACAGACAACAAGTCATTATTGAGCATGGCCCGTTGATACCTGCCATTCGGGCTAGTATGTCACTGCCTGGGCTATTTGAACCGGTAAAAATCAACGACCAAGTTTTAATTGATGGTGGCGCTGTAAACCCCGTTCCCTTTGATACTCTTCCCAAGAGCTGTGATTTAACCATCGCTATTGATGTGATTGGCGAACGTACCGTTTCAGAACAAATTCCCTCTTTGTCTGAAGCAGTCTTTAATACCTATCAAATTATGCAAAAAAGTATTATTCGAGAGAAACTTGCCATATCTTCACCTGATATTTATTTTGAACCTAATTTAACCAACTTGCGGGTTCTAGAATTTTATCGAGCAGGGGAAATTTTTCGAACAGCCGAGATCACCAAAGACCAGTTAAAAAATAAAATAGATAACTGGCTTAATGAGCATTCAAAAAAGATTCGATAGCCGTATTTGTTTCTTCAGGTCGCTCAATAGGTGTGCCATGACCTGAATTCTCAACCACCACTAATTCAGCTCTCTGCATTGCACCTACAATCGCTTGTTTTACTGCGACAGGAGAATAATCACAATCGCCTGTAAGCATCAATGTAGGTGTTTTAATTCCAGCAAGGTGTTCCAGCACACCCCAACCCCACAATGATTTGAGATTACGTAAATAGATTTTCTTCGGATTACTGGCTATTTGGTTGGCCAATGCAGCAACAGCCTCATCATGTTCATCAGAAACAAACATATTCCCTGCTACTTTTTTAGCAAACCACTTCATGCCAAACAAGTGGATCATAATCAAGCGTGACCACAGCATCTTTTTAGCCGCAAAGGTATCATTAGGTAACGCAGGGCCAGAATTAACAATGGTCATGGTACGTAAACGTTCAGGTGCATCCACAGCAAGTTGAAAGGCCACCATTCCCCCCATTGATAATCCAACAATATGTGCGGTAGCCAGTTCCAAAGTATCCATCAAAGCAATGATATCTGCTGAATGGACAGGAATATTGTACTCAGTATCAGGTTTTTCAGAAGCTCCATGCCCTCTGAAGTCCGGGGCAATGACTCGATAATGCTCTTTAAAATACTCAACTTGTGGCTCCCAGTCAGCTTGGCTAATGCCCAATCCATGTAAAAAAATTAGAGGTTCCCCCTCTCCTTCATCGGCATAAGCTATTTCTACACCATTAGTGATTACTGCGGGCATTTAATTTACCTTCCAAGGCTTGTATTAAGTTGAGATCCAAACAACTTAAGCTCAAATTAACTTAAGTTAAAATTAAATAGGACTAAAACCAAAATAGGTTTGCAACAAATTTTCAATTACAACCAGCTATTTGTGAATCAAGAATAGCTACTACTCAAACTACCTCTTTTGGGCAGTTGTGATCCTCGGCCTACTTCTTCTATAGTGTTAGAAATTAACCCATGTTAACGACTATCTGGTAAGGGAAACAGCTTACTTTATAAGGCTTAAACTAGGAAACGCAGTGATAAATATTACGGATGTAAAAAAAGAAGACGCTAAACCACCCATATTTCGCTTAGCATTTCGTCCCTTTTTTCTGTTTGGCAGCCTTTTTTCAGTTATAGCAATCCTCCTCTGGGCCTTATTTTTAAATAATCCGAGCCTGAGTATTCAACCATACGGAGGCTGGTTTTGGTGGCATGGTCATGAAATGCTATTTGGTTTTGGCTGCGCCATCATAATTGGCTTTCTTCTTACTGCGGTACAAAACTGGAGCGGGCTTCCCGGTTTGTCTGGATGGCCCCTAGCGGCTCTCTTTCTATTATGGTTGGCTGGGAGATTATTACTGTTATTTCCTATTACTTCTCACATATTAATTGCCATCACAGATGTATTGTTCCTTCCTGTTGCTGCACTTATTTTGTGTAAACCGATAGTCACCGCAAAATTATGGCGCAACCTAATGTTTATACCGCTACTGTTGTTACTAAGTTGGGCGAATGGTTACAGCCACTATCGTTTGCTTCAAGGAGATGCTTTTTCTCTTCCTGAAACACAGAGTACGATACTTATTATTACTATGATTATTCTGATCGTGGGTGGTAGAGTCATCCCTTTCTTTACGGCAAATGCTCTAAATCTTAAAAAGCCTCAACCTGTTTTTGCCCTGGAATTACTCTCTATTCTTCCCTTGGTTTTAGTCGTTTCCTACAGCCTACTAAGTCGACAAGTTACACCTGATATAACAGTAGGTATTCTATTATTGGTCACAGCCTTAACCAATGCCATACGATTTGGAAGATGGAATGCCAAGCTTACGGTATCTGCACCATTGTTGTGGTCTCTCCATCTTTCATATTTATTAATCATCTTAAGTATTGGTATGCTGAGTTTATTTCACTTTGGATTAAACCTTTCTCTCTCAAGTACACTACACGGACTCACAATTGGCGGCATGGGGCTTATGATCCTGGCCATGATCAGTAGAGTTTCTCTAGGTCATACGGGCAGGCCTCTGAAAGTTGGCAAGCTCATCACCTTCGGTTATATCTTGCTTGTTACGGCATCTATAGTAAGGGTTGTCACCCCTCTTCTGACCAACCAACCGACTAATGGGTACCTGTTAAGTGCTTTTTGTTGGATTGCAGCTTATTTTCTATTTGTTCTCGTTTATTGGCCTGTACTAACGAGTCCAAGAGCTGATGGGCGCCCCGGTTAAAATCACACTTTGAAAGCTTTATTCTCTATCATCATTCTATTGATTAGGTGAATCATTTCACTACAATACGTGCACAGCTTCCTTTGCCAAAAGAACTCAAAATCCATGCTTAACACTGAAGATCACTATGACAGACAAATTTCCCTCTGGCTTCTATTTTGTGCGGGTGTAATCTTTGCCATGATTATTCTAGGGGGTGTTACTCGTCTCACCCATTCTGGTCTGTCCATGGTCGAGTGGAAACCTTTAGTGGGCGTTATCCCGCCACTCAATGACACAGAGTGGCAAGAAACATTTGAGAAATATAAGCAATTCCCCGAATACCAAAAGGTAAATAAAGGGATGAGCATTGGTGAATTTAAATCTATCTTTATGTACGAGTACCTACACCGTGTATTAGGGCGATTGATTGGTGTGATTTTTCTTGTACCCTTTTTGTTTTTCTATTTTACCGGGCGTATCAAAACTGGGCTCACACCAAAGTTAATGGCCATGTTTATTCTTGGCGGCTGTCAGGGATTATTAGGCTGGTATATGGTCAAAAGTGGTTTAGTCGACAACCCAAGGGTAAGCCAATACAGGCTAACCGCTCACCTTGGGGCTGCCGTAATTATCTATGCATATATATTGTGGGTGGCTTTTGGGCTGCTCTCTAGGCAAACAAGTCCTAGCAATACTAAGGAATGCAACCCTGATGAATTTGGTGGCCTCAAAAATTTCGCCTATGTACTAACAGGGTTATTATTTTTAATGATTCTGTCCGGAGGTCTCGTGGCAGGAACTCGAGCAGGGTTTGCCTATCCCACCTTCCCTTTGATGGGAGACAGCTTTATCCCCCCCGGACTATTCAGTACAACGCCTGCCTGGTTAGCCATGTTTGAAGATATCACCACCATTCAGTTTAACCATCGCATATTTGCTTATCTGTTATTTATACTAATTTTGAGCTTTTCCTATAAAAGCTTAGGCAAAACTAGCTCAACCACATTGCGAATGGGAATTTACACTTTTGTAGCCCTACTATTCATCCAGGTAACAATGGGTATATCAACCCTGCTTCTCCATGTGCCAGTACCTCTTGCTGCGGCCCACCAAGGTGGTGCTATTGCGTTATTGACCGCTTCGCTATTCGTTAGCCGCTATATGAAGGACATAACAAGAAATTAGTCATTGATACGATTGATATCTATCAACTAATTTTTACAACCTATCTTTAAGCTTTCTGTTAAAATGCAGCTATTAAAATAGGACAAAAAATACATACAATATAAGCTAATTAGTAGTGCCTTCCAGGATGGGACTAGCCCTAATAGCTTTATCTTAAGTTTTACTCTACAGCTGGAGCTTTAACAATGAAAAAACTGATTGGAACAATCACCAGAACAATGGTAATCGCTACTCTAATGGCATCAACAGGCCATGCTATTGCAGGTGACGCAGCTGCTGGGCAAGCAAAGTCAGCAGCCTGTGCTGGATGTCATGGTGCCAATGGCATAAGTCCAAATGACTTGTGGCCTAATCTGGCTGGCCAAAAAGCAACTTACCTTTCCAAGCAAATCAAAGCATTCCGTGATGGTCAGCGTAATGACCCAATGATGTCGAACATGGTTAAAACCCTGACGGATCAAGATGCAGATGATTTGGCAGCCTACTATTCTGGGCTTTAATTCTGAGCTCTAACTACAGAGCTGAATTAACAGAAGCAAAACTAAAAAGCCGGTAGTTAATGTAAATACCGGCTTTTTTATGTCTCAAATTTACACCTTAAACAACCTATTCAGTCAACAAATAACCTAGCATTTCTGAATAAACGCATCCAGGCGCCATCTTCTTGCCAATGATCCGGATGCCATGAATTGGTCACGGTACGGAATACACGCTCCGGGTGAGGCATCATAATGGTGGCACGACCATCAACTGTGGTAACGCCCGTTATTCCCATGGGAGACCCGTTGGGATTTGCTGGGTAGACTTCTGTTGTTTCTTTGTAATTATCAAGATACCGAAGTGCCACTGCACCCGATGCACTGAATGCCTCGGCATCCATCCCCCCAATACCTGAAGAGAATTCAGCCCGACCTTCGCCATGTGCGACAGCAATGGGCATATAAGAGCCCACCATATCGCGTAATAGTACAGAAGCACTGGGTTCAACCCTAACAAGGGATAAGCGCGCCTCAAACTGCTCTGAGGTATTGCGGACAAAATGAGGCCAGTTTTCAGCACCGGGTATCAGTGATTTCAGGTTAGACAACATCTGACAACCATTACAAACACCTAGTGTGAAAGTATCTTCTCGATTAAAAAACTGCTGAAATTGCTCTTTTGCCCCTGGATTAAACAACACAGTTTTTGCCCAACCTTCTCCTGCGCCAAGAACATCTCCGTAAGAAAAACCACCACAGGCAACCAACCCTTTAAACTGATCGAGAGTGACTCGTCCAGCTAAAATATCGCTCATATGAACATCTACGGTATCAAAACCTGCACGATCAAATGCAGCGGCCATTTCTATTTGGCCATTAACACCCTGTTCACGAAGAATTGCCATACTGGGTCTAACGCCACTATTAATATAGGGAGCAGCCACATCATCATTGAGATCAAAAGTTAGTCCAGCGCTGAGACCAGGGTCATCCAGGAACAAGCCATCAAATTCCTGACGTGCACACTGTTCATTATCTCGCCGTGCCTGTATCTGATAACTGGTTTGGCTCCATGTTCTCAGCAATTCGGCGCAGCTTTTACTGAAGAGTCGTGCACCATCTTGATAGATATCAATATTGTCAGACTGATTCAGTGTAGCGACGACACTTGCGGGTATATCCAATGCAGAAAAACGCTGGATAAAATCATCAACAAGGTCTGCTGAAATTTGGATAACAGCACCTAGTTCCTCATTAAATAGTATCGATAGCGCATCACCCGGCTGTTCATCCAGGCAGATATCCAAGCCGACGTTTCCGGCAAATGACATTTCAGCCAAGGTTGCAAACAGACCTCCATCCGAACGATCGTGATAGGCAATAATTTCATCCGCCTCATTGGCAGCCTGGATAATGTCAAAGAAGCCCTTTAGCTTTTCAGCAGAATCGACATTTGGCGTTACATCGCCCATTTGGCTATAAACCTGAGTCAAAATGGAACCACCTAAGCGGTTTTGATTATTACCCAAGTCAATATAAAGAAGTGCCGTATCTCCTCGATCAAAACGCAATTGAGGTGTTAGGGTTTTTCTTACATCTGGTACTGGGGAAAATGCAGAGATAATTAAAGACAGCGGTGATGTCACTGCTTTCTCTTCACCATCCTTCTCCCAGGCCGTCCGCATGGACATAGAGTCCTTGCCAACGGGAATCGTTATGCCAAGCTGAGGGCACAACTCCATACCCACGGCTTCAACAGTACGGAATAGCTTCTCATCTTCCCCTGCGTGCCCCGCTGCACACATCCAGTTAGCGGATAACTTAACATCCGATAAATGATTAATCCGAGTGGCGGCGATATTAGTAATAGCCTCACCAATCGCCATACGGCCCGATGCCGGAGCATCAAGCAGTGCCAAAGGTGTACGTTCTCCCATGGCCATGGCTTCACCGGTATAACCATCGTAACTTGTAGTCGTCACTGCACAGTCGGCCACTGGCACCTGCCAAGGGCCAACCATTTGGTCCCGCACTACCGTACCTGTGATACTGCGATCACCAATGGTAATCAAAAAACTCTTGCTGGCCACAGTTGGGTGGTGAAGAACACGGTCAATCGCTTCACTTAATACCACATCTGACCAGTCAAAGGGTGAGGTGTCACTGATTTTGGCTTTGACATTTCTATGCATTTTTGGAGGTTTACCAAATAGCACGGACATAGGTATGTCTACCGGCTTGGCATCAAAATGTTTGTCGTTAACGACAAGGTGTTTATCCGCAATGGACTCACCGACAACGGCATAGGGACAACGCTCACGCTGGCATATAGCCTCAAATGCGGCCAAATCTTCAGGCTTAACTGCCATGACATAACGCTCTTGGGCCTCATTACACCAGATAGCCAAAGGCGACATGCCCGGCTCATCATTGGGTACATTCCGCAACTCAAAATAGGCACCACAGCCACCGTCTTTGGCCAATTCAGGAAAGGCATTAGATAAGCCACCCGCACCTACATCATGAATAAATGCAATGGGATTTACTGTGCCAAGTTGCCAACATTGGTCAATGACCTCCTGGCAACGGCGTTCTATTTCCGGGTTCTGACGTTGTACTGAGGCAAAATCTAAATCCTCTGCACTGGACCCTGAAGCCATTGAGGATGCGGCACCGCCGCCTAAGCCAATCAACATGGCTGGTCCACCCAGTACAATTAATTTACAGCCGGGATCAAATTCAAACTGTTCGATATGTTCTTCACGGATATTGCCGTAACCACCGGCAATCATGATCGGCTTGTGATAACCGCGGCGCTCGTTATCAAAATCTTGTTCAAAGCTACGAAAATAACCACACAAGTTAGGTCGACCAAATTCATTATTAAATGCAGCCCCACCTATGGGTGCTTCGATCATAATATCCAGTGCCGTTACGATACGATCTGGCTTGCCATATTTTTGCTCCCAAGGCTGAGGCAGCTCTGGAATATTCAGATTTGAAACAGTAAATCCCGTCAACCCAGCCTTTGGCTTGGAACCTCGCCCTACAGCACCTTCATCTCGTATCTCACCACCAGAACCTGTGCCTGCACCAGGGAAAGGCGCAATAGCGGTTGGGTGGTTATGAGTTTCCACCTTCATCAATAGGTGGACGGGTTCTTGATTATAGCCATACACTTTATTTTCAGGGTTGGGGAAAAAGCGTCCGGCTTCGTTTCCTGCAATAACAGATGCATTATCGTCATAGGCTGAGAGTACATTCTCTCCGCCCTTTTCATAGGTATTTTTGATCATGCCAAAGAGGGAAATATCCTGTGCTTGATCATCAATGGTCCAAGAGGCATTAAAAATTTTGTGGCGACAGTGCTCTGAGTTAGCTTGTGCAAACATCATCAATTCGACATCTGTGGGATCTCGATTTAATTCAATAAAGCTGTCTAGTAAATAATCGATCTCATCATCAGCCAGTGCCAATCCAAGCCGTGTATTCGCCTCCACTAATGCCCGACGACCTTCAGATAAGACAGGGATCGAATCCATAGGTGTTGGCTCATGATGGGCAAACAGCGATTCTACTTCCGAAAATTCAGAAAAAATTGTCTCAACCATTCGGTCATGCAATAGAGCTTCAACGGATTGACGGTGAGCTTCAATCATTTCCCCTTGAAGGTAGAACGCTACTCCACGTTCCAATCGACGTATTGAAGTCAGCCCAACGTTGTGGGCTATGTCTGTAGCCTTACTTGACCAAGGAGAAATGGTTCCAGGGCGTGGAACGACCAGTCTCAGCAGACCATCAGGACACTCTGGTATAAGTATGCCGTCTTGTGTTGAGCCATAGGTCAGTAACGATTTAAGTGTTTCTGTTTCTGCATCTGACAACTTGCTGTCAACCTCAGCAAAATGCACAAATTCAGCATAAACCCCCAAAATAGCAGGCTCTATGGATTTTAATGAGGCAAAAAGTTTTTGTGTTCTAAACTCAGAAAGCGCCGGAGCACCGCGGAAAATTAGCATCGTTAAACAGCTCTAATCAGGCAAGAATTTAAGAATGGCCATTGTACTGGAATTGGCCTTCTAACGTCATTGTCTGAAAGGTTTTTCATCGGTTTTTTTAAATACCAATTTTGTACATCCCTAACGATGTTTCATCGGTATTAACTGACCTTCATCAGAAAACTATTGAACCCCTTTGCTTCTATGCCTAATCTAGTAGGGCTCTATCCCTATTCTAACAATAAGAATCTGGGCTCAAGCGCTTCTGACACAAAACTAATGTTGGCGGATAAGAGCTCTGATATAAACACCGGATAAAGTATGGTTGAGTTTTACTTTCATTTAAAAAAAGCAACAAAGCGAGCTCTATCGTACGCATTGCTTTTTCTTTTCGCTCTGATACTGAGCACAAGTAGAGCCCCTACAACCTTGGAAGAGGTGCAAAATAATGGTGTTCTACGTGTCGTAACACTACCAGGCTCTACCACCTATTTTGAGAATGCCAAAGGTGAGGATGGCTTCGAATATTTACTGGCCAAAGAATTCGCAAATAGTATTGGCGTATCACTTAAAGTGACCAGTATGCCTTCTCTCACTAGTGTGCTTTTAGCCATCGGCGGGCCTAATGCGCATATGGGTGCTGCCGGGTTAACAATTACACCAAAAAGGAAAAAAACCTTCCGTTTTAGCGAACCTTATTACTCTGTCGAACAAAAATTACTGTATCGAAATGGCACCAAGCGCCCAAAAAATATTGAGGGCTTAGTTAAGGGCTTAAATGACGGTATATTGTTGGCAATGTCTAACAGCTCCCACAGCGAACGCCTTTCCCAATTAAAGCTGGAACACCCGAAACTTGAATGGCAAGAAACCCAAGGGTTAGAAATGCAGGACTTAATGTCAAAAGTCCATTCAGGAGAAGCTCGATATGCTGTTATTGATTCCACGGCCTATGCTGTTGACCGAGCTATTTACCCCAAAGCTCGGGCAGCATTTAACCTTTCAGAACCTGAGGCTGTAGGCTGGGCCTTCCCCCTTCATGGTGATAATTCCCTTATTCAAGCTGCCAACCAATTCTTAAAAGACTACGAACAAAGCGGTAAGCTTGAAAAGTTAAAGCAACAGACTCTCGAACAAACACATAAATTTAATCAGGCTGGCTCTCAGCTTTTCAAGAAAATGCTCCTGACTCGCTTACCAAAATATCAGGATCTATTTCAGGAAGTTGCTCTAAAAAACAATATAGACTGGCATATGCTAGCCGCTATTTCTTATCAAGAATCACATTGGAATCCTAAGGCAAAATCGCCCACTGGAGTAAGGGGGCTGATGATGCTTACGCTACCTACGGCAAGGGAAATGGGCGTCACAGATCGTGTCGACCCACGGCAAAGTATTGAGGGCGGAGTAAAGTACTTCCTTCAAACGAAATCGAGAATCCCCAAGGACATTACCGATCCAGATCGTACTCTTCTAGCCCTCGCAGCGTATAACGTAGGGATGGGGCACCTGGAAGATGCCAGGGTGCTAACAGAACGTGCAGGGAAAAACCCTGATTTATGGCAAGACGTTAGAGAGTTTCTCCCCCTATTGGAAAAGAAACAATATTACAGCACTGTTCGCCATGGCTATGCTAAAGGAAGAGAACCTGTTCAGTATGTGGGAAATATTTTACGCTATAAAACTGTGCTAAAACGTCACTCTTCAGAACTACAGCGGCAGCAAGCACAGCAGTCTATTCCTGAAATGCCCAACTCCAGTGACTGGAGTCCTGACGCCCTGCTCTCTTTGTAACTTGCTATCTTTGTAACCTTCTACCTTTGCAACTTTCTACCGGTGCAATACGACCACGTTACTTTTGTGATCGTTTATTTCGAAAAAATGTACTGATTAAATCGCTGCATTTTTTTTCCAAAACCCCACCGACTACATCCAACTTATGATTATAGTGAGTTAACTCAGGCAACTTGAGCTGACTTTCCACTGCACCTGCCCTCGGTTCTTTCGCACCATAGACTAAACGTGCTACACGGGCATGAATCATTGCTCCAATGCACATGGTGCATGGCTCAATGGTGACGTAGAGAGTCGTATCCGGTAATCGATAATTATTCATATTGGCAGCAGCATTGCGCAGCGCCATAATTTCAGCATGAGCCGTTGGGTCACAAGTGGTTATAGGCGAATTATAACCCTCACCGACCAGAGCACCGTCTTTAACCAGTAAAGCGCCAACGGGCACCTCACCTTCCCTACCTGCTTGTTCTGCAAGTACCAGCGCCTTAGACATCCAATCAATATCTATGGGGGTATAACCCATGCCGATCACTTGGCTGAGCCCTTTTTGCCTAGGGTCTCTTTATCTAAATCCATATCACCAAAACGCTGATCAACTGTTTCTTGCAATAAATTCTCTATCCCCTTAGCTTTTTCGACTTCCCTTTGATAAAGCGCTTCCGGTTGATCTGAACTATCTAAAGGTTTCTTTTCGTCAATAAAAACCACATAAACAATCCCGAGAATGGCAATAGAAATCAATAAATATTTCATCATTCACTCAGCAATTAAATGAAGCAATGAAGGTAACCTAATTAAAAAAAGCTGGCAAATTATAGCCACACTTTAATTGCCACAAAAAAAATAACCGCCTAATTAGGCGGTTATTTGATTCTGTTGCCACGACTCATAGTCGCAGAATATGTCTACAACAGATGAGGCCAATTAGTGATCTTCCTCAACAATTTTGCAGGATTCAACCTTGCCAATGATCTCAGCGTAATCATCGTTTAGCGGGCATCCACATGAGTACCCTGTTTCTTCAGTTGCATGAAGGCGAGCCTGTTCAATGTGCCATTCTGCAACTTTCAGGTGCTGATCAACACTCATTTCTTATCTCCTTAGTTAGGTTAAATTTTCTCTAAATATGAAAGCGGCCTAATATACACGGGGAAATCGCCAGATCAATGCTAAAGTGAGAATTTATTGTACAACACACATCTTTTTATACATATCGAGCCGATAAATTTAAGAAAAATTTAACCACTCCCATTCAATTGTAAATGGACAATTTTTTAGAATTAATATCAATGACTCAATCATAAATGCAGGCGGCAATACAATGCCCTGAAATTTCTTAAAAATTCACCAAATAGACTTAGTCTGCGGTAAGCTAATTAACCGCAGTTCCAGTACTAGGGCATAATTTTGATCCTTACCAGCGTTTAGCCACAATTACTGTCTAAACGCTCCTGTCACTCCCACTCGATAGTGAATCAACCATTTTTTTATTATTTTTCATGAAGTTAAAACCCATCACTTATACAAAACCATGAGAAATACCATGACTAGAAAAAATTTAAAAACGTTAAATTATTTCCAGGCCGTACAAAAAACAACCAAAGCTATCAGGGCGAGTATAAGCTTAAAGCTTTAAATTTGATTGGATCCAAGTGGTCTTTACATTTCATACCACTTCTTCTCTCTAAAGAGGCTCATTCATAGATGTGTAGAGTTGTTAGAGTGATAAAATTAGTAGACATGAGAGACCATTATACCTATGCCACGCTTCGCCAGGCATATTTTACAGCTTCTGTGTTACTACCGTTATTGTCATATCGAATGCAGTGCATCAAGTAGTTAAGCACTGGCTCCGATGGCTTAGGATTCTTTAACCAGTCAGGGCTATAACCCGGTGCAGTGGCCAGTTGCCGGTCAATCATTTCATTGATAATCGGCAGGTAGGCAAACCCGGTTTTGCCGATATAAAGGCTGGAAATATCCTGCTGCTCATAAAGTCTGAGCGCCTGGGAAACACCGTTAAGATACAGATAGTCTTTAGTAAAACCGCCACCACGATGAACTCGCACGGAAAGTTTAAAGGCAGCATCCGGAACCATGCCATGCTCTTCCAGCAAATAATTGAAGGTATGGCGGAAGCTGTTACCTTTGAGCATTTCCTTCACCGCCATCACCCGTAGTGCCAAACCTTTCAGCCGCTGCAATGTCATATTGCCCGAATGGTACTCGTTGAGAATCGCCAAACCTTCTTGCGCCAGAGTGTTACCGGGCAGCCCCAGGGTAAAAACCTTTAACCGCTGACTGGCAGCATTAAGGCTGGTGGCCATATGCACACCCAGCTCGTGATTAATCAGCGCCTCGGCTTCTTTTTCAGGTAGTGAGATTCCCTTGGTCAGCATAACGGCCTTGCGACTATTGGATACCATCGCTGATGCCACCAGACGATTACTGACTTCTATCTTACACGGCATATTCCAGCCAGATGCCGCTGAGGTAAAGCGTTCTATCAAGGCTTGCTGGTCAAGTAGCTGTGTGTCTGGTGTTTCAAAGTCAGCACAATGTAACAGGTAGTTGGCATTTTTTTCATCGCTGTAACTGGGCTCGCCATAATATTTCAGCGAGGTATAGACAAACTCACGCTGGCCGATACTGACCAACATATCAATTTTACCACTCAGGTTATCGATAACATCTCTATACAACGCCTGAATACCTGGATCACGAATAGAATCTACAGGCAAACGATACAGCTGCTCCCGAAACAGGTAGGGATCTAGCTGTAAAGGTTTGTAGCGGAATTGAGGCTCATAATTGCCACGTTCCTTGAAAAAACGCTTCTTCTCCGACTGCAGGTTAATCGGATTCATGTACTGGAGTGTGTCCAGCCCCTTCGCCACATGGTAGAGCCGGTTATCGACATTAAGAATAGCCGGGTCCATTTTTTCGGCCAGCATATCACTGCTTTTACTGCGTTTTTTGGAGGTATAGCGACGGGCAAAGAATGCAGCCACATCGGTCAGGCAGTCCTTAAACTGCTGGCTCAGACTGTTTAGAATAATCGGGTAGGCCTTGCCGGACAGCTCATCAATATAGACTTTCTTGATTTCCAACGACAATGCCAACGTATTTTGATAGCGGCTATTCACATGTGAGATTAAATAACCTCGACCATAAAACACCTGATTGGTAGCTACCGTTACGGGCAGATTGGGTAATTCAATCTGATGCAAACGTTTTTTGGTTTTCTCCAGCGCTACGGACCAGCGATCCAGATCAAGCTGTTCCGTTCCCAAATTAAAGGTCGGTGATTCACCCTTAATTCTGAGATGGTTATAGGAATGCACATCAAACACCAAAGCGGCTTTAAACTGTTTTTCGATACGCTCCAGCAGTGCATCCAGTATGCGGTAAAACTGCTGATGCTTAACCACGCTGAGTTGCCTTTCTTTGGGTGGTAGCGACTTTTGCCAGACTTTTTTGCCCCAGGCAGTTTAGTAAATACAAGTGGCCAGTGGTCGGTTAAGATCATATTCGTAACGGGAATCCATCGCCACCAAGGTAATGGGCATCGCATCTATCAATTGATCGGTAAAGGGATCTTCTTCGTACAGGCGCTCGGCTTCCGTCAAGTGACAATACTGTTGCAATGAGGTACGGAATTGGTGGCCAGCATGCAGTGCCGTACAAACAGATGGCACATAGGCTTCGATTTTAATCGCCAGCGCACCGTCTTCTGTCAGGCACTCAAACAATTCACCTGACTGAATAGCGGTGATGATGTCAGCTTCAGATCGCTTCTGCATCTTCGATTACCTTACGGAAGCTGTTTTTTCGCTCTACCACCAGCTCCCGTGCCGATACCACGTTCTCGATAAAGTCGAGTACATTGCTTTGCAGTTTTGTGCGGTTTAAACGGTTGATGCGGGTAATACCACCGGGGCTCAGCACATTGACTTCGATCAGCTTGCCTCCGATAACGTCAATGCCAACAAAGTACAAACCATCCCTGACCAATTGTGGGCCCAGCGCGCGGCACAAAGCTTTTTCCTCTTTACTCAGAGCGTGCTTAACCTCATGCCCACCCGCACGGATATTTGAGCGCACATCATTAGCTGCAGGGACACGGCGCATGGCACCGATAGGCTCGCCGTTCAACATCAAAATGCGCACATCACCTTTTTCAGCACCTTCAACATACTCCTGCAAAATCACGTAGTTGCCGTTGCCAGAACCGATATAAAAATCCAGCAACGAACGAAAATTCTGCTGGGCCCTTTTCTCCACCACAATGACCCCCTGACCGCCAAAGCCGTTGAGCGGCTTCATGATCATTTTTTCGGTGGATGACTCTTCCAACACCTGAGCCAGGTAGTCTTGGCTTTTGGAAACGTGGGTCACAGGGATAAAGCGCGCCGCTTCGCCACTGAAAGACGCTGGATACAGTTTGTTGTTGGCAATACGCAAGCCATCCAGATCATTCATGATAAAGACATCATTGCGCACTGAATCGAGAAAGTTCAGTGCAAGAGAATCCAACGGCGGGTTGGCGCGCATCACAATCACATCAAAACCCGCCAGTGGCAGCTTGCTGCGCTTAAATTCAGCTTGCCTATAAAAAGTAGGCACACTGTGGCTAATCGTGTCCCGCTTTTTCAACACATTGCAAAACGCGTGGGCGACACTCTCACGAACGGTCAGGCTATTAACAGTGGTGATCGCAACCGTATGTCTGCGCCTTGCTGACTCGTGAATAAGGCGTAAGGTACTGTCACTTTCAGGCTCAATTCGCTCCCAGGGATACATCAAAAAGCAGAGTTTCATCTTTATTTCCTCAGAGCATTAGCGATTCAAAATCATCATCGAAACTTGTTTCAGGATGAGCTGCCACCAGCGGCTTACTGCCAACCAGTGGCGAGCTAATCATCGCCTTTGGCGCAGAGGTTTTGTTGCAAAATAGCACCCATACCCTCTCATGAACTGTTTTCGGCGCTTGCTCACCCCGGCAAACGGCAACAAACGCCTCCTCTTCCTTGGTCACAGGAGTCCTACTACCTTCCGCCAATGCCTGGTAGGCCCATCCGTGCTGCATCAACAAATTGGTCTGCTCACCGGTAAATTCGCTACTATAATCAATGTTATAGGGGAAGTGGCCATCACTATAAAACTTGCGATTTGAATCTAATGAGAGGCTATTTGCCATATAAATAAATCAAATGGGTCTATTAATAAGTGTAGCGAGTATCTTCCTGAAATTTATGGTTGTAAAACGACTTGTTTTTCTTATTTCAATAAAATATTTTGATCGATAGACAATAATGAACACCGACCTTTTACGAACATTTATGGAAGTGGCCAAGACCCGGCATTTTGGCCATGCGGCCGAGAACCTCTATCTGACCCAATCGGCCATCAGCTCCCGTATTCGACAACTGGAAGCTACTGTTGGGGTCCCACTATTCACCCGACATCGCAACAACATCTTACTGACGCCATCCGGCGAGCGGCTTCTACCCCATGCGGAAAATATACTGGTTGCCTGGCAGGTTGCCTTGCAGGAGGTAGGCGTACCCACCACTCAATCGATACAACTCTCGCTGGGCGGCACGTCGAACCTGTGGGACACGTTTTTACAGTCGGTACTACCCAAGCTCTCAGTCCGGTTCCCTAATCTCTATATCCGCACCGAGATCAACTCTTCACAGGAGCTGACGCGGGCCTTGCTCGCGGGCAGGATGGACATCATTACAGTGCTTGACCCCCCGACAAACCTTGAGCTGGAAGCCAGGCGAATTGGTGCTCTAGAGTTAATTATGGTGGCCAGTCAGCCTGAGCTGTCGACTGAAGATATTCCCAGCATCGGCCATGTGTTTGTGGATTGGGGGACTGCGTTTAATCTCGAACAGGCGCGACTTTTTAATGAACCGGTAGCGCCTACACTACACACGGGGCAATCACATATCGCTCTGGAGTTTTTATTGTCCCATGGCGGGGCTGCCTTTTTACCTGTTGCACTGGTCACCCCCTACCTGGAACGAGGCTTACTGTATGAACTCAACGATACCGGCAGCGCCCACCAGGAGGTTCATTTGGTGTTTGCCAAGAATTCGGAAAAGGCCCTACAGCTCGCCCCCATCATCGCGATGTTAGAAGAGCTGGATATTAAACCCGATGATCCCTTGGGTGGGGTTTAAGTGGTGAATACTACTTGCATCACAAATGTGATTACCGGCCGCGCTACCGCTCTGCGTTAGAGCAACAGATACCAAGACAATGACAATTTACACTCATGGTATCACTGCTCATTACTTTGCAGTATGCAATAGATACCAAGATTAATACCATTGATAATGCAGATTATATTATCAACAGAATTAATTAAACTTTTATAAACCAAAAGTTAAAAATTCCGGCTACTCCCACTCAATAGTAGCGGGTGGCTTACTGGAAACATCATAGCTAACACGGGAGATTCCCGAGATTTCATTAATAATTCGGTTGGACACTTTCTCTAACAGCTCATAGGGCAAATGTGCCCAACGGGCAGTCATAAAATCAATGGTTTCTACTGCCCTCAATGCCACTACATATTCATAACGGCGGGCATCACCGACAACACCAACAGATTTAACCGGTAAAAAGACCACAAATGCCTGACTGGTTTTGTGGTACCAACCCGAATTATGAAGCTCTTCAATAAAAATAGCATCTGCTTCACGCAACAGATCAGCGTATTCTTTTTTCACTTCGCCTAGAATTCTAACGCCTAAGCCGGGCCCCGGGAATGGATGGCGATAGACCATGTCATAGGGAAGACCAAGCTCTAAGCCTATCTTCCTGACTTCATCTTTGAACAACTCACGTAAAGGTTCTACCAACCCCATTTTCATATCTTCGGGCAACCCACCAACGTTATGGTGTGACTTAATCACATGTGCCTTACCCGTTTTAGCCGCTGCCGATTCAATCACATCGGGATATATAGTTCCCTGTGCCAGCCATTTCACATCCTTTATCGCTGTCGCCTCTTTATCGAACACATCAATAAAAGTTTTACCAATAATTTTACGTTTACGCTCTGGGTCATTTTCACCCTCAAGGGCATCCAAGAACAGGGCTTCGGCATCAGAGCGAATAACTTTTACACCCATATTATTGGCGAACATATCCATCACTTGATCGCCTTCATTTTTACGCAATAGACCATTGTCCACAAAAACACAGGTCAACTGATCGCCAATGGCTTTATGTAACAGTGCAGCTACAACAGAAGAATCCACGCCACCGGATAAACCCAGTAGAACCTTGTCAGTGCCAACCTGCTCACGAACCCGAGCGATAGCATCATCAATAATCTGTGCTGGTGTCCAAAGAGCTTCGCAAGCGCAAATCTCCAGTACAAAATGTTCAAACATCCGCATACCCTGAAGGGTATGAGTCACTTCAGGGTGGAACTGGATACCATAGAATTCTTTTTCAGCATTAAACATACCGGCAATCGGACAGGATTCCGTAGAGGCCATTAACTCAAAGCCATCTGGAATTGCAGTCACCTTATCACCGTGACTCATCCAAACATCGAGCAACCTACCTTCTTCATGATCTATATGATCCACTACTTCATGCAGTAAGCGGCTATTACCCTCGACTTTAACCTGAGCATAGCCAAACTCGTGTATATCAGAACCTTCGACACTACCACCCAACTGCTCTGCCATGGTTTGCATGCCGTAACAAATCCCTAAAACGGGAATACCCAATTCAAATACTAACTGCGGTGCACGGGGAGATTCACCGACCGTAACTGATTCTGGACCACCTGCAAGAATAATTCCCTTGGGGTTGTAATCACGAATTTCTTCGTCGGTCATATCAAAAGCACGAATTTCCGAATAAACACCAACTTCTCTCACCCGACGTGCTATAAGCTGTGTGTACTGGGAGCCAAAATCAAGAATCAGAATTTTTTGTGAATGGATATCAGTCATAATCAATTATCGAGCCATTTAAAAGCTAGTAATAAGCTAAAAGGGCTGCAGTTCGCAGCCCTTCTAAGTATCAACACCAATAGATATTACCTACGAGGGTAATTCGGTGCCTCTTTAGTAATAGATACGTCATGGACATGGCTTTCACCCATGCCTGCGGACGTTACCCTGACAAAATTAGGCTTGGTACGCAGGGTTTCAATATCAGTGCTACCGGTGTAACCCATAGCAGAACAAACACCACCCATCATCTGATGAATAATGGCTGATACGGCACCTTTGTAGGGAACACGCCCTTCAATGCCCTCTGGTACCAGCTTCTCAGAACCTTTGCTAGCATCCTGAAAGTAGCGATCACTGGAGCCCATTGTTTGAGACATTGCCCCCATGGAACCCATACCACGATAGGACTTATAAGTACGCCCCTGATAAAGCTCAATTTCACCCGGTGCTTCTTCTGTACCAGCAAACATTGAACCCATCATCACCGAGTGTGCTCCTGCAGCCAAAGCCTTAGAAATATCACCAGAGAATCGAATACCACCATCGGCAATAACTGGAATATCTTTATCCGCCAATGCTTCAACCACATTAGCAATAGCTGATATTTGTGGCACACCAATACCCGTAACAATTCGAGTGGTACAAATAGAACCTGGGCCAATACCCACTTTCACACCATCAGCACCTGCCTCAGCCAATGCTAACGCAGCTTCAGCAGAGGCAATATTGCCACCGATAACATCCACTTCAGGGTATTGGGATTTAATCTTTCTTACTCTATCAATCACGTTTAAAGAGTGGCCATGGGCTGTATCAACAACCAGCACATCAACTCCAGCGTTTACAAGTGCTGCAACGCGGTCATCTGTATCAGGACTAGTTCCTACAGATGCACCTACCCGCAAACGCCCTTGATCATCTTTACAAGCATTTGGGTATTTTTCAGCCTTATCGATATCCTTAACGGTAATCAATCCACAAAGTTCAAATTCGTCGTTGACTACCAGCACTTTTTCAATACGATGTTTATGCAACAGAGCTTTTACTTCATCAGCATTGGCGCCTTCCTTGACAGTAACCAGGAGATCTTTCGGCGTCATAATCGCCGAGACAGGTAAATCCAGACCAGGCTCAAAACGAACATCACGGCGGGTTACGATACCGACCAAGTCACCATTATCTACAACAGGGACACCGGAAATATTATGTTCGTTGGTTAACTCCAGAAGTGTCTGAATAGATGCTTCTGCATTGATTGTAATCGGGTCTTTGACCACCCCACTCTCATATTTTTTTACAGCGCGAACTTCCTGTGCCTGTTTTTCGATGGTCATGCTTTTGTGAATAATGCCAATGCCACCTTCTTGGGCAAGAGCAATGGCTAGCCTTGCTTCAGTCACGGTATCCATGGCTGCCGAGACTAGCGGAATGTTTAGGTAGATATTTCGTGACAGGCGAGTTTGTAGTGAAACGTCTTTGGCTGTGACCTCGGAGTACCCGGGTACCAATAAGACATCATCAAAGGTGAGTGCTTCTTGAGCAATTCGCAACATCTGGGTGGCTTACCTCATCAGAATGTGGATTTTTAAACCCTATACCATCGTGTATAACTATTAGACAGCAAGCAGGTTTTAAAGTAAGCGCGGCATTATAAGCTTATCAAGCCTAAAAAAATACCATTTTTCACATAGTTGGGCATGATTAATCATGATGATATTAACCTGGCCGCTCTACTTATCTCGCCGTCTTTAAATCACCTCTAAATCAAACAAATCGCGATATAAATTGACTAAACAACTCGGTGATGGACAATACCAGCATGGATGTAAACAGCGATATTCAACAACCCTCACTCCTCACGGTATCCCAGCTTAACCGAAGAGCTCGGCAATTGCTGGAAACACACCTACCCCTAGTATGGGTTGAAGGAGAAATATCCAACTTCTCCCGTCCCGGATCAGGCCATTGGTATCTGACGTTAAAGGATGAACAAGCACAAGTTCGCTGTGCCATGTTCCGTAACCGAAATAACTTGGTTCGTTTTGCACCTGAAAACGGTTCCCATGTAATGATTCGCTGCCGTGTCAGTATTTATGAAGGCCGTGGTGATTTTCAACTTATCATTGAGCATATGGAGGAAGCTGGCTACGGTGCACTACAGCGACAGTTTGATGAACTAAAAACCCGGCTATCCCAAGAAGGGCTGTTCAGTGAAGAATACAAACAAGCCCTTCCCTCTTTGCCAAAAAGAATTGGACTGATTACCTCACCAACGGGGGCGGCCATAAAAGATATTCTTTCTATATTAAAACGGCGTTTTCCCGCCATACCCGTTACTCTCTACCCCAGCGTTGTACAGGGGAAGACTGCCGCAAAAGAGCTAGCCGACCAAATAGCTCGCGCTAACAGCATGGCAACTGATAGTGAACAACGCTGTGATGTATTGCTGCTAAGCCGTGGCGGTGGCTCCATAGAAGATCTTTGGGCATTTAATGAAGAAATGCTTGCCCGGGCAATTTATAACAGTGATATCCCCATAGTGAGTGCCATCGGCCATGAGACTGACTTCACCATTGCAGACTTTGTAGCAGATTACCGTGCAGCGACACCCTCTGCAGCTGCTGAAATATTGAGCCCTGATGGCCAGCAACTTCTGGCGAATTTTAAAGGGTACGAGCAGCTATTAACCGATACTATTTTGCAACGTATCAACGCAAGTAATCAGCAAGTTGATTATCTAAATCGACGACTACGGCATCCAGGTGAAAAGCTAACGCATCAACAAACCCAGTTAAAAAGTTTGGAATTACGTTTAAAACAGGCTGTACTTGCCAATCTAAATGAACAGCGCCACCGTATAGATTCACTGGAAAGCAAAATTAACCAAAACCACCCTAGCCAACAGCTAGATAGTTTGCAGCTACAGATAAAAACACTCAAACAACGATTAGCGGGTGGAATGAAAAATTTAATGAACCAAAAACAACAGCGATGGAAAAATTCAGTTCAATTATTAAACACTGTAAGCCCTCTCAATACCCTGCAGAGGGGCTACGCTATTGTTTTGGATAACAATCAACATGTAGTACGTTCAGTAAGTGATAAAAAGCCTGGAGATCAGGTTTCAACGAAACTAATGGATGGTTCACTACTCTGTACTGTAGATAAAATTATTTCGGATCAGTAATGCGGATCTATCTTTGGGAACAATATAAAAATGAAACAAACAGTAACCCTTGTTCATACGCTATCGTTAACACTTGTTCTTTTAACGCAGCAAGTAACAGCACAAGAAGTACAACCTGACATACCCCAAAATGCCGAAAATCAGGTAGTAACAGTATGGGATTTAGGTGATTTATATCCTGATATAGCCAGCTGGAACTCTGCCAGAGAAGAAATTGCAGCGCGTATAACTACACTGGATCAGTGTAAAGGGAAGCTGGGAGAAAGTGCAGATAAGCTAGCTGAATGCATGGCTCTCATCAACAATACATATAAAGATTTATTGCATCTATACGTCTATGCTTTTCTGGCAAAAGACACGGACCTTGGTAATTCGGAAAACAGGGAACGATCTTCCATTGCCCAGTCTCTGCTAACACAGCTTGGTGAAGCCACCAGCTACGTTGATCCAGAATTAGTAGCTATCGATGAAGATAAACTTAATGGCTTCCTAAAAAACTCTGATGCATTAAAAGATTACGATTTTTCAATCCTCAACACCCGGCGCCAGGCAAAGCATATTCTCAGCCCAAAGGAAGAGCGTATTATCGCTGCTTCCTATGATGCCCTGAGTACAGGCTCCAATGCCTATGAGGTACTCACCAATGCAGAGATGCCCTGGCCTGAAATCACTTTATCTAATGGTGAAACCGTCCGCCTTGATGCATCTGGTTATGGAAAATCTCGCACATCAGAGTCTAGGGAAGACCGTGAAAAAGTCTTTAGAACTTTTTGGGAAGTCTTTCAAAATTATCGTCAAACCTTAGCGATAACCCTCGAGGGTCAGGTTAAAAGCGATGTGTTGGTGGCCAAACTCCGTGGCTTTGATTCATCTCTTCAGCGTGCTCTAGACAACGACAATATCCCCGAAGAAGTTTACCGGGTACTAGTAACGACTGTTAACGATAAAATCGACAGTCTACATCGCTTAATTAGCCTTCGGCAACGTATGCTGAAAATTGATAAAACGGAATATTACGATATTTACCCTTCAGTCATATCTCTGGATAAATCCTATACATTAGAAGAAACAAAAGAACTTACTATCAAGGCACTGCAGCCATTGGGTAAAAAGTATATTGAGACCTTTACAGAAGCCGTGAATCAAAACTGGATGCACGTATATCCCAGCCCCGGCAAACGAAGTGGCGCCTATGTCATGGGGGCTGCCTATGATGCCCACCCCTATATGCTATTGAATTTTGATAACACTATAGAATCAGTAAGCACCTATGCCCATGAATGGGGGCATGCTATGCACTCTCTGATGTCCAATGAAAACCAGCCCTTTACGAAAGCCGATTACGCTACATTTATTGCTGAAATTGCCTCTACAGCCAATGAAGTACTGCTCTTTGATTATTTGAGAAAAAATGCAAAAAATGACCAAGAGCGACTCTACTATTTATTCAAAGAACTCTCACAAATTCGTGGCACATTTTTCCGCCAAACCCAATTTGCTGAATTTGAATTAGCCATACACGAACAAGTAGAGAATGGTGGCGCTTTGTCTGGAGACAAGCTCAATAGCATGTATGGCGACATACTGAAACGTTATTACGGCCATGACAAAGGAATTATGAACATAGACGAGCTGTATACCGTTGAGTGGGCCTACATCCCTCATTTCTACCGAAACTTCTATGTTTATCAGTATGCCACTTCCATATCAGCGGCCTACTTCCTTACAGATAAAATCCTTAGTGAAGGCGAACCTGCACAGGAAAACTTTCTTAATATTCTAAGGGCTGGAGGTTCTGATTACCCCTATCAAATCCTGTTAGATGCAGGTGTTAATATGGCCTCACCAGAGGTCTATAAAGCGATTATTAAACGTATGGATAGACTTATGGATGAGGTAGAAGCGATTTTAGATAAACAAAATTAAAGATAAATAACTACGTACAGACTTTTAAAAAAGAGCGCCAAAAAAAGCGCTCTTTTTTTATATCTCGTCAACCAATTTTAAGACCACACGTTTAAAGCCTTACATATGACTATTAATCAACATTTATTTGAAAGGGATATTACATGAAAAAAGTTATCATCACCCTCACCCTATTGACGGTAACCACACTGGGTATTGCCACTGCTGTTTGGGCAGAACATGGCGGTCCACGTGATGGTAAACACCACGCCAAGCATCATTTTGGCAAAATGATGTTTAAAAAAATGGATACAGATGACGATGGTGCTATCTCTGTCCGCGAACACGAAGCAGGCCTTCAGAAAATGCTAGAAAGGCGTAGAGCACATTTTGCCAAAATGGACAAAGATGGCGACGGGTTTGTAACAAAGAAAGAAGCAAAAGATGCCCGTAAAGAAGTGGGTGATAAAAGGCGGGAACACAAAAAAGAAACGATGGACTAATACACTAAGTGTCAAAATCAACCCCAGAGAGAGCCAGAATGAGGAATCAATCTGGCTTTTTTAGATCAAGGCTTACACATTCATAACCCTTTAAAATATAAGGGTATATTTCGTTAAAGAAATCATTGAATAGGCATTACTTGCCATATTCTAAATTTATATTTAGGGTTCAGGAATGCCAAACTAGGGTTTTTCTTCAAAAGTATTGCACAACAAAGTAGCCCATAAAGTAATAAAGGCATTAGAAATGATAAAAAGTTTTTAGTTAATCACTAAGGAGGACTAGATGGCTCGGTATATTGTAGACAAAACACAACAACCTTCTGGCACACATATCATTCATAATCTAAATACATTCTGCCCAGATGTTCCCGATTCTCAACATCAAAAAATGCTTGGAATGTTTCCAACCTCTCGCGCCGCATTAAGAGAAGCTAAAAAGCATTTTGAACTAGTGAATGGCTGTGAAAAGTGCTCTAGAGATAGCTATATGCCGTAAGGAACAATAGAAAATAACGATCAAAAAAATTTGAATGGGCTGCTAAAATAGTGGCCTTTTTTATGGGAAATAAAATAAACATCTCAAACTAAATAATCCTGATTCTATTAAACAAAACAAAGGTATCATTTATTAATTTGAGACCATCCCATATAAAAAATCTTGAGCAGGGATAGACATTTCTTCTTGAGACCCTACAGCAGGTAAAACCTCATTAAGCCTGAGAAGAATATCAAGGTGCTCTTCAGATATATCAACAAAACGAAATACTAAACCTTGCCTATCTCCACCTTCTTTCTTTTTAAGAAACTTAACTTTTATATTTTTAATAAGAATCTTTTTACCCATATCAGAAAAGAGTCTCAGCTCTTTAAACATGGCAGTATTGCCATCGGGAAACATTTTTTCAAAGTTATTTTTCGTGATCACTTGATTAAGATAAAAAATGCCACCTCTAATATTTAAAGCCATGTAACCGGCTCTATTATTTTGATAGCACGAAAAAAGGTCTGGGCTTTTTAAGACCACATCACACCTGGCTACAACTCTGTCTCCACCAAATTTTCGTCTATCTCTTGATTCAATTTTCACCAGATGCTCCAAATCACCTATTCATGGCCTCGTTTTAAGGGCGCTGTTAGAAGTGGACACAATAAAGCGAAAAAATATCAAAACATAAAAAACGTGACGAAGTGCACAAATTGGGTGACGAGTAGACCAAAAATTGATTTTTTTCATATTTTTACCATTCTCTAAAAGTGTATCTAGTATTTTTGCCCCAAAATATTTCTTTCCCTCTGTGATTTTGCACCAACCCTGACTACCCAAAAGATTTACCGCCCCACCAAAAACCCCTTACCTTATTGTAAATATTGCCATTTATTTAAATGGCATAGTTTTTGTTGTGTAAAAGTGACATTGCATTCTGTTGGGTAATGAAGCCCGCCCTCGCCCTCTGGCGGGCGGGCTTTTCTATTTCTAGTTTGGGGAATTTTTAATACAAGGTATTTTTATGAAAAAGCAATATCTAAAATATTCAGCACTGGCTGCCTATATCGGCATAACCCCTTTTTCGACCACTATTGCTGATGAAGCAACTAGTTTTTCTGAAATACTGACGAAGAGAGATACAAAATTCAACCTTAGGTACCGCTACGAGTTTGTGGATGACAACAAATCACCTAAAGACGCCGATGCATCACTCACTAATGGAAATTCAGAGCCAACTTGGAAATACCGTCATCATGATTACCCACGATGTAGATGAAGCTGTGCTGCTCTCAGACCCCATTGTAATGATGACTGATGGCCCAGCCGCTACCATTGGAGAAGTGTTAGATGTAAAGCTCGCACGTCCAAGAGATTGACTGGCACTGGCAGAGGACCCCGAATTCTTCCACTACCGCCAACAAGTTCTTCAATTCCTGTATGAAAAGCAAAAAAATCCAACCGATACAGATTCTGGTTCTTCTGATACAGCCGAACTGTCTAAATCCAGTACTTCAGTAACAACAGAGCAAAATAAGTCAGACAATTTATCTCCCCCTGAAGTCGTCACCCTAAAAGAAACAGCAACACAAGGAGGAAAAGAAACAGCGGCAGCCTAATCTGGCAGCACAATGGAGTTACAACCAAAACCCAATGGTTGATCACTTTGTCTACAGGGGAAAGTTAATTTTAGGGGGCTAAAATCTGGTGGCTTCCCCTGTCAGCCGCACCTCGGCACATGATATAACTACTACCGTTGCTCCCTTCCGGGCCTGGCGGGGTTCGTAGTCGATCATTGCGAAGGGACCAACAGGGGTCACCATAAAAAATCGTTTTACTAAACTGACTGTCTAGCAAAGCGCTGCGCATTATCGTGGGTTCGCCCATCCTTTTCAACCGTAATCAAGCGCTATTTCAACCACAATCAAGCACTATCATAAATAGAACACAATCCACACTGGTACTTGGCTGCGACCTTGCCTAACATAGGGCTCTCTTATCTAATTCAAATTTATCTTATTAATAGAAACTTAGAGCGGCGAGAAGCATCTATATCTATCTATAACAACAGGCCTAGCTATAACAGTACGCCTAATAAAAAGAATGCCTATGCAGAAAAATAATAATTTAAGAACTACTGCCCTATTATTTACATGGTTAGTATTCATATCACTTGTTGGCTGTAGCGGGGGTGAAAATAATGTCACCACAGGCAACAGGGATGGCATTCTTCATTGGGGTAACGGTACAGACCCACAGGAACTTGACCCACATATTATCACCGGTATTCCCGAACACCATATTCTCACTGCTTTACTGGAGGGTCTGGTGGCTAAGGATCCTGCGACTCTGGAGCCTATTCCCGCTGTCGCCAAATCCTGGAATATCAGTAGCGACGGTAAAACCTATACATTCCAATTGCGCCATAATGCCGTTTGGTCAAATGGGGATCCGGTTACTTCACACGACTTTGCCTGGTCATGGTGGAGAGCTTTACAACCCGCATTGGGCAATCAATATGCCTATATGTTGTTCCCGATTAAAAACTCTGAGGCCTACGCCAAAGGAGAGATTGATGATTTCTCAAAAGTGGGGGTAAAAGTCATCGATGATTACACCCTTGAAGTAGAACTGAACAACGCCACACCCTACTTCTTGCAACTGTTAGACCATTACAGCATGTTCCCGGTCCACCGCCCCACCATTGAAAAGTTTGGCAAACCGGATGAACGCGGCAGCCTGTGGACCCGGCCAGGAAACTTTGTTGGTAATGGCCCTTTTACATTAAAGGAATGGAAGTTGTTTAAACGGGTGGATGTGGTTAAAAACCCACAGTATTGGGATGCAAATAAAGTAAAACTTAATGGTATTCGTTTCCACCCCATAGAAAATGTCACCACGGAAGAACGTATGTTCCGCTCTGGGCAACTGCATCACACCGCTAGTATTCCTATTGATAAAGTGGCCACCTATAAAAAAGATAAACCCCACCTGTTGCATACCTACCCTTATCTGGGGAATTATTTTTATCGCATAAATACTACATTGCCCCATTTAAAGGACAAGCGCGTACGACAGGCGTTGGCGATGAGTATTAATAGTAAACAATTAACCGAGCAAGTCACCAAAGGTGGAGAAGTCCCCGCCTATACTTTTACCCCACCAGACACCTTGGGTTACACCGCAAAATCTGCATTTGAGTTTAACCCGGAAAAAGCCAAGCAGTTATTAGCCGATGCTGGTTTTCCAAACGGTGAAGGTTTTCCCGTGACTGAACTGCTGTACAACACTTCAGAAGGCCATCGAAAAATAGCGGTAGCCATCCAGCAAATGTGGAATCAGTACTTGGGCGTCAATATTATTCTCAATAATCAGGACTGGAAGGTTTATCTCGATTCCGTCAATAACGGTGATTACACCATTGCCCGAGCTGGATGGATCGGTGACTATGTTGACCCAAATACTTTTCTGGATATGTGGGTAAAAGATGGAGGGAACAATCGTACTGGCTGGTCTAACCCCAGGTATGATGAACTCATTCTAAAACTTGCTCCAAAAACAGCAGATAGAAACCTACGCTACCAACTCATGGCTGAGGCTGAAGCTATTTTGCTGGAGGATATGCCGATTATTCCAATCTATATCTATAACAGTAAAAGCCTGGTTCATCCCAGCCTAAAAGGGTTGCAGCCAAATATTCTTAATTACGTACTCTATAAAAACCTGTCCCTAGATACTAATTTAAGTGGAGTGAAACTCAACTAATGTTTCGTTTTATTCTCAGTAGGCTATTACAGGCAATTCCAGTATTGCTGGTAGTGATTACTGCCACCTTTTTTTTGGTACGCGCTGCCCCGGGAGGGCCATTTAGTGCCGAGAAAGCGGTACCGCCCGAAGTCATCAAAGCATTAGAAGCACAGTACAAACTCGATCAACCGGTGTGGCAGCAATATATTAGCTACCTTGGGGATCTAGCCCAAGGCGATTTTGGCCCATCGTTCCGGTACCCCGGACGAACTGTGGATGAATTAATCTATGGCGGCTTGCCGATTACCGCAGAATTAGCCCTTTATGCCATGTTAGTGGCCATTATTATTGGTGTCAGTGCTGGCGTTTTTGCCGCCCTCAAGCCGAATACTCCACAAGACTATGTTCCCATGTCCGCCGCGATGGTCGGTATCTGCATGCCCTCTTTCCTGATGGGCCCATTATTAGTACTAATTTTTGGTATCTGGCTTGAATGGCTACCGGTATCCGGCTGGGGGGATTTACCCGGCGATAAACTATTACCCGCTATTACCTTGGGAACGGGCTATGCCGCTTTTCTGGCACGCTTAAGTCGGGGCGGGATGTTGGAGGTTATGTCTCAGGACTATATCCGCACTGCCAGGGCCAAAGGTTTGCCCGAATGGGTAGTCGTACTAAAACATGGTTTGCGTGGTGGCTTAATCCCTGTGGTGGCTTTTCTCGGCCCAGCCTTTGCCGGGCTTTTAAGCGGTTCCTTTGTGGTCGAAACCATCTTCCAAATACCAGGACTGGGGCGTTTTTATGTACAGGCCGCCTTTAACCGTGATTACACCATGATTCTCGGCACTACGGTGTTCTTCGCCACCTTAATCATTCTGTTTAACCTGTTATCGGACATTATCGCCGTTTGGATTAATCCCAAGTTGCGCCATCAAGTGCAAGGTGGCTCCTAATGTCAGAACCTATGGTAATGAGTAACAATATTGAACAAGCAGAAAAAGGTACGTCCCTTTGGCAGGATGCCTGGATCCGGTTACGCAAAAACAAGCTGGCGTTATTTGGCCTTGGCGTTATCGTTTTTCTCTGCATTATTGCCCTGCTAACACCCCTGATTGCCCCCTATGGCTATGAAGAGCAAGACTTAGTACTTGGAGCTTCTCCACCTTCAGCAGAGCACTGGCTGGGCACTGACATCTTTGGCCGGGATATGCTCACCCGCATTATGTACGGCAGCCGTGTGTCCCTGATGGTTGGCTTTATTGCCACCGGTGTGGCACTAGTAATAGGCGTTCTCTGGGGCACTATAGCCGGGTATGCCGGTGGGCGAGTAGATGCCGTGATGATGCGACTGGTGGATATTCTCTACGCCCTGCCCTTTATGATTTTCATTATTCTGCTGATGGTAATCTTTGGCCGCAATATCCTATTACTGTTTTTAGCCATTGGTGCCGTTGAATGGCTCACTATGGCTCGTATTGTCCGTGGACAAGTACTGTCATTACGGCGGCAGGAATTTATCGAGGCTGCGGTTTCTCTAGGGCTGTCGCGCTGGACTATTATCCGTCGTCACCTGATACCCAATACCCTGGGGCCAGTGATTGTCTACACCACATTGACCATTCCCAGTGTAATGCTACTGGAAGCCTTTTTAAGCTTTTTGGGGTTGGGGATTCAGCCACCACAAAGTTCCTGGGGACTATTGATTTCCTATGGGGTTGAGACCATGGAAGAATATCCATGGCTGTTATTGTTCCCCGGTTTAACTTTATCCATCACTTTATTCGCACTTAATTTTCTAGGTGATGGCTTAAGGGATGCATTAGATGTCAGGTCATCTAAGGATTAAAGTAATACATTTAATATTAAACATAACCTATTGAATATAAATAATATGCCATTACTAGAAGTTGAAAATTTAACAACACACTTTCATACTCGTGACGGTGTAGTGAAAGCGGTTGATGGCATTAGCTTTAGTGTTGATCAAGGTGAAACCCTGGCCATTGTGGGTGAATCCGGCTCTGGGAAATCTGTTGCTTGTTACAGTTTACTCAACCTCATTCCACAACCTCCAGGGAAAATTGAATCTGGCACTGCCCTCTTTAATTCCAAAGATCAACGTGAAGACTGTCACCAGCAAAAAAAGGATCTTCTCCAAACCAGCGAAAAGGATTTACAAAAAATTCGCGGCAATGACATAGCTATCATCTTCCAAGACCCGATGACCAGCCTCAACCCCTATTTAACTGTAGGTGAGCAATTAATCGAGCCTCTCATTTATCACCATGATATTTCTCGCCAGAAGGCCATTGAGCGGGCCATAGAACTTCTTGGCGAGGTAGGAATAGTAGAGCCGGAAAAACGGGTGCATAGCTATCCCCATGAATTTTCAGGTGGTATGCGGCAGCGAGTGATGATTGCCATGGCACTGATCACTGAACCAAAACTGCTGATATGTGATGAACCCACTACCGCACTGGACGTCACAATTCAGGCACAAATTTTAAGACTGGTGAAACAACTGCAACAACAGCGCAATATCGCTGTGATTTTTATCAGTCATGACCTTGCTGTTGTTGCTGGAGTTGCCGATAAAGTTGCCGTAATGAAAGGTGGCGTTATCATTGAACAAGGCCCCGTGGAAGATATTTTTCATCGCACCCAGCATGAATACACGAAGAAACTACTGGCCTCTATTCCTGAGGGGGCAAAACCAGAGCTAGCCGCCAGTATAAGCGACTCGCCAGCGAATGAATTCTTGCTAGAGGCCAGGAAATTACGGACCCATTTTCAAGACCATAGTGGCGGTTGGTTCAAGGGTGGTAAAAAAATCATCAAAGCTGTTGAAGACGTATCCCTGAATATAAGACGAGGCGAAATTCTTGGGCTTGTTGGGGAATCAGGTTCAGGGAAATCCACTTTAGGGCGCTCAATTCTTCAACTAGTGCCAACTACCAGTGGTTCGGTACTATTTGATAACATCAATCTGACACAACTGTCCAAGCATCAGATGAAAAGCATGCGTAGGCGTATGCAAATGATATTTCAGGACCCCTACGCCTCCCTCAATCCACGTATGAGCGTATTCGACACATTGGCAGAGCCGCTGCTCTACCATGGACTAGCAATACGTAAAAACGTAACAGGGCAGGTTTTAACCTTGATGGATGAGGTGGGGCTGGCTCGCTCGGCTATTCGCAAATATCCTCATGAGTTCTCTGGCGGACAACGCCAGCGTATTGCCATTGGCCGGGCTATCGCAACTAAACCAGAGCTAGTCATTGCAGATGAGCCTGTTTCCGCACTGGATGTCACCATACAAGCTCAAATACTCGACTTGATTTTAACTCTGGTAGAAAAGCACAATCTAACCATGCTGTTTATCTCACATGATCTTTCTGTCGTTCGCTATATTGCTGACAGGGTGGCTGTAATGCACCACGGAAAGCTGGTAGAAATAGGTGACACCGAAACTTTATTTGCCAACCCAGAGCATGATTATACTAAGAAGCTGCTTTCCGCCATTCCTGTGGCAGATCCAGTTAAAGAGCGAGAAAGGCAATTAGCTGCACTCAGTTAGCTGCTCCCAGTTAAATTCTAGGGGCTTTCTTATAAACCTCGTTAGGCTTATAAACCTCATTAAGCTTATAAATAGCACTAAGTGCTAACTTCGAACGTTAACTTCGAATAAGCCGGGCACGAAAATTACGCCCTTTTAATTTACCCTGACTCAATTTTTTTAGCGCCAATTTACACACATCGCTTTTTACAGCGACGTAGGCACAACGATCAAAGATATTGATTTTTCCCACATCAGAACCAGAAATACTGTTTTCGCTACCCTCACTATCACCCTTACTTGTCAGGGCACCTAAAATATCTCCAGGGCGTACCTTTTGCTTTTTACCACCATCTATTTGAAGGGTTTCCATAGAAGGACTGAAGATTGGTTTCTCTAACAATTGCATCGGCGGCAAAGGCTCACCCACAATCAGTTGATCCAGGTAATCTTCCAACAAAGCCACTTTGTAGGCTTCTTTCTCAGTATAGAGAGAACAAGCTATGCCCTTACTGCCAGCACGCCCAGTCCGCCCAATACGGTGGACATGCACTTCTGTATCCCGTGCAAGTTGATAATTAATCACCGCATCCAATGCTTCAATATCAAGACCCCGTGCTGCCACATCTGTCGCCACCAAAACAGAAGCACTTTTATTGGAAAATCGCACTAAAGTTTGATCCCGGTCCCTTTGTTCCAGATCACCATGTAAAGCCAGAGCACTGAAACCAAGGCTAGATAATTCATCTGCGATTTCTTGGGCTTCACGCTTGGTATTACAAAATACAACTGAAGATTCTGGCTGGTATTTCTGGAGTAACAATTGCAGCGCCGTCATACGCTCCTTGTCTCTATTAACCTTAAAAAAATGCTGTTGGATGGTGCTTTTATCATGGTTAGATGCTACATGAACCATCACAGGATCATTCATTATTCGTTTAGAAATAGTTTGGATCTGATCAGGATAAGTAGCACTAAACAACAGGGTTTGGCGTTTGTGGGGTAACTGCTCAACAATAGCGTCAAGAGATGGTTGAAATCCCATATCAAGCATGCGGTCGGCTTCATCTAATACCAGAGTCGTTAAATCACCCAACCTTAAAGTACCCTTGCGCAAATGCTCTTCAACTCTGCCCGGTGTCCCAACAATGATATGAGCTCCATGCTCCAATGAACCTATTTGTGGGCCAAATGGCATACCACCACACAAGGTAAGAACTTTAATGTTGTGAATCGCTCTAGCTAACCTACGGATTTCCTTTGCTACTTGATCTGCCAGCTCTCGGGTCGGGCATAGCACTAACGATTGCACACGAAACTGTTTGACGTTGAGCTTATTTAAAAGCCCCAAAGCAAAGGCTGCCGTTTTACCAGAACCCGTTTTTGCCTGAGCAATCACATCTTTATTATTCAGGATACTAGGCAAACTCTGAGCCTGAATCGGTGTCATCTTTTGATAACCCAATGTCTCAAGATTTCTAAGCAAGCCTGAATGTAAACTAAGGGCTGAAAAAGCAGCGTTATCCAAGGTTATTCCTAAAATAAAAGTTGTTTTATGGCTTAGCAACTACCGTTTTACCGATAGGCGCAATGGCTATTCCAGCGAGTTTTAAGTGCTGCAAGCCGAAAGGAATACCAATAATAATGATAAAACAAGCAAGTGCCGAGATGATATGGCCGATTGCCAACCAAAATCCGGCAAAGACAAACCAGATAATATTACCCAATAAGCCAAGGGTTCCTGTTCCTATGTCCCCTGACTGGTTCAATACATCTCTGCTAACAGCTTCTTTACCAAAAGGGAAAAACGAAAATTGCCCCATAACAAAACAGGCTTTGCCCCAAGGAATACCGATGATAGTGATGAAAGCAATAAGCCCCACCAACCACCAAGCTAGTCCCATTAGGACACCGCCTAATAAAAACCAAAGTATATTCCCAAGAAACCTAATCAACTTTTACCCTAACTGGATCTACTGCAAACCTAAATGGTTATACATTTTTGTAATAGCCACGAAAACCGCAAATCAAACCCTAGAGCAATTGGTGAAAACTTATGGGTATGAGTATCATCTCTTAATACAATATCAGGCTCTGTATTAAAGTGACCATCTACCTCTAATACACCAAAAGCATCGCCCTTCGCATTAGCTGCAATCACAATAGGCTCTTGAAATAACGAACGGCGGATAAATTGCAAACTCCAACCAAATTCCTGAATTTTATTAAGTACAGCATCCTGTGCTTCATTTAAATAATTCTGGATGTCATTCGGTATTGGTTTTTCTCCTTTTCTCTTTTCCTTGATCCCTTCCCTGTTTTCCTTGATCGATCTACTTCTCCCTTGTCATAACGGCATTATATTTACCCTTAAATCATAAGCGGCAAAAGCATAGCACTGTTTTTTTCTTGGCTCAGCTATTTATCCACTACAAATACAAAATACTTACACCAACAACAAGCTCAATACTGTTGCACTAAAATATTATGGTACTGAAAAAAATGTGGCCACCATGATACAAATATAAACATAGAAGAACTTAAACTTGCTGAAAGAGCAAAATACTAGAAGAAAAAACTTGAGATGGGGAAATTGAGATTTAAGAAATATTGAAATGAAGATAGGAAAAAATAAAGGGCCTAAAAGCATTCATCCCAGCGGTATCAACACACTGGGATGAATTTTTTCTATAGCTAAGTGAATATCTTGTAGATTATTATTCTTGTTCAAGAAGCCACATTGTGTGCTCTACACTACCTGGCTCAATACCTTCGGGTACTGTATTCAACACAGGGTTTTCTTCTACTTCATCAGGATCAAGGTTCTTAACAACTTCACCCTGTTCATTAATATATTCACCAGGCTTCAAGTTTTCAGATTGAAAAAATGATGGGGCAGGGGCAGTCGAAACATCATCACTCGCACCCTCGGCAAATTTCTCAGTATCAAACTTGCTCTTAACTTTTTCAGCCGCCAATTCAGCTTCAGTCTTTACTGTTTCTACTGCTTCTGCGGCAGTCTCTTGTGCTGCTTCTGGCGCTGCTTCAGTTACTTTATCAGCTTCGCCACCACAAGCCGCCAAGCCTAGTACCAATGCAGATACGCCAAACAATTTAATAAGGTTCATTATTGAATCCCTCAAGGTTGTTAATCTAGATAATTTTTCGACTCTGTGGTCAAGCACCGCAGTCTAATGGGCCTTTTCTGAAAAATCCAGGGGTTTTAAGCCCATTTGCACTTCATTAGGTAGATTTTTGTCAATAAAGCTCAAGGGATAGGGGGAAATGATCATACTTACTCATAAGAAGTCGGGATCTCACCGTAAAAAAGCTGAAAATAGCAAACAAGCTGAAACAGCCATCAAACCACATAATACAGGTAAATTTTCAGTATTTACCTGTATTATCCACCCGATCTAATGCTTGATTTCCTAACACAATTTTGACAAATACAAGCTTTTTTCACCTTGTCTACAGGAATACTTTGCATAAGCTCATGGGGAAATGTTTCCGACCGGCACCAACAATCTTCAGGCCTACTCACACCACAGTTATTTGGCTCACCACACAAGGTGCATAGATTTGGATCGTTTTTTGTCATATTTCTATAAATTCAGCTAATATTTTTCTGGCAAAAATAAGCCATACAAGCCATCTCTAAAACTATTATAGTTATATAGTGCCTATTCAAAAGAGCGTATTACTATTCAACAATTCACTGTTGTCTTACAAGGCCAGCAAATTATGCCCAAATGGTTTATTAGTGCAGAAGAGCTTCATCAACTTGACCTAGATAACACCGATATTTTTGATTGCAGGTTTTCCCTAGCTGACAAAAATAAGGGAAGAAATCTTTATCTTAATGAGCACATACCCAATGCATTTCATTTGGATATGGAAACCAATCTATCTACCCCAAACCAACAATCCACTTCAAAACAGTTACATGGTGGCCGACATCCATTGCCGGACCCAGAAACGTTTATCCAAAAAATGCAGCACTGTGGTGTTAACCATAATTCACTCGTTATAGCTTACGATGATAACCGTCTCGCTGGTTCAGCAAGGTTATGGTGGCTACTAAAACTATATGTTCATTCTCGAATAAAAATTTTAGATGGAGGTATCTCGGCATGGAAAGCATCCGGTTTTCTCACTACACAAGAAACGCCTGAAACTAATTCAGGAATCATCAAAGGCAATTTCTCCGGCGATATTAATTCAGAACTTATTGTCGATCGTCACTGGGTAAGACAATTTATAGGCGATAAAGAAACTACGCTTATCGATTCAAGAGAAGCTCCTCGCTATTTAGGGCTTGAAGAGCCAATAGACCCCATTGCTGGGCATATCCCCGGAGCGATTAATTCACCTTGGCAATTGGTCACTGATGAAGCAGGTTTTGTTAAACCACATGACCAACAAAAGCTAATATGGCAGTCCCTTCCTATTTCTGAATCCCCAGTGGTCTATTGCGGATCAGGCGTTACCGCATGTGTTAATCTGCTTTCACTCTCATTATCGGGCATCGATAATGCTCGCTTATATGCCGGCAGCTGGAGTGATTGGTGCAGTTACCCTGCTAATCCTGTCGAACCACCACACAGCTCCCATGAAAATTTTGCACACAATCATTCATGACCATTATCATTTTATTTATTGCAGGCAGTATGGCCTGGTTTATCAGCACCGTTGCTGCAGGGGGCGCAGCAATGCTGATGATCCCTATCATCAGTTTTCTTATAGCACCTCAGGTAGTCGCGCCCGTTGTGAGCCTGGGGGCTTTTTTAGCAAATCCATCCCGGGCCTGGTTATTCAGAAATCATATTGACTGGACAGTCAGCAATTGGCTTATACCAGGCAGCCTACTCGGTGCGGTTTTAGGTGCGTGGACCTTTACTCAAATATCAGCACAGTGGATACAAATTGTTTTGGGATTATTTCTTATATCGACTGTATTTCAGTACAAATTTGGTAAATCAAAACGATCCTTTGCCATGAAAATAACCTGGTTTTTCCCCGTCGGCTTAGTAGTTTCTTTTTTATCGGGGCTAGTGGGTGGTACAGGCCCTGTACACAACCCTTTTATGCTCAATTATGGTATGGAAAAAGAGCGACTAGTCGCCACCAAAGCGATGAATTCACTAGTGATGCAATTTACTAAATTAGTCGCCTACACCGGCTTTGGTGCGATGACATTAGAAATAGGTGGATACGGTCTGGTACTGGGCATTGGTGGTGCTCTAGGCGCCTGGCTTGCTAGCAAACACCTCCAAGGTATCGATGCCAGTCAATTCCGTATTTATACCCTGATATTAATGCCTATCTGCGGATTTCTTCTTTTAATTAAGGCATTTTCCTAGGCGCAAAAAACTAAAACTCAGCGTTCAAAACTTGCTATTAAAGGCAATGCCATGGAGGGAAAATCAGTAATAACACTATCCACTTTCGAACGATGCAGATTTTTTATCACACTAGCATCGTTAACAGTCCACACTGAGATATGAAGCCCTTTTCGACGCGCATGACCAAGATTAATAATATTACAAACACTCCAGTTCATCGCCAGTAAGCTGCATTTAAAACGATCAAGAACAGGAAAAGGGTTCGGTGTAATGGATATATAACCACGCGGGATATGCGGTGCCAATGTCATTAATCGTTGTAACAGCGTTAAACTGGATGAAGTAATGACAACTTTTTCCACGGAGGCTTCGGAGGGAAATTGCTCTGCCAACAGCTCTGCAATACGCTCCATTTGCTCCGTAGGGCCTGTTTTCACTTCTAACTGATAACCTTTAATCTCTTGTGTAGCATCAAGCATTTCATCAAGTGTTACGATCCCAACACCTTCTTTATCTGGCCAGGGGGCTCCAGATTGCCTGGCATCCATCCCTTTTAACTCAGCAACAGAATAGCTATTCACCTTTCCTTTATGATCAGTAGTACGATCAACACTTTCATCGTGAATCATGACGAGCTGATCATCTTTCGATAAACGCATATCTAACTCCAGATAGCGTGTACCGCGATCAATGGCATGGCGACAACCGGCAATAGTATTTTCCGGTGCTTCCCCACCTGCGCCCCTATGACCATAAACCAACATGCTATCTATCCTTTTATCCGTTTACTCTACGTAATAGTAAAACCACTCATTCATTGTCTGTGTCCTATATTGAACGTACAGACAACAACCATGTTCGATGTGTTTTGTGTATGATATGTTTTTTTATATGTGATAAATACTACCTCACAACCACATTCCACATACAAAGCGCTCAACACCTCTATTCCAGATATTGCCGCGAACATAACTTCAAACAGGGCCTATGCCAAAAACATCATTAAAAAACCAATATTTCGCAATGCGGCACGGGCAAAGTGAAGCTAATGTGGCTGGTATTATCGTCAGTGATCCCAAAATAGGCTGCAATCAATATGGGTTAACTGCTCTTGGTCAGCAACAAGTCATTAAATCTGCCTCAAACACCAGCGAATTAAATCAAGACACCCTGATTATCAGTTCTGATTTCTTACGTGCCCAAAATACTGCCGAAATCGCCCAAAAAATACTGAATACAACACACCCTATTCAATATTCAACAGCGCTTCGAGAACGTTTTTTTGGTGAACTAAACGCCCAAAATGACACGCAATACCAAATGGTATGGGACATAGACCAGCAAAACCCAGATCATCAAGAGTTTGGTGTTGAAAGTGCAAACCAGGTCGTTTCACGTGTATCTGCACTTATCCTGCAGCTGGAACAGCAGCCTTTTGATGAGAAAAAAAATGTAAGGCTGAAAATATTACTTGTGGCCCACGGTGATGTATTACAACTATTACAGACCTGGTTTCAAGATGTACCCGCTTCTCAGCATCGCTCTCTGCCACACCTAGAAACTGCAGAAATTCGTTGCCTAAATCCTGATTAAATTTTCTACTCAACCAAACAAATCAATCAAATACAACTCACACCAGTACCCTTCAAACCACAATAACCCATAGGATTCTTGGCCAGATATTGTTGGTGGTAATCCTCTGCATAATAAAAAACCTGATCTTGGGAAACTTCTGTTGTTATTGGTGAAAACCCCGACTGCTCAAGCAATGATTGATATTGTTCTTTGCTCTGTAAAACAAGCTTCATCTGCTCTTCGTTCGCACAATAAATAGCAGAACGATATTGCGTCCCCCTATCATTGCCCTGGCGCATGCCTTGAGTTGGATCGTGGGCTTCCCAAAATACTTTGAGCAATTGTTCTAATGTGACAATAGTTGGATCAAACACAACTCTTACTACCTCCGTATGTCCGGTTAAACCCGAGCAAACTTCCTCATAGGTAGGATTTTCAGTAAAACCTCCAGCGTAACCAGCAGCAGTAGTATAGACGCCCTCTTGTATCCAAAACCGCCTTTCTGCTCCCCAAAAACAACCCAGACCAAAAACAATTTCCTGCATACCATCAGAAAATGGTGGAACAATTGGGTGGCCGTTTTCATAATGTAAATTATTACTGGTAATAGCTTCGGCTCGTCCTGGAATCGCCTCTGCCTTCGTCACCATAATATTTTTGCTTTGACCAAACATAAATCACCTTCGAATTATTTTGATTTTAGAGATCACTCGTTTCTTATGTAAAACGTACGAGGGCCGATGAATACTGATCCTAAAATTGAACTGAAGTCCATTGCACTAGTCATAATACTCCATTAATCTAAATGGCGACGAGAGTCTAAATAGTTACTAATCTAAGGACTGCCCTATTCTTCTTATTCTGACTCCTTAATAGTTAAGGTGTTCAAAAGCACGCAATAATAACTGAGGTGTTACATGATTGAACTCTATACTGCCGCAACCCCAAACGGCCACAAAATTAGTATAGCGCTGGAAGAACTAGGGCTAGCCTATAACGTACATCACCTCAGTTTAAGTAAAAATGAACAGAAAGAACCTGAATATCTAAAACTCAACCCCAACGGCAGAATCCCTACAATTATTGATCGTGAAAATGACGATTTCGTCGTCTTCGAATCCGGCGCCATTTTGATGTACTTGGCTGAAAAAACCGGCAAGTTACTATCTTCAGACCCTAAAGAGCGCTCTCGAGAAATCCAATGGCTGATGTTCCAAATGGGAGGCGTTGGCCCCATGATGGGTCAAGCCAACGTCTGGTTCCGCTACTGGGATGAAATCTATCAACCTGCCATTGACCGTTACCAAAATGAAGTGAAACGACTGTTTGGTGTTATGGATGGCCACCTTAATGGACGGGAATACCTAGCCAAAGAACTCAGTATTGCCGATATTGCCAACTGGGCTTGGGTAAGAATTTATGATTGGTCAGGCGTGCCTATCGATGACTTCCCACATCTAACGGCATGGCTTGATCGACTCGATCAACGGCCCGCCTTCCAGATAGGTATTAAAACTCCGCCTTCAGAATATGAGCAGAAAGCCAAAGAAGAAGATTTTATTAAAGGTGCTAGGAATATGTTGTTGAAGTAAGTCTTATTTTAATAACATGAGGGGTAAAGTGTTGTTAGCTTAATCGTTTAATTGCTTTCTTCAAAATCTTAAGCCTTTCTTGCCCCTCATTCCCATAACGCATGTGCTCATACACCGAGTTAATGCCTTTAACAATTCTCGCCAATTCAGGACGTTGCTCTGCAACTCTATTTGCATAGTCCCTAGGACCTTCGCCTGGGTGACGAGGGATCCCTGCTTTTTCAAGTTTTTTACATAGTTTTAAATAAATTCTATCCAGCTCATCATGTTCTAAGTGCCCCAATTTTGAATACCACAATGTTCTTAAATGCCAAAGGGCTATAACACCTAAAACACCACCACCAACAGCTAGTAACAGTAATGCAATTCTTAGTGGGCTATATTCCCCTAGCCATTTTTGCAAAATAGCTTCTTGTTCTTTGTCATAACCTAAAACCCATTTGACCCATTGATAATTTAGAGAGTCCAGACTCAATCGAATTTTGTTCAACCAGCTGATATGTCTAAATTGCACTAATGATAGGGGTGAGTCCGCCAAATATCCGGCTTGATCTCCCAGTGCAGATTCAAGGTCAAATTCAATGCGTTCAGGTGCAACCGCAGCCGTAGGGTCTACTCTTATCCAGCCTTTGCCCTTTATCCATACCTCGGCCCATGCGTGGGCATCGTATTGCCTTACTACAAGATAGTTATCCGGGTGACGCTCTCCTCCCTGATAACCCGCTACAACTCTGGCGGGAATTCCCGCTGCGCGCATTAGGAAGGTAAAGCTGCTGGAAAAATGCTCACAAAAACCTTTTCTTGTTTCAAATAAAAATTCGTCCACACTGTGGGTACCCAACAACGGTGGTTTCAGAGTGTATATAAATTCCTGGTTATATAAGCCCAGGACTTTTTGAACCAGCAACAAGTCATCACTGATTTCCCGACTCCATTTTTGTGCCAGCTGAACACTTTTGGGGTTATAGCCCGAGGGTAACTGTAGGGACAAAGATCGTTCTTTGGGTGATAAGTATTCGCTGGCTATAGTGTAGTCCAACCAACTACTGACATCGTATTGGGTTTTTCGAACTATCGGTTTTGAGGATAACAACCGAAAATCACGGGTTAAGGCTACGCCTGGGCTTTTCGGCACAGGAGTTGGCAAACTGAATAGCCAGGGTTGCTGGGTCGCTTCAAGCACTACACGGTAGTCCGTTGATTCACCACGACGCTCTATTAGTGAGTCCCACTGGTGCTTTTTCCTCCCAAACCACTGCGTCAGATGCGTTTCATCGTACTTCAATGGATCAGAACTGGACCAAGCTCTCCCATCAAAATCGGACAGAATTAGGCCTCGCCAATAGAGTTGATGCTGCCGGGGTATCTCACCTTCAAAATCAACTCGAAATGCTACCTCTGCGGAACGCCCAAGGCGACTAAAGTTACCCGGTGACATGCTATCGCTCATGCCTGTCTTTGCACTGTGGCTTTGGATAGGCACAGACCAAAGAGAGCCTATTCTGGGCATAATAATAAATAACAACAGCATTAAAGGAATAGCTTGTAACAATAGGAATATGGCACTTTTTAAAGGACGGAAGGGTTGTGTATGGCTTTCCTCTCCTTCGGGAACACCTTGGTTTAATGCGACTAGAGCAGCTGTGATCAGCACAAAGCAGCCCAAAATAAAACCTGTATGCCCAATACTTTGATCGAATAAGGCTTGAGTAGCCGCAATAAAAAAAGCGAGATAAATGACTAACAGAGCTTCCCTGCGATGCTCCATTTCAAGTAATTTAAGTGTGTAGGCAGAAATCAATAATGCAATCATGGGCTCCAAACCCACAGGCTTACCATATTCCAACAATAACCCAGCGATACAAAGTATTAACAAGCCGAATTTCACGATGCTGCTTGGCGGCGACCAAGCACCCCGGTAACGTTGAATCCGCCATACCATAGAAAGTACAGCAGCGACTAGAATCCATTGAGGAATATGGCTTGCGTGCAATACAATCACAGCCGTAAATGCAGCTAGCAGCCAAATAAGCGCATTCCTGTGGATCTGCCAAAGAGGGATCATTATTTAATTCCCCTCATACTTTTGATATTTAGGCTCTTGGCTTTCAAAGCCTTGAACTTCAAACCCCTCATTCTCAAACAAGGCCAATTCTTTTAATAATCGATATTTGTGAGCATCACCACTATTAGGTTGAATTTCCAGGCCAGGTAATCTCAGCCCATACTGTGTTTGCCCTTCTTTGTAGGTAGTTGATATACGTAAGAGCATTCCACACAGGGTCGATAATCGCATTTCCCTGTCTAAACCAGACAGTGTATCCCAATCCAACCAGGTACGTTCATCCTGATAATCTGCATAGTGCTTGGCATAGAGCCCCTGCTCCCTTGCATACTGCTTCCAGGCAATACGTTTTAATGAGTCACCTGGTTGATAATCTTTCAAGCCAACAAAATCTTCACTTCCTCCATCAATTTGAAGAGGACCTTCTCCCCTACCTGATGAATTGGTAATTTCTTTATTGTTATTTACTGGCTTGGGATAAACCAAACAATGAATATCCAAATCTATTTTGGACCAAACCCTTAATAAACCTAGGGGATAACTGCTTTCAATCACCAACCGACCAGGGTTGAAATAACCGCGGTGCTGCGCCAACGTAGTTATATAGGCTCGCACACTTTTTTGCTTGCCCATACTCACCGTTGTTACTTTTTGATTAATCGTTGTTTTGTTATTAAAAATTTCACCTTGATCAATAAAGGAAAGCTTTAAGCTATCTCGATGACGTAATTGTTTTTGCTCAATCATCAATTCGACAAGTAGATTTTCGCCTGCAAATGCAGGATCAGCACGTACATAGTTAATGGTCAATCCAGACACATTAAAAAAGCTATGCAAAATAGCGACAACAAACAGAGAAGTTAAAAGACAAGCCAAACCAAAAACCACATTATTTTCATAATTGGTGGCTACCAACCAGCACAATATGACCAGAATCAAGTAACCAAAGCCGGCCTTTGAGGGAAAAATAAATAAATTAGAATTGCTAAAACTGACCGATTTTTCAGGTGGTATACGACCGTATACCCAGCGTGAAAAAACTTGTTGAAGTGATTGGGCCAATGCTTTCAATTAAACCAATCCTTTTTATTTTACTGGGAAGACATTTTACTGAACAGTTTTATATAAAACCCATTAAATAATATCTACCGCATTGAGCACATACTGAACCAGCATAGTTCCAGTATGACCGGATTGACCAGCACTGTATTGGTCAACTCCGTATTGATCAATAGAACCTCGCAACCTATGCCCTGCCACACTTGGCATAACTGCTTGAACGTCCTCTGGAATTACATAATTACGATCATGTATCCATGCCCAAGCACGGGCAGATTGTAATAATGCCAATGCGCCCCTAGGTGATAAACCACTCTGAAAAGCACCATCTGTTCGGGTGAATTGAACTAGGCGCTGTACATAATCAATTAAGCTATCAGATGCTTTAACCGTGAGTATCTGCTGTTGTATTTGTTCCAATTGTTGGGGGGAAATAATTTCGTTAATCGTAGATAATAATGTTCGAGGGTCTACGCCAGACAACATTTCTCGCTCTGATTTCGGGTCTGGATACCCCAACTCAATTCTCATTAAAAAACGGTCAAGTTGGGATTCAGGTAATGGAAATGTGCCGGCCTGGGTTAATGGGTTTTGAGTAGCAATAACGAAAAAGGGTTTAGGTAATGCTTTCGTCTCGCCTTCAACCGTCACCTGGCTTTCAGCCATTGCCTCTAATAAAGCACTCTGGGTTTTTGGTGTAGTGCGATTGATTTCATCGGCAAGTAATAGTTGATTAAAAATAGGGCCGGGATGAAATTCGAATTGGGCTTTGTTTTTATCGTAAACAGAGACACCTAATATATCGGCGGGGAGTAAATCACTGGTAAATTGAACACGGTTGTAAGAAAGCCCCAGCACCTTAGCCAAGGCATGTGCCATGGTAGTTTTACCCATACCGGGCAAGTCTTCAATTAATAAATGCCCCTGGGCAAAAAGGCAAGCTAAGGAAAGTTTGATTTGCTGTTGTTTGCCAATAAGGACTTTACCTACATTGGCAACAATCAGATCTACAGTTTTTTGCATAAAGCTCTTTTTAGGTAAAACCTAGCTCCGCCTATCTCACATGAGTCAGAAAGTATCAGGTAGCGAGCCAACGGGTTAAATCGCTTTTAGCCCCCGTAATAGGTCTGCTTTTATATCTTTAATATCTTCTAATCCTACCGCAATACGAATCAGGTTTTCAGTGATCCCTGTCTCGGCTTTTTGTTCATCACTCAAACGACCATGGGTCGTCGTCGCCGGATGTACGATCGTTGTTTTGGCATCACCCAAGTTAGCCGTCAACGAAAGTACTTGGGTACTATCAATAACTTTCCAGGCCTGTTCCTTGCCACCTTTGACTCGGAAGGATAGAACACCACCAAATGCACGTTGTTGCGCAGCTGCAATATTATGGCCTGGGTGATCAGGTAACCCAGCATAGAATACTTTTTCAACCTGAGGCTGCTGCTGCAACCATTGGGCAAGCTCTAATGCATTGGCAGAATGGGCATCCATTCTCAATCTCAAGGTTTCCAACCCTTTAACAAAAACCCAGGCATTAAATGGGCTCATGGTTGGACCAGCACTTCGAATAAAAGACAGCACTTCATCCACGAGTTGACTTCGTCCAGCCACAACGCCACCCATGCAACGTCCTTGGCCATCCAAATACTTCGTAGCCGAGTGAATAATCAGATCTGCACCTAACTTTAGGGGCTGTTGTAATGCTGGAGTACAAAAACAGTTGTCGACCACAAGCAGTACATTATTGTTATGAGCCAATGTTGCCAATGCAGGCAAGTCTGCAATATCACATAGGGGGTTTGATGGCGTTTCTAGGAAAAACATTTTTGTTTCAGGGGTGACGGCATCTCGCCATTGATCAAGCTCCGTGAGCGATACAAATGTCGTTGTTACACCGAAACGGCCTAGGTATTTTTCCAACAAAACCGTGGTGGTACCGAATACATTGCGGGAACAGACAATATGATCGCCTGATTTCAGTAATGCCATGCAAGTACTGAGAATAGCGGCCATACCTGATGAGGTGGCTACAGCCTGTTCTGCTCCCTCTAGGGCAGCAATGCGTTCTTCAAATATACGAACCGTAGGATTGGTATAGCGGGAGTAAACATTACCGGGTTGATCACCGGAGAAGCGCGCTGCTGCCTCCTCAGCATTCTTAAAGACATAACTGGAGGTAAGAAATAATGGCTCGCCATGTTCCCCTTCGTGGGTACGCGTATGCCCGGCACGGATGGCTATTGTGTCTAGTTCCGCTTCTGCCAGCACATCATTTATATCATCAGGGGTCATTTCATCTATCCACTACAACTTATGTTTCTACTTATGTTTCTACGCTTGTATTTCTAATACTAATATCTCTGAATTTAAACTTCCGGATCAGAGTTATGTAAACCGATTATTTCATCATTTGCTGGATCTTTAGTGCTCTCTATCCCATTAACATCTACTCCATTGCCATCTTGTTCATTGCTACCTTTTCCATTCTTTGCCAAATCATTTCTTTTAGCATCCAGTTTTTTAAGGTAACTTTCATCGACATCACCGGTGACATAATTACTATCAAAAACAGCGCAATCAAACTGATCAATCTTACTATTTCCTTCCTTGGCACTCTCTACCAGGTCTTCGAGATCCTGATATATTAAGCAGTCTGCACCGATCAATTCTGCGACTTCCTTATCTGTCCTATCATGGGCAATTAACTCATGTGCAGATGGCATATCAATACCATAAACATTGGGATAACGAACAGGCGGCGCTGCTGAAGCAATATAAACCTTATTCGCTCCAGCATCACGAGCCATTTGGATAATTTCTTTTGATGTTGTGCCACGAACAATAGAGTCATCGACCAACAATACGTTTTTACCCTGAAACTCCAGTTTTACCGGGTTTAGTTTTTGTCGCACTGATTTTTTACGCTGGGTCTGCCCTGGCATGATAAATGTGCGACCAATATAGCGGTTCTTCATAAACCCTTCGCGGAACTTTATTCTTAACTTTTCAGCAATAGCCTGTGCCGAAACGCGACTGGTATCAGGAATGGGTATAACCACATCAATATCATTCTCAGGGTATAACCGCTGTATTTTTTCAGCCAGTTTTTCTCCCATTCTTAAACGAGATTTATAGACAGATATTTCATCAATGATAGAGTCTGGTCGAGCAAAATATACATGCTCAAAAATACAAGGCATCAGCTTAGGGTTTTCTGCACATTGCTCCAAATGCAATTTACCATCAGTGTCCACATACAATGCTTCCCCTGGTGCAAGATCACGCACTAATTTAAAGCCTAAAACATCCAAAGCCACACTTTCGGAGGCCACCATATATTCCATGCCCTGATCAGTTTCACGCTGACCGTAGACAAGTGGACGAATACCCTTGGGGTCACGAAATGCCACCATGCCATAGCTGGCTATCATGCCAACAACGGCATAAGCACCCCGGCAACGACGATGTACACGCCTGACGGCTTCAAATATATCATTGGATGTTGGTTGTAACTTGCCCTGTAGCAACAACTCATGGGCAAAAACATTGAGCAGTGCCTCTGAATCAGAATCTGTATTGATATGACGTAGATCAGATTTAAACAGCAGCTCCATCAACTCGTCGGTATTGGTGAGATTACCGTTATGGGCCATACAAATGCCATAGGGTGAATTCACATAAAACGGCTGTGCAAGGGCTGGACCTGAACTACCCGCTGTAGGGTAACGTACATGGCCAATACCCATGTTTCCCCGGAGTTGAGCCATATGGCGAGAGTGAAAGACATCTTTGACCAAACCAACGCTTTTACGCTGATTAAAACGTCCATTGTCACAGGTCATTATTCCTGCGGCATCCTGGCCACGGTGTTGAAGCATCGTTAATGCATCATAAAGTTGAAGATTAACGTTTGTATTACCAAAAATTCCGACTACACCACACATGGGTCTGGCAACCTCTTTAAACGGCTATTTACTACTTTATCACCTACTGATTAGAGTAGGTTCTTCAAAAAGTCCAATACCGCTGTGCCTGTCTCCCTGGCCCAGTCTTCGTACTGCATAAAATAGGGGATTATTGTGGACTCGAGCCACCATTGGTCTTCCATTACAGGCAATATTTTAGGCAAAATAATCAGGATAACCATCACAATGATCAGCCCCCTGATAGCGCCAAAAATGAGACCTAACAATCTGTCTGTTCCAGAAAGGCCTGTTGCCTTAACCAGCTTACCCAACAGATAATTTAAGATGCTACCAACAAGCAAAACAGCAACGAATAAAACAATCCAAGCTGCAAGCATTCGCAGGGAGGGTGTATCAATCAAGTCTGACATTAGAGATGCCAGCTGATCATGAAAAATAGAGGCTATCACTGCTGCTGCCAACCAGATTAACAATGAGACTATTTCTTTTACAAAGCCTCTTACTACGCTAATAAGTGCAGACAAACCCAATACTGCAATAATCGCCCAGTCAGCCCAAGTCATGATGTGATCGCCCTATTGCATATAAAGAGTACAAAATAATAAGTACTCTAGAGTGATTGGATTATAAGGGTTAATGTTATAAAACCGGAGTGTAACAGAGTGACTAGCTAAGGTCAGGGTTCAAAGTGCAGCAACAAGGAATCTACACCATATTTTTTATCAATGGCGGTTTTTTCCTGAACCAACTTCTTTTTCAAAACCTTCGGGCCCACAAATACACGACTCAAAGTACCTGATGCACCTTTCTTTTCACGAATAAAAGCTCGATACCCATCGTCTAACAGTTTTGTTACCAGATCTTCTGCCGTAGCCTTCTCTTTAAAACTACCAACTTGTAATACCCAACCTATTGGTATTCCATCGGAAGATAAGGCAGGAGCCTCGTCTTTTAGAGATTCACTTTCTTTGGGTGATTCAGTGCCGAACTGAAATATCTCATCAGCAGATTTAGCAGGAATGATATCTTTCGGCCTTTGAGGTTCTGCCACAACAACTGCTTCAATATCTGGCATTGGAGGAATAGTGGAACTGACGTCTACCTGACGCTCACCAGAGAAATCAAATACCAGAGGAATAATCACTATCGCCAACGCAACTAAAACAAATGCGCCTACAATTCTCTGCTTTAAGCTTTCACTCACTTTTTAGAACTCCCTGCCCTTTTGTCTTTTGAAGATTCAAATACTTGCCTTAAATTAGAATTTTTACTCTTACCCAAAACTTTTTGAATCAAAACTCCTTAACTCAGTATCCCTTAATCCAAGCTCTCTAGCCAACTAAGCACAGGTCCAATGGTGAAAAAGGAGCCGAAAACGACGACCGTATCACCCTTAGCTGATGCTGCTATCGCTTTCTCTAAGGCCGACACTGGTGACTCTTCAATAGTGACTTTATTTTCTACAAAACCATTACCCATTACATCACAAGCCCAACTTGTAACTTTATTGTACATCAGTATCGAAAGGTTTCGTGCTTTAGCTGCTCGTTCCTGCCCAGGAATATTACATAAATACCAACTATGTATGAGGGGAAGTAATGGCTCCCAAATACCATCAATATCTTTATCTTCCATTACCCCAAAAACAGCACTTATTTTCGCAGATAATTTTGTTAATCTTTGTGCAAGTAATTCTGCAGCTTGGGGATTATGCGCAACATCCAGCACAATATGGACACCATCAAGATCTAGTTGTTGATAGCGCCCTTTTAAATGTACAGTCTCCAAGCCCTTTTTAATCACTGATTGAGTCAGTTCTGGGGCCAATAAGTTCACAGACTCAACAGCACAGGCAACACTATTTTCAGGTAACAAATTACCGCCACCCCCCCCGCCACCCTCACACCCTATAATTTCCCTATAAGAGTCTGGGAATAAAAAATCTTGGCCATTAAGTATTAACTCAGCACCAATTGATTTTGCCTTTTCTACTAATCCAGGAACAGGTTCTATATCTCCATAAATAAGGGGCTTACCCAGACGGCCGATTGCTGCCTTTTCTGCGGCAATAATATTCAAATCACTGCCCAACCAGTCCTCATGATCTAATGCGATACTTGTGACTACCGCAATGTCAGCATCAAGAATATTTACGGCATCGAGTCGGCCTCCCAAGCCGACTTCTAAAACTGCCACATCAAGCTCATGTTCAGCCATAATTAAAAAAGCTGCTAGGGTTCCAAACTCGAAATAGCTGAGGCTTACATCCTCTCGAGCAGCCTCTATACGTTCAAATGCAGTACAGATGGGTTCATCATCTATATCCACACCATTGATACAGATACGTTCGTTATAGCGAATAAAATGAGGGGAAGTATAAGTCCCGACCTGATAGCCGGCAGACCTTAAAATACTATCAATTGCAGCAACACAAGAACCCTTACCATTCGTACCGGCAACGATAATAATTTTTTTTGCTATTGAGTGAGGTATTTTTTTACCATCGTTAGATATAGAGCTGTCTAACTCAGGGCTATCTAATTTGAAGCTATTTGACGGCAAAAGGCCGAGTTGCTTTGCAACCCGGCCTACTCTATCAAGCCCAAGCTCTATCTCTTTGGGATGCCTGGCCTCTAATAGCTCAAGCCATTCATCCAGAGACAGGGGGGGCAGTATCGGCTGGGGGGACATTTTGATCGTCAGATTCAGGGTCACTCGATTCTGAGAGAGATGACAAATCGTCCTCAGCAGATTTGCCAGCAGTAGCGTCTAATTCAGGACGCCCAGTAAACTTAGCCAATAGAGATGACAAAGTTGAACGCATCTCCTGCCTAGGAATAATCATATCAATTGCACCATGCTCAAGCAGGAACTCAGCACGCTGAAACCCTTTGGGTAATTTTTGACGAATGGTCTGCTCAATAATATTTGGGCCAGCAAATCCTGCTCTTGCACCAGGCTCTGCTGCATTAATATCGCCAAGCAAGGCAAGGCTAGCAGAAACACCACCGTAGACAGGGTCCGTCATCACTGAAATGTAAGGAGTACCTTGCGCTTTAAGTCTTTCAATTACGGCACTGGTTTTAGCCATCTGCATCAAAGAAATCAGAGCTTCCTGCATACGTGCACCGCCCGTTGCAGAAAAACAAACAAAAGGAATATTGTCTTCTAGGGCAATTTGAGCTGCTCGGGTAAAACGTTCTCCAACCACATACCCCATAGAACCACCGTGAAAGGCGAATTCAAATGCTACAACGGCTACAGGCATACCATTTAACGTGCCTTTCATGGCAACAATGGCATCATCCTCCCCCGTCGCTTTTTGTGCTGCGGAAAGACGATCTTTATATTTTTTAATATCTCTAAATTTAAGGCGATCAATTGGCTTCACATCTGCTGCCAACTCTTGGCGACCTTCAGGATCGAGGAAAATGTCCAACCGACGTCGAGCACCTACCCGTAAATGGTGATCACACTTTGGGCATACATCTAGATTTTTTTCTAATTCAGGGCGATATAACGGTGCACTACACTTGGGGCACTTAGTCCACAACCCTTCAGGAACACTTTGAGTCCGATCTTTCTTCTGGGTTGCAGGACCTTTGGGACGAATTTTTTCCAGCCAGCTCATATTTTTTCCATTTTCCTAGTGCTTTCTGTTACCTACCATTCTAACCAATTAATGGTCTAATGCCTGTCGTATTTCAGTAATAATTTCAGAAACAGCTGAAGCGTATACCGATGGATCAGATTCTCCCTGTTCAGCCAGTTTTGCTATCTGATTAACCAATACACTACCAATCACGACACCATCGGACAAATCAGCTACGGCACGGGCCGATGCACCATCCTTAATACCAAATCCTACACAGACTGGCAGGTCAGTCAATGAACGAATATTCGACACATTTTTCTGAACAGAGTCCACATCCAAATTACCAGCACCAGTAACACCTTTAAGGGAGACGCAATAAATAAAGCCACCCGCCATATCAGTGACCTTTTTCTGCCGCTCCGGTGTACTTGTTGGGGCCAGTAAGAAGATATTTTCCAAATCAGCTTGCCTTAAATGCTGATTAAACTCCTCAGCTTCTTCCGGTGGCAGATCTACGGTCAATACAGCATCAACACCTGAAGCAACAGCCTGGTCAATAAAATTATCATAGCCCATACGTTCAACAGGGTTGGTGTAACCCATCAATAATACCGGGGTGTCGGCATTTGTCTTACGAAACTGTTTAACCAGGGCCAAAGCATCTTTAAGGCTACTACCATGCTCTAACGCTCTTTCATGAGCACGCTGTATCACCGGTCCCTCTGCATTGGGGTCTGAAAAAGGTATACCCAATTCAATAATATCGGTTCCACTTTCTACCAGTGCATTCATTACTGGAAGTGTTACATTTTTAACGGGATCACCCATAACCACATAGGAGACTAAGGCCTTACGACCCTGCTGACGAAGGGATTCAAAACGTTGCTTAATTCTATTCACTAACAAATATCCAATTAGATTCTTATTTTAGGTGCGATTGATGTTAAACCGTGATGCCATCAATTTCAGCGACGGTCAAAATATCCTTGTCGCCACGACCAGACAAATTAACCACGATCATTTGATCAGGATCCATCTGACGGGCCAGTTTTTCGGCATAAGCCACCGCATGACTCGTTTCCAAGGCTGGCATAATCCCCTCAACCTTGGTCAAGTTACGAAAAGCATCCATCGCCTCGTCATCATCCACAGTCACGTAATTAACTCGGCCTACATCCTTGAGCCAAGAGTGCTCAGGACCAACGCCGGGGTAATCCAAACCAGCTGAAATAGAATGGGTTTCAATGATTTGCCCATTTTCATCTTCCATCAAGTAGGTACGGTTACCGTGTAACACACCGGGAATACCATCATTCAGTGGCGCAGCATGTTTTCCAGTGGCCAAACCAAAACCACCCGCTTCTACGCCGTACATGGCCACGGAACCATCTTCCAGAAATGGATGGAACAAACCAATAGCATTTGAACCACCACCAACGCATGCGACTAGGGCATCAGGCAGCTTCCCTGCCTGATTCAACGATTGCTGGCGTGCCTCACGGCCAATGACTGCTTGAAAATTGCGAACTAGCTCAGGATAAGGATGCGGTCCAGCACAGGTACCGATAATGTAGAAGGTGTTATCCACATTAGTGACCCAATCACGCATGGCTTCATTCATTGCATCTTTAAGGGTTTTAGAACCAGAAGTCACCGGAATAACTTCAGCACCTAGCAGCTTCATACGATAAACATTGAGTGATTGACGATGTACATCCTCTTCACCCATAAAAACATGACAGTCCAATCCCAGGCGTGCCGCCACAGTTGCTGTTGCCACACCATGTTGACCGGCACCGGTTTCCGCAATAATACGTTTTTTGCCCGTATGTTTTGCTAACAGCGCTTGACCAATGGTGTTATTAATCTTGTGGGCGCCAGTGTGATTAAGGTCTTCACGCTTAAGGTAAAGCTGGGCACCTCCGGTTTCCTTGGTCCAGCGTTCTGCAAAATAAAGTGGTGATGGACGCCCGACATAGTGGGCCAGATCATAGTCAAACTCAGCTTGAAATTTGGGATCATCCTTGAGACGACGATAAATCGACTCAAGCTCATCAAGTGCATAAATCAAGGTTTCAGAAACAAACCTGCCGCCATAGGGCCCAAAGTGGCCACGGGCGTCGGGTACCTGATTAAAATTAACGGTCTGCTTTTTGTCAGAACTACCAATATCTTCTGAACGGTTAGTCACTTATTTCTCCAAAATCACTCAACATCATTCAATGATGTTTATATAAATCATATTTTTACAAAAAACTCTCTTACGAAAGAAGTTTTTTACGGGATCTATCCACTATTAGATCTGTCGATAAATTGCTGAATCAACTCAGGTGATTTGATTCCTGGAGATTGCTCTACCCCACCACTAACATCAATAGCATAGGGTTTCACCGCAGCTACTGCCTGGTCTACATTCTCTGGGGTCAATCCACCTGCCAATATAAAAGGAATATCAGTATCAGCTGACTCTTTTAAACTAGAGAGCCTTTGCCATTCAAAGGTTTCCCCTGTTCCACCATATTTATCTTTATTCCAAGCATCAAAGAGGAAACCCCGTGCTGATGGGTACTTTGTTACGACCTCTTTTACATCAAGCTCCGGAGACATCCGTATGGCTTTGATATAGGGCATATCGAATTGTGCACAATAGGCTTCATCTTCATCGCCATGAAACTGTAACAAGTCCAAGCCTACAGTTTTAACCGCTTCCCTGACCTGTGCTGCTTCCGCATTTACAAACAATCCCACAGTGGTGACAAATGGCCCAATAGTGCGTGCAATATTTGCCGCTACTGATAGCTCAACATATCGTGGGCTCTTAGAGTAAAACACCAAACCCAAAGCATCAGCTCCCGAGTCAATAGCCGCACGGGCATCTTCCACTCGGGTAATTCCACAGATCTTAACTCGGGTTCTGTTCACGACTAGCTCTTTTCACAACCAGACCTTTGCTCAAGCAGTTGTTTAGACAAACGACTACGATACAAAAAGTTCTGGTCAAAATGACGTCAATTGCAAGGCGCGGATTGTAGCAAAAAGCTATCGCCCCGCCTATTGCTTCCTAAACAATGGCTTATCCCTATTCAGCAGGTGAAACAGTACTGACGAACTGAGGACCTAAATCGAATTCTGGGATATTAAAACATTCTGGATAGGAGACCTTAACCAAATACAAACCATTAGCAGCTGCAGTAGCTGGAGCCTGTGTTCGATCACGACAAGCCAACAAACCCGCAAGCCATTCAACGGACTTCTCTCCTCGCCCAATACACAACAAGCTTCCTGCGATATTTCTCACCATATGATGTAAAAATGCATTGGCAGTAATTTCAAAAACAACCAGGCCCGCCTGGCGCCACACTCTTACAGAATGAACATTTCTATTAGGAGAGTTCGATTGACAACCAGCAGCACGAAAAGAACTGAAATCATTCTCACCCAATAACTGCTGGGCTGCTTGATTCATCAGACTTTCATCCAATGGCTTTTTCTCCCAGGTCAGCCAATGGTAAAAAAGCGCTGATCGCTGGGGCTGATTAGTGATCACATATCGATAGGTTCGTGCCGTTGCACTAAAGCGTGCATGAAACGATGCTGGCATTTCCTCTACCCAATGAAGCCGTATGCCATAGGGTAAATTTGCGTTCGCACCAAGCAACCAATTTCGTGACTGACGGTCGGCCTGGGTATCAAAATGAATGACCTGATTAGTACCATGAACACCCGTATCCGTTCGCCCAGCACAGGCTACAGTAATCGGTTCATTGGCAACGGTTGTCAGTGCAGCTTCAACCTCAGCTTGAACACTGGGGCTATGGGATTGCCTTTGCCAGCCACAAAAAGAACTGCCGTCATATTCGACGGCAGCTGCTATTCGCTTTATCCCCTCTGGTAAGTTTTCGCCTTCAGGAATCAGAACATTGGGCGAATATCTCCAGGGGGCATCTGAGTGAGTAGTAATCAGGTAACGCCCTCGAGTAATTTACGCGCTTGATCCTGTTGAGCATCATCTCCAAGAGAAACCACTTCATCCAGAATCTCTTTAGCGCTCTCAGGGTCACCCATATCCAGGTAGGCCTGTGCAAGTTCGAGCTTTGTACTACACTCATCTTCACCCGCCAAAACATCTAAATCATCATCAAAATCTTCAAAATCATCAGCAGCGTTTTCTTCTGCTATCTGGCTACTTGCTTCTGAAGTAGTTTCGGCAACAGGCTCCGGGATAGTTTCAGAAATAGTGTCTGACAAGTCATCAAGCGAACTATCAAGAGCAGTCGATCCATCTACGCTTTCCTCTAGATCAATACTTTCCATTCCAGCATCGATATCAGAAGCCAATGTATCCAGGTCAATACTGTCTAAATCTGTACTGTCTAAATCCGTGCTACCTAGATCCATACTATCTGTATCAGAAGAATCACCTAAGTCAGAGGCTTCTTCAGATAGCCCAGAATCAACATCTAGATCAATGTTCTCGAGGTCTAAATCAAGATCAAAGTCACTTGTACTGCTTTCACCTGTAGAGGTTGAATCAGAAGTTGAATCCTCAGTGGATTCCGTTTCACTACTTGAATCCAGAACCACATCATCAAAAGAAAGCTCTTCATCCAAATTAGATGCTTCTGTCTCAGTAGTATCAAGGCTTTCTTCAGAGTCAGCCTCTTCCTCAAGTAAATCATTAACAGGATCAGAAACTAGTTCAGCACGTAGTAAATCAGCTCTGACAATAGCATCTGCATCACTCAGACCAGAGAATTGAGCATATTGAGCATCAAACTTATCCAGCTCATTGGAACTGACATAAACTTCTAATAGCTTCAATCTTAAAGCAGCATCATCTGGCTCTTCATTTATTGCATCAAGAAGAACATTTTCAGCCTGCTTATAGTTACCTAAGGAAAGATAAATATCGGCCTCGCCAACGGGGTCAACATCCTCACCCTCCGTCAGTTCCAGCTCTTCAAGGTTTTTAAGCTCTTGCTCATCAAGTTCTGAGACTGTTTCTTCAAGAACTTGCTTATCTTCTTCATCTAATACTTCTTCTAGATCATCTTCATCAGCTGTTTCTTTATCAACGAGCGTTTGAAGTGATAGCTCTTCTTCTGGCTCTTCATCTTGTTTACGATTCTTAAAGAATAAAACAATCCCTAATAAAACCACCAAAAGCCCAATTAAGGGATAAAGCAATAGATCTATCCAATATTGCAGGTTGAAGCCGCCATCTTTATCAGCTGTCGCATCTTGCCCTTTCTGAGAGCTATCTTTATCGGAGTCACTGGCAACTGGCGTTTCGGCTGTTTGATCTTCAGCCGATTGTGCTTTTTCAGTATCTGTTTCTAAATCTGCCTGCTGAGTTGCTGCTTCTTCTACAGAATCAGCTTTCTCTTCTGTTACTTGCTGTTCTTGTGACGCTACCTGTTGAGCTGCACGCAGTGAATCATCATTAATCTCCACAAGACGACTCATTGTGGCAATCTGCTCTTCCATATTAGAAAGGCGGGCTTTCAGCTCAGCATTTTCTCGCTGAGTTTTATCCAGCTCTTCCTGAAAAATTGCAAACTCATTTTCAAGTTTTTCTGTACCGCGTGTAGAAGAACCACCACTTACATCTGATTCGCCTCCTCCAGATGCATTGGCACTTGATGCACCTTCAACATCATCATCTTGTACAGCCAGTTTTAAACGTCCACCACCATCGACAGGTGCTGGTGAAGGTGTGCTTGTCGAAGAAGTAGCATCCAATTGAGGTTGTGAAGGCTTCTTCTCAGCAATTGCTGATTCTGGTGAAAAGTCGACCTGCTCATTTACTTGTTGAGGACTTAACTGAGAAATATCAGCAGAGCTAGGGAGGCGAAGTACGGCACCTTGTTTTAGTAAGTTTATATTGCCATTGATAAACGCATGGGGGTTTGACTGTTTAACGGCAGCCAGGCTTTGCATTATAGATGCGTTGTCGGGCTTAATTTTTTTAGCGATACCCCAAGCCGTATCTCCAGGGGCAACACGATATTCACCACCATTCGTATTGGAAGGTGCTACTTGAGAAGAGGGTCTAGGTGATGCTGCTGCCGGTGCCTGCTGTGGCTTAGGCTGCGGGCTCGCGCTCGCAGCTTTAATCTTTTTTGCAGACGCCCTCTCTGTGGCATAAACAGGTAAATCCAACAGTAAAGTGTATTCACGCAACAAGCGACCTGATGGCCATTGAAGCTCAAGCAGGAAATCAAGGTAAGGCTCACGAATAGGCTTGCGAGACGTTACACGAAGAACTGGATTGCCTGGAGCTGACATATCCACTTTAAAGCGCAAGTCAGTCAACAAAAATAGCCTTTCAACGCCCGCAGCTTTAAAGTCTTCACGAGACCCCAGACCTACCAACATTTCGAGTTCACTAAGGTCTCCGATATTCAGCAACTGAATTTCAGCATCCAAAGGCTCATTAAGTGATGAATTCAACTTAATCTCACCCATTCCCAAAGCAAACACTGCATTGGTAAAGAATGCTCCCAGCAAACCAGCGACCAAAGTTAGATTACGCAACTTCATGATGTATTCCCTGTATGTCTTCAGGAAAGGTTCCCCCACCTGGGCTTAATAAATTAATGAATAAACACTAATTCGTTGTTGTTAATGCTAGCAACCTTTTTTACAGCTGACCTTTTTGCTGAAGTCAGTCTTTTTTACATTGTTACTGTTGGTATTAGGTTGTTACTGCAAGTATTTATGACTAAACAGAATTGTTCAACCGCTAGAAAGCTAAAATATGAATAAAACAGGTGATTAATAGGCCCGATTTATGACGGATTGCACAAAATGGCAAAGGAACAACAAACAACAGGCCATAAAAAAAGAGGCTTGTAGTCATTTAAGCCTCTTTCTAACCACCAAATAATCAGGCTTCTAGCAGAATTCTAAGCATTCGACGCAATGGTTCTGCGGCACCCCACAACAACTGATCACCCACCGTAAATGCGGATAAATAATCATCACCCATATTCATTTTTCTCAACCGACCCACGGGCACATGCATATTGCCGGTAACAGTAGCCGGCGTCAGTTCCTTCAGGGTGATATCACGATCATTGGGGATGACTTTCACCCAATCATTGGCTTCCGCCAATATTCCTTCAATCTCATCCATGGGGGCATTTTTAGTTAACTTTATGGTCAACGCCTGACTGTGACTGCGCATAGCGCCAATGCGAACACAGATACCGTCCACAGGTACCAGTGAATCACCAGAGCGACCCAGAATCTTGTTGGTTTCAGATTGTCCCTTCCACTCTTCCTTGCTTTGGCCATTTTCCAGCTGCACATCAATCCAAGGCAGCAGGCTTCCCGCCAATGGCGCGCCGAAGTTATCTGTCGGGAAATCACCACTACGCATGGTCGCCGCGACTTTTCGATCAATTTCCAAAATCGCTGAAGCCGGATCGGCAAGCTCTGGGGCAACGGACTGCTCAATGGCACCCATCTGGCTGATCAACTCACGCATATTCTTTGCGCCAGCACCAGAGGCAGCCTGGTAAGTCATGGCAGAGGTCCACTCCACCAAACCTTCATTAAACAGACCACCCAAACCCATCAACATCAGGCTGACGGTACAGTTACCGCCAATAAAGTTCTTGGTGCCATTGGCAATACCATCCTTGATCACGTTCATGTTCACCGGGTCGAGTACAATCAAGGCATCATCTGCCATCCGCAATGCAGAGGCGGCATCAATCCAGTAGCCATTCCAACCCACCTTACGCAGTTCCGGGTACACCGCCTTGGTGTAATCCCCGCCTTGGCAAGTCACAATAATGTCCAGTTTGGCCAGTGACTCAATATCATTAGCATCCTGCAAAGGCGCCACGTTACCCAGATGACCATTTAACGAAGGCCCGGGTTGACCGAGCTGTGAAGTAGTAAAGAAAATTGGCTCAATATCGGCAAAGTCATTCTCCCGAACCATACGATCCATTAGAACTGAACCAACCATACCACGCCAACCGACAAAACCTACTTTATTCATTTAAATTCAACCAATTAAATAATATTTATTACAAAGAGCTTTAATATTTTAAGCCTAAAAACTGAGATCAAAAGTGCCGCGTTTTACAGTGCACTCAGGACCGCATCACCCATCTCAGAAGTACTCACTTTACGGGTGCCTTCAGTATAGATATCTGGCGTACGCAGTCCTAGATCCAACACATTGCTCACCGCAGTTTCTATCGCTTCGGCCGCTTCAGGAGCATTCAGTGAATAGCGAAGCAACATAGCACCAGACAAAATAGTTGCCAGCGGGTTAGCCACACCCTGCCCGGCAATATCCGGCGCCGAACCATGGCAAGGCTCGTACAAACCTTTGCCGTCTTTATCCAGTGAGGCCGACGGCAGCATACCGATAGAACCGGTCAGCATGGCTGCTGCATCAGACAAGATGTCGCCAAACATATTACCGGTCACCACCACATCAAACTGTTTCGGTGCCATTACCAACTGCATTGCCGCGTTATCCACATACATATGGCTAAGTTCTACTTCCGGGTAGTCTTGGGCCACCTCTTCCATGATTTCACGCCACAATATCGTCGCTTCGAGCACATTGGCCTTATCTACAGAACATACTCGCTTGTCACGCACCATGGCAGCTTCGAAAGCCACTTTACCGATACGGCGAATTTCCGACTCACAATATTTGTAAGTGTTATAACCTTCGCGCTCACCGTTTTCCAGAACTCGAATACCACGGGGTTCACCGAAGTAAATACCTCCCGTCAGCTCCCGTACAATCAGGATATCCAGGCCGGAAACAATCTCTGGTTTCAACGAAGATGCATCCGCCAGTTGCGGGTACAGAATGGCCGGGCGCAGATTACCAAACAGCTCCAATCCAGAACGCAGCTTCAACAGCCCTTTTTCGGGACGAAGATCACGATCGACCTCATCCCACTTGGGACCACCCACGGAGCCCATCAAAATAGCGTCACTTTGGCGACCCTGTTCCAATGTCTTCTCAGGGCATGGTTCGCCCACTTCATCGTAAGCAGCACCACCAAGCAGACCTTCTTCCAGCTCAATACCCAGAGAAAACTGCTGATCGACCTTCTTCAGCACCTTTACCGCTTCATCCACAATCTCAGGGCCAATATAGTCGCCCTTAAGAATCAATACTTTCTTGCTCATTCAATTACTTCCTATACAGGCCTAGTTGCCCGCTTTATTTAATGGCACCACTTATTTGATAGCACCAAAGAGCCAGGGCGTATCTTTCTCTCTAGCCGCCTCATAGGCACGAATAGCATCCGCATCATTTAAGGTCAGGCCAATTTCATCCAAACCTTCGAGCAAACAGTCCTTACTGAACTCGTCGATCTCAAAAGAAAATTCTTCACCTGAAGGCGCAACTACTACCTGACGCGGAAGATCCACCGTCAACTCATAGCCTTCATTGGCTTCAACATCTTTAAAAAGTTTATCTACTATATCTTCTTCTAAAACAATAGGTAACAATCCATTTTTAAAGCAATTGTTAAAGAAAATATCTGCAAAGCTTGGTGCGATCACAGCCCGAAACCCATAGTCATCTAGTGCCCAGGGCGCGTGTTCACGACTGGAACCACAGCCAAAGTTCTCACGACACAACAGCACCGAAGCTCCTTTATAACGTGGCCAGTTCAATGGAAAATCTGGGTTCAAAGGTCTGCTGGTACAATCCTGCCCCGGCTTACCTTCATCCAAATAACGCAACTCATCAAACAGGTTTGGACCAAAGCCACTGCGCTTAATCGACTTCAGGAACTGCTTGGGGATAATCATATCCGTGTCCACATTGGCACGATCGATACCCGCAACAAGTCCTTTATGTACAGTAAATGCTTTCATTACACAGTCCCCTTATCGAAACCACGAACATCAGTAATATGACCAGCAATTGCAGCAGCGGCCGCCATCGCAGGGCTTACCAAGTGAGTCCGTCCACCATTACCCTGACGCCCTTCAAAGTTACGGTTTGAAGTAGACGCACAGTGCTCACCGGCACCCAGTTTGTCCGCATTCATAGCCAGACACATGGAACAACCGGGTTCCCGCCAGTCCATACCGGCTTCTTTAAAAATTTTATCCAATCCTTCCTGTTCCGCCTGGGCTTTTACCATTTGCGAACCGGGAACAACCAAAACCTGTTTAATGCTGTCAGCTACTTTGCGACCCTTGGCAATTTCTGCCGCAGCACGCATATCTTCAATACGAGAGTTGGTACAAGAGCCAATAAATACACGGTCTACAGGGATATCGGTAATGGCTGAGCCACCTTCCAGCCCCATATAGGCCAATGCCTGCTCAATGCCCTGCTGCTTCACAGGGTCTGACTCATCTTCAGCACGAGGAATCACACCAGTGACCGGCAACACCATTTCAGGGGACGTGCCCCAAGTAACCTGAGGTTGAATATCTTCACCCTTAAGTTCAACAACGGTATCAAACTTAGCATCCGCATCACTTTGCAGAGTGTTCCAATAGGCAACGGCCTGATCCCAAACCTCACCCGTAGGCGCAAACTGACGGCCTTTGAAATAGTCGATGGTTTGATCATCCACCGCTACCATACCCACCCGAGCACCGGCTTCAATGGCCATGTTGCAAACGGTCATGCGGCCTTCAATGGACATATCCCGGAACACTTGACCACCAAACTCAATGGCATAACCCGTTCCACCGGCAGTACCGATTTCACCGATAATGGCCAACACCACGTCTTTCGGTGTTACACCCGTACCCAACACGCCATCCACATTGATCAGCATGTTTTTCATCTTTTTGGCCACCAAACACTGGGTTGCCAACACATGCTCTACTTCAGAGGTGCCAATACCGTGGGCCAAACAAGCGAATGCGCCGTGAGTCGCGGTATGGGAATCGCCACACACCACCGTCATACCGGGCAACGAGGCACCCAGTTCTGGCCCCATCACATGCACAATGCCCTGCCCCATCTCGTTCATACCAAACTCACGAATACCAAAGTACTCGCAGTTCTCATCCAGGGTTTTCACCTGAATACGTGAGGTTTCATCTGGAATGGCATCCACACCGGCAGCGCGCTCAGCAGAGTCGGTAGAGATATTGTGATCCGGCGTGGCCACATTCATCTCCAAACGCCAGGGCTTACGATCGGCCATGCGCAGGCCTTCAAACGCCTGAGGAGACGTCACTTCATGGATAATATGACGATCAATGTAAATCAATGCAGAACCATCATCTCGCTGCTTTACCAGATGAGCATCCCACAGTTTGTCGTAGAGGGTTTTTCCAGCCATTTTATGCCTTCTAGAAGATTGTATTTGTACGGTTTTTAAGCAGTACTACTATAGCTACCCATTTTAGTGATCGCACTCTAATAAAACAAATTCATATTTTTTATCTATTGGATTCCTATTAGGAATTCATATGCAAATTATTTATACTAGAGAGTATGGATACACAACTTTTAGAAGCATTTATCGCCGTTGCCAAAGCTGGTTCGTTTTCAGATGCCGCGGAAAAGATCCACCTAACCCAACCAGCAGTAAGTAAACGTATTGCGCTGTTAGAGCAACAACTAGACTGTCGGCTGTTTGACCGTATTGCCCGCTCAGTGACTCTGACAGAAGCAGGAGAAGCCTTGTTACCCAGAGCACACCACATTCTTCGGGAAATCGCTGATACCACTCAGGCTATTAATGATTTATCTGGCGATATCAGTGGCAGGCTGAGGTTAGCCATTAGCCACCACATCGGCCTGCATAGACTCCCCCCTATTTTGAAAGAATTCGCCCAAAGCTATCCTGAGGTCACTATTGACGTAGATTTTATGGATTCAGAAAAAGCATATGAAGGGATTCTTCAAGGGCGCTTTGAAGTAGCCGCTATTACCCTGGCCCCTGAAGCACACCCTAAGATAGAAGCGAAGACCATATGGCCGGACCCATTGGTATTTATGGTTTCTGAAGACCATCCCCTTCTCTCTAAAAATAAAGCCTTAAATGAAACCAACCCAACCCTAGACGGCTTGAGAGACCACCCTGCCATTTTACCTGGATTGGGCACCTACACCGGGCGCATGACACGGGCATTATTTGAAGAACAGAACGTCCCTCTACCCCCCACCATGACCACCAACTATCTGGAAACCATCAAAATGATGGTGAGTATTGGATTGGGATGGAGCCTTTTACCCGAAAGCATGCTGGAACCCGGCATTCGAGCCATTGAAATACCCGGCATACATATACAAAGAGAACTGGGCTATATCCACCATAGGGAGAAAAGTCTGTCGAATGCAGCTAAGGCATTTATTGACCTGCTTCAACAGGAACGCCTATTGATCAACATACCAAGCCAGCAACCAAAGACTTTTTAATAGTGACATGTGCTCTCAGTATTCTTAACCAGCTATTAGGTTAATTTTGAGATCGATGATGCATAAAACTCTGCTATGGTGCGACCTTGATATAGCAAGCCATGTCTTTTTATTTGCAATTACATACAGATCCCACAGAGAAGCTATAAGAGGTCAGAATGAATAAGCTCAAAAACAGATCGGTACTAATTACTGGCGCCAGTCGTGGCATAGGCCGAGAAATAGCGAAAAGCCTAGCGGCTGAAAACGCCGATTTGATTTTATTAGGCCGCAATATGGATATGCTGGAGGAAACGGCAAAGCTATGTCGAGATGAAGGCGCCACCAAGATTAACTGCCATAATGTTGATTTAAGTGACAACCATGCGATTGATGAATTCTGCGAAGAAATTATTAAAAAGGGTGGCATCGATATGCTGGTTAATAATGCGGGTGATTTTGTTCAAGGCCATGCACTAAATGGTGATGCGGATGCATGGGATGCAGCGATGAAGCTAAACCTGATGACCCCAATGCGATTGACCCGCAGCTTTTCTCCAGGAATGAGGGATAGGGAATGGGGGCTTATCATTAATCTGGGAAGTGTTGCTGCAATCGAAGGTATGAGCGGTGTTGGTGCTTATGCTGCGACTAAACATGGCCTAAGAGGTTGGAGCCTGAGCTGTTATCGTCAGTTGCGGGAATATGGTATTAAAGTCGTATTAATTAACCCAGCATTTGTAAATACAGACATGACAGCTGGCGTCCAAGTTAATGATAGAGATCTGATCTTACAACCAGAAGATATTGCCGAGGCTGTTATGTTGGCCGTCAACACCAGTCCAGCCTGCTGCCCAGAAGAGATAACCCTACGCCTAACCCGCAATGCCATGTAATAAAATAGCTAAAGAGCTCCGCTCACTTTAACTTCAAGGTCAGCGCTAACAAAATACCGAGTGATCAAATACTGGATATATTCATGGAGCTCTCAACATACAATAGGTCTAGCATTGAAGAAATTAAACAACTATTTACTAGGGTGTTTTCTGACTCAGAAGGCCCCAGCGAAGGCTCTTTAATTGGGAACTTAGTTTTTGATTTAATTGAAAGTACTGACCCTAAAGATATTTATGGGTTTGTTGCCACTGAAAATGATCAAATAATCGGTAGTATTTTCTTTACTCGGTTGATGTTTGAAAGCGGTGTGAATACTTTTATTTTAGCACCTGTAGCCATTCATACAGATTGGCAAGGGCGTGGCATAGGTCAGAATCTAATTAAATTTGGCATCGACCATTTAAAGAAGGAAGGTGTAACACTGATGTTTACCTATGGCGACCCAAATTATTATTCAAAAGTTGGGTTTAGTCCGATCACGGAAAAAGTAGCGAAAGCACCCTTAAAATTATCCCAACCAGAGGGCTGGCTTTGCCAATCATTAGTTGGCAGAGAAATTAAGCCAATTGCTGGGAGTTCGCACTGTGTTGAAGCGCTTAATAAAGCTGAGTATTGGTAAGAAAATTAAAGGAGTATTTTATTAAAGGGGTTAAAGACTATACAGCTAAACGCTCTGTTATTTTTCGTAGAGGCTTTTATGTATTTATTGGTCTTGTATTCTTATTGGTCGGCCTCTTTACTTCCTTTGCCAGCCCTGGCGCTATAAATATGTCTGAAAGCACTTATACACAACGTGAGTACGGCACTATATTTTTTGCATTTGGGGCAATGATTTTAATTGCATGCTATTTAACACGCAAAATGAGCGCTAAAAATAAGTGAACCCTACAACAGAAAAAAGGTGACTATGACAATCGACGAATTAGAAGCAGATTGGAGCAGGCGAGGTTTTACATTTGGTATCGGAACCATCAAAGCCAATGATGCAATAGACAAGGCTTTCCATGACGATAAGGATGAATTGGTCTTTATGGAAAGTGGTAGCTACGAATTTACTCTTGGCGATAAAACCTTCACACAAGAAGGTAATGTAGAGGTGGTTATTCCCGCTGGAACCACACACAGTATTAAAAATCTTGGAGGTAAAGATTCAAAAATTTACTATGGGTATAAATCTAAATAAATGGAGGTTTCCCTCCTTTATTTCTTTACCTTCGACAAAAAGGAAAACATAAGTCCAGAAAGTGCACCCAAAACGTGCGCATCAGCAATAACGGTAAATTCTAAAAATTGCCTCGTATAGATAGAAGGACCAACATACTTCTCCATCACTACCTTTAATAAGACGACTAGCAAACCAACATAATATAACTTACGGCCTCTTTTTATTTCGCCTACCAGCCCTATCACCAAAAAGCTATGAAGCAATCCAGATAGCCCCATATACCAATCAAGTTCAGGCATTAGAATTAAAAAACCTAAACCAATAAAAACTGAACAAAATATCGTTGCGTAAAACCATTTAACAAGTGGATATATATGAAAGAAAAATAGAATAATAAATATGAAGCCGATTAAATTTAGCAGCAAGTGCTTCCAGCCAATGTGACAAAAATGGCACGTAATAATTCTCCAATATTCACCATTTGCAATGGATAAACGATCATATTGAAAACTATCAGTAAACTGCTGCCCTATAGCCATTAGGGCTATAAACAAAAAAAATACCAATAAATGGTATTTTTTTTGCTGATAAAAATAGGAATACTTCATCTACATCCTTTGCTTGGCTCTATAGAAAAGAAATGAGTTAATAAATACGAAGCCTATCAATAGCAGAATTGAGACAAAACCAAAACTACCACCACCTCCATATCCATCTCTATGAGTAACAGTGACACTCTTATCTGATTTTATTCGATCTTTGAAGATCTCTAGTTCATTCTCAAGATTAGTCGTCATATCAGACATCGCTAAAGAAAAACCTTCTTCCCTTGCTTTCCTCATATGTTCAGGACTATTAACTAAAGTAGATGTGCCCTCTACTTTGTTTATGCCCGGTGCACGGAAAAGTAATTTATGTGTCTTGACATCAAATATCGCTGTATCTACAAACGTCTGCACATCATTTTTACTACCCTTAACAAGATAAGCACCAACTACTGTCCAATAAAGTATTGAAGATTTCGTATCATCAACGTGAGCGACCTGGTCATAAGACACTAAAGCTATAACATCAAGCCCATACAAACGTGAGACCTGATCAACTGTTTTAAACCCTTTTCCTGATCGTAAGTAGGTATCAGGAATAACGGTGATATCCTTAATATAATCACGTGTTGAAAAGGATGCTTTGACCTTTTCCAATAGTAGATTCTTATTAGCTTCTGATAATCCTTCAACATTATTAGAATATGAAGGTACAAAAGCCAAACCAACCCTAAGGGGTAGCTGTAAATTTGGGGTATTTTGATCATTTGTAGGCGGTATTTCGCCCTCAGGGTATAAATAATCAACCAGGCTACTTGATACCCCCTGCCTAACATTACTTCCTAGCATGTCATGCCATAAATTTGTACATGAAGCCGTTAAAACAGAAAGCAAAGCCACAGCCAATAAGGTTATCCTTTTCTTATTCATATATTCCTCTTAATTTTCATATCCATGAAATCATATGAAGGGCTTTCTAGAACCCCTCAATATCCAACCCCATCACCGTCTCTGATCCCGCTTTCACCGCTTCAAGATATCCAATATTCCGTGGCATCACATGCTGAGCAAAGAATTTGGCAGTGACTATCTTATTGTTATTAAAACTGATATTGCCTTCACCTTTTGTATTTAAGTTGGTGGCCGCTACAGCGCTTTTAATTAGCATGGCTCCAGCTACCGTAGTACCCATTAACATCAGCATGTTGTAGGCGGAGGCACTAAGCACGCTCCAATCCTCAGCGGCACCAGTCAACACAATAGTTGCAGCTTCTTTACAGGCAGATAGTGAGGATTCAAGGCTATCTGCAATTTCTGTTAAATCACTTGCTCTGGCATTGGCAACAATCTGGTTTAAATCATCCAGCAGTTCCATGGCGGATTGGCCTTTATCTCGAGCCAGTTTTCGACCGACCAGATCAAGCCCCTGAATACCGTTGGTACCTTCATAAATAGGTAGGATACGGGCATCTCTCATATGCTGTGCGGCACCGGTTTCTTCCACAAAGCCCATACCACCGTGGACCTGCACCCCCAGAGAGGTAACTTCCATACTTATCTCTGTACACCAGCCTTTGACCAGTGGCGTTAATATATCAACACGGCGCTGGTGATAGGCGGCCTGCTCTTTATCTTCTAAGTTGTGAACATGGTCCTCATGGGCCAGTGATAGGTAGGCCAATGCTCTACCCCCTTCAGTAAGCGAGCGCATTAACATCAGCATACGGCGAACATCAGGGTGATGAATAATCGTGGCTTTTTTATTGCCGGGCACACTGCCCTGGACTCGGTCTTTGGCAAACTCCACGGCTTGTTGATAGGCTCGTTCGCTAACAGACACCCCCTGCAAACCGACTGCAAGGCGGGCTTCATTCATCATGGAAAACATATAAACCAGGCCCTGGTTCTCCTCTCCCACCAAATAACCTATAGCGCCGTCATTATCACCAAATGAGAGCGCGCAAGTTGGGCTGGCATGAATACCCAACTTATGTTCTAGCCCCACACAGCGAACATCATTACGTTCTCCGCTACTACCATCTTCATTGATCAAGTATTTGGGCACAATAAACATGGAGATGCCCTTCACACCCTCTGGGGCATCAGGAGTCCGCGCCAGAACTAAGTGAATAATATTATCGGTGTAGTCGTGGTCGCCCCAGGTAATAAAGATTTTTTGACCACTTAGGAGATAGTGATCACCTTCAGGGACTGCCTTTGTTCGAACCGCTGCAAGATCAGAACCGGCCTGCGGTTCCGTTAGATTCATAGTACCAGCCCAGGTGCCTGAAATGAGATTGCTCAAATAGGTTTGTTTTTGTTCATCGGTGCCGTAAAGGCCTAATGCCGTCACAACGCCTTTGGTCAGCATGGGACACAAACTGAAGGCCATGTTGGCCGATTGAGACATTTCATCAACGGCAATGGAGAGCAATGCGGGCAAACCCTGACCACCGAATTCAACATCACCAGTTAGTCCTGGCCAGCCAGCTTCTACAATTTGTTGATAGATGCCATCAAGTGCTGGAGCGGTGGCGACCTTATCGCCCTCTAGCTGAGAACCCTGGGAATCGGCCAATTGGTTAGTGGGCGCCAAAACTTCACCGTAAAAACGGGCTGCTTCTTCAAGAATGGCATCGACCATGTCCGGCGTTGCTTCTTCATATCCAGGAAGCTGGGCAATACTCTCCATGTCGAGTACATGGTTGAGCAGAAATTTGATCTCTTCAACAGGCGCGTTATAAACCGTCATACCTTCATCCCTATAGCAATGAGTTGTAATACTTTTATAAAACTATGTTAGGTATAAAACCATATTAGGTATAAAACCATATTAGGTACAAAACCGTATTAGGTATAAAAGCATATCCGGTAGGAAAAAGGAGTAATTCATCTGTAAAAAGCCGTTGGAAATAGGGCTATTTGTGACTCAAAGGTTCTCATCCCCGCATAAAAATGAGGTAATTGAAGGCTAACCTGTAGCCTCTAGTGCTTTTTTCTTATCCCTACGGGCATTGGCCTTTATTTCATTGTACAAACGGGAAAAAGCCTGGGGAGCTTGCAGGTGACCGGTATCATCAAGTTCAGGATATGACAGGCCTGTTTCTCGGCACATACGGGCAATCATGGGCTGGCACCACTCAAACAGTAACGTTTGGTATTCTTCATGGGGTATTTGGCATTCACCATACATACCTAATGCATTTCTCTGTCGCTGTGCTTCTGCAAGGATAATGGCGCAGGCTACGGAAACATTAAAGGATTCAGCCATTCCCATCATAGGGATTATCACGGTGCCATCTACCCTACTACAAGCTCCTTCACTCACCCCCCACTTCTCGGCACCCAATAACAATGCTGTCGGCTTGGTATAATCCACTTCTCGGTAATCGACAGCCCTATCATCAAAATGAGCTGCTAGAACCTGAAAACCTTGCTGTTGGAGTTCCTCTATAGGCGTGACAATGTTCTGGTGAATCGTGGTTTGAACCCACTTATGAGAACCCATGGCCGTTCCCGTATGGGGACGGTATACGCCTTTATCGTAAACCGCATGAACTCGGTGTATACCTACGGCATCAGCGGTACGAATAATCGCCGATAGATTCTGCCCTTTATGAACCTGATCAGTAATGACGGTTAAATCGGTTTGGCGACTATGGAGGACTTTAAGTATTTTTTCGTAACGTTCTGGAGTCATCTGCACATTATGTCAGAGAGGAGAAAAATCAAAAACTACAAACTAATCGAAAATATCCTCTACCCATGTTAGCGCTGCCGCTACTGATGGAAAACCAATGGTACTGGTAAGTAGTATCAGTGTATGGCGAATTTCTTCCTCATTGGCACCTAATTCCAGGGCCCTGCGAGTATGACTGTGAACAGCGCCTTCAGACCGAATACTGGCCGCTGCTGCTAACTGGATTAACTGGGCCTGTTTTGCATCTATTGGCCCCTGTTGCCGTACCGTTTCCCCTAGATTAGCAAGTGCTTTTGAAAATACAGGGTAACGCTTTAATAGGCGGGAATAACTTTTGGGTAGTGATGAATCAGACAGGCCGAATACGCTCCCATACCAATGAATGAATAAGCGACCTTTTTTATTACTTCAACATCCCTGTTATAAACAACACTGTTATCAGTATAGTTAACCTTGATCGGCTATCCATTTCAGGGCAAATTGGTAATGACTATTGGCATAAGAACACTAAAAAAGTTTCGAGGAAAACCTACTTTGACTGACTATCTACATGGCAATGCTCTGTGGCAGCAAGTTGAAGCTGCATCCAAATCAGCCCTGGCCACTGGCGCACTTAAATCTATCCCCACAAGGCGTGAAGTACGGAATATATCTATTGGTGATTGCAGTGTTGATTTTCAAATCAGGGTGGTAGAAAACCTGATACGAAAAACAAAGGAAGCCCAAGACCGGGCAAAACAGTTACCCAACCCCAAAAACTCTGATCAGAAACCCTTTAACCCCTTTCTACCCTACGAACCTGATCTCTATGTGGGCGAACTAACGGATCATTACCGCTGCCTGTTAAACAAATTCAATGTCATGGATCATCATATATTAATGGTGACAACCCAACATGAACCCCAGCAAACACCATTAAGTGCAGAAGACTTTTTAGCAGCCCAGATCTGTCTGCAAGCCCAGGATGGGTTAGTCTTTTACAATGGTGGTCCTGAAGCTGGTGCCAGTATTGAACATAAACACTTACAAATGATTCCTCTACCTCTAGACCCTATACCGCTGAGTCCTATACCACTAAGCCCTCTTCTAGCGGAAAACGATGCTCCCTTCCCCTTTCACAAAATCTTCAGCTCTATATCCACAAGCAGCCCAACAGCATCGGCCCTTCCCTTTAAACATCTTGTGATAGAAACTGATTTCTCAGTTAGTGGTTCATTTGATAACTTAAAAGCCTCTGCTGAAAACAACTGCCATAACTACCAGCAAATACTCAAAGAACTAAACCTGTCGACAAATGCTGATGGCATGATGGCTCCCCACAATCTGTTAATTACTCGGGACGCTCTTTGGGTGGTTCCCCGTAAGAAAGAACGATTTCAAGAGTTGGCTGTTAATGCATTGGGATTTTCAGGGACACTGTTAGTTAAGGATACACAACAATTGAATGAACTAGATGATATCGGCTGCCTTAACCTGTTAAAGGCTGTCGCATTTTCAAGTTAAACTTAACTATTCAGTCTTGGCAATTAGCCCCTGTTGATTAGCTTCTATATCACCTAAAAATTTTCATATTATTCACCCTTGAACTTTTAAAATTCACCCCTATCTAAATCCGCAATAATTGGTTCAATGACAACAAATGGTGCTCCTTTATTTATCACGAGATTTAGTCGTTGATTTACTACTTAGTAATGCGTGTATGAACGATACCTCTTTCAGTGTAATATGCTTTCCCGCTGGGTATCTCCCCATCTTCTAGTGGGAACAAAATATATCACTAGACATGTGTTACTAAGCCCTAAGTTTTTGAACCAAACATTTATGAATTGCGTATAGATGATCAATGCACAAAAGCACATGTTTTTAAGAAACAAACTATTAAGTAAGCGTATTTTTAACCAAAAAATTCTTGCAACCGGAGGGCACTATGCTGGAAGTTAGGCAGTTGACAAGGTTGTATGGCGATTTTAAAGCCGTTGACAATGTCAGCTTCAAAATAAAAAAAGGTGAAATCGTTGGATTGCTTGGCCATAACGGTGCAGGTAAAACTACTATCATGAAAATGCTGAGCGGTTACATTGAATCAAACCAGGGCAGCATTGAAATCGATGATGTAGACCTACAACAAGACCCGAAACAAGCCCAGCAGTATCTTGGATACTTACCAGAGAATCTACCTATTTACCCCGAAATGACTGTGGCCGATTACCTGGATTACGCCAGTGATATGAAAGGTCTCAAGGGCGATGAAAAAATTGCAGAAATTAAACGCGTTATTCAGGCAACTGACATTGTGCCTAAACTGCTGATGCCTATTTCCACTCTTTCACGAGGTTACAAACAGCGTGTAGGTGTTGCCCAAGCTATTTTAGGTAACCCTAAACTACTTATTCTCGATGAGCCCACAAACGGCCTCGACCCCACTCAAACACAACTAATACGCCAGCTCATCCGAGACCTTGCGAAAGAAGCTACGGTGATTCTTTCTACCCACATCATGCAAGAAGTTGATGCGCTCTGTGATCGAGTCTTAATAATCCGAAATGGTGAAATGGCTGTCGATGCCAAACTTGAAGAGCTTCGAGAAAGTAATAATTTGCTGTTAACAACATCTTTCACCAAAGATAAGTTGACCATGTTGCTACAGCCTCTCAACGCTATTACCAACATAGATGAAATTCCAGATGAAGGTGGCAACCCCCATTACCGCCTGAGCGTAGAAGAAATGAGTGACCACCCGGCCCTCTGTGGAGAAATAGCCAATTTGGTTGTAACTGCTGGTGGAACACTCTATTCCATCAACCAAGAGAACCGTGATTTGGAAACTCTGTTTAGAGAGGTCAATGAAATACCACTAGGAACAAGTGAAGACGCGGGGAGGACAAAAAATGCAGCCTAATTCCAATCCTTCTAATGCCCAAACCACAAAAAGATCGGCTATGCCTCTGATTAGACGTATTGCGAATAAAGAAATTACGCTGTTCTTTGCTTCGCCTATCGCCTATTTGTTCTTAGCAACATTTGCTGCCATTTCATTATTTATTTTCTTCTGGGGAGAATCTTATTTTTCCCGAAACATTGCTGATATTCGCCCACTGTTTGAATGGATGCCAGTACTGCTAGTCTTTCTCACCAGCACGCTGACCATGCGACTATGGAGTGAAGAACGAAGAACCGGCACATTGGAGCATATCCTGACTCAACCATTACCCCTTTGGCATTTTGTTGTGGGTAAATTTCTTGGTTGTTTGGTGCTCTTAGCCATCGCTTTACTTATTACGATTCCATTACCCATTACCGTTGCACAAATGGGTGATATTGATTGGGGCCCTATATGGGCAGGCTATTTAGCCGCATTTTTGTTAGGAGCTGCCTACCTTTCTATTGGCCTATTTGTTTCAGCCCGTAGCGACAATCAAATTGTCAGCCTGATTTGCGCGGTTGGTTTATCTGGTTTGTTCTACCTGGTTGGTACAACCACCATTACTGACTTCTTTGGTAACCAAGCTGGAGAATGGTTTAGGCTATTTGGTACTGGTGCACGTTTTGATTCAATTACCCGTGGGGTTATTGATATCAGAGATCTGTATTACTACATCAGTATCATCATTGTTTTTCTTTCCCTTAATATCTTCACTCTGGAAAGAGAACGCTGGGCTGAACACACATCCACGCCTAGACACAAAACCTGGAAAGCCGTAACAGCACTCGCCATCATCAATGTGATCGGTGTTAATTTGTGGCTTGGCCAAGTCACCTCCCTACGTCTAGATACAACAGAAGGTAAACAATATTCAATTTCTGATGCCACCCGGGAGTATTTGAGCCAAATTCAAGAGCCCATGCTGATACGTGGTTATTTCAGTAGTAAAACTCACCCGTTATTAGCGCCATTGGTACCACAAATAAAAGATCTGATTCGTGAGTACGAAATTGCCAGTCGAGGCAAAGTCCGTGTCGATTTCATAGACCCTGTTGTAAAACTAGAATTGGAAGAAGAAGCTAACCAGCGGTACGGCATTAGGCCTATCCCCCTGCAGGTAGCTGATCGTTATCAGTCAGCCATTGTGAACTCCTATTTCCATATCCTTATTAGCTACGGTAATGAATTTGAAATTCTCGATTTCCAGGACTTAATTGAAACCAAGGCTCAGGGTGATCATGATTTTCAAATCAAACTCAGAAACCCTGAGTATGACCTGACCCGTAGCATCAAGAAGGTATTAAACAGCTACCGTAGTGGCGGCAATTTGTTTGATACCGTCAAAGGAGACCTTACCTTTAATGCCTACATCTCTCAGGATGCCCTGCTATCAGAAGACCTTATCGCCCATAAGAAAGAAATAGTTGAAGTAGCCAATGAGATAGCTGCAGATTCTGAAGGTCGACTCAAAATTAATATCATCGATCCTTATGCAGGCAATAGCTCTGTCGCCAAAAAGCTATCCAAAGAATACGGCTTAAGCCCTCTATCAACCAGCCGGTATGGCGGTGATTTCTTCTATTTCCATCTTATTTTGGAAAGAGAAGACATGGCAATACAAATCCCCTTGGAAGATAAAACCAAGCTAAGTTTTGAACGAAATCTGAAAGCCGGGATAAAACGTTTTGGTAAGGGCTTTATTAAAACGATTGGTTTTGTAAGCCCAGTAGATGACCCTAAATTACAGCAAATTGGTATCTCTGTACCTCAGTTTAACCAGTTAGCTGAATTTCTTGGCACCGACCTGAACATTATCGACGAAGATCTCAGTGATGGCAGTGTTTCCGGTGAAGTCGATATTCTGGTAGTTGCAGCACCGAATGGTATGGGATCGAAAGAAGTTTTTGCTATCGATCAGTTTGTCATGAAAGGTGGCTCCGTTGTTGCTATGGCTTCACCCTATACAATGACGTTAGGGCGAGATGGGCTCGGTCTAGCGCAGCTAGAGGGTGAATTTAAAGACTGGCTCCGATACCAAGGCCTGGATATGGAGCATAAACTGGTTTTGGATATGCAAAATAAAGCGTTTCCACTACCTGTTATGCGAAATGCTGGTGGTCACCGAGTTCAGGAAGTTCGGATGATTGAATACCCCTATTTCTCAGATATTCGAAGTAATGGTTTTAATCAGGAAAATGCCATCACGGCGAACCTGTCTCAAGTCACTATGGCCTGGAGTTCGCCTATTACCGTTGATGCGGATAAAAACAGTGGACGTAAAGTAACTGAATTGATTCGCAGTTCCGAGAACTCCTGGATTTCTGACAATACTGAAATCATGCCTGAGATAAATGAAGACGGCATGACTCTATTCCAGCGTGAAGGCGAATTTAGCTCTCACCTTTTAGGTGTCGTTAGTGAAGGTGTCTTTAATTCCTATTTTGCAGGTAAACCTTCACCACTTCTTAGTGATGAAGATGAAAAGAAAGGAAGTGAAGCTAAAGGCCGCCTTACTACCGAGGAAATTGTTGCTGAGATAAATGGCACTAAAGTCAGTGACTCTAGTAGCAATTCCATTAGTAATCCTGATACAAGCTCTGCTGACAATCAGGTAAAAGAAGAGCCTGAAACAGAAACAGTGGAGACCATTGATTCCAGTGTGATACAAAAATCACCTGCATCCTCGCGTATTGTCCTCTTCAGCTCTAATGACTTCCTGAGGGATCAAACCCTAACCATTGCCAACTCGGCGGTGGGTAGCGAATACCTGGGCAGTCTAGAGCTCGTTGCAAATGCGGTAGATTGGACATTAGAAGAGTCCGGGCTACTCAGTATTCGCTCTCGTGGCCACTTCAATCGCACCCTGCCACCAATGGAGCATGATACCCAATTGTTCTGGGAATATTTGAACTACGGATTGGTAGCCATAGCACTGATTATTATTGCCCTGGTGCGAAGAAAGCGCCAAAAATCACGCCAACAGCGCTACTTAGCGCAACTGGCCAATTAAAGGAGGAGCCCCATTATGAAAAAACTAAAATTCTGGCTCACTGGCCTTTTATTTGCACAACTTCTTCTCGCTGTTGCTTTACTGTTTATCAATCAGTGGGAAGAACAAAAAAATAAACCCAAACCGATACTTGCTCTAGACTGGAAGAGTGTCGACAAACTCATTATTGAAGATAATGACAGCGATGTTGTCCTAAACAAATCTGAAGACAGTTGGGTACTTTCACAAGCTCAGCTACCGATCAAACAGGATGACATACAAGAACTGCTTAGAAGTCTAAAAATGCTACAAACAAGCTGGCCTGTGGCCACTTTAAAAAGTAGTCACAAGCGGTTTGAAGTTGTAGAAGACAAGTTTGTTCGGCGCATACAGATCTTTAGTAAAGACAAGCTTATAGAAGAGCTATTTTTTGGCAGCTCTCCCGGCCTTCGTCAATCCCACGTTCGCCGTGTAGGTGATGATGCCATCTACAGTGTCGACCTTGATACATTAGACATTAATGCCAATGCTGAAATGTGGATAGATACTTCTTTCCTCGCTACTGGTAGCGATATTAGCTTAATTAAAGGGCCAGATTACAGCCTGAAAAGACCAGGCGCGAGCTGGGAATTTAATCATTCAGGTCCTTCTATCTTCCTTGGTAGCAGCAAACACGGCAAGCTAGATCAAGCTAAAGTGGAAGCATTTACATCTTTTTTATCCAATCTAGAAATTGTAAGTATTGCTCAATATAAACCAGTTCTGACTTCGGATGACACGACAAAGGTAAAACTGGAAATCACTGATGAAAAAGGCAGTTGGACTTATCTCTTTGTCAACGTTGGTGACGCCTATTTTGTCAGTAGAAATGACCAAAGTGATATGTTTATCTTGGAGAAGGAAGTCTATGAAAGCATTGCAAATGTAACGCAATCTGACCTTGTTATAGACAAGCCTAAAACCGATGAAAGTGCTGATGTAGAAGCTGTATCAAGTAGTGAAGAATAAACTGTCTACTTAACCTTCTATTTACACTGTAATTTAAAAAGTCCGATAACATAGTTATCGGGCTTTTTTTCTCTCTGTTTTCAGCAGTTTTTTTGGATAAATACCTCTTAAGAATAGATGCTCAAAAGTTCTTACCCAAAAAAAAGTTGTTTAAAATTTGCTGTCGTCACTTCTGATACTTCTTCATAAGAAATATCTTTAATTTTTGCAACAGCTTTCGCTACTTCAACAACATATTGTGGTTCATTCTGCTTGCCACGATGGGGAACTGGGGCAAGCCACGGGGCATCAGTTTCCACTAACATCCTTTCAAGGGGTACGTTCTTAACAACTTCCCTTAATGTGCTGGCATTACGAAATGTGATAATTCCTGAAAAAGAGATATAAAAATTCATATCTATCGCAGCACTAGCCATTTCCCAAGATTCAGTAAAACAATGAAGTACGCCAGCATTCTTTGTATCTGCATGGCCACGCATAATAGATAGTGTTTCTTCTTTCGCTTCACGAGTATGGATAATAACGGGTTTTTCTAACTCACTGGCAGCCTTCAAATGCCGAATAAAACTTTCTTGCTGCCATTCTGATGAATCGCTATCGTAATAATTGTCCAGTCCTGTTTCACCAATGGCAACAACACTGTCGTGACTACCCAGCTCAATCAGTTCTGAAATTTCAGGTATTGGCGGACGCCTTTCTTGTAAAGGGTGCACACCAACTGAGACGTTTACATCCTCATATTCACTCGCTAGAGCAATTAGCCTTTTTGATGAGGAAAGATCTACGCCGACACTAAGGAAATATTCCACGCCACGCTCTCGCGCAGCTTGCAATAGACTAGAAAGGTCACTTTGATACTTAGCTAAATCAAGATGGTCTAGATGACAATGGGAATCCACCAACACAGTAGGGTATTCCTTATATAACAGAGAGATTAAATCAGATTTAAAAGATGGCCTACATAGTATTAGTAGGGCTATCAGACTCCATCATGCCCGCAAGGTATGTCTCAAACTTGCCTTGAATGTCTGAATGTTTCTCATTGAGTTGAATACCAATGCCCTCTCTTCGACTACCACCCATTCCTTTTGGGGTAATCCAAATAACTTTACCTGTCAGGGGAATACGCTCTGGTTCTTCAATCAAATCCAAAAGCAAAAAAACTTCATCGCCCAATACGTAATTTTTACGAGTAGCAATGAATAATCCGCCATTTTGAACAAAGGGCATATACGCAGCATAAAGTGCTTGAGGATCTTTAATCGAAAGATTCAGAATCCCGTTTCGAACACCACCAAAAAACGCATCCATCTCAATAAGTTACCCTATATAATTTTGACAAGTTTACTATAGCTACATCCTTGTCATCTACTATCAGGCAGCCTTGCCTTAAAAAAAATAACTGTTAGAACTACAAACTGAAGTAATCAGGCTTTATCGTTCAATTTAGACATCACCTTTTAAAAAGCTGTTGCCAATTAATCAGTAATTCTTCCCAAAGCAATTGCAAGTTCGGGTTTGCAGTGCTCTGCATTTGTCGTTTCGCTTGCATCAACGTATCCATATAGCGGAACACTAAACGCTTTGATATCCCTTTCCTACCAGACTTAATCATCAATGCCAGGTGACTATACAACCAATCTACCATCATAGGGGAATCATTTTTCTGGCAAGCTTCAGCCACAGTTAGTGCTGAGATACGATGTTCAGACAAATCATTCATCAACCCATCAAACTTTTGACGACGTTCTAGCAAATCAGTCTCCAGCAACTGTAGGGCTAATAACGGACAACCATTTGAATAATGTAATAACTGTTCTATATCTTCATTTTGCCCCGCCACCTTAGCTAACCAGGGACGAACTGTAGAAATTGATGGCACCGGGAATTTTACCATACGACAACGACTTCTTATGGTAGCTGAAAGACGAGAAGGCTCATTACAAACCAATATTAAAAGTGTTTTAGGGCCCGGCTCTTCCAAACTTTTTAATAATGCGTTTGAAGCATTGATATTCATTGACTCGGCGGGGGAGATAATAATCACCTTCCAACCACCTTGCTGGGATGTTTTTGCCACAAACTCTCCAAGCTGCCGAATCAAATCTATTTTAATCGATTTACCTTCTTCTTCTGGCTCTATTTTAAAATTATCCGGATGACCACCTGACATAACCAAGTGACAAGACTTACATTGACCACACGAGTATCCCCCAACAGGGGCATGGCACAATAATCTTTGGGCCAAAGACAAGGCAAACTGATACTTCCCTATATATTTAGACCCGGTAAGCAGTAGTGCATGTGGCAATCGCTGTTGTTCAATCTGCAACGCTAGTTGTTGCCACTGGTCTTGCTGCCATGGGTAATGCATCGCCACAGACTGCTGTACTGATTTAGTGGCTGGTTTACTCATTACAGCTGGCTTCCATAAACTGGTTAAGTTGTTCACCTAAATCTAACTGTACTTGTGCAAGTGATTGAGATGCATCAACAACTCTATATTGCATGGGTATTTTTTTTGCTCTTGATAGGTAACACTCCCTAACCTGTTCGAAAAAATCCAATTTTTCCTGCTCAAATCGATCCGGCTGACTACGTTTACTTGCTCTCTCAAGGCCTTGGGCAACGGGGGCGTCAAGAATCAGTGTTAAATCAGGGCGTAGTTGTTCCTGTACGAGGTTCTCCAACAGTGCAATTTTTTCCATAGCAACACCTCGGCCACCTCCTTGGTAGGCATAAGTTGCATCGGTAAAGCGATCACACAATACCCATTGTCCACGCTCCAAAGCGGGCACGATAACTTCCGCTAAATGCTGAGCTCGGGCAGCAAACATCAATAAAAGCTCAGTATTTTCATTAACAGCTTCATCCCTTGAGCTCAGCAGCAATTCACGGATATCCTCTGCTAAGGGTGTCCCTCCGGGCTCACGAGTTGTTATATGATCGATGCCCTGCCGCTCTAACCAGGATTGAATAAAGGCCATATTGGTGGTTTTACCCACACCCTCTACGCCTTCAACCGTAATAAACTTACCTGGCTTAGCTGTCATAATATTTATGAATCCCACAGATTTCTTTTACACATTTTATTTACAATCTTTCTTTACGGACTGACGTTTTTAGTTACTTTCACTTAACACTAGGGCTAGAACGATAATTTGAACGACGCTTTAATTGGTAACGCTTTACTGCCTGTGAATGCTCTTTCAATGTGGCAGAGAAGTAATGGCTACCATCACCTTTTGCCACAAAATATAACGAACTTCCTTCCGCGGGATGAAGAGCAGCATGTATCGCTTCTCGCCCAGGCATCGCTATAGGCGTAGGCGGCAACCCCTTAATCAGATAAGTATTGTAATCTGTTGGCTGTTTTAAATGGCGCCGAGTTATATTACCTTTATATTGATCCCCTAGCCCATAAATAACCGTTGGATCGGTTTGTAATCGCATACCTTTTTCTAAACGCCTGACAAATACACCCGCTATCTGTGCTCTTTCTGAACCAACCCCGGTTTCTTTTTCCACAATAGAAGCCAAAATTAGAGCTTCATAAGGTGCTGTAAAAGGCAAACCGACGCCTTTATTTTCCCACTCGTCATTAAGCACTTCGCGCATACGCTCATGAGCCTGCAGCAAGATATCTCGATCACTTTCTCCACTACTGTAAAGGTAAGTATCTGGAAAGAACCAACCCTCGGGATGGGCAATATCAAGGCCTAACTCTTTTAATATCACCTCTTCAGTCAAATCTGACAACGTCTTATCCAACTTTGGCTGAAGTGCCAACAATGCTAACCACTCTTTAAAACTTAGCCCCTCTGGAAAAGTCAGCTGGTATTGAATTACCTGCCCAGAATTCAGCAAGTCCAAAAGTTGTCTGGGAGTTAAACCAACACTAAGGTTATATTCACCCACTTTAATGGCGGTTTTTTCCGTAAACCGCCCATAAAATGTTAACAACTGCGGTAACTCAAGTATTCCAGCCTCAGCAAGCTGCCTAGAGATACGAGTTAAATTAGCACCAGCGGGTACTTCTACCTGCTCAGAAGATACCAAGGAAAGTGGTGTATCCAAATAGCGATTAAGCGCTTTATTTCCCAGATATAAACCCACACCAACAATAACAACGAGAAGCAGACATCGTTTTAGTAGTCTCAATACAACAGATTGCAACATAACCCTCAATGCCTTATTCAGTGCTATTCATATAAGCAGGCAGCGATTTATATAAAGCTGCTTGTAAGGCTAATGTCTGTTGCCCTAAAGGCCAGCTAGATTGATTTGCTAATACTGGGGTTTCTGGGACTAAGTTTTCTAATGACAGAACAGGCCAAATACCATTCACTGAATTACAAATAAAAACCTCATCGGCAGATAACAAATCATCCAATGAACAGATTGTTTCTTCTATTTTAGATAAAGAACCAGACGAAGCGTTACACAACTCTTCCACAATATATTGACGCATCACCCCTGCTACACCGCATTGATCAAGCTTGGGGGTAAACCATGATCCACCACGATAGAAAAAAAGATTACCACTAACGGCTTCTATCACATTCCCCTGTTGATCCAACATCAACCCCTCTTCATATTCATCGCCCCACTCTCCTCGGGCAATGACCTGATCCAAGCGATTGAGATGTTTAATCCCTGCTAGTTGAGGAGAAGAGGCTAATCGATGCTGACACAGCTTTAAGGTAACACCATATCGTTGATAATTATTTGGATAATCTGGCAATGGAAACCACTGAAGCAAATAGTTTGGGCTTGTACCTGACAGACGATAACCCCTACTTCCACTTCCCGCTGTGATCATAATTTTAACAATACCATTATCAGGGCAGCTCGCTATGATCTGATCCATATAACCCTGGAGTAAATGATCATCCAAGCTGATAGATAAGCTATCCGAACCTTTCCTTAGTCGTGCATGATGATATTCCCATAGGGGCATCAGGGTATCGCTCAGACGGACCGTTTCAAATAACCCATGCCCATAGCATAACCCCCTATCAGAAACAGAAATCAGGTTGATTGATTCTCCATTTAAAAAGCAAATGGGGAGTTGATTTTTGGGCATTTTGGGACCAGCCTAATTATTGGTCTGATATTGACCATGACCTGGAATTAAACCAAATCTAGAGAATAAATTCAGGCACAAAAAAGGCCACTCGATAGAGCAGCCTCTCATGTTCAGCAAGCTAAGCTCAAAAACCCAAGCTCAGCAACCTAGAGCTATTAGCCAAGGTTAGCATTGATGTAATCAATCGCGTTCTGAACAGTAGCGATTTTTTCCGCTTCTTCATCAGGAATTTCAGTATCGAATTCCTCTTCCAAAGCCATAATCAATTCTACTGTATCCAGGGAATCAGCACCCAGATCTTCCACGAAAGAAGACGCTGGTTTAACGTCATCTTCTTTAACACCTAGTTGTTCAGCAACCATTTTAGCTACGCGTTCTTCGATGCTGCTCATGATATGTATTCTCTCCTGTTTCTTAGAAAGTATCCTGCTGCCCGGCTAATACAGCTCACCCCACAACAAAAATTCTTATTATTGACCTAACGTCAGGCCGGCATTTTACCCCGAAATAACACAGGGTGTAACCGCTTTCGTTAAAATCATTATTTATTAATAAAATTCAATGAGTTAAATAACTATTCAACCCATTACGACATATACATGCCGCCATTTACGTGGATATTCTCGCCTGTAATGTATGCTCCACTATCGCTGGCAAGAAAATCTACTACAGCTGCAATCTCTTCGGGTTCACCCAATCGCTTTAACGGTACTTGTGACAAAATTGCCTCACGATTTGCATCAGGCAGTTCTTTGGTCATGTCCGTATCGATAAAACCTGGCGATACGGCATTCACAGTAATATTACGCGGCCCCAACTCTTTTGCCAGAGAACGGGTAAAGCCACCCACACCAGCTTTTGTTGCACAGTAATTAGTCTGACCTGCATTACCCATGGCACCAACTACTGAGCTGATATTGATAATGCGCCCCCAACGAGCTTTTGTCATACCACGCAAGCAAGCCTTAGATAGGCGATAGATGGAATTAAGATTGGTGTCAATCACATCAAACCACTCATCATCCTTCATTCGCATCAGAATATTGTCTTTGGTGATACCAGCATTATTCACTAATACCAAAGGAGCACCATATTCTTCCTGAATAGCTTCCATAAGCGCATCAATAGATTCTTGGCTGGCTACGTTCAGAACCATGCCCTTTCCTGTAATACCTTTCTCTTCAAATCGTGCAGAAATTTTCTCAGCACCGCCTTCTGAAGTCGCTGTGGCAATGACAGTTGCGCCCTTAGCACCTAAACTGTCAGCAATTGCAGCACCTATACCTCTGCTGGCACCTGTGACAAGAACCACCTTATCCTGCATGCTCATACTTATCTCCTAATATTCCTAATATTCTTATTGCATTGAGGGTGAGGTTAGACTTCAGCCAATGCTTTTTCAAAACTCGCTGGGTCTTCGGTAGCAAATGCTCCCAAAGAACGCTCAATTCGTTTGCATAAACCACTTAAAACTTTACCCGCACCACATTCAACCACTGAATCAATACCGTTAGTTGTCAGTGTATTTACACAATCAACCCACAATACTGGGCTACAGATCTGATCAATCATCAATTGCTTAATTTTTTCTGGGTCAGATTCTGTTTGTGCATGAACATTGTGTACAACCAATATTTCTGGTGCTGAAAATTCTGTTGCCATTATTTCTTCAGCCAGCCGATCGGCAGCAGGCTTCATTAAGTTCGTATGGAAAGGGGCACTTACGGGTAACGGTAGTGCGCGTTTAGCTCCAGCCTCTTTACAGCCTACAATCGCACGCTCTACAGCTTCAGCATTACCCGCGATAACAACTTGTCCAGGAGAATTGAAATTCACTGCAGCGACTTCTTGCCCCTGACAAGCTTCAGTACAGATGGTCTTAATCACTTCGTCGTCCAGGCCAATAATGGCCGCCATTGCACCCTCTCCTTTAGGTACAGCCTCCTGCATGTAGGCACCACGGTTGCGAACCAAACGGACAGCATCTTGAAAAGCAACAACACCAGCACATACCAGTGCAGACCACTCACCCAAGCTATGCCCTGCCATTAACGAAGGCTGAACACCGCCCTTTTGCTGCCATACTCTCCATACAGCAACACTAGCTGTCAACAGCAAAGGCTGTGTACGCTCAGTAAGCGTAATATCTTCCTGGGTACCGTTCTGTACCAAGTCCCAAAGGCCATAGCCCAAAACTTCAGACGCTTCAGCAAAGGTCTGTTCGATAATAGGATTTTCTTTAGATAGCTCTGAAAGCATACCGATCTTCTGTGAACCCTGACCAGGGAATACGAAAGCTAACGTTTTTTTCACGTTGGGTTTGTCCACAAATAATGTCTCCACCAGTTACTTCTCTACTAATGACAAAAAGTTAAATCAGCTTAACTTTTTATTTGCTAATCGTTTTTATTAATCAATTGTTTTATTTAACAGGCGCTCTTCTATCAGCGTAGGAAGATCACGATGGGCTTCATTTACAGCAACACTTAAGGCCCGAGAAAAGCCCTCAATAGAGGCTCCGCCATGACTCTTTACAACAACCCCTCGGAGACCCAACAAACAAGCTCCGTTATACACAGCGGGATCAAGTCTCTGTTGCAATGATTCCAGCGCTGGCCCAGCCAACAGACCAGCCACCTTTGAACGCAAATTTTGAGATAAAGCTTCTTTTAAAAACCCTGAAAGCATCGTAGCTACGCCTTCACTGGTTTTAAGCGCCACATTGCCACTAAAACCATCACATACAACAATATCAGCAGCACCTTTGAAAAGATCATCTCCTTCCACAAAGCCGATATAGTCAATCTCAGGGTCTGCACTCAACAATTCTGCAGCATCAAGGATTTCCTGACGCCCTTTGATTTGCTCAACACCTATATTTAACAAGCCAACGGAGGGGTTCTTTCCACCGACTGCTGAAGCCATTACAACCAAGGACGCCATCATGCCAAATTGATAAAGCTGTTCTGCGGAACACTCTATATTGGCCCCTAGATCGAGCAAATGGGTGTATCCCTTTGATGTGGGCACTTTGGTACAAATTGCCGGACGTGTAATACCGGTCAACGTTTTTAGCTGCAATAAAGACATGGCAACCAAGGCACCAGTGTTTCCAGCACTAATACAAGCGTTGGCCTGACCATCAGCAACTAATTTTAGTGCTTGCCACAAGGAAGAATCACGTTTGTTTCGAACAGCGGAGGACGGCTTCTCATCCATTGCAACTGACTCACTGCAATGATGAATTTGATATTGATCCGAGGGGATATCACCAATATTCGTTAAATACGGACGTATTTTATTTTCGTCGCCAAACAAAACTACTCTTAGGAAAGAGTATTGGCGCAAAATATCGAGGGTCGCAGGAACCGTGATGCGGGGACCAAAATCCCCGCCCATGGTGTCAATGGCAAGACATAGAGAGTCGGCCAAAGATAAATACTATCAGCCGTGAAAGACGCTAGTCTTAATCACTGATAGCCTTCTGTATAAATTAGTCTTCAGCACTATCAACAACTTTCTTGCCGCGGTAGAAACCCTCAGCAGAAACGTGATGACGATGATGCTTTTCACCGCTTACTGGATCAGTCGATAAAGTTGGTCCAGTCAAAGCATCGTGTGAACGACGCATGCCACGTCTTGAACGGGTTTTACGGCTCTTTTGTACAGCCATGGTGCTACTCCTGATAAAACATTCTGTTAATTGCCAGAGCTTACTTATATTGCAAGTAACGTATTGCAAAAAGTAAAGCTACTGCTTTTTAAGTTGTTCCAAAATACTAAAGGGATTATCTATGCCTTCGTCTTTATTTAAGCTCTCGTCTTCTATAGTTTCTATAGGTGCAGGGCTTAAAACAACACTGCATTGATCTTCTGGATGATAGGTTACAAATGGCAATGCCAATAGGAACTCATCCTCAACCAAAGCGGCAATATCTCCCGTTTCTTCTTCCACCACCCAAGGATCTAGGTCTTTGGGCAATGATTTTGCCTCATCCTCAGACCAGACAATACCTAATTCCGTATCTATCGCTAGAGGGAGCGTTATTGGCTCCAAACAGCGCTGGCAGGCAATAAGCACTGTGGTTGATGCAATAATATGCACAACCTTGCGACCCTGATCAGCTACATCAAATATCAGCTCAGCCTCAATTGGCTCGCTGATTTCAATGACGGCATCGGCAAATCTGACGCACAACTTACGGTCAATATTTCCCGTCAGAGTCACACCCTGATTCACCAAGCGCCGAGGCTCTACAAGCTGCGGCAAATTGCTTCTCTGTGGGGGTGTCAACATAGGCGCGCAATAATAGTGATACCACCTTGATCTGTCAAAGAAAACTTCCCGAAAAACATGGCTTTCAGCCGTATTTCACCCTATTGTCACTCTCTACCCGCATGTTATCCATTAAAGTAGGTCCAATTCACAATTTAACGATACCTTTACAGACAAGATATGAAGCATCTAAAAAGCCATAAAAACTGTATATAATGGCCTTCTAATCGTACTCTTACATGTCCGAAACAATAGTTTCAAAATAAGTAGTTTCAAAATAAATAACTTCGAAATGGTGGCATCACCAACAAAACAGCGACTTTAATTGCAAACCAATAAAATTCTATGGCCAACCTGATTCTCGCCTCTTCCTCCCAATACCGACGCAAACTATTATCCAGGCTACAACTTCCGTTCGAGTCCCATTCACCTGAGATTGATGAATCACCCAAATTCGGCGAATCGCCTGAAGACATGGTCAAACGGTTGTCTGAAGAAAAAGCCAGAGCTTTAGCCAGCCAATATAACCATCATTTCATTATTGGCTCAGATCAAGTAGCTGTTCTCGGCGCTAATGTACTCACTAAACCTGGTGGATTTGATGCCGCCTTTGAACAACTAAAATCTCAGTCTGGCAAAAGAGTCCTATTTTTAACCGGGCTCGCCCTACTAAATACCAACACCAATGTTATCCAAGTCGACATGGTCACAACTGAGGTTGCTTTTCGCCAATTAACAAATCAAGAAATTACCAACTATTTACTTCAAGATGAACCCTATGACTGCGCGGGAAGCTTCAAAAGTGAGGGGCTCGGCATCACTTTATTTGAAGGTATATATGGAACAGATCCCACCGCTTTGGTCGGGCTTCCACTCATTAGACTTGGCGAAATGCTCAGAAACTTCGATAAATAAAAATCAATAAATTACTTTAAGTTATATATTTAATATATTGTTTTAATTATATTTTTAATTTCGAAAAAATCATCTATACAAGCTAATGGCTGATACTTCTTCAAGCGATCTGCCGAATGAGCTCCATAGCTAACAGCAATGCGCGGTGTTCCTGCATTAACCGCCATTTCCATATCAAATTCCGTATCACCGATCATTAGCGCATCTTTTGCTGACACACCAAAGTCATCAAGTAACTCATGAATCATTAGCGGGTTCGGCTTCCCTGCTGTTTCATCTGCGCATCGGCTACCATGAAAAAAATTATTCAATTTTCTAGCTTCAAAAACCCTATTCAATCCCCTGCGGCTTTTCCCTGTAGCAACGGTCAGCAAATAGCCTTCATCCTTTAGGGCTTCTAAGGTCTCCTGTACACCCTCAAAAAAAGGAGACGGGTCAGAATCGTGCTGAACAAAATGTCTAGAATAGCTATCACGCATAGCAAGTATCTGGTCCATATGAATCCCTGGGAACAATCGCTCGAGGGCATCAACCAAACCTAAACCGACAATTTCTCGTGCCTCATGCTCTGGAGGTGGAGGCAATCCAATTTCTTCCGCAGCACAGCGTATACAAAGTGCAATACGGGAAAGGGAATCACACAAGGTGCCATCCCAATCAAAAATCAATAATTTTGCCAATGTTCGATACTCCAAATATTAAGCTTAAGCAATCAAATCGATGTAAGTTAATTGATACTCAATCTAATCTGGTTAAAAAATGACTTAGCTCTTCTGGAAGGGGCGCTTCTACAGAAATTTTGTTGCCCTCCGGTGAACGAAATTTCAGCTTTGCCGCATGAAGGAACATACGTTTCAAACCAAGATGCTTCATCTGCCTGTTATATTCATCATCACCGTACTTCTCATCCCCTGCCAGAGGACAGCCCGCATGTTGAGTATGCACCCTTATCTGATGAGTTCGCCCCGTTTCCAGTGTTACTTCCAAAAGAGTCGCCTTATCGAAACGCTGCAATATGGCAAAATGCGTGACTGCGGGCTTCCCTTCGGGGTTCACCCTGACAATACGCTCTCCTGATTTTAATTCGTTGCGAAGTAATGGGACGTTAATCTTCTTCATGCCCCTAGGCCAACGGCCACTGGCCAGGGCCTGATAAACCTTACCGACACGACGTCCACGCATTTCATCTTGCAAAAAACGAAGGGCTGAACGCTTTTTGGCCACAATCAAGCAACCGGATGTTTCTCGATCTAAACGATGAACCAACTCTAAAAAGCTTTGTTTTGGCCGAGTTGCTCTCAACGCCTCTATCAAACCAAGATTAATACCACTGCCCCCATGCACTGCCAACCCAACAGGCTTGTTAATAACTAACAGCAAAGGATCTTCATAAATAATGCTTTGCTCCAGCAACTCCTGCAATTTAAGACCAGGTGCCGCAGGAGCCTCCCTCTCCGCCACTCGTACAGGAGGGATTCGCACCCTATCTCCAGGGGCCAACTTGTATTCCGGCTTCACTCTTGATTTGTTTACTCTCACCTCTCCCTTTCGAAGAATCCTGTAGATACGAGACTTGGGGACACCTTTCAGTTTCGATAACAAAAAATTATCAACTCGCTGCCCAGCCTGGTCATCAGTGATATCTACAAACTGCACAGTCACTGCTTTTGATTGCTGGGGCTGTGATTGCGGAGACTGTGATTTCAAGGGCTTCGCTTGTGAAGGTTTTGTCTGAGAAGGTCTTTCCGGGGTATTTTTCATTAGAAATGTCATATCAAGAGCAGAAAACATTCTACCAGCTATCCTTTCCCCAAACATCTCCCCAAACCTGTCTTCATAAACACATTCAAACCATTACCAGCCCAACTCCATGGATAGTGAGACAGACCGGGGCTATTGCTATAACTATACGTATTATTATGGCTTTCTAGGGCCGATCGAAATGTAAAAAAACCTCAGATAATCATAGAATTAAATGCATCTTTCGATATTTTTAAATTGAAGGCCTTGACAATACCTGATATATTCCTTGACCGTTGTGTTTAGCCCATGCCAGGTATGCAATAACCGTATCCGGCTATAGGATTTCATTGAGCACACATGCTACAGACTTGGGCACATATGAACACTAAGCAAGCATGTTGATAAGGCTTCATGAGCTAAACAAACAGAATAAGTAAAACGAAAATGTGAATACCTTTAATTGAATATATTGCGATAGCTGCCCAAAAAAGAAAAACGAGCAGCTGTCATAGAGAAAAACCGCGCTAAAGGCGCAGAAGTTACCGCACACAGATTGAACAAATGTTCTGAGTAAGGCGGCAGTAAACGAATTCAAAAACAAGTTGTATCAGGCACCAAGAAACTGTGTATAAGATATGCTTAAAGCATGTGGCTATACATACAACAAGGCAGCCTCAAAAGAGGAACCATCTTAAGAAAACCATCTTAAGTGAAACAGCCTTGACAGGGAAAACCCGTAATAGAATCCAACCCTGATAGAACGACATATGACAACTTGTTTAAAGCTGCCAAGAACAAAGCAAAGTATTAGCAACAAAACATCAGATTGATAACTTACAAGGTAATACCTGGAAAGCTCAGTGACTGATAACGGAAAATATAGGAATATCATAAGGTTAAAAAGCCTTCACCACATAGCTTAAACAAGCTTTTGGCCCCTATTTGTCCGGTTTTTGTGCGCTATATTGCCATACGCTGTTCATCGCTCCTGCGATACTTCTGCTGTCTGCTTCGCAAATGACAGTAGGACAACATAATGAAACGCATGCTAATCAACGCCACCCAACCAGAAGAACTTCGGGTGGCCCTTGTCGACGGCCAACGCCTATACGACCTGGATCTGGAAAACCGCACAAGAGAACAACGCAAAGCCAATATCTACAAAGGTAAAATTACCCGTGTGGAACCAAGTCTCGAAGCAGCCTTCGTCGACTATGGTGCAGATCGCCACGGCTTTTTGCCTCTAAAAGAAATCTCACGTGAGTACTTTTCTAAGAAACCGGATGAAATCGATGGCCGCATCAAAATACAAGATGTAATCCGTGAAGGCCTAGAAGTTGTCGTTCAGGTTGAAAAAGAAGAGCGTGGTAACAAAGGGGCAGCCCTGACGACCTTTATTAGTCTAGCTGGCCGTTATCTAGTACTAATGCCCAATAATCCAAGGGCTGGCGGCATATCCCGCCGTATTGAAGGCGAAGAAAGAAATGAGCTGAGAGAAGCCATTCGAAGCCTTAAAACACCCAATGGTATGGGTGTTATTGTTCGTACAGCAGGTATTGGCCGCTCTTCAGAAGAGCTTCAGTGGGATTTAGATTATCTACACCAGCTTTGGACGACGATTCAAGATGAATCAAACAAGGCCAAAGCACCCCACTTTTTATTCCAAGAAAGCAATGTCATTATCAGAGCGATACGTGATTATCTTCGCCAAGATGTTGGAGAAGTCATCATTGATAATCGTGAAGCCTATGACCTGGCTTCTGCCTTTATTCAACAAGTTATGCCCAACTTCCAAAATCGGGTGAAGTTTTACGAAGATGACATTCCACTTTTCAATCGCTACCAAATTGAAAATCAAATCGAAACCGCTTTTGAGCGAGAAGTAAAGCTCCCTTCTGGCGGCTCCATTGTTATTGATGTAACTGAAGCCTTGATTTCCATTGATATCAACTCTGCCCGAGCTACCCGTGGAGGTGATATTGAAGAAACCGCACTTCGCACTAACCTGGAAGCAGCAGATGAAGTTGCCCGGCAATTACGCCTTCGTGATATGGGTGGCCTAGTCGTTATCGACTTTATCGATATGAACGCTACCAGGAATCAGCGGGAAGTAGAAAACCGTATGCGCGATGCACTTGAAATTGATCGTGCCCGGGTTCAGGTTGGCCGTATTTCCCGTTTTGGCCTATTGGAAATGTCCCGCCAGAGACTGCGCCCTTCATTGGGAGAAACCACATCTAAAGTCTGCCCGCGCTGTGTTGGCCAAGGCACTATTCGTGGTACTCGTTCCCTGGCACTGTCTATTCTTCGACTGGTTGAAGAAGAAGCTCAAAAAGAATACAGCTCAGAAATCCGAACGATTTCACCTGTTTCTGTCGCAACATTTTTGCTCAATGAAAAGCGCAAAGAAATTTCAGAGATTGAAACACGTCATAACATTAAAGTTGTTGTTATCCCCAATGAGAGCCTTGAAACGCCTCATTTTGAAGTCCAGCGGATTAGAGAGCAGGATGATGTCAGCACTGAATATAGCTACAAACTGACAGATACTGTCTCAGAAGAGCTGGTTACCCAGGAAAAGGATGTTGTAAAGCCGGTTCCCCCGGCCCAACAGCCTGCGGTTAAAACCATTGCACCGACACAACCGGCACCAACGCCATCAGAAAAAACAAAACCGAAGCAAAAGGCCAACGACAAGAATAAAAAGCCAGGGCTTTTACGCCGCATACTTAACAGCCTCTTTGGTGAAGAAGAACAACCTCAACAAAAAGGCCGTCAAGGTGGACAAAAACCTCGTGGCAAAAATGATCGCCGCCCACAGAATCGCAACCGTCATCCTGATGACCGTCGTAATGGCCGCGGTCGTGGTAAACAAAGCCAAGGTAACCGCGACAACAAAAACCGTAATCGCAATAACCAGCAGCAAGATCTTGATAACAACCGCGATGACAATAGAGTAACGAACCAGAAACAGGGTGATCAAAACCAATCTGCATCTGACAATGATAGCAACCGTAATCGTCCACCAAAACGAGAGGGTGAACAACGCCGTAACCCTAGGCAACGTCGTCAAAGGCAAGCTGTACCAGAAGAATTACGCACAACCAATGAAGAGCAAAGCAACAACACAGCACAGCTAGTTGAGACAGAAACAACAGATACTCAAAAAAGCTCCGTAGCTGCTACTGTTGTGCCTACTGTGGAATCAACGCCAAAAGTCGATGCACAGGCATCTGTAACACCAAGTGTGGCAGAGGAAGCTCCTGTAGCTAAAGCCCCTGCAACTGCGATGCCTGATACATCTGTGCCTGAAACCACTGCATCAGAAACACATAAAGAAACAGAAACAGTTGTAGTTGCAGAGACTGTTACCGTTGATACAACTTCACAAGTAGCTGCCAATGAAGACCAGCCGCAGCCTGCTGAAGAAGACACAACTGTGCCACAAGTGACTGAATCTGCTCCTGAATCAGCAGCACCTATTTCCTCTAACGCTGGATCAGAAACCGCAGCAAAAACAGCCTCGGATATAGAAGCAGCTTCTAGTCTTGAAACTGATAGTATTGAAACTGGGAGCAGCTTGGCACAAGAGCAGACGACGCCAGATGAACAGACTGAAACACCAGCAGCTATTGCAGAAGAAACGCCTGACGTTACAGTAGAATCTACCGTCGAAAAACAGGATGAAGAAAGCTCAGAACCTGCTGAAAATCAGGCTGCCGAAGTAGAAACTAAAATTGAGCCAGCCCCTTCCTTGCAATCAACTGAACCAGAAGCTGAGGAAGCCACATCAGCAGCAGTAGCACCAACAGAACCTGGGCGTGCCACTAATGATCCACGTAAAACGCCAAAACCCATTGGCCAAGTATCTATTACAACTGAAACCAGAGCGCCAACCACTGCACGTCCGCTTGACACGTCGTTACCAGCGCCTATTAGGGTAGAACCTAACCAACACACTCGCCCAGCAAATGACCCTCGGGGCCAAGCTGGCAATACAGTTAGCAAGGAAGAAAATAATACCGACGACGAAAAGACCGAAGGTGCTCTTTAACAACAGATTAAAAATTAAAAGCCTTTAAAAAATTGCGGGAATAATTCATCTACTTCGGCCTTGTTTAGCAGCAAAACCACGGTATAATCCCCGCACTTTTTGAGGCAAGCAACGTTAAAAAAAATGGTTTGTCACAAGGTGAACTCCAGCAATTCCTGTTTGCAGAGCCACCAAAAAGATTTACAGGAGGGATGGCTGAGTGGTCGAAAGCACCGGTCTTGAAAACCGGCGTATCGAGAGGTACCCAGGGTTCGAATCCCTGTCCCTCCGCCATTAAAAATAGGGTAATCCTTTAATAAGGGTTACCCTTTTTTATATCCATGCCCTTTCTTACCCTATTTCCTAATCTAATTTTTAATGCTACCGATTTAGTTAATTACTTAAATTAAAAAGTTGAGCAAACACCTATACAAGATTGCTTGCTGAGAAATTGCTCACCACGCTGTTGTCCTCGACTGTTCCCCTGAGGGTTCTCCAAGGCTTTCTGTCACATTTTCGTATATTTGGGCAATTCTTGGTGCAACCCCTACAAGGCAATATTTCTTCATAATACTTTTCTTTGTTTGGCTCAATAGATGAATTCATCATACTCTCCAGTATTCATAACCGTTCTATGTCATTCATACGAGCTAGACCTAGTTTTAGTTTTGTTTTCTTCATAACAACAAATCACTCTGAAATGGTTTTAGTTGAACTAAAATGTACAAATTTTGCCCGGTTTTTCTCGACTTATTATCTCAAATGCCTATAGTACGCACCTCTAACACACACCCCTAAAACTCTCACTAAACCCCATCTGCACTGAACCTCAGGAATAACCCATTGATCACTACTGCAAACGTCACCATGCAATTTGGCGCCAAGCCACTTTTTGAAAACATTTCTGTGAAATTTGGCAATGGCAACCGCTATGGACTCATAGGGGCCAATGGTTGTGGTAAATCCACCTTTATGAAAATTCTTGATGGCAGTCTTGCACCTACAGCAGGCAATGTCTCGATCACACCCAATGAACGTGTGGGCAAATTGCATCAAGATCAATTTGCCTTCGAAGAATACTCTGTCATCAATACAGTGATTATGGGACACACCGAATTATGGACAGTCAAACAAGAGCGGGAACGTATCTACGGATTAGCTGAAATGTCTGAAGAAGATGGCATGAAAGTAGCTGATCTCGAAGTCCAGTTTGCTGAAATGGATGGGTACAGCGCGGAAAGCCGTGCTGGAGAAATCTTAATAGGCGCAGGTATCGCAGAAGAATTCCATTTCGGCCCTATGAGTGAAGTCGCTCCAGGCTGGAAACTTAGGGTGTTGTTGGCACAGGCACTGTTTTCAGACCCAGATATTCTGCTGTTGGACGAACCAACCAACAACCTGGATATCCATACCATTCGCTGGTTGGAAACAGTGCTCAATGAACGCAAAAGCACCATGGTTATCATTTCCCACGATCGCCACTTTCTTAATTCTGTCTGCACCCATATGGCCGACATCGACTATGGTGAGCTACGTGTGTATCCGGGCAATTATGATGAGTTTATGACGGCAGCTACCCAGGCCCGAGAACGCTTGCACTCAGAAAATGCAAAAAAATCTGCCCAAATTGCAGAGCTTCAGCAATTTGTTAGCCGCTTTTCAGCCAATGCATCGAAAGCAAAACAAGCCACATCGAGAGCCAAACAGATCAGTAAAATACAATTGGATGACATCAAAGCATCAAGTCGATCCACACCCTATATCCGCTTTAAACAAGACAAAAAACTACATCGACAGGCATTAATTCTCGAAAAATTGGGCCATGGATTTGACGGTCAAACACTGTTCACAAAAGGTAATTTAATTCTGGATGCGGGCACTAAACTGGCTGTTATTGGTGAAAACGGAGCAGGTAAAACCACCTTTCTCCGCTGCCTGATGAATGAGCTTGCAGCCAATGAAGGAACAATCAAGTGGTCGGAAAACGCAACACTTGGCTATTGCCCTCAGGACAGCACGGCAGACTTTGAAGGCAGCTTAAATCTATTTGATTGGATGAGTCAGTGGCGCAAGCCCAGCCATGATGACCAAATTGTACGCGCCACCCTGGGCCGCTTATTATTCTCAGCAGATGACTTTAAAAAGAAAGTCAGTGTCTGCTCTGGTGGAGAGAAAAACCGATTGTTATTCGGCAAGTTAATGATGATGGATACCAACATATTGCTTATGGATGAACCGACAAACCACTTGGATATGGAAGCCATCGAGGCCTTAAACCTGGCACTAGAGCACTATGAAGGTACATTGATCTTTGTTAGCCATGACCGAGAGTTTGTGTCCTCTCTGGCTAACAGAGTGATTGAAATTAAAGATCAACAACTGTTAGATTTCCAAGGTAGCTATGAAGAATACCTCTCCAGCCAAGTAGAAAATGGTCAAGTGGCTGGTTTTTAATTAATACAACTGATTTAAACTAATGCGGATCCCAATCCGAATAAAGAGAAATGCTATTAGCACGGTGAAACAAAGCAAAAGGAGTACCCAATGCCCGGTTTACTAACTGATACAGATCCCAATGGATTACTTGAATACTCAGTGGTATTTACAGATCGCTCACTGAACCATATGTCAAAAAGTTTTCAGGGCGTGATGAACGATATATCTAGCACCCTAAAACAAGTCTACAACGCAAATGCGGTTGTGGTTGTTCCTGGTGGCGGTACCTATGGCATGGAAGCAGTTGCTCGACAGTTCGCTACCAATAAAAAATGCCTAGTCATTCGCAATGGCTGGTTCAGTTTCCGTTGGAGCCAAATTCTTGAAATGGGCAATATCGCCTCTGAGATTACGGTGATGAAAGCCCAACCCGTTGATTCAGACCTGCAATGCCCTTCCCTTGCTCCAGCACCTATTGATGAAGTGGTGGCTAGAATCAAATCAGAAAAACCCGAGATGGTTTTTGCCCCTCATGTGGAAACAGCCTCAGGCATGTTGCTACCTGATGAATATATTCGTGCCCTCGCTGACGCCACCCATTCTGTAGGTGGACTATTTGTTCTGGATTGTATTGCTTCCGGAACCCTCTGGGTCGATATGAAAGACTGCGGTGTAGATATTCTGATAAGTGCTCCTCAAAAAGGCTGGAGCGCCTCACCTTGTAGCGCTCTGGTCATGCTTGGAGAGAATGCCAGGAAGCAAATTGATAATACAACAAGCAGTAGTTTTGCCTGCGACTTAAAAAAATGGCTACAAATTATGGAAGCCTATGAAAATGGCGGCCATGCCTATCACGCCACCATGCCCACAGATGCCCTATTAAAATTCCGCGATACTATGAAGGAAACAGAAGCCTATGGCTTTGATAAAGTAAAGCAAGAGCAACTGGAACTGGGACAAAAAGCCCGAGCACTACTTACCAGTAAAGGATTCAAAAGTGTTGCTGCTGAAGGATTTCAAGCCCCAGGCGTAGTGGTCAGCTATACCGATGACAACGATATTCACAACGGCAAAAAATTTATGGCCGAAGGTCTACAAATTGCTGCTGGTGTGCCCCTGCAATGTGATGAGCCAGAAGGTTTCCAAACATTCAGGATTGGGCTGTTTGGATTAGACAAACTCCACAATGTCGATCGAACTGTCAGTCATTTGAACGATGCCCTAGAGAAGATTTTGTCTTAACGAAATCGTCATCACTGCTCAAGTTGAGCTTCCAGCTTGAGCAGCTATACTCTCCGAATCCTCTATTAATACAATCCAAACAGATCAAATAACCAACGCTCAGGAATGTACTGATGGCCTCACTTCAAGAACAGCTCCTCAAAGCCGGTATTGTCGATAAGAAAAAAGCCAAACAAGCAGAGCAGGAAAAACGTAAAAAAAACAAACAGGCCAATAAAGGACAACCCCAGAAAGATGAAACCAAAGAGCTGGCAAAACAGGCTTTAGCCGAAAAATCTGCCCGCGACCGCGAACTTAACCGCCAAAAGGAACATGCTGCAGAACAAAAGGCCATCGCAGCACAAATCAAACAGCTCATTGAGGTCAATCGTATTGACCGCAGTAAAGGTGAATCTAGTTATCAATTCACCGAAGGCAAAAAAATCAAAAAAATATATGTAACTGAACAACAACATAACCTACTCAGTAAAGGCTCCATTGCTATTGTTCGCTTGGTAGACCATCAAAATGATCCATTTGAACTAGTGCCCGCTGGAGTTGCCGATAAAATCAAACAACGAGATGAAACCATCGTTATTGTTCAAAACGAAGCCAGTACGGATAATACTGATGATGACGATTACTACGCAGACTTTAAAATTCCTGATGATTTAATGTGGTAATCTAAATAACAACTAACTTAACAGCCTAACTCTTTTAGTAAATCCTTTAATAAAAAGAACTGTACACATGGATTGTCCAGAAACAACAAGGTTACGTTTATACACGAGTCTAAAAGACCCTGTAACCGTGGTCTTTAATAAGAAAATTTTTGTTGCAGTGTTTTCTGCCGCATTGCTTTATTCACTAATTTTTATCGGTTTACCTCAGGTTTTTCTTGATGCCCCCGCCTGTACAGCAGGAGAGTTTATTGACCGTTGTGCCTCATTATTTGAAATAAATACTATCGATCACTGGCGGCGTGGTTTGTTTATTCTGATGCTGACAATTTTCCTCTGACAGTGGCACGTCTACTTCAAATCATCGTTTCAACCCAGTGAAACCCTACACGACGGCACACTCAAACCTGATCACGGTTACGAATATGCGGTACAAAGTCTGCGCCGCTTTTTAACACTCTGCGCTGTGCAATGGCAGGGAAACCGATCAGAAGACCACCTAGATGATAGCAAGAAAAAAACGGATCGTTATTTTGAGGTAACAAAATCTGACAGCGAACATACTTATGTCGTTAATGAGTTTTTGTCACCAAACAGTGATGAGGGCGCGCCATTAAATGAGGCATTTCGCCGTAAATCCTCAATGAGTGTAGAAGTCGCTGCGTTGTTTATGGTTATCGTTACATTGATTCTGGATAAATCCTCTGATGTGATAACAAATTACCATGGAGGTGCGCTGTCCCTGGACCTTTGGGAAATTATTATGCTTTCCCTCTCCTCCATTTTTGGAATCATCTCATTTATCTGTTTTTTGATTTCTGTGGATTCGCTCGACACCACCTTTAATAAATTTGTCTCTAAATCTGTTCGCCATGTGGCACTGCAATATTTCTATCAAGTCACCTCGAACCCCAGATACAGTGCCGTGGTCGCTATGATGATGTCCATGGTTTTTTTCTTTGCCTTCTACAGTATTTTCTCGGCACCCTCAGCCTCACTGTACTCATGTATGTTGGCTTCAGACTGTGGTTTCCAGATATTCAGCAAGCCTTGGCTTCATCTGGTTTTAGCACCAGCGACAACCCGTTAAACACCAACGAGCAGGATATCTATGTGAAGAAAAGGAGAAAAATTCCCTTTTCAGCATTTATCACTGTTCTAGTCCTAGAATTACTTTACTTATTAGCTATTGGGCTTTGTGATGCCGGTATATTTTTACCCTATCTTTAGTGCCTTGTTATGGGCTATTTCTGTACCCATATTGAATATTGGCTTAAAGAAAATCTCAGATGACTCACCCTTTGATATTTTATGGCCATTGTTCTACGCCATAGCAACAGGTGCTATTTGTGCTTATTTATTTGGAATTGATGAAACAGTCAACTTTCAACCCCATCATCAATCTTTATATCTTGTTGCCGCAGGAATTCTCACTTACCCCTTAGCCACTGGTAGTTACTACTTAGCTGGGCTGCTATTTAAAGATAGAATTGAACTGGCCTCACAGTTTTCCAAAGCAAAGCCGGGGCTTACGCTATTACTTGCTTTGGCTTTCTTGCCAGTTGCAATGCAAGGGTCTTTTAGTGCACTGGGCTTACTATTTTTATTTATGGGAATTGGAACCTATATCTATGCAGGATTAAAAAAAGATGTATCCCTTGCGGGTGCCGCCCTAGGTATTACTACAGCCCTATTGTGGTCTTTAGGTGAAATATCCATGAAATATGGTGTTGGCAACTATGGAGGCTTTACCGCCAACTTTTATGCCCTTTGCTACGGGGCATTATTTTTATTACCAATTGTGATTTTTCTGACATTAATTGGGAAAATACGATTCCAACTTCCCACAGCAAATATCCCTTTCTTACTCCATGGAATTATCAGTTTTTATCTAGCCTACAGCCTTTTTTTTACCGGCCTTGATAAACTTGGCGTTATTCCAACAGTAGTAATTAATGCATTTTGGCCATTGCTGGCACTTATCATTACCACAGCACTTTATAAAATCAACAACCATCCTATCCATACACCCAAGATAATATGGCTGGGTTCACTGTTATTTCTGTCTTCTGGGTTAGCCACTATTTTTGCGCAATAAATCCCTTATCTCTCAGGTTATACCATTAAACAAATGAACCCCTAGGCTCTGTTTCTGTCAAATGATCATTCCTCAACTCAGACAAAATAACCTGGTCACTTATGCTGAAACAATCCTTATTACTAATCATCATCTCACTATTGATTAGCCCTGCTATCGCTGATTCTGAAAACTCAGGCACAGAAAGAGCCATTTTTGCTGGCGGCTGTTTTTGGTGTATGGAACCCCCTTTTGACAAACTTGATGGTGTCATAAGCACTACCTCTGGCTATACCGGTGGCCATCAGGAGAACCCAACCTATTATGATGTTTCCAGTGGCCGCTCTGGTCATGTAGAAGTCGTAGAAATTGTTTATGACCCAGAAAAAATGAGCTACGAAAAACTCTTGAATGTTTTTTGGGTCAATATAGACCCTCTCAATAATCGTGGGCAATTTTGTGACAATGGCAGCCAATACCTGAGTGCTATTTTCTACATTGATGAAAAACAAAAGAAAACTGCTGAAAAAAGCCTTGATGCACTTAAAAAAAGTAACGTCCTAAAAGGTAAAATTGTTACAACGATTAGACCTGCTAGTAAATTTTACCCTGCTGAAGAATATCACCAAGATTATTACATCAATAACTCTTTAAGCTATAAATATTACCGCTACCGGTGTGGGCGAGATGATCGTCTAAAAGAACTATGGCCATCTAACAAAGAAAGCTAGGTACCATAGGAAGAGCAGGCAATACCTACCTATAAACTACCTTTTACTTATAAACCCCACGTGAACTTGACCCACATCATGTTTCAGGGTTCTGGCAACCATTAGTGTTTTAGCCTCAGGTAAAAATTTTACAGCTAGGAGAGAACATTGAGAGCAAAACCAGCCTTTAGAATGAACTCTAAAGCTGATTCTACATTATTAGGGCCTTTGACTTCCTGTAAGCCAGAAATGCTATTTAATGAAGAAAAAAACAATCTCCCTCTTGCACTTAGCTTATACATCCCCAAAAACCTGGGGCCTGATTACTCTCATCTCCTTATAAAGGAAATAAGCCTCTACGCTGAAAAGTTTGGTTCATGCAAAGCACAACAAACCTGGTTAAGGGGTACGCCTTTATATAGCTTAAGTTCTGCAGAAATAACCGAGATTTCATTTTTAACTGCCTCCCACTTTCAAATGGATGAAGATAGTTATAGTGAGTATGGTTTTGAATGCTCTTTAAATGATATTAATGAAAATAACTTGGCCTTAATGAAAGGTTTAAGATTTACGACGTTATCTTTGAACTTAGATATCCAAACAACCCCAAAAGAAACTGAGGTTGAAACAGCACTTAAACTAATTAAACAATTTAACTTCCGTGATATTCATTGCCACCTAAACACTGGCACAATTGATCAATCTAAACTAAACCGATGGCTTCATTTACTCTCCAATAACAAGGTTTCACTAATAGAAATTATTGGCCTTAAAGCAGAAATAAGTGATGCAATTCCTCTTGATAAAATTTCAAAGGATATGAAAAAACGGGGCTATATACTCCTTGGAGATCGTTTTTTTGTTAAAGAAGGTCATCCACTTGCCCGCTCAAAACAAAAAAACAAGTTACAGTACATACCAAATGCTGGAATATCGCACCAGGGAATTGAAGATTGGCTTGGTATAGGTATTGGTGCAATTGGAAAAGTTGGGCATGCTTATTATCAAAATGTACCCAAAAAAACAGAATATGTAGCTAATCTCACCAAAGGCAAATTGCCCATTTGTTGTAGCGGACAACATCTAACTAAGGAGTCCATGCACACTTGGGAGTTAGCTCAGCAACTCTATTGCCTACACCAAATTCAGCTTCCAAACACACAAAATGAATCGATTACTTTTAAAAATATTCAAGAAACCTTAAGTAACGCTTGTAAAAATGGATGGATGTATAGAAAAGGAAATTATTTTTATATTAAAAACAATGGATTAAATCATATTCGAGAAATATGCAACTCTCTTCAAGCCTACTAAAAAAGACATTTTTTCAACAGAAAAAGCCTTACTTCAGATGACCTAGATCAATAACGCCGATATAATGCTTGCCTCAATCAACGTGAGATGTGACGTTAATGGATGCCAAGTGCCCCCATAATACCGAGGTTAATTGTGGCGACTGCCGCATGAATGCACTATGCCTACCCTTGGCATTACAAACAAAAGAAATTAGCCAACTTGATGAAATTGTACAACGTGGGCGCCCTCTACAAAAAGAGGGGCATATTTACCACGCTGGAGAAGAATTCAAATCTGTATTTGCTGTACGAAGTGGATCAGTAAAAAGCTACACGGTTACCAATGAAGGTCAGGAACAAGTAACAGGGTTTCATTTACCTGGTGAGATTTTTGGCATGGATGGTATTGCTCACAACCACTACACCAATTCAGCTATTGCCATGGAAACAGCTGCGGTATGTGAGATTCCTTTTTCCAATCTACAAGAGTTGAGTATTGCCATCCCTTCGCTTCAACGGCATTTTTTCCAACTCATGAGCAAAGAAATTACCAATGATCAAAGCCTCATTACTCTGCTGAGCAAAAATACAGCTGAAGAGCGAGTGGCCACTCTTTTACTTAGTATTTCAAATCGAAACCTACGGAGAAAACTTTCTGGAGTACGTTTTAGATTGCCCATGTCACGAGCAGATATTGGCAACTATTTAGGTCTCACAGTAGAGACCGTTAGCCGTGTTTTTGGCCGCTTTCAAAAACAAGATATCTTACTTGTAGATAAGAAAGAAATTGAAATTTTGAACATAGACCAATTACGCAACTTGGCTAATTAATTATTAGATCTAATTTATAAAAAAATAGTGAATTAGAACAATGAAAAAAGCCGGGAAAATCCCGGCTTTTTTCATTTCAAACAAAGTCTAAACTTTAAAACTTATAACCAATAGCGATCATATAAACCATAGGATCAATATCTACATCAGTATCGATTACAACAGGCTGGTCAAATTTAAATTCTGCTTCAGTATCCAAGTCAATGTACCAAACAGAAGCATTTATCAACCAGTGATCATCTATTTGATAATCAAAACCAATTTGTGCAGACCAACCCCAAGAAGCATCAACTTCTAGTTCACCGCCAGTCAAGCCCAAAGTAGTTTCTAATTCACTGTCTACATCTTCATCAAAGAATTTAGTGTAGTTAACACCTACACCAATATAAGGCTGAAATTTTGATGCAGAATCCATTGGAAAATATTGGAGAGTAACAGTAGGTGGTAGATGTTTTGACGAGCCGGCATCTACTTTACCTAAACTCAAACCACTCAAATCTGCCTCTAGGTCATGGTCAAATGGGGTTGCAGCCAGCAGTCCAACACCAATATGATCGGTGACCATATAAGTAAAAGTTAATCCTAACTGAGTATCATCATCTACTTCTGCTTCAGTCCCAGGCAATACACCACCATTCAACTTAAGCGGATCACTATCATCATTAGGGTCAACCTGTGCGGCACCAGCTCGAACGATAAAATCGCCCGCTTCATAAGCGCTTACACTGGCCGCACCAAATAAAAGGCCAGCAGCCAATACAGAGTTCATTGCCAGAGTCAAAGCTCTTTTGTTTTCCATTTACTTTCTCCAAAAGTAGTAGTACTAATTTTCAGGAGAATTAAAACAGTAGTAGTGCTTTGGCGAATTGATCTGGATTAAATAAACCCCACTAAACCTAAGGCTACATCATTATTTAACCAATATTTTTATCTGTTTCGATACTACAGGAGGGTTATGTGGCGTATGAGCATAGTCACCTAAAAGTAACTGCAAATGATGCTCACCAGGAGTAAGTTCCAATACTACCTCTGTCTGACCACCACCAAAATGCCGATGGTTTTTATCACTGGGAATTGGTTTTGTCAGATCGGGCAAAGTTTCCAAATCAATTAATAAATGGTGGTGCCCTGTGTTTTCTTTGGCAACACCCGCTGGAGCAACTCCCATACCTGACAAACCAAACCGGACAACCACTGGATTAGTCACCGTTTCACCATCTGTAGGTGAAAGGAAATAAACTTTAGTGCCAGAGTTAATACTGGACTCATTTTCGCCACCAGCATTTGCCATCCCAGAAATGAAAAATGCCATAAATAGAATAGCTGTACGCATTATTACTTCCATTATTTACCTCTCAATTTTTTAATGATCTTATTAGATCTAATTATTTTCTTTACTGCCACCCATACAATTCGGAGAATCTGGAGCATTGGCTGTTGCAGTCCACTCTTCTGGTGTATAGGTGTGTAAAGCTAAAGCATGTACACCTTCAGTCATTTCATCTTGCAATAAACCATACACCAGCTGATGTCGTTGAACAGCCCGCTTTCCAGTAAACTTTTCACTGGAAACAACAACTTTAAAGTGTGTTTCAGAGTCAGGTGGAACAGAATGCTTATAACTTTCATTTTCTACAGATAAGTGGTCTGGCTCTAAAGCATCCACCAGCTTGGCTGTAATTTGATCTTGGACCAGCATTTTACTAAGCTCCGACTAAACTAATCATGACACCTGCGGCAACAGCAGAGCCTATAACACCTGCCACATTTGGCCCCATGGCATGCATTAACAAATGGTTGTGAGGATTTTCTTGTAATCCCATTTTATTAGATACGCGAGCAGCCATGGGTACTGCGGAGACCCCAGCAGAACCAATTAATGGATTTATGGGATGCTTCCCCAGCTTGTTCATCATTTTAGCCATTAATACTCCACTAGCTGTACCAATACAAAAAGCCAGCACGCCCAGAAGTAAAATACCCAAAGTCTCAGCATTAAGAAATTTGTCTGCGCTCATTTTTGACCCTACGCCCAAGCCCAAAAAAATAGTCACCGTATTAATTAACGCATTTTGTGCGGTATCACTGAGCCGTGTGACTACCCCACATTCTCTCATCAAATTACCAAGGCAGAACATCCCTAATAAGGGTGCGGCTGTTGGTAGCAATAAAGCAACAAGTAACAATAGAGCTAGCGGAAAAACTATTTTTTCCTTAGTAGAAACAGTACGAAGTTGCTCCATTTTGATCTGACGTTCTTTCTTCGTCGTTAACAACTTAATTATTGGCGGTTGTATGATAGGAACTAAAGCCATATAGGAATAAGCTGCCACGGCAATCGCACCGAGCAAATCAGGAGACAACAGGCTAGATACATAAATAGCGGTAGGCCCATCTGCGCCGCCAATAATGCCAATAGAAGCAGCATCTTTAATACTAAAGTCCAGAATGCCAAAGTAACTTAAACCGATAGCGCCCATAACCGTGGCAAAAATACCAAACTGCGCTGCTGCACCAAGAAATAACGTACGTGGATTCGCTAGCATAGGACCGAAATCTGTCATGGCACCTACCCCCATAAAAATGAATAAGGGGAAAACACCTGTCTCAATACCCACATGATAAATGTAAAACAGCAAGCCGCCTGGCTGCTCCATATGGCCCAATGCGTTATAAATGGGCGCAACATCAAAACTCGCACCAGGAATATTGACCAAAATAGTACCGAATCCTATGGGAACGAGTAGCAGGGGCTCAAACCCCTTACGAATGGCAAGATACAAAAGGAGTAACCCTACAGCGATCATGATGCCGGCCCCCCAGGACATCTGGCTCAGCCCTGAGTGTTGCCATAAATCAAACAGCTTTTCCATTAAGCCCTGTTCCTTCTAATTCTAAAGCTTCTACAACTTCCTGAATTTCCGATCTTCATTCTTTTTCTACCTTTTATCTTCTTACTTAAGCAACAGCAATTGTAAGTAAGCAATCCCCAACAGAAACAGAATCACCTTCTTTGACTAGAATGTTTTCTATAACACCAGCTTGGAGTGAACAAACTGGTGTCTCCATTTTCATAGCCTCCAGGATAACAACCTCTTCACCCTCTTCCACACGTTGCCCAGGAGTTACAAGGACTTTAATAATGTTCCCGCCAATAGGCACTGTAAGAGGAGCAGAAATAGGTGAGCCCGTTGTATTAACATGGGCAGCATCAGTATCCGAAGCCCCTGGATCATCGTCCCTTCTATCAGCCCACATATCCATATCGCTTATAGGTACAATCCCGTCAATATCTCCACCTTCTGAAACACTCACGGTATAGCTAATTCCTTCCAATACGACCGTATAAATTTCTTTATCTGCTTTCGTTGAGTCCTGTTCAACTTTCTCATCACTGCCAGGAGCTACTTCAAAAGCACCCGGCTCACCACGATTTTTAAGAAACCTTAACCCTGCTTGGGGGAACAAAGCATAAGTGAGTACATCATCAATTCTCTTTTCTCCACCGGCCAATGCGATGTCCTGCTCACTCGCCAGATCATTAAGTTCTGTCGTTAATATAGCTAACTCAGGAGGCAGCAAATCAGCAGGTCGACCGTTAATCGGCTCCTCCCCTTCCAGAATGTTTTTTTGTAACTCTGGGTTCACTGGTGCTGGTGTTGCACCATACTCCCCTCGCATTACGCCCTTGGTTTCTTTGGATACACTCTTATAACGCTCTCCAGTTAATACATTAAGCACAGCCTGACTACCCACGATCTGAGACGTCGGTGTTACCAGAGGGATGTACCCAAAGTCCTCTCGCACTCTGGGGATTTCTTTAAGCACATCATCCAATTGGTCCATAGCTCCCTGCTCTGAAAGTTGACGCTCCATATTGGTCAACATGCCGCCTGGCACCTGGGCCACCAGAATGCGGGAATCCACGCCACGTAAAGAACCTTCAAAGTCACTGTACTTCTTTCTCACATCACGAAAATATCCCGCAATCTCTTCAAGTAAATGTATATCCAGTTTCGTGTCTCTTCGAGTTTCATCAAGAATCGACACAACAGATTCTGTTGCAGAATGACCAGATGTCATGGACATAGAGGAAATAGCAGTATCGACATTATCTATTCCTGCTTCTACGCATTTCAGAATCGTCGCTGTCGAAAGACCAGTGGTTGCATGGCAATGTAAATGAATGGGGATATTGCAAGCTTCTTTTAATTTAGAAACCAAATGAAACCCTACATAAGGCTTTAACAAACCTGCCATATCCTTAATACAAATGGAATCGGCTCCCATATCCTCTATGGCCCTGCCCATATCTACCCAGCGGTCAATCGTATGAACAGGGCTAATGGTGAAGGACATTGCACCTTGGGCATGCTTTCCCTGTGCTTTTACTGCTTTAAGTGCAGTCTCGAGGTTACGCTGATCATTCATGGCATCAAATACCCTGAAGACATCGACACCATTAATGGCTGCTCGCTCGATAAACTTTTCTACAACATCATCAGCATAATGACGATAGCCCAGGATATTTTGACCTCGAATCAACATCTGCTGGGGCGTGTTCGGCATCGCTTTCTTTAGCTCACGAATTCGTTCCCAAGGATCTTCGCCTAGGTATCGAATACAAGCATCAAAGGTAGCGCCTCCCCAACTCTCTATGGACCAATAACCTACTTGATCAAGCTTTTCTGCTATAGGAAGCATATCGTCGATACGCATTCGAGTTGCGAACAATGACTGATGCGCATCTCGCAGGACAACTTCGGTAATACCAAGTGGTGTATTCAAATCAGCCATATCTATTCTTACTCCATGAACATTTCTTTCACTTAATGACGATTACGATGTTGGTCAATGGCATTTTGGAGGATTTTTAATAATGTATCGCCACTTCGAATTTTTAAGGGGGGGGCACTCTGTTCAGGCAATGTTTCCACTGCCCCATTATCAGACCAAAACTTATGAATAATAAAAGATATCAGTGTAATCGCAGTAACAAGGACAGCTAAAAAAATAAAGACCGTCCCCAGCCCATAAAGCATTAAGTCCATCCCCTGTTCTAATAGTTGCACAGAGTTTAACGATATCTCATTTGGAGTTATCTGCTTTGTAGGTGTCTGATTAGTAAATACCTGATCCATCAAAACCTTACTCATCGCTCTTCCAATTAAGGCCATTTAATTTATATTTAAGTTGGCAACATACAAATAGAAGTACTAGATTCCCATATTCTACACACACTCAATAACGAGCTCCCATTAGAAAGCACCATATTAAGTAGTTAGCTACATAAGAACAGCCTATATATGACTATAGTAATGGCCCTCTATTCCATCAATACCTCTATCCCAGCACTGACTTTTCATACCTAGAAGATTACAATTACACACAATCCACATTAAAAGATGAATTCTGTGTATATAAGTCTAAAAAACGTATTTAAAAAAATAAACACTGATCATTTTACTCACTAGGCTTGCGCCAAAGAATCTTGGCTTTACTAACCGACCCTTACAAATATTTGACCCTATATGAGCATTAAAACTTTACTTGAACAACGTGTTCGAGCTGCGATGAAAGCAGCTGACATACCAGATAATTGCCCAGCCAATATTACCATCAGTACTCGGCCAGAGTTTGGTGATTTTCAGGCTAACGGTGCCATGGGAGCGGCCAAGAAGCTTAAAACCAACCCGAGAGAACTTGCTCAAAAAATCATAGAAAATCTCGACTTGTCTGACATCGCTGACAATATGGAGATTGCCGGACCGGGGTTTATCAATATCCACCTATCACCCTCATTTTTAGGTGAGCAATTACAAAAGCAATCCGATCAACCATTAGGAAGATCAGAAGTAGAAGAAAAAACTATCGTCGTCGATTACTCATCCCCCAATCTCGCCAAAGAAATGCATGTTGGGCACCTTCGCAGTACTATTATTGGTGATGCTGTAGCAAGAACACTGGAATACCTTGGCCATAAAGTGATTCGCCAAAATCACATGGGTGATTGGGGTACTCAATTTGGCATGCTGATCGCTGAACTGGAAGAACAATTGGGAGAAGGTGAGCAAGCAGACTTAGCCCTTGGTGATTTGGAAGTTTTTTATCAACAATCGAAAAAGCACTTTGATGAAGATCCAGGTTTCGCAGAAAAAGCCCGTGATTACGTCGTTAAACTGCAATCTGGTGACAACCACTGCCTTACCCTGTGGAAACAATTTATCAATACTTCTGTTGCCCACAGTGAAGCTATTTATCGTGATCTTAATGTCACACTACAACATACAGATATTAAACCTGAAAGCGCTTATAACGACGATCTAGCTAAGGTCATCAACGATCTGAAACAGCAACAATTGATTGTAGAAGATCAAGGTGCTCAGGTTGCCTTTTTAGAAGAGCTGGCAGATAAAAAGGGTAATCCAAGTCCAGTGATTGTGCAAAAATCAGGAGGTGGTTATCTCTATGCCACGACAGACCTGGCTGCCTTGCGTTACCGCAGTAATATTTTAAACGCCGACAGAGTTTTATATTTCATTGATGCTCGCCAATCTTTACATATGAAACAAGTGTTCACACTGGCTAAAAAAGCTGGTTTTGTGAATGAAAGTATTCTTCTAGAACATCACCCATTTGGCACTATGATGGGTAAAGATGGCAAGCCGTTCAAAACCCGCTCGGGTGGCACAGTCAAACTCACAGATTTACTGAAAGAATCTGTTGAACGCGCGTCTAAACTGGTTGCAGATAAAAATCCGAGAGCTAGTGATGAAGATATTGCTGGAATCGCGCAAAAAGTAGGTATTGGTGCTGTTAAATATGCAGACTTGAGCAAAACCCGTACTAATGACTATATATTCGACTGGGACGCAATGTTGAATTTTGAAGGTAACACAGCACCCTATCTTCAATATGCCTATACCCGTATTAAAAGTATCTTTAGAAAAGCAGAATTAGATGTTTCAACATTTAATGGCAATATCAACATTACAGAAAACAAAGAAAAAGCATTGGCACTTAAACTGGTACAGTTTGGAGAAATTCTGCAGCAAGTTGCTGACGAAGCTTACCCTCATATTCTTTGTAATTACCTTTATGAAATTGCCAGTGCTTATATGACATTCTATGAACACTGTCCTATTTTAAAAGCAGATATCGAACCAGAGGTTAAAGAAAGCCGCTTAGCTCTTAGCCATATAGTTGCTGAAACCTTAAGCAAAGGTTTAGAACTTTTGGGTATAGATGTTATGGAGCAGATGTAACCCTACGAATACTTACAAAACAAAAAAATATATTATAAATCAATAAATTAAAATCAACCTGATTCATTTCTAATCGTTAAGTTTTGACAATGGCGAGAATCAGGTTAATCTTATCAGATGATTGAAAATGCGGATGAGCAAGCCTATCCAGCTTATGGGGCTGATACCAAGAAACGATACTCTGGTGCTGACTTCTGGATTAAGCTGAAACTCTCGGCCAAAACAGCCGGACGTGAGCTCGTTGAAAAAAGCCTTTGGCTTTACTATGCAGCAAGGCGCCCGGAAACTCCGATATGGGCAAAAACAGCCGTCTACAGTGCCCTCGCCTATTTTATTCTACCTACCGATGCGATCCCTGATTTTATACCTATAACTGGCTATACCGATGATATGGCTGCCATTGCTGCTGCAGTGGCAACTATTTCTCAATACATTGATGATGACGTTAAAGCATTAGCCAGTAAAAAACTAAAAAGCTGGTTTGATTAATACAAGAATGCCCTCTATCCCTTCTGAATTACTTTTTCATTGAGCTACTGGTTTACAGCACAATTACTCATTTGAAAAATGCCATACACCTTTTTCATCTTGCCATTTAGTAATTTTTTCAGGCTGCTCATCTGCTTTCACACTATTCAGGGAAGGCATATCAGATAGACGTCTTAGGTCAATCCGACCATCGCCGGAACCACTAGAAGTAAGTAATTGGCTTGGTATTGGCCATGTTCCTGTCTTTAAATAAAACAGATAACCGCCCACAGAACAAAGCAGCACGAGGAAAATGACACTACGAATCATTGCTCTTATCATGGCTCATCCTTATTGATATTTGATCTTCCATTCTTCATCAATCCAACGGCTTATACTTTCAGTATTAAGTACCACATCGATACCGCCATTTGCTTGTATAAATACTTAATGTGCACTAATCATATTGCAAACATCTCTACAGGTCTAAGACCACACCTAACAAACTATTCAGCTGAATCATTTCATTCGCCACACTCAATTGATCAAAAAACATACACATCTGTATAAAAACCTAGAAAGTTACAATATTTTTATGAATTTAAGTTGAAAATATTAATATAACCTGTTAAAAAATAAACAAATAATTATTTATAAATAATACCAAACCAATAATTTTGGAGTTAGGTCATGATCTTTACTGCTGACGATCTTCGCCACCTGGTCATTAGAGACACTTTGAATTATCTAAATGATTGGTCACAAGCTGCTGAAAACCTGTTGTTAGGTACTGCTGCTCAGGAGTCTGGTTTGGGAGGGTGGAACAAAGGCAGGCGTGTTGGGCTATATCATATTACCCCGGCAATGCATCGGGCAGTATGGGATAAATACTTAATCAACAATCCCGCTCTTGCCAGTGAAGTGAGGGGAATGGCTGGACAACACAGTTTTTTAAGGGCGCCTCATGGCGAGTTAATTACCAATCTAAAATACGCCACAGCAATAGCCTGGATGATTTACCGTCGCTGTGGACAGAAACTACCCGAAGCAAACAATATCGTAGAGCTTGGTAAATTCTGGCACCGCTACTTCCACCCTAAAGCAAAAGGAACGGTAGCAGATTTTGTTAGTAGCTATCAGCTTTTAATAAAAACTACAGAAATGGCTGTTGCCTAAATATAAACTGTTAAAACAGTTTTTTTGCCAGGTCAAAGGCATTATCAAACCCACCATCATTAGAAAAAAGGTTGCCACCAGAACTACTCTTATCAATTAGCTGTGGAAGCATATTCCCTAAGCCTTCCGTTGCCCTTTCCTGAGTTTGCCCTAAGGATTGAGAAAAGGATGATAGTGCATTATTCCCAAACAGCTCCTGTAACTGTCCAGCTTGTATCCCATCATTTTCACCATCTCCCAGCCAACTTCCAACAATACTAGACAGACCGCCATTACTGGTCATCTTACTGACGATATCCATAATATTTAGACCACCTTGGCCATCACCTAATAACCCGGACAAGGCATTTGATGCATTATCACTAGATACATCACCTTTAAAATAGTTTGTTAACAACTGGGTGCCTAATTGTAATAAATCCATTTTGTCTTCCTCTATTGCTGTATAAACCTAACCAGTTCATTTAGTTTTTTAGAATTAGCGCCCTTTAAATAATGACCCAAGGACCCCACGAATTAACGAGCGACCGGCCCGTCCACCGAGACTCCTAGCAACACTCTTGGCAAATGTCTCCAAAATACCCTGACGTTGACGACCTCTGGATTTTTTTGGAACTTTTTGTGACTCGTACTTCCTACTTTCTAATGATGCATTCTTCTCAGCCTCTTCCGCAGCTTTTTGGGCGCGCTCAGATAACTTTTCAAATGCAGATTGACGATCCAGACTTGCTTCATATTTACCCACATAAGGGCTTGCAGCTTTAACGACATCACACTCGGACTCACTTGCTGGCCCAATACGTGAAACTGGTGGTTTGATTAACGTCCTTGTGACGAAGGAAGGTGTACCATCGCGCATCAAGGTCGAAACTAACGCTTCCCTACCCCCATCTGACTAATAGCCTCTTGTACTGAAAAGCTTCCATCTGACCGAAAGGTGTCTGCTGCCACTCTGACGACTTTTTGTTCCTTTGGGGTGTAAGCCCTAAGTGCATGCTGAAAACGGTTGGCCAGCTGAGCTAAGACACTGTCTGGAATATCACCGGGACTTTGAGTAATGAAATAGACGCCCACACCTTTTGAACGAATCAATCGCACCACCTGCTCAATTTTTTCCAATAGCGCTTTTGGCGCATCTTTAAACATCAGGTGCGCTTAATCAAAAAATAAAACAAGCTTGGGTTTTTCCGGGTCACCTATTTCTGGCAATTCTTCAAATAACTCAGATAACAACCACAACAATAGTGTCGAATAAACAGTAGGTTCCTGTACCAATTTATTAGCCGACAACACATTGATGTAACCCGAGCCACTCTCATCAAGATTCATTAAATCTGAAAGCTCAAGCATTGGCTCACCAAAAAATGATTTTGCACCACTGCGTTCCAAGCTCAGTAAGCGCCGCTGTATTGCACCAACAGATGTTGATGAAACATTGCCATAGGTACTTCTCAGTTCAGCCCCATGATCAGAGATATACTGCAAAATTGAACGTAAATCTTTTAGATCTAGAAGTAACAACCCCTGATCATCTGCCACAGCAAAGGCAATATCCAACATCCCTTGCTGAGTGTCATTTAAATCAAGTAAGCGCGCCAAAAGCAAAGGTCCCATATCAGAAATTGTTGCTCTAACTGGATGCCCTTGTTGGCTATAAAGATCCCAAAAAATTGTTGGTGACCCCTTCCATGGATTCTTAGGAAACCCAAGAATATCTAACCGTTCATTAATTTTTGGATGAGATTTCCCAGCCTGACTGATACCAGAAACATCACCTTTAACATCGACAAGAAATACGGGTACGCCACAACTAGAAAAACTTTCAGCCAATGCCTGTAACGTAACAGTTTTTCCCGTACCCGTAGCACCTGCTATCAATCCATGACGGTTAGCACGTTTCAAATCCAATAGAATCTTTGTCACATCGGGTGAGGCATTATCGCTAGAATGCGGTTTAGTGTAGCCAATAAGAATCGATTGTTTGTTCATTAGGATATTTTCACTCTTCCAAGAATCAACGACTATCTCTTTTCATCATTAAAGAGGTTAGCTAAAAAGATAATTATGCTCAAACAACACTAAACCTACCCAGCCGGCATACGATTTCTCAAGTATTTTTAATTACTGCTTCACTTCCCATTAATGAGTAATCAAGGGCTTCATTTCTTTTGCCTGATCAACCCAACCTTGCACAGTTTTTTCACTGGGAGTGGCACGGGTTAGCTTTTTTTCTTCATTCGTTGAAATCATTGCCGCAGTAAGATTTGCTGCATTACGATTGCGAAGTTCTTTAACCGTATCGACACCCGCAGCTTCCAATAGCTCTGAAAACTCTTGCCCCACACCTGATATACGCATCAAATCGGCCATATTGACCCATTTTAATAATTGAGTCGTAGAACAACCTGTGAGTTCTGAGGTAGATGAACGACCTTTTTTATCACTACACGTATCAAGTAAATCGTTCGTAGTCTTAATTTCAGCTTTAGCTAGCTTTTCAGCCATTACTGGGCCTATACCTTCAATTTCCTCAATCTTATAAGACATATTATTTTCTCCTTAAACAAACACTGATAATTTCGATTGTAAAAATATTGGTGCCCGACACCTTCAGCCAACTTAGCTGAAGGCCTATACGGGAGTAACAATCAATCTTCCAAGACAAAAGTGATCTTAAGTTTCACTCGATACTCAGTTACTTTGCCGTTTTTGACACCCACTTCTTGATCTTTTACCCAAGCTCCGCTGACGTTTTTTAACGTTTTACTCGCTCTTTCTACGCCATTTTTTACTGCATCTTCAAAGCTCTTTTTTGATGATGAAGTCACTTCAGTGATTCTTGCTATAGTCATTTGTGTTCTCCTATTTTTTTCATTCAGGCTTTTTAATTCATTTTTTTCATACTGCTTAATACCTACAAAAAACGACCCAGCCAAAAACAATGGAGTAAACAAACATCAAAAAATCTAAGACATGCTCCAATGACAGGTCATGACTTAATATACTTCCCACCATTTAAATGGCCATAAGGAAATGAAAAGGTTTAGTAAAATTTAGTATAGGAGATAACTAGAGGTATGAATGAAAGTTGTCAAAAAACAGAGGTATACAAACTAACCGCCCCATAAATTCATGGGGACTTACAAGAATATACATCTATATTTGTAGGGTGGTTAGGCAGTTTTTAAAGGCTGGGACGTTTATTTTTTCTTTTTGACATGTTTCATTAAACGTCGCTTCTTCGCAACCTGGCGTGAAGTAAGTTTGTTCTTTTTTCCTGCAAAAGGGTTATCACTCGATCTGTATTCCACCCTTATCGGGGTACCATGAAGATCTAATTCTCGACGGAATGTCTTTTCCAAATAACGAGTGTAGTGGTTAGGGATATCATCCACTTGATTTCCATGAATCACAATAACCGGAGGGTTTTGACCTCCCGCATGTGCATACCGTAATTTTATGCGCCGCCCTCTAACTAAAGGAGGTTGGTGAACAGTCACTGCATCTTCAAGTATTTTTGTTAAGCGATTGGTCCCTAACTTATCTGTAGCCGCAGAATAGGCATTTTCTATGGACTCATATAAGTGACCAACACCTGTGCCATGTAATGCAGAAATAAAGTGTATATCGGCAAAATCAACAAAACGTAGACGCCGTTTTAATTCTGATTTAATCCAGTCCTTGCTGTCCGCCTCAAGGCCATCCCATTTATTGATCGCAACAACGATGGCTCTACCTGCATCAATTGCACTGCCCATTAAATGCATGTCCTGATCAACTAAACCTTCATGGGCATCAATAAGTAACACAACAACATTCGCATCACTCACTGATTGTAGAGTTTTAACAATGGAGAATTTTTCTACGCTGAGTTTAACGTTTTTACGTCGCCTGATACCTGCAGTATCAATCAATGTGTATTTTTTACCTTCACGCTCGTAATCAATATAAATACTGTCTCTAGTTGTGCCCGGCATATCAAATACCACAACACGTTCTTCTCCCAGCATTCTATTCACAAGTGTAGATTTTCCAACATTAGGACGACCCACCACGGCAATCTTAATGCCTCGATCTTTTTCGTCTTCAACAGCATCTGGGTCAATCTCTGGAAATGGCTCTAATACTGCTTCCATTAATGATTTAACGCCACGGCCATGGGTAGCAGTGGTAGGATAAACATCCTCTAAACCGAGCTCAAAAAATTCGGCCGTCGCAATATCAGGGTTAATGCCATCAATTTTATTGGCGACCAAATACACTTTTCTCTCTTTTTCCCGAAGATACTTAGCCAGCTGTCTATCAGTAGGTGTCAACCCATCACGACTATCTACAATAAATAGCACAGCATCGGCTTCATCAATAGCGAGCATTGATTGCTCAGCCATTACCGTATCAATACCCTCTTCCTCACCGGTGATACCGCCTGTATCAATCAGCATAAACTTCCGTCCATGCATTTCACCCTCACCGTATTTACGGTCACGAGTAAGGCCTGGATAATTAGCCACAAGAGCATCTCGGGTTTTCGTCAACCGATTAAACAGCGTTGATTTACCCACATTGGGGCGCCCTACCAGGGCAATTACCGGTACCATCTATTCAAAACCTGTTATTACTGATCATTGTGGTAGTAAAAAACTATTCGACATAAAAGAGAAATGCCGCCTCTACGGACAGGGACGGCATTTTACACTAAAAAAGCTTTTCCACTAAAAAGCTCTTATACCAAAAAAAGAAACGTCTATTCAAACTTGTATGCGGTAAGCCCACCATCATTATCTAAGACATAAAGAATGTCGCCATCTGTCACCATAGGTGCACTAACACCGCTTCCATCTACCTTGGTGCGGCCTACGAAACGGCCATCTGTCTGTGATAGTACATGTAAGTAACCCTTTGAATCGGCCACTAATACATAACCGCCCGCGACAGAAGGTCGATTAAGTGTACGATGGGATAATTGCTCATTGTTCCATAAAACTTGTCCACTATTAGCTCGTAATGCTTTGACCTTACCATCGATATCAGCAACGTATACCTGCTGCAATCCATAGGCTAAACCATTGGTACTACTGACATCTTGGTACCAGATACCACGACCTGTTCTACTAACAGCACCAGCCCTGCCCTGATAACTCACAGCATAAACAACGTCATTCACAAGAATTGGCTGACCATCAACATCCACTATGCGCTCTAATTCAGAACGGCCCTGAGGAACAGTGACACGGTTTTCCCACATCATGTCTCCAGTCGCAGCAGAAAAAGCGTAAACCTTACCGTTAGAGAACCCCGTAACGACTGTATTACCTTTCACCAAAGGTGCGCTAGTGCCACGAAGAGTGAGCACGGGCACATCAACCTCAAACTGCCAGCGCTCATCACCCGTTTGTGAATCCAAGCCAACAATCCGGCCATCAAGTACCTGTGCAACAACAATATCACCATTGCCTGATGGCGCTGCCAAAATTTCACTTGAAAGCTGTTTACGCCAGCGTTCTGCTCCAGTTTCGGACTCTAAAGCTACCACCTCACCATCAGCACTGCCCACGAAAACAAGGTCTCCCCCTGCGCCAACGCCGCCACCAATGGAGGTTTCCAAATCTAATTTCCAGGAAATTTCACCTGTATTTGCATCTACCGCAGTAACTTTACCTTCACTGTCTGCAACAAAGACCTTTCCTTCATGCAACACAGGCCGCAAACCTGAGCCCACAGACTCATAATCACCTACAGCATTCTTTGACCAAAGCTTGATCGGCTGGACTTCCTTTGCAAAATCCACCAACTCTGCTGGCTTGGCTTGTTGTTCCTTCAACTCATCTTCATCTAACCCATCAGGGTTATAATCCTTAAAAAGGCCACACCCAGACAACAAGATGACAAAGAAAGTAAGAAAAAACTTATTCATCAAGCATCTCCCTCAGAGTTATTCTGACTAGAGCTGTCTTGAACTGATTCACTCACAGGCGTTACTTGATTTAACTTAAGCTCCAAAACAGGGGCTACACGGTTATCTATGTCAGTAGCAAGATCTAAAGCCTGTTTATATGCTTCATAGGCTGCTGTTTTATCACCTTTCATCAGGTAAAAATCGCCCCTTGCCTCCGCATATGCAGAAGACAATGTTTGCGCATCGACACCATTGAGCATGGAAAGAGCTAGATCTATATTATCTCTAGATGCTTCTACCTTGGCCAAACGAAGCTTTATTACCAGGCCTAAGCCTTCATCTGCATCATCTAGAGCCCAACGAAGCTGTTCTGCCGCCGCATCCAGGTCATTTTTCTCTACCGCAAGCTTGGCAACGAGTAATGCACCATAGCGGGCATATTGACTACTACTAAACTCTTCCTTTAGCTGTGTAGCTAATTCGTTAACTAAACGATGTTGTGTATCATTAGCCTTTTGGCCGGGCTCAACAATGGCCACTTCCATCATCTGCTGATAAAGCTCCGATGCAGTTTCCATTTTCTGCTGCTGATTGGCTTTCCAATTATCCCAGCCAAAATACCCACCAATACAGAGAACAACGGCAGCAATGGTAAATAGCCCATTTTCTTTCCACCACCGCTTTAAATTCTCTAGCTGTTCCTCATCACTGAGATGTTCTGCCACAGTTATTCCCCGTTTATTGATTAAAAATTTTATGATTTAAAAAGTTTGCAACTTCTACTACTGAAACTAGCTGTTGCTGCTTATCCTCACGAAGGAATTTAATAGCCACTTCACCTGAAGCTACTTCATTTTCCCCCAAAATTAGCGCAACAATGGCACCACTTTCATTCGCTTTTTTCATCTGTTTTTTTAAGTTGCCACCACCACAATGATTTTGAACTCTCAAGGTGGAACAATGTGTTCTCAATTCTTCACCTAGTTTGAGGGCTTCCGCTTGCACGTCCCCAGCAGCCACAAGGTAGACATCCACTTGCCGGGCGATACTATCAGGTACCACACCTGCTGCGTCAAGCAGCAATACCAATCGCTCCACACCCATAGCAAAGCCAACAGCTGGGGTACTTCTGCCACCTAATTGTTCGACCAAGCCATCATACCGGCCACCAGCACAAACCGTGCCTTGGGCACCCAATGAACTGGTTACCCATTCAAATACGGTTTTGCCATAATAATCCAAGCCGCGGACCAGCCTAGGATTCACTTCATAGGGAATACCCACTGCATCTAGCAATCCGCGAAGTTGATCAAAATGCTGGAGGGATTCATCATCCAGAAAGTCATGCAGTACTGGTGCATCATTCAATAAAGCTTGGGTATCCGCATTTTTACTATCCAGAATCCGCATAGGATTTGAACTGAGGCGACGCTGACTATCTTCATCCAACTGGTCTTTACGCTGCTCCAGGTAAGCCACCAGCGCATCTCGATAACTGCCCCTGGACTCACTAGTACCTAAGGTATTCAGTTGCAGTGTCACCACATCGGTTAAACCCAGCTGCTGCCACAATCGCCATGTCATGGTAATCATTTCAGCATCGATATCAGGTCCTTTTAAACCAAAAACCTCAGCACCGATTTGATGGAACTGTCGCAGCCGGCCTTTCTGGGGGCGCTCATAGCGAAACATTGGCCCCTGATACCATAAACGCTGTATCTGATTATAGGTGAGGCCATGTTGTTCACAGGCACGAACACAACCTGCTGTGCCTTCTGGGCGCAAGGTAACACTGTCACCATTGCGATCATCAAAGGTGTACATTTCCTTTTCAACGATATCAGTGACTTCACCAATAGTGCGTTTAAATAGCTCCGTCGGCTCCAAAATAGGGAACCGTATCTCGCCATAACCATAACGAGATAAAAGCTCTGAAACTGTCGATTCCAGATACTGCCAACAGGGAGAGTCTTCAGGGAGTAAATCATTCATACCCCGAATGGATTGAATTTTTTTCATTAAGATTTCGCTATCAGGTTTTCTTCTTGTTCGGCTATTAATTCAGCTTTTTTTGTGGCTTTAGTTCGAATCAAGTGTTCCAACTCATCGACTAAATTTTCTTGGGGCAATTTCTGGCTTGGCTGTCCATCAATATAAATTAAGTTATTGGGTGTCCCTCCCGTTAAGCCCAGATCAACTTCTTTCGCTTCCCCTGGGCCATTCACAATACAACCAATAACGGCTACATCCATAGGTGTTGTGATATCTTCCAATCGTGTTTCCAACGAATTCATGGTTTTGATGACATCGAAGTTTTGACGGGAACAGCTTGGACAGGCAATAAAATTAATACCCTTACTCCTCAGCTTAAGACTTTTCAACATATCCCAGCCAACTTTGACCTCTTCTACTGGGTCAGCAGCAAGGGACACTCGCAAGGTATCACCAATACCATCCATCAAAAGCAAACCAAGGCCAATGGATGACTTCACTGTGCCACCACGTAGGCCACCAGCTTCAGTAATACCTAGGTGAAGCGGATTATCAATCATCGTCGCTATTTTACGATATGCTGCTACTGCCATAAAAATATCAGAGGCTTTTAGGCTCAATTTAAAATTGTGGAAATTCATGCTATCTAATATTTCCACATGGCGCATGGCAGATTCCACCAATGCATCTGGTGTGGGTTCACCATATTTCTTCTGTAGATCTTTCTCTAACGAACCAGCATTCACACCTATTCGAATGGGTATATTCAAATCGCGGGCTTTATCTACTACTGCTTGAATACGCTTTTCACGGCCAATATTTCCCGGATTAATACGAAGGCAATCCACACCCAGGTCTGCAACCCTCAGTGCAATACGGTAATCAAAATGGATATCGGCCACTAATGGCACATCGACCCGCTTGCGTATGGCCCCAAAAGCTTCCGCAGCATCCATAGAGGGTACAGATATCCGGACAATGTCTGCCCCAGCACTGACAATACGATTGATTTGATCAACAGTAGCTGCGACATCGGTTGTCTCAGTATTTGTCATACTCTGAACCGAAATAGGCGCATCACCACCCACCGGGACATTACCGACCATAATTTGGCGAGATTTTCTTCTTTGAATTGGTGACTCTGAATGCATTGACCTAACTACCCTTCTTCTCTATCACCAATTTTTAATTTAGCAGTATTATCATTTTCGATTGTAGGCATCTCTACCCTTTTCCCATTCAGGGTTAACTCAACTCCTGGCGCATAACCAAGAATGACATCAAATGGAGCCATGCCTTTCACTTCACCCTTGTAACCAGAGGTTTTTAAATCGGCCAGCAAAATATCACCCTTGGCATCTAAAATCTCAATCCAGCTTTGTTGCGTCACCTTTATCTGGAGCACATTTGCATCAGCAGCTATTGAAACAGTCGCCATGGGTTTATCAGCTATTTGAGCTGCAGTCACTTCTGGCCCATGCCCCACATCTCTATTTTCTAACTGAGTTAAACCTTTATCGCTTTCTATGGGATTTCCTGCAACCCTCTCTGAAGAGCCTTCAATCGTACCTTCTTGATGGGAAACTAACGTGCTAGCTGCTGGCATATCCTGTATCGCAGATTCAGCACCATTAACCAAGCCCTTATTGTTAGCGGACGGCAAGTTAGTTACATCATCAGATAATGACGTAGAGTTTCCGTCCATATCTGTTGGTAATGGTTCATCACCAGAACCTGAAAAAAATATCCCAACAACAATAACCAGAACAATAGCCACAACAATAGCCACAACAATTGGAATGATAAATTTCCATCCCTTAACCCTACGGCCATAGGCCCTACCACCAACTTGATCTTGAAGGCGAACTATCGGTTCCTTCTTATTATCAAGCCCCAACTCATTCACTCGAATATCAAAACTAGATAAAGCCTCTGTATCTGAAATACCAAGAATTGAGCAGTAGCGTTTGATATACCCCTTTACGTAGAGTGGTAATGGCAAAAGGTCATACTCATCATGTTCAAGAGCACTAAATGTTCGATGAGTTATACCCAGATGCATCATCACTTCTTCCGCGGCCAAGCCTTTTTCCTTTCTGGCTCGACAAAGAATTTCTCCCGGACTTAACGGGTTCAAATGTGCTGATTCAGAATCATTATTACTGAGTTTTTCGCTCATTTCTTAGCCAGCTTTGATATTCCTTATTTTCTTCGGAATCTGGAAATAAGTTTTTTAACGCCATGCCTTGGCTTGCTTCTGCATCTCGATTTCCTAAATGACGCTCTAACCTAACACCCAACCATAACCCTTTTGCACTGGCATTTGATTTAGTCGAATTAAATTTATCTAGTAGCGCTTTGGCTCTTGGGTAATCACCTTTCCCATAAGACAATTCAGCAAGTTCCAAATAGGCAACTGACATACTCGGACTTAGTATTGCTGCTTTTGTAAAGGCGTCCTCAGCTTCTTTATTCTTTTTCAGCCTTAAAGCAGTAATACCCACCTTATAAAACAATTCAGCTCGTTTTGGATAACCCAAATCCTCAGAACCAATAACAAATTGTTGATAGGCTTCTTCTGTACGATTTAGACGAAGCAGGAACAAACCATAGTTGTTTCTACCTCGGGTAAATTTTGGGTTAAAGCTTAAGGCTTTTTTATAGTGTGATTCTGCCGCTTCCAGTTCACCTTCTCGTTGATATAACAATGCCCACACATCATGTAATTCTGGAGAACGGTCATTAGCTTCCATAGCCTTGTTTAAATGCTCTCTTGCACGCTCGTGATTGCCTTGCCCCATATAACCCAAAGCTAACTGCAAACGGTTTTCCACCACCTTTTCTGGATCTACTTCCTGATTGCTTCCTATAGAAGAAGTCGTTGTGGTTGTACAACCCATCAAAAAAAACACAGAAAAAATACCACTGAGCAGTAAAAGCTTTGTTGAATATCTGATGTTAGGTCGTCCTACTTTATTCATGCTTACTGTCCATTAACAAATTTTACAGGCCGTTCCTGGTTCTTATTTTCGTTCTGGCGTTCGTAGCGTTCACTCCGGCGAGTTTTATCGTTTACTGTACCTGCTAACTGGCCACAAGCTGCCGCAATATCATCACCTCGAGTGGTTCTTACTGTCACAGTATGACCCGCTCGATGGAGTATGTCTCTGAATCTGTTCAAAGCGGTATTCGTTACCCGTTTATAATCAGACTGATCAAAAGGATTAAAAGGAATCAAATTAATTTTACAGGGTATATCACTCAGCAATACTGCTAGCTCTCGGGCATGCTCATCGCGATCATTCACCTTATCAATTAACGTATATTCAACTGTAATTTTACGGCGAACATCGGGCATCTTATCAAGGTAGCGTCGAGCCGAAGCAAGTAATGTAGCTATGGGGTATTTTTTATTGATCGGGACAAGTTCATTGCGCAATGCATCATTAGGTGCATGTAATGAAATAGCCAATGACACATCACTGACATCTGCAAGTTGATCTAGCATGGGGACCACACCAGAGGTGCTCAGAGTCACTCGACGCTTTGATAAACCATAGGCGTTATCGTTTAACATCAACCCCATGGCATCAACTACATTATCAAAATTTAGGAGCGGCTCCCCCATCCCCATCATGACAACGTTACTAACAACTCTATTTGCTTTTGCTCCTAATGAGTCAAATGCCTTTGCTGCAATCCACAGCTGACCAATAATTTCAGCTGCTGTTAAATCACGATTAAATCCCTGTTTTCCCGTCGCACAAAAACTGCAATCTAGTGAGCAGCCTATCTGAGAGGATATGCACAAGGTACCGCGGTCTTTTTCCGGGATAAAAACAGTTTCGATACAATTACCATCGCTGACCCGAATAAGCCACTTGCTGGTTCCATCAGCAGAATCATGGTAACTCACAACTTCAGGTGCCTTAATTTCTGCAACTGCTTTCAGTTTTTCACGAAGCCCTTTTGAAAGGTTCGTCATCTGATCAAAGTCATCCACACCCATTTGGTGAATCCACTTTAAAACCTGGGTCGCACGAAAAGGTTTTTCACCGATATCGGCAAAAAATTGGGTTAGCTTTTCAGCAGAAAGCCCCAGAAGGTTTGTTTTACTCTCCTGAGGCTCTACTGATGCAGTTATTTCAGTACATACTGCGGTCATATATTATCCCGCATGGCAAACTTGATATTTGCACTTTTAGTACTTACAAACTGTATATTGAAAAAACTCTCATACATAAACAATTATCGTGCACAAATTTCATCGTCATTAAAGAAATAAGCAACTTCACGCTCTGCTGAAGCTGGTGAGTCAGAACCGTGAACAGCATTAGCATCAATTGATTCAGCGAAATCAGCACGAATCGTTCCTGCATCTGCTTCTTTGGGGTTAGTCGCCCCCATTAAGTCACGGTTTTTAGCAATAGCGCCTTCACCCTCAAGAACCTGTACTACAACAGGGCCAGATGTCATAAAGCCTACCAAATCAGCATAAAATGGACGTTCTTTATGCTCAGCGTAGAAGCCGCCCGCTTTGTCATCTGAAAGTTGAAGCATTTTAGACGCTACAATTTTCAAGCCCGCACTTTCAAAACGCTCATAAATTTTTCCAATAACATTCTTAGCAACTGCATCGGGCTTAATAATAGAAAGGGTACGTTCAATAGCCATTAATAGGTGTCTCCGGCAAGAAGTGGTTATACATGGTAGAGCAGTGCCGCCCTACGGCCCAATCTACCTTACAAAAAGAGGTGCAGATTTTACTCTTGAATACCAAGAGCTACAAGGAACTAGGGGGTTTTAGAAAGAAAACAAGGGGTTTATAAGAAGGAAACAAGAGGTTTATAGGCTGAGAATGGCCTAACTAACTAAGCAGCGAGTAGTTTTGTAAAATGATCGCAGGGAACAGGCATACTGAAATGTGCCCCTTGATAAGAATGGCAACCAAGTTCTTTCAAAATAGTGAGTGCTTCTCGGTCTTCTACGCCTTCAGCTGTTACTTTAAGGCCATATTGTTTGGAAACAGCCATGATCGCCTCTACAACTCCCCTACTCTCAGGGTCTCGATGTATATTTCGGATAAACTCACGGTCAATTTTAAGTTGATCAAACGGCAGTCTCTTCAGATAAATCATAGACGAGTAACCAATACCAAAATCATCAATGGAGAACATGGCGCCCAGTGATTTGATCGCCTCCATTTTCTCTATCGCTTCATCAACATCGTCAATAACAAGATTTTCTGTTACTTCAAAATTGAGATATTTGGGGTCAATGTTATAACTGCTCATACTATGCTGAACAATTTCTAGCAGCTGCGGGTCTCTGAACTGACGAGGGCTAATATTGATACTAAGGCGCATATGATCTTGCCAAATGCCTTTATCGAGAAATGTTCGCACGTATTCACATGCCGTACGAATGACCCAACGACCTACATCAACAATTAAACCTGACGATTCCAATACAGGGATAAACTCTGATGGCATATTCGTCACTTTCTCAGAACTCATCCAACGGAGTAGCACTTCTCCACCGAGCATTTCACCCGATTGCACACAAATTTGAGGCTGTACATAAAGTGCAAACTCGTGATTATCAAGCGCTTTCCTCAAACGGGTATTCATACCGATCTGGCGTTGCGCCTTTTCAGTAATACAAGGGTCAAAAAATGCAATGCTATTTCGGCCTTTTCTCTTAGCTTCATACATTGCTGTATCAGCATATTGCAACACATGCTCAGCAGTGACATTAGAATCAGTCACCAAAGAAATACCGATACTAGCCGTTAAAATAATTTCATGGCCATCCTGAAAGATTGGTGTGGCGACAATCTCTCCTACTTTTTCTGCAACAGCCTGTGCATCCCAAGCAGCTTGGGAGATACTGTCAGACAGCTCAGGGATAAACAGAACAAATTCATCGCCACTCATCCGAGCTAGCATATTTTCTCCAGTCACCAATGAGGTCACTGCTCGCCCTATTTTTTTATGACCTGATCACCAACAGTATGGCCCCAAGAATCATTAATATCTTTAAAGTGATCTAGATCCAACATCATCACAGCACCGCAAACTTGCTGATTTTTATGGCCTTCGAGGAAAGAAGAAATAGTTTGTGACAGCATTTGACGATTAGGTAAATTTGTCAGCCCATCGAAATAATAATCACGGCTCGCCTTATCCCAAGGCTTAATACTCTCAGTGTCTTCCTCTAACTCTTGCAATACTCCACTTTCAGACTGGGCCATAAAATCAGATGAAATACCTGGCTTTATCGCATTAGCTAATTCTGAACCAGGCACCGGATTTGTAAAAGAATGGAAATCTTTAAGCTCAGATTCAGGTTTTTGGGCTACTACTTTTTCTGGCCCAGGCCTGGAATTACGCTCTATGGGCTCAAAACCATCTTGTTCTTGCCCATAGTTTTCAAGCTCAGGATCTGCCGCCTTATCTGAGGCCCCAACAAATGGTGTATCTATAAAAGATGGTACTGAATCTGCAGAATAACTTTTGGGAAATATTGATGGCAACTTGTCTGTCGACAATGAAGGATTACTTGGGGCTGGTGGTACAAAATTGGTAGATTGTGACGATAACTTTTCTTCTGGGGATTGCAGGGAATCTACTTGCTGAGAATCTAGCTGATGTGAACTTATAGATTGTGATGCTACCTGCTGATGATTCAACATCACTACAAGCTCTTTATCATCTTCTGTCACATAAACAATATTGACCGTAACATCACATGAACCATCTTCCAAAGGACATTGCCACTGGATTTCTTTTTCTCGATTCTTAGTTGCTTTCTTTAACTGAAATTTAAGATCTACCAGAGCAGACGACTCCTCACCGGTAATATTATCCAGCGAAGCACCCACCATCTGATCAAGCCTACAGCCTAAAAGCTCAAGGGCATGTTTATTAGCGTCGACACAGACGCCGTAAGCAAAGAAAAGTGTGCCGTAGGGGACCGATTCAACCAGTACTTTATAAAGCTCTTCTTTAGAGCTCATTAACACCCCTTAATCCATTATTGTCGTTCTGCTGACATTCTAATCGAGTTCTTCAATCCATGCCATCTGGATTGCTTCAAGAATTTTTTCTCCACAGCGATTAGGATCATCATCAAATTCTTCAAGATCCATTACCCAATTACGCAAATCTACAAAATTGACGTAATGAGGATCGACATCACCATGCACTTCGGTTAATTCTATGGCGATGTCTACGACATCAGTCCACTGTAATGACACCATTTTCCCCTAATGTTTTTCTGACACCATATTAATCGTATATTTAGGTATTTCTACCACCAAATCTTCATTTTTGACAATAGCTTGACAACTCAGCCTGGAATCCGGATCCACCCCCCAGGCTTTATCCAAAAAGTCTTCTTCCAATTCATCGGCTTCATCTAAAGAATCAAACCCTTCACGTATATAAACATGGCAAGTTGTACAGGCACAGGACATCTCACAGGCATGCTCAATATCAATATCATTGGCCAATGCCACCTCGCAAATGCTTTGTCCTGGCTCAACATCAATAGCCGCACCCTCAGGGCAAAAATCATCATTGGGAAGAAAAATCAGTTTGGGCATATCACACGTCCTTTTCCACGTCATCCAAACTGTGGCCCGCCAATGCTTTTTGAATACTGGCATTCATTCTTCTAGCTGCAAATTCCTCACTGGTCTTGGATACCATTTCAATGTGGCGAGCAATCTCTCTATGATTTTTGCTCTGACGAATTTTGTCCAAGTCTTTAAGGGCCACTTCCAAGCAGTGGTATTCGTTATCATTAAGTAATTGACGACCATCTTCATTCAGTGCTGCCAGTAAATCTTCATACATTCGGTCTGCATCAACCTGCTGTTCACGCAGGGCTCTTAACTGCATATCTTCACGTGCATGGGTGTACGACTCTTTCAACATTCGTGTGACATCGTCATCATTGAGTCCATAGGAAGGTTTTACTTCAATATGGGCCTCGATACCACTGGTTAATTCTTTAGCTGATACATTCAACAAACCATCGGCATCTACCTGGAAACTCACACGAATTTTAGCAGCGCCCGCCACCATTGCAGGAATACCCCGCAACTCAAAACGAGCCAATGACCTGCAATCCGAAATCAACTCTCGCTCACCCTGTAACACATGGATAGACATGGCCGTCTGCCCATCTTTAAACGTAGTGAAATCTTGAGCTTTAGCGACAGGAATTGTGGTATTTCGGTGAATGATTTTTTCCATCAAGCCACCCATGGTTTCAATACCCAATGACAGTGGAATCACATCCAGCAACAACATTTCATCGCCAGGTTTATTCCCGACAAGAACATCTGCCTGTATTGCAGCACCAATGGCAACTACTCTGTCGGGGTCAATGTTTACCAGAGGCTCTTGCCCAAAAGCTTCAGCTACTTTCCCCCTAACTCGAGGAGTTCTGGTTGAGCCTCCAACCATCACCACACTGGCCACATCATTAGGGTTAAGCCCTGCATCACGCAAAGCCCGCTTACAAGACCTTAATGTTTTATCAATGAGAGGATCAATCAGTGCGTCTAGCTGGTCTCTACCCAACACACCAGACCAACCTGCGACGCTGATATTTACTTGAGTCTGTTCTGATAGCACTTCTTTTGCCTTACGCGCTTCCATCAGTAATTGACGCTGTTCTGATGGCCCTAGATCCTCGCCTAAACCAGCCTGCTCGGCAATCCATTGTGCCAAGGCACGATCAAAGTCATCACCACCCAAGGCTGAATCACCACCTGTTGAGAGTACTTCAAAAACACCATGGGATAATCTCAATATGGAAATATCAAAAGTACCGCCGCCTAAATCATAAACAGCAATGACACCTTCACCACCCTGATCTAAGCCATAAGCGACAGCTGCAGCCGTTGGTTCATTCAATAAACGTAATACCTTAACACCAGCCAATGTCGCAGCATCTTTTGTGGCCTGACGTTGCGCCTCATCAAAATAAGCTGGTACTGTAATGACTGCGCCATCTAATGCTCCGTCTAATGCAAGCTCCGCTCGCTCAACAAGTACCCGAAGTATTTCTGCAGAAGCCGCGACAGGACTAATATTGCCAGCCACTGTTTTAAAATTGGGCATACCCTTACTGCTGGAACCGTCAGCATCACTGGCAACTATTTCATAGGGTAACTGGCTACCTAACGTCTTAATATCTTCAACCCCTCGCCCCATGAAACGCTTAACAGAAATCAAAGTATTCAAAGGGTCACTAGAAGACTGTGCATACGCAGATCGGCCAACGGTGACTTCACCTGCGGTGCCATAATGTACAACTGAAGGTAATAGATGCTGTTGTTCATTATCTAACAGGGTTTCAGGAGTACCACTTCTAACCGTAGCTACCAAAGAATTGGTAGTACCGAGGTCAATACCTACAGCACGTCGGCGTTGATGGGGTTCCGGGGACTGACCGGGTTCAGAAATTTGTAACAAGACCACAATGCATTACCACTTATTAGTCATTGAGTTATTAACCACCAAATCACTTTTCATAGAAAGTTACTTGTCATGGCATTATCAGTCATCCAATTCATGCTCACGCTGCTCTACCTCGACCAGTAATTTACTAAAAAACTGCATCTTAGCAACCGTTTCCAATGCGTCCTGAAACAGGGAGTGACTATATTGTTGATCAAACACTTTTTGCAATGCTGAATATTCTGATTCAGCTTCTTCCGCGACCTCTTCTAATAGACTAAAAGCATCACCCGCCTGGGAAGCATCGGCCAACTTTTCTCGTAATTCTATTTGCTGCATTAAAAAAAGAGGATCTCGGGTAATCCGTGCATCACCCTGACCTTCTATATTTTTCAGGCTGAGTAGATATTGAGCCCTAAGCAAAGGAGATTTAAGTTCAGAAAATGCCTGGTTTATTACCCCAGCATACTGCACAGCTAGTCGCTGTTCCTGAGCAGGCTTATTCGCATAACGGTCTGGATGGAATTCCCGCTGCATATCCCGATAGCGCTCAGACAACAGACTAAGGTCTACCTGATAACTAACAGGCAAACCAAATATTTCAAAATAATTACTGGTAAAATCCACGGTCAGAGAACCTGGTTACAACGGATATGGTCGATCTACGCCACATCCTAATCAGACATGAAAGCTTTCGCCACAACCACATTCATCTTTTACATTAGGGTTGTTGAACTGGAAGCCTTCATTCAGACCTTCTTTGACAAAATCTAGTTCAGTACCATCCAGATAAGAAAGACTCTTAGGATCGATAATTAATTTTGCATCACCACTTGTAAAAACTTGATCTTCGGGGGCTAACTCATCGACAAATTCAAGCACATAGGACAAACCGGAACAACCAGTCGTTTTCACTCCCAGTCGGATACCAAGGCCATGTCCCCTGTGGGACAAATGTTTGACCACATGCTCTTCAGCAGCGTGTGTCATTGTTATTGCCATTATTCAGAGCCTTCTTTTTTCGCGTCTAAATCTACTAATTTAATCAACTGAGTATCTACTGGATACATTTACTCGCCATCTTCACCGCGCTTATGGCGTACATCTTTAACGGCTGCTTTGATGGCATCTTCCGCCAAAACAGAGCAGTGAATTTTAACTGGTGGTAAAGCTAACTCCTCAGCGATCTCAGTATTTTTGATCTCCGATGCCTGATCTAAGCTCTTACCTTTAACCCACTCGGTCAACAATGAACTGGAAGCAATCGCCGAACCACAACCGTAGGTCTTAAACTTTGCATCTTCAATAATACCGTTATCATCTACTTGTATTTGTAGACGCATAACATCGCCACAGGCTGGTGCACCTACCATTCCCGTGCCCACATTGCTGGATTTGTCATCTAGTTTCCCAACATTGCGGGGATTGTCATAGTGATCAAGCACTTTGTCACTGTAAGCCATAATTCAAATCCTCTTTATCTATAATTAGGTTAACGCTATTGGGTTAGTGTGCTGCCCATTCGACCTGACTTAGGTCTACGCCGTCTTTGTACATATCCCACAACGGAGATAAGGCTCTTAACTTTTCTACTGCATCGCGTATTTTTTCTATGGCAAAATCTATCTCTTCTTCCGTTGTAAACCGACCGATGGAAAAGCGAATGGAACTGTGGGCCTGCTCATCATCCAAGCCTAGAGCTCTCAATACATAAGAAGGCTCAAGGCTGGCCGAAGTACAAGCAGAGCCCGAAGAAACAGCCAGATCTTTTAAAGCCATAATTAAAGATTCACCCTCTACATAGGCAAAACTAATATTGAGATTACCCGCTACTCGCTGTGTTAATGAGCCATTAACCTGAACTTCTTCCATATTTGACAAGCCATCCCACAACCGATTTCTCAGTGCCAAAATACGCTTGTTCTCTTCTACCATTTCTTCTTGTGCGACACGGAAGGCTTCTCCCATACCCACAATTTGATGCGTTGCTAATGTGCCCGAGCGCATACCTCGCTCATGACCACCGCCGTGCATTTGCGCTTCGATACGTACCCTTGGTTTACGTCGAACATAAAGTGCGCCTATGCCTTTAGGACCATAAATTTTGTGCGCTGAAAGTGACATCATGTCCACCTTCATTGCATCCATATCAATGGAAATTTTCCCGGCACTTTGGGCTGCATCTACATGAAAAAATACTTTACGCTCTCTACAGATTTCACCGATGGCGGCAATATCATTAATCGTGCCGATTTCATTATTTACATGCATAAGAGAAACAACTGTTGTGTCTTCCCTAATAGCCTCTGCAACAGCCTCTGGCTGGATAATTCCATCTGAATCTGGGTCCAGGTACGTCACTTCGAAACCTTCACGCTCTAACTGACGGCAGGTATCAAGCACCGCTTTATGCTCAATTTTGGAGGTAATAACATGTTTGCCTTTTTTCTGATTAAAGTGTGCACAGCCTTTAATCGCTAAATTATTTGCCTCCGTCGCACCAGAGGTCCAAACAATTTCACGTGGATCAGCATTAAGCAGTCCTGCAATCTGACCTCGAGCCTCCTCAACAGCTGCTTCTGCCTCCCATCCATAGGCATGGGAGCGTGATGCAGGATTACCAAAATTACCATCATTGGTAAGACAATCTGCCATTTTTTCTGCCACACGGGGGTCAACCGGTGTTGTTGCAGAATAATCAAAATAAATCGGCAGCTTCATTCATTAACTCCTAACATTGATGTTCAACATTTATACCTATCAATCCTTATTCACAGCTGACACTCAAATCCACTTGCTCACCCTGCTGCAATGACACCAATTGCACTTCATGTTGATGAACAAGGCTATCCAATGTAATACCACTCAGAAAACGATGTATTTGTCGACTCAGATCATCCCAAAGGTGATGAGTGAGGCAAATATCGCCGTTATGACAGTTACCCTTACCATTACAACTAGTCGCATCGATGCATTCATTCACAGCATCAATAATTTCGGCAACATTGATATCATCGCTACAACGTGACAGACGGTACCCTCCACCGGGCCCTCTTACACTACTAACTAATTCCTGTTGGCGCAGCTTGGCAAATAATTGCTCAAGATAGGAAAGTGAGATTTCCTGACGCTCAGATATATCAGCCAGACTAATCGGACCTTTATCACCATGGATAGCTAGGTCTAGCATTGCTGTGACTGCATACCGACCTCTTGTTGTCAGCCGCATTGTGATTCCCTCATCATTACTCTAGTAGAAATAATATGAGTAATAATTATGCAAAAACCTACTTTTTTAGTCAAGTAAATAACCTACTTTTTTAGTTGGTTATTTACTTGGCGTTAAAAATTACTCTATTTTTTTGATTTTATTGACTTTTTCATTCTATAAGCAGCATTCTGAATGGCTGTTAAAACACCCCTTAAGATCGATAATTCCATCTCATCCAGACGGATTCGTCCATATAATCTGCGCAAGCGCGTCATTGTCTGTCTGGGGTTATCTCTATCATGAAAACCGATATCTACTAATGCCTGTTCTAAATGCTTGTAGTACATCTCCAAATCCTGAGCTTTGGCCGGCGGCTGATCCCACTCATCGAAAGAAGGCAACACACCTTCTGAATCAGCAAGCGAAGCCATTCGCACCTCGTAGCACAACACTTGTACAGCTGCGGCAAGGTTTAACGAGCTGTAATCAGGGTTTGAGGGAATATGCACATGATAGGTACACTTATGCAGCTCTTCATTGGTTAAGCCTCTATCTTCACGGCCAAAAATAATCGCGACATCGTGTTCGGCTGCTTCTTGCCACACCCTTGTTCCGCACTCTCTGGGGTTCACTAATGGCCAAGGAATACGGCGCTCACGGGCACTTGTCCCAACCACAAGCCCACAACCAGCAATCGCTTCATCCAAACTTTCAACAACAACAGCATTATCCAATACGTCCAATGCATTAGCCGCCCGCCATACAGCTCTATCGGCAGGGTATTCTTTAGGAGCAACTAGGTACAGTCGTGATAAGCCCATATTCTTTAATGCTCGGGCCGCTCCACCGATGTTCCCCGGGTGGCTGGTATTAACAAGCACAATACGTACTTTATCGAAATTGCTCATGAACAACGTTCCAATAGCGCTATGGCTAAGCTGAAGTGTTACAGGTCTTTAACTATTAATTTAAAGCAACTGCAGGATTATATGGACTTAAAAATTTCGCGAATTCTATCAGGAAGGCCTGCTGAAATCATGGCCTTTACCATCTGATAACTAACATACACCAAGATGCTCTGGTACAATCCCGCGCTTCTCAACATTCGTTCTCAACCCCCGTTTTCAACACTGGAATCTATGACAATGGAACCAATGGTCAATATCGCCCTTCGCGCTGCCCGAAAAGCGGGTGAAATGATTGCCCGAGCTACCGAACGATCCGATCTGATTAGAATTGATGAAAAGGGTCGTAATGACTTTGTTACGGATATCGATCACGCTGCTGAAAAAGAGGTGATCTATCACCTCCGCAAAGCTTTTCCTGAGCATACCATTATTGGCGAAGAATCTGGCCTCTTGGAAGGCGAGGATAATGATTACCAATGGATCATTGATCCCTTAGATGGCACGACTAACTTTATTCATGGCATTCCACACTTTGCGGTTTCCATTGGTTGTCGCTATAAAGGCAAGCTTGAACACGCCGTTGTTTTCGATCCCATGCGCCTTGAAGAATTCACAGCAAGTCGCGGCCGCGGAGCATTCCTTAACGGCAATAGAATAAGAGTCTCTGGACGTAAAAGTCTTGCAGGCGCTGTCGTAGCAACAGGAATCCCCTTCAACAGCCCTTCTATTGACCACATGGAACCTTATTTATCCTGCCTGACTGACTTAGCAAAGGAATCTTCTGGCATTCGTAGACTTGGCGTAGCATCACTAGATTTAGCTTATCTAGCCGCAGGTCGTTTTGATGCATTTTGGGAAATGAATTTAAAACCCTGGGATATTGCCGCTGGTGTTTTACTGGTCAAAGAGGCTGGCGGTCTGGTCAGTGATTTCAAAGGTGGTGATGGCTATATGGAAAGAGGCAATATTGTCTGTGCATCACCAAAATTATTTAAACCTACACTGAAAGTGGTTCAAAAACATTTGGGCTATATAGAAAAGTAACGACCGCAAATTATTTATATAAATTAGATTAATAAAAAAGGTGCTTTAGAAGTAAGCACCTTTTTTATTAGAGTTTCTTTTTAAACTATTTATCTAGATAATCATGTTCAAAATTTAACCTATATAACAATTTTTCTAAATAAAAGTTTAGTTAATCTTCTTCAAATAAAATATGCCCATCTAATCCCTGCTTTTTAAGAATATCACGCAATCGACGTAGGGCCTCAACTTGAATTTGGCGTACACGCTCCCTAGTCAAACCAATTTCTTTGCCCACATCTTCCAATGTTGAAATATCATAGCCTCTCAAACCAAAGCGACGTGAAATAACCTCTCTCTGCTTGTCTGATAGCTCTGACAAGCAAGCTTCTACAGATTTTGTTAGATCATCATCTTCTGCCAATTCTCCTGGGTCATTTGGGTGCTCATCTGCTAATGATTCAACCAAAGTATGATCGCCATCTTTACCCATAGGCACATCAACAGAACTGACACGTTCATTTAAACGCAACATTCTGGATACATCGGACACCGACTTATCCATAGACGCTGCAATTTCCTCAGCGGTAGGATCATGCTCAAGCTCTTGGGCCAGCTTGCGGGAAGCTTTGAGGTAAACGTTTAATTCTTTAACTACATGGATAGGCAAACGAATGGTGCGAGTCTGATTCATCAGGGCCCGTTCTGCGGATTGCCGAATCCACCAGGTGGCATAAGTAGAAAAACGATAGCCAAGCTCAGGGTCAAATTTTTCTACCGCACGCATTAAACCAAGATTTCCTTCTTCGATGATGTCCAGAAGTGATAATCCTCGATTGACATAACGGCGAGCAATTTTTACCACCAAACGAAGATTACTCTCTATCATTTTTTTGCGGGCCGACTCATCGCCCTTGGCAATCAAGCGAGCGTAATGCACCTCCTCTTCTGCTGTTAGCAAAGGAGCATAACCAATTTCTTTTAGGTAAAGAGTTGCAGCGTCTAATACTTTTTCTTCTTTGCTTTCTGCAATATGTTTTTCTTCACCCTTTTTGTGGAAATCAATATCATCTACCACAGCAAATATTCCATTTTGATTTATGGTATTTCAATCCTTCAATCTATAGTGATAACAACTTTTTTACAGAAATAACACCGTGTTGTTACAAAAATAGCATCGAGAATTACCCATACTGACTACTACATTACAGCTACTAGCCATCTGCTTATTAAGACACGTAATTAACGTATTAGCTTCATAGCCTTGCACTGTAATTATTAACACATTCAAAGTTACCACCAAACCATAACATATAAAACTATTATCACAGATTAGTTTGTCTTCGCAGTCAACTACTTATCTATTATTTATAAGTTTTTAGTTCAAAGATTCTTTAAGAAAAACATTAAATATTTAACGTTTTGGGAGGTAACGCATAGGATCAACAGGTTTTCCATCCCGTCGTATTTCAAAATACAGCCGTCTTTTATTTGAAGGATCACCACCTACGTCAGAGATTTTTTGTCCACCTTTTACTAACTGACCTTCTTTAACAAAAATCTTTCTATTATGTGCATAGGCACTGAGAAAAACACCGCTGTGTTTAATAATAATGAGCTTTCCGTAACCACGTAATCCACTTCCTGAATAAACAACAACCCCTGATCCGGCGGCAACTACAGGAGCACCAGAAAAACTCTGAATATCTATCCCTTTAAACAATTTGGAGCTATTAAAACGTTTCGTAACATTTCCCTGAACAGGCCACTGCCATTGCCAGTTTTTGGGTAATACTGGTGCAGGCTTCTTTTTTTGCTGTGATGTTTTCTTATTAGGCTTTTTTTGGCTTTGGGCTGGAGATGTACTAGATTTTTCCTTCGATGCTGGCTTTTTCACATATTTTGGCACCCGGGTAGTATCCAGGGTTAAACGCTGCCCACGGTAAATTGTATAAGGTCGTGACAACCCATTTGCTCTGGCAAGCTTTGATAGATCCTTTTCATAGCGCCAGGCGATAGAAAATAATGTTTCACCCTGGGAAACCAAGTGTTCGTTGATCTTTTCACTAGGAGGTGCTGGACGATTGTAAACTGGTGCTGGTGGAGGAGTATGACATCCCGCAAGAAATGCAATAGAGATCCCGGCAATTAACATCCACCATCTGAAGGGAATCACAACAGTTAATCGGTGAAGCAAGCCAAACTTCCTTTCTTTTAATATTTAAGAAACAAATGTTTAAAACATAAAAACTACTAGCCAGCCCAGTAAGCTCATTAAAGCTTATTCAGCGTTTTATCCTTATTATTCTGTTTATGCAAACTGCCTATATACTCTAAACCAAGAACAATACATAACCCTGCTAGCATGCAGCCCACAGCAGCCAATGTCTTAGGATCTAAACCTGTTACTTCACCAAATTGGACAGGCATCAGCAAATTATGGGTCAATACGATTTCTCTGCCTTTATGATCAAGCATCACCTCAATGGACTCCTTCCAAGGCCAAACAATCAATAATGAGCCAAGTAAAAAGCCTGTTAATACGGCAATAGTAATTGAGTGATAGCGATGCAAAAGCCAGGATAAAACCCGCGAAAAGGCCAATAGGCCACAACCACACCCTAATACAAAAACTAACAAAATCTGCCAATGCAACTCACTGATTGCACCAATAATAATAGGGTACACACCCAATAATAATAAAATAAAGCTACCGGATACACCGGGTAAAATCATGGCACAAATCGCTACTGCGCCGGCACAAAATAAAATAAATAAATCCTCGCTTCCTTGCATTCTTGGAGCAAAAGAAACAGCGAGAGCAACAATAGTCCCGCTCCACAAACCAACCCACTCCTGCCACCGTAAATGAGGTAATTGTCGGAAGATATAGATAATGGATGCGACTATTAAGCCAAAGAAAAAAGACCAAATAAGAATAGGTTGTTCAGCCAGTAAATAACTGACCAGTTTCGCAAGAGAAGCTATGCTGAAAATGATTCCGCTAAAAAGCACTAATAAAAAATTACCGTTAATCGCCTGCCAAAATTTAGCCAGTCCTTGGTTTTTTAATACTTTTAACGCCTGTAAGTTAATGGAGCGAATCGAATCCAATAACTCTTCATAGATGCCACTAATGAATGCGATCGTGCCACCCGAAACCCCGGGTACAACATCAGCAGCACCCATCGCCATACCCTTAAGGAAAAGTAGCAGCCACTGTTTCATTTTGTCCATGTGTACCAACTTAATGTATGCCAACTCAAGAGTAATTCGGTAAGGCTGTTAATTAGTGACTCAAAGAAAGGTATTGAACATAGGAGTTTAACGGGTCGTGCCACTAAGTAGCGGTACAAAACGCACAGTTTCGACTACACGCTCTTCAAATTTTGAACTATCGCCATCACGAATAATCACCCGTAACTCCTGCTCATCTCCCGGCCCGACAGGTATGACCAAAATACCATCGGGAGCCAACTGGTGAAGTAATTCTTCAGGAACTTCATGTGGAGCAGCAGCACTGAGGATGGCATTGTAGGGAGCATAATCTGGCAGACCAAAACCGCCATCTGTATGGGTCAGCCTGACATTACGCAAACCAAGCTGACGGAGGCGCTCCCTCGCTTTATCCTGCAATGGCTTAATTCTCTCAACACTGTAGACCTGATCTACAAGCTGAGCCAAAACCGTTGCCTGATAACCAGAACCGGTACCTATTTCTAATACTTTTTTGCGTGGTCCCAGAGACAACAAAATTTCTGTCATCAACGCGACGACATAGGGCTGAGACAGGGTCTGACCATAACCAATAGGCAGTGCCGTATCTTCATAGGCACGATGGGACAATGCTTCATCAAGGAACAAGTGACGGGGTGTCACCCGGATAACATCCAATACTTTTTGATTGCTGATGCCCTGATCTTTGAGTCGCTGGATAAGACGTTCCCTTGTTCTCTGGGACGTCATACCAATGCCACCGAACTCAACTGTATTCACCCTATAAAACTCCCGTCACTTTCGCCCTTTTTTTCATGGGCTGAATTTTTATGGCCGAACTATACCACAGCACTTACATCACAACACTTTCGCCTTAATATCATAAGGGTTGCGTTATAAACCCGGGGTCTCCAGCCTACATAACTCCCTTAAAATTGATGTGGCAAAGGTTCCTGTGGGCAATGTAAATGTAAGCTCCAAATCCTGGGTTGACCCTTCTTTGGAGTATTGTTCTTTACAAGGTGACTCTTCAGAAGAAATCTCTTTATTAATAAGCCAATGCCAACTCAAACCTTCTGGATTTAACACCAAAGAACGCCTCTCTTGCTGCAACCCACTAAATTCCAATGCATTGGTCCAGTCTTGCCAATCAGATAGTACCGATTGCTCAAATTCTCGAACAGACTCCGTAGCATTGCTTCTACCCCGGCCCCACATCGGACCAGTCCCAGCAATAGCAGCGGTAGAAGCTTCTTCTTCAACAAAACAAGCCCATTCAGACTGTCTTACACGTTCTGCCAGAACCAAATTAAACAAATAAGAGCGAGCTGCAGATAAATATATACCACCACGGGGTGACCCACGTTTACCTCGCCCTCTTTTCTTGCCTGAACCTTTTTTTCCCTGATCAGGCTTCCTGTCAGCACCGTATTGTGCCCTCAATAAATGATCAGCTTCCGTTAAGTTACCACCGTCAATACCAAACCGCTGTTCACCAAAATAATTGGGCACACCCTGTTCAGCAACTCTTCGTAACCTAGCTGCTAATTCATCCCTTTCACCCTGAACTTGCCTAAGTCGTATAACAAAACTATTTGCCCTATGCATACCTCGGCGAAGCTTTTTATGATGACGGCAAGACTCCAGCACCTGGAATTCGGGTGTTTTCATGTTTGGTACTGAGGCATCTGGAGTATTGGGTAAATGGACACTAAACCACTGTCGAGTTACAGCGCGCCTATCCTTAAGACCACAATAACCAATGGCCATTTCATCTACATCAAAGTGCTCAGCCAGCAACTTGGCCACCCAACGGGTATTTTCACCCCGTTTCTCTATGTGCAGGCATAAATGCTCACCTTCACCGGAAAATTGGAAGCCCAAGATCTCATCAACCTTAAAATCTTCATATTCAACTCGAAATAACGCAGAAACCTCTGGCAAGCCAAAAGCAAAGGGGAAATCAAGAGAGAATTGCCTACTGATAAGAGTTACCTTAGGATACGGGTTGGTGACATGGAACAATGTGGCTGGCAGTTTACGAACATCCCCACAAGAGTCAAACCTCTTTACTTTTAGACACCCACAACAATTTATACCCATAAGAACAACTATCACACATGAACGTACATTATTTGCAGCATGTCCCTTTCGAAGGTTTGGGCAGTATGGAAACTTGGTTTAAAAATCAAGGCCACACCATAACCGTCACTCACCTTTACAAAAATGAAGAACTTCCCTCCATAGAAGATATAGACTGGTTGATTGTGATGGGCGGCCCCATGGGCGTTGAAGATCAAGCTATCTACCCTTGGCTGACCAAAGAAAAAGCTTTCATCAAACAAGCCATTGATCAGAACAAAATTGTGCTGGGTATTTGCCTGGGTGCACAACTGATTGCCGATGTACTTGGCGCCTACATTATCAAAAATACCTACCGGGAAATCGGCTGGTTTCCCATTCAACTTTCTGAAGAGGCAAAGACAACAGAACTGGGGGCGTCCCTACCCGAGGAATTCGACGTATTCCACTGGCATGGTGACACATTTTCTATTCCAGACCATGCTATTCCACTAGCTTCCAGTGAAGCCTGCCTAAACCAGGGCTTTATACTGAATGATAAGGTTGTTGCACTACAGTTTCACTTGGAAACCACAGCAACCTCTGCATTAGACTTAACGATTCATTGCAAAAATGAATTGGATAACAGTCAATATGTACAAACGGCTGATGAAATTTTGGTAAAGCCAAAGAGGTTTACAGACATCAATCAAATAATGGATCTCATTTTGGGGTATTTGGAAAAGTCTGGGGAGCAACTTAGCGACAAATGACCAACACACCCCAACAAGACTCCACCCATCAAGACCCTATGCATGGCGTAACACTCAAAATGATCGTTACTCGGCTGGAAGAAAAATACGGCTGGGAAGAGCTCGGTAAGCGTATCAATATTAAGTGCTTCACCAATGACCCCAGTATCTCCTCTAGCCTAAAATTCTTACGAAGAACACCCTGGGCCAGGGAAAAGGTAGAAAAACTTTACTTACAAACAGACTGGAATCCTAAGAGTGTATGGCCAACGGATTGGAAAAGATAAAAATACGGCCTTCCTATCACACACTCTCCGAACGATGTGGTGTGGGCAATTGGGCACCAATACTCTTGCCTTCCTTGGTATGGTGGCTCTCCTTTAGATTAAAAATAAATGCGTCCCCTTTTCTTCTTCCCCTTTTCTTCTAACTTATTGACATAGGCCGCTTGTCTTCCATTCACTCTTTTCATTAGGGTTGATAGTCTCATGGCATCATTTGGTGGTTCAGCAATAATATGTATATGGTTTGTCATCAAACACCATGCATAGAGTTTTACCCCTAGCTCCTTTTTCCATTCTTTCAGATTTTCCAGGTAGTACTGGTAATCCTCATCACTTAAAAATACGGCTTTCCTGTTATGCCCTCTCTGAACGATATGGTGCGGACAGTTCGGCACCAATACTCTTGCCTTCCTTGGCATAATGGCTCTCCTTTAGCTTAAAAATAAATGCGTCCCCTTTTCTTACGTCCCCTTTTCTTACGCTCCTTAAGCGCGCTCAGGCCTTTTAATTCAGCCGAGGTATAACCAGTAGGTTTATTGCTTAACGCATAAGTCGCATCAGCAAGTAATGCATTAATGTATCCATTACTTATAGTAGTCATTTTTCATACTCCATATTTATATTTTTATCTTCCAACTTATGAATATTTAAATTCAAAAAAAGATACCCATTTTCATCTCCACTACAAAAACCAGAAAAAATATAAGGCTTTGAACTATTATTAAAATTAACCCAACGGCTAAGCCAACCACCTTTCGAATTTAAATCTATATAATTTAAAATTATTTGTTTTGACTCAGAGTCAGCATATATCCAGTTCTGCATAGAGGTAGGTAAGATTGTGTTAGAAAGCTCTTCGACTTCAGCTGATTTCAAATAAACTGTTTTACCGTACGCTGCTTTTTCATCAAACACAGAAACTGCTTTAGATTGGCACCAATACCAAAACTGTCCCCCACCAACAACCTCATCAGCAACAGGGGCCATAAACAGCAGAGAAAAAACAACTACATAAACCACCTTTTCCCTATAACCTTTTTGTACTTTTCTTACACAAAGCTGGGAGACTTTATTAACCACATAAAACCAAACTGCTATTATCGAAAGTAAAATAATTCCACTCATACTGATACAACCATGAAAAAAGAGGACAAATGGGCACATTTATTTTTCACGAAAAAGGGGACGCATTTATTTTTCATAAACAAAACCTCACCAACTCGGTTGGCTATATTGATTATTGGATGTACAAGAACCCACCAGTGGTAAATAGAGGCTAGATATTGCTGGAAACACACAAAGCCAAGGCAGGATTTTAGAGCAAAGAAAATTTTTAGACGAAAGGAAGCTTTTAGAATGATTTAGACCGATCCTTGGCTGTTGGGACATGACTGCTTTCCTTTGCAATTTTTACTAAATTTTATGAGGTAAAACTTAAACTAGCAATACAACCGCCTGACAGGCAATCCCCTCTTTCCTACCTTCAAACCCCAACTTCTCAGTAGTCGTTGCCTTAACATTAACCTGATCTATCTCACAGCCCAAGTCTTCCGCTAAATTGTTTCTCATCTGTTCAATATGGGGAAACATTTTAGGAGCCTGGGCAATAATGGTCATATCCGTATTAGCCAGTTGATAACCTTTACTCGTTACCAAAGAAACGACTTCTCGCAGCAATCCCCTGCTATCGGCACCGCTATAATTTGGATCTGTATCTGGAAAATGTTGTCCTATGTCCCCCAGTGCAGCCGCACCCAATAAAGCATCACAGAGAGCATGAATCAGCACATCGCCATCAGAGTGGGCTACTAATCCCTGTTCATGGGCAATCGATACACCACCGATAATAATATGGCCGCCTTCACCAAAGGCGTGAACATCATAGCCCTGCCCTATTCTCATAGTCCCACCCTCATAAAGAGCCTATTCTCATAACTGTTCCTGTTGATATTTCATAATAGCTTCTGCAATGGCCATATCTTCCAACCGGGTAATTTTTATATTGTCTCGGCTGCCCTCAACGACACAGGGAGTGTAATCCAATTGTTCTATAGCCGCAGATTCATCCGTGGGTTGATATTGTTGCTGCACCGCTTTCTGCAAGCTTTCTAACAATAAACCATAACGAAACATTTGTGGTGTTTGAGCCGCCCAAAGTTGTGAACGATCTTCTGTAGAGTCGATACTAGATTCGTGTAATACACGTTTTACTGTGTCACTCACAGGTGTTGCTAGTACCCCACCCACTTTATGGCCGGCCAATTTTTTTATCAGGTTTTGAATATCCTGAACTTGGACACAGGGACGAGCTACATCGTGTACAAGTACCCAGTCGTCTTGATGGGCTTTACCTTGAAGATATTCAAGCGTCAAACGGACAGAGTCGGCCCGTTCCTCACCACCTAGGGTTGTTTGAATACGAGGGTTTTGAAAAACAGATAACGATTGCCACAGGGTATCCTCAGAGCTAACAGCAACAACAATCTGGACATCTTGGAGTTGCAACAGCCGTTCAAGAGTATGCTCTATTACCGATTTACCCAATAGCTGCTGATATTGCTTGGGTATATCACCACCAAAGCGATGGCCTACACCTGCGGCGGGGACTATTATCCATGTATTCATATCAGCGGAACTCATAGGGCGTTATTCATCCTCTTCCTTATCCACCACCATATAGAAGGTTTCACCTTCCTTGATCATACCGAGGTCTGTTCTGGCTCGTTCTTCTACGCTTTCCAGGCCTTCCTTGAGATTGCCTACTTCATTGGCCAACACTCTATTTCGTTCGCGCAACACTTCGTTTTCCTGTTGCTGCACTTCAACCTTATGCTTTAACACTTGCCTTTGAGCAAGACTGCCCTCTCCTACCCACAGACGATACTGTAGGAACATGAGAATCAATGATAGGACTATCAGCAGCCAGCGCATGAATGAATTCTACCGGACAAAGGTAGTTGCGTCAGTGGTATCCGTAAATAGAAACAAGAGCATAAAATATCAAAAGCTAAAACGAAATAAGGGGTGGAAAACCACCCCTGACTTGCATCGACCACAGCAGAAGCTGCTTATTTAAATTCTGCTAAACCTCGGTAAGAAGCCATTCCACCTAGCTCTGCTTCAATACGCAGCAGACGGTTATATTTGGAGACACGGTCAGAACGACAGAGTGAACCTGTTTTAATCTGCCCTGCTGCTGTAGCAACGGCAAGGTCTGCAATGGTGGTATCTTCAGTTTCACCAGAACGGTGGGAGATAACAGCCGTATAGCCCGCATCTTTTGCCATTTGTATAGCATCCAGTGTCTCTGAAAGCGAGCCAATCTGGTTGAACTTGATCAGAATAGAATTAGCTACTCCCATCTCAATGCCTTTTTTCAAGATACTAGTGTTAGTCACAAACAGGTCGTCACCTACTAGCTGAACGCGTTTACCCAGTTTTTCTGTCTGGTATTTCCAACCATCCCAATCAGATTCATCTTGGCCATCTTCAATGGAAATAATGGGGTATTGATCGCAAAGCTCTGCAAGAAAATCACTAAAACCTTCTGAGCTGTAGACTTTCCCTTCACCAGACAAATCATACTGACCATCTTTGTAGAACTCAGAAGATGCACAATCCAGCGCCAGAGTAACGTCTTCACCTAGCTTATAACCCGCAGCACCTACCGCTTCTTTAATCACGGCCAATGCTTCAGCATTGGATGACAAGTCTGGAGCAAAACCACCTTCGTCACCTACGGCTGTATTCAAGCCTTTACCACTTAACACTTTCTTCAGTGAATGAAAAATTTCAGCACCCATCTGTAGGGCTTCTGCAAAGCTTTTGGCAGAAACAGGCTGAATCATAAATTCCTGAATATCCACATTGTTGTCCGCGTGTTCACCACCGTTGATAATGTTCATCATCGGTACCGGCATACTGTACTTGCCAGAGGTACCGTTGATATCTGCAATATGTGCATAAAGAGGCACACCACGAGAGATCGCCGCCGCTTTCGCTGTAGCAAGGGATACAGCCAAAATTGCGTTAGCACCATATTTTGATTTGTTCTCTGTGCCATCTGCTTCGATCATCAAACGGTCTATTTCACGTTGATCTGTAGCATCTTTGCCCAATAGCAATGAACGAATTTCGGTATTAACGTTTTCTACTGCTTTAAGAACACCTTTGCCCAGGTAACGGCTTTTGTCTCCATCACGCAACTCCAGCGCTTCACGGGAACCTGTTGAGGCCCCAGAAGGTGCACAGGCTGAACCAACACTGCCATCGTCTAGAATCACATCCGCTTCGATAGTTGGGTTACCACGGGAATCCAACACTTCGTACGCTCGGATATCGGCAATTATGCTCATATAAAAACTCTCCAATGTAGACTGAGCTGGCACCTCATATTTGCGCCAACCAAATATAAAATTATTAAAATTGTAGTTGGGATTGCGACTCTTTTAATTGAAGCTTAATCAAATCATCAACTGCTTTCATTTGGGCAAGAAAGGGCTCCAATTTATCTAATGGTAATGCACTGGGACCATCGCACTTGGCATTATCTGGGTCAGGGTGGGCTTCTAAAAATAGACCTGCCAACCCAACAGCCATACCAGCTCTGGCCAATTCCGCTACCTGATGACGGCGCCCACCTGATGCTGTACCCATTGGGTCACGACATTGAAGCGCATGGGTGACATCAAAAATAACCGGGAGACCACCACTGACATCTTTCATGGTACGGAAACCCAACATATCAACCACTAAGTTGTCATACCCTAAGCAAGCACCGCGCTCACACAGCATGATTTTATCGTTTCCACACTCACGGAATTTATCCACGATATTGCCCATCTGTGAAGGGCTCAAAAACTGTGGTTTTTTCACATTGATTACAGCATCAGTTTCGGCCATGGCTTTAACCAAGTCTGTCTGGCGCGCCAAAAATGCGGGCAACTGGATGACATCACAGACTTCAGCAACAGGCTGGGCCTGATAAATTTCATGGACATCCGTAATCACTGGTATCTGGAAGGTTTGTTTAACTTCCTGAAAAATTTTCAGCCCCTCTTCCATGCCAGGCCCACGATAGGAATGGATGGATGAGCGATTAGCCTTATCAAAGGAGGCTTTAAATACATAGGGAATTCCCAACTTTTGGGTAACTTTCACATAGTGCTCTGCCACCTGCATAGCCAGGTCACGTGACTCTAAAACATTCATTCCCGCAAACAATACAAAGGGATTATCGTTGGCAACAGAAATGCCACTAACGTCGATTGTTTTAGATGGTGACATATTATGCTCCCTCAGCTTGCGTTAAAGCTGCCTTAACGAAACTGCAAAACAACGGATGCCCTTGACGGGGTGTAGAGGTAAATTCAGGGTGGAACTGACAGGCAAAAAACCACGGATGATCTGGAATTTCAATGGTTTCTACTAAAGTTTTATTTTCTGACCAGCCACCGATTTGCAATCCGCCCTGTTGTAACTGAGGCACATAATTATTATTTACTTCATAACGGTGACGGTGACGTTCCAGGATTTCTTCAGACCCATAAACCTCCTGAGCCATGGTGTTTTTAACCAGATAGCTCTTTTGAGCACCCAAACGCATGGTGCCACCTAAATCTGAATCTTCATTGCGTTTTTCAACGTTACCATCGGTATCAATCCATTCAGTAATCAGGCCAATCACGGGATGAGCTGATTTAGAATCAAATTCGGTACTATTAGCGCCTTCTAAATTGCAGACATTACGAGCGAATTCGATCATCGCTACCTGCATACCCAAGCAAATACCCAAGTAAGGTATTTTATTTACTCGTGCATGGTTTACTGCTTTTATTTTCCCTTCAACGCCTCGTACACCAAAGCCGCCAGGTACGAGAATGGCATTACAGCCTTCCAGCTGTGACATATCATTTTCAAGGGTTTCAGAATCAATATAACGAATATTAACCTTGGTCTGGTTGCGAATGCCCGCGTGGGTTAACGCCTCATTGAGGGATTTATAGGCATCCAACAACTCCATGTATTTGCCCACCATGGCAATGGTCACCTGGTGCTTTGGATTCAGCTGATTTTCAACCACTTCATCCCAATCACTGAGGTCTGCTTTGCCACAATCAAAACCTAATCTGTCGACAACAAATTGATCCAGACCACGTTTTTGTAGATCACGGGGAATGGCATAAATGGTCTTGGCATCTAATAAAGAAATAACCGCACGCTCTTCCACATTAGTGAACAGTGCAATTTTTTTTCGTTGACCTTCATCCAGCTCGACTTGTGACCGACACAGCAAAATATCTGGTTGCAAACCAATGGAGCGCAATTCTTTTACCGAATGTTGCGTAGGTTTGGTTTTGGTTTCGCCGGCCGTTGCAATATAGGGCACCAACGTAAGGTGCATTAATAGCGATTTACTGAAGCCCAACTCCACTTTTAATTGGCGAATCGCTTCAAGAAATGGCTGTGATTCAATATCACCGACGGTGCCGCCTACTTCAACAATAGCGACATCATAACCTTCGCCACCGGCTAGAATTCGACGTTTAATTTCGTCAGTCACATGAGGAATTACCTGAACAGTACCCCCCAGATAATCACCGCGACGCTCACGACGCAAAATAGTCTCGTACACTTTACCGCTGGTAAAGTTATTGCGTTTGCTCATTTTTGAAGAGAGAAAACGCTCATAATGCCCAAGGTCAAGATCTGTCTCGGCACCGTCTTCGGTAACAAACACTTCACCATGTTGAAAAGGACTCATCGTACCTGGATCAACATTCAGGTAGGGGTCCAACTTGAGAATGGTCACATTGAGGCCATGGGCCTCAAGAATTGTGCCCAGTGATGCCGAGGCAATACCCTTCCCGAGAGAAGATACAACACCGCCTGTAACAAAAATATAACGCGTCATTTAGACCCTTCCGACCACATTGAATACAACTTTTAAACATGCCGAACAGCAGGTATGTCTTTGAAAAGAAAGGCTTTATAGAGTGTTACGACAGTAAGAATTAACTGTATAACAAAGTGATGCCCATCTCCATGAAGATGGGATGCCAGACTACCAGAAAGCTATTCTTCTCTCAATCAATAAAAGGCCTCAATAAAAATTACAGGCTCGATATTATTAAGGTAAGTCTATTAGGGTAAGGTAAAATTATTATCGGTTATGAAAGAAAGCGCCACTGTAATACAACGCCCTGCTCTTCTTCAGACACAGAGAACTCATCACATACCCACAAATCACCAACTGCAGCTAGCTGATCCTTTACATAAATTAATGGCACCCTGTTACGCAACCAAGGCTCAAGTCCGTATTCCTGAAATAGTTTTTTTAAGGTGTTTGATCCACTTCGACCCGCGGGCTTACAGCGTTCACCTCCACTACGAAAACGAATACTTACCCCTTCCTCAGGAATTCGTAATCCTTTACCCTGCTCTTTTGTCATACTCAGCTCACTGCCATCGGGCAAAGCTAAAGAGGATTTAACATCCCAAATCAATTCTGTATCCAGTAAACCAGACAATTGCTCAGAGTTTTCACCTTCCACCAATGAACTAAAATTCTCTGGCAATAAATGTAAGTGTTTTTGATAGCGGCGTAACTGTCCGCCACCCCAACTGACCAGTGGTTCCGCATCCTGACGTGCAGGTAATAATTCATGCAATATCGTCTCAACAATGCGATGACCTGGTTGAGGTAATTGGTGCTGCCCCGCCCAGTGTCGCAAAAGATTGGCTTGTCGAGACACCTCCAGAGCCATAAATGGTTCAAGTGCAATACTCCAACCAATACGTTCAGAGCGCTCATAAACTGCAGCTAAATCCTGTGCTGCAAGCATTATTGCCAACTGATCTGTCTCTGCACATAGTGCAGCACTATGGGTAACCCTTGCCGCATAATCAGGCCAACGTTCGGCTAATACCGGCACTACTTTCTGGCGCAAAAAATTGCGATCAAAAGTAATATCCTTGTTACTTTCATCTTCAATCCACTTCAGCTCATTGGTAACGGCATAATCCTCAAGCTCTTTTCGAGGAAAGGGCAACAATGGACGCAAAATCTCACCAGCCCCCAAAGGTCGATTCATAGGGATACCAGCTAACCCCTTTGTGCCTGTACCGCGTAACAATCGATATAAAACTGTCTCCACCTGATCATCCGCATGGTGAGCTAACAGAAGTAAATCTCCTTCTCCTAATATTTGTTCAAATACACCATAACGTGCCTCCCGAGCCGCCTGCTCAAACCCTTGCCCTGTATTTTCAACGGTTACAGATTTAGCCACCATTGGCACACCCAGACCATCACAACAATCCTGGCAGTGCTGGTGCCAATTATCTGCATTAGGTGACATCTGGTGATTGATATGAATAGCCGTAATAGATTCATTACCTAATAACTTGGCCAAAGCATGAAGCAAAACATGGGAATCCAACCCACCGCTGTAGCCCACATAACAGTGACCCGCAGCTCTAAGCTTTGGGAGGTGAGGTGCAAGATAATCGGAATCGAATGACATTAGGCTCAACAACTAAAAAATTGGTAGACAACATAACTCAGAAGTCAAAACAAAAACAATGAACAAACGCATACTATTCACCATGCAATAAGATGGATAAATAAATTGGCCAAAAAAAACGGGTGCGAAATGCACCCGTTCAATTAAACAATCAGACTATTAAGACACTTGCCATACAGATGTTAACGTAGGCTCTAATTGCTGACGAACATCTTCAGGTACCACTGCACCTACGCCATCAGGTACATCAAAGGCCGCCATAGCATTAACAAGTTGATCAACCTGATCGCGGTGTAAAAGCAAATTGCTAGCCTCAATAGTGTCTAGCTGATTACTGTCATCAGCATACCAATCACTGATTTTTACCCAGTCGTCCGTGCCAACAACATCGACTATTAAGTTGTCACCACTTTTTGATAACCACAACTCATCATTAGCGACATCATCAAATAACAGAGAATCAACTTCGGTTACATCGGCTCCAATATTGTTAATGGTGTCATGACCATCACCTGATGAAAATTGATAGGTATCACTTCCTGCACCACCTCGAAGGGTATCACTGCCTGCACCACCAATCAGAATGTCATCATTCGATGTACCCGTGATTTCATCATTACCATTCCCACCATCAAAGATGTGCTCAATGTTGATCAGTTCTACGGTGCTGAAGTCCCACACATCCCGCATGGTGGTACCCTCAATAGTATTGATACCTAAGCCGCCATCTATCTGCTCAATGCTGTAGGATTCGGTGAGGTAACGGATCCGAATGGTGTCATCTCCATCACCTGTAACAATCCGATCAAAACCTTCTCCACCATAAGTACGATCAGCAGAAGTATCTGCAGCATCTACAACAAAGGTGTCATCGCCAGCGCCACCATATAATTCGTCATAACCTGTACCGCCAATAATGATGTCATCTCCCGAGGTACCCGTGATTTTATCGTCACCATTCCCACCATCAAAGGTCTGTTCGATATTGATCAACTCTACGGCGCTGAAGTCCCAGACATCTCGCATGGTGGTACCCACAATCGTGTTGGTACCCAATCCGCCATCGATCTGCTCGATACCGTAGGATGCGGTGAGGTAACGGATCCGAATGTTATCGTCACCATCACCCGCAACAATCCGATCAAAACCTTCTCCACCTGTCCTTAGATCAGCAGACGTATCTGCTGCATCTACAATGAAGGTGTCATCACCCGCACCACCATATAACTTGTCATAACCGGTGCCGCCAATAAGGGTGTCATCGCTGGATGTGCCAATGATCGTGTCATCGCCACCACCACCAACAAAGGTATGCTCAATATTGACCAGTTCAACTGAGCTAAAGTCCAAATAATTGGTGTAATTAGAACCCTGTATTCTATTTACACCGGAACCACCGTCAATTTGCTCAATACTGTAGGAGTCAGTAAGGTAGCGAATCCCAATGGTGTCATCTCCATCACCCGCTACAATCCGATCAAAACCTTCTCCACCATAAGTACGATCAGCAGACGTATCTGCAGGATCCACGATAAAGGTGTCATCACCCCCACCACCATACAACTCGTCATAACCTGTACCACCGATAAGAATGTCATCACCCAAACCAGCATTGATAACATCATTACCAGCAAGACCATCAATTACATCATTACCATCAGTACCATTTAAAGTCTGACTAGCAGATGTTCCAGTAATATAATTAGTAACTGGATCAGAAGGACTAATTGTTATATTCACAACAGCAGTATCTACAGCGGTACCATCAGCCTGCACAAGTGTGTAGTCGAAGCTGGCCGCTCCGCTATAGCCCGCATCCGGCGTAAAGGTAATGGTCTCAGCGGTGGCGTCAATGCTGACGCTGCCGTTGCTGGCATTGCTCACGCCACTGATGGTTAAGGCATCACCATCGACGTCACTGTCGTTGGCCAACAGTTCGGCAAAGGTCAGGAACACCGCCGTGTCTTCGGTGCCATTGGCAATGTCGTCATTGGCCACCGGTGCATCGTTGATCGGATCAATGGTGAGATTGACCGTGCCCGTATCGGTGGCACTGCCATCGCTCAGGGTGTAGTCGAAGCTGGCGGGACCATGGTAGTCCGCATCCGGGGTGAAGGTGATGGTTTGGTCGGTGCTGTTAAAGATGACGCTGCCGTTGCTGGCATTACTCACACCGGTAATGGATAAGGGACCTCCATCCACGTCGCTATCGTTGGCCAGTAGTTCGGCTACGGTAAAGACTTTGACGGTATCTTCGTTGGTGGTGCCGGCATCATCGGTCGCCACCGGGGCATCATTTTCTGCACCAATGGTGAGGTTGACGCTGGCGGTGGTGGTCTCTGTGCCATCGTTCACATCGTAGTCGAAGCTCGCAGGGCCGTTATAGCCCGCATCCGGGGTGAAGGTGATGGTCTCAGCAATACTGTTAATGCTCACGCTGCCATTCACTTCGTTGCTCACGTCGGTGATCGTCAGCGTATCGCCATCCACGTCATCGTCGTTCGCCAACAGCTCGGCAAAGGTCAGGACGACGTCGGTATCTTCTGTGCCCGTGGCACTGTCATCATTCGCCACCGGGGCATCATTGATCGGATCAATGGTGAGGTTGACCGTGCCCGTATCGGTTTCGGTGCCATCGCTCAGGGTATAGTCGAAGCTCGCGGGACCGTAATAGTCGGCATCCGGGGTGAAGGTGATGGTTTGGGCGGTGGTATCGAAGCTGACACTACCATTACTGGCGTTGCTCACGCCGGTAATGGATAAGCTGTCTCCGTCAACATCACTGTCGTTAGCCAACAGTTCCGCCACAGTAAATACCTTCGCTTGGTCTTCGTTGGTATTGCCAGAATCATCAGAAGCTATAGGATTGGCATTACCAGTATTATTCAGTAAATCTTCGATCGTTGTCGTTGACGAATCAGAGAAAATAATACTATCAATCAGAGAATCTATTTGTCGTAAAGACTGATCTGCTTGGTAAGAAGTACTCAACACATACGTTACATCATCAGATCCGGCCAAGGATAGTTTATATAAAGGACCAGAGACTACATCACCTACAAAATCTTCTACCTCATCTAATATTTCTACATTAATATCATTTAAACTAATACCCACACCAAGTTGAATATCTAACTGTTTAGCGCTTGGCTCATTAACCCACACATAATTAGTTCCTGCCCCATACTCAAACACTACTTTCTTGCCGCGCTTCAAAATAGGCAAGGGGCAAACTCACCAAATGGTGAAATAGCTTGGCTCCCAATTCGACATCCACCCTATTGGTGGTATGACTGAATAAATAG